>Ga0222426_100314_pt1 | contig 40289 bp, 26 predicted proteins | sample 2B50Ametagenome_FD_180087 | JGI IMG/M metagenome (GOLD analysis project Ga0222426, IMG submission 180087) | Enriched microbial communities from leaf-cutter ant dump, University of Wisconsin, Madison, United States - 2B50A (version 2) | ecosystem: Environmental > Terrestrial > Nest > Insects nest...
TTGGCTGCATCGGTAGCCTCGCTACCTGCCTTCACGTTGGTGATCTGGCGGTTGTTGGCCGCCGTGCCCACCGACACCGTGTTGGCGCGATCCGCCACCGAGCCCTGGCCCAGCGCCACCGCACCTTCGGCCGTGACCGAGCTGCCCTGGCCAACCGCAGTGCCGGAAGCCACCGTCACCTTGCTGCCCTCGCCCACCGCCACCGCGTTGGTCGCGACCGCATCGATGGTGGTGTTGGCACCCACCGCGGTGCTGCCGTCGGCGTTCACCTTGGCATTGCCACCCAGCGCGGTGTCGTTCGGGCCTGCCGCGTAGCTGTCGCCACCCAGCGCCGTGCCGTGATCACCACCTGCCCTGGCACCGGAGCCGATCGCCACGCCTCGGGAACCGGCTTCCACGACGGCATCGTCACTGCCATCGCCGACGGTATCCACCGCCACCGCACCCAGCACCGCCGCCCCCTGCTGCAGGTCGTCGATCCGGCCCTCGATGCCGGTGACGCGGCCATCCAGATCGCCGATCGCCAGGGCATTCGCATCCACCTGATCCCCCACCGCGTCGAGCTGCGCCTTGTTCACCGCGTCGGTATCCGCCGTGCCCGCCGCCACGTTGCGCAGCGTCGTGCCGTCCGCGCCGGCCAGGGTCAGCGAGCTCTTGGCGGCATCGTCGTACTTCACCGCGCTGGCATCCGTGGCGCCGGCCTGCGCCGCCACGGCGTCGAGCTGGCCCTTGTTCACCGCGTCGGTGGCTGCCGTGCCCGCCGCCACGTTGTGCAGTGTCGTGCCGTCCGCGCCGGCCAGGGTCAGCGAGTCCTTGGCGGCGGCGTCGTACTTCACCGCGATGGCATCGGTGGCGGCGGCCTGCGTGGCCACCACATCGAGCTGCCCCTTGTTCACCGCGTCGGTGGCGTCGACGCCATCATCCACGTTGACGATGCGGCGTTCGCCGCCGACCGAGCCGACCGACACCGTATTGACCTGATCGGCCACCGAACCGGCACCCAGTGCCACGCTGTTGGCCACCGAAGCGTTGCTGAGCACACCCAGCGCCAGGGCGCCGTCGCCATCGGCCTCGCTGGCATCGCCGACCGCGATGCTGTCAACGCCCCACGCGGCCGCACCGACGCCCAACGCGACCGCATAGTCCCCCTCCGCGACGCTTTGCAAGCCCGCGGCAAGGCTGGCTTGACCCAGGGCCCTGGCGTTGTATCCGTAGGCACTGGCAAAGCCGGCGGCGATGCTGAAGGCACCCGTGGCGCTGGCATAGCCATCGGCCGCCCAGGCATTCGCGCCGATCGCGATCGACTGGGCGCCGATGGCACCAGTGTTCGGGTCGGTGTGCGAACCGATCGCAATGCTGTGACCTCCCTGCGCGTTGGCGTCGGCGCCGATGGCGGTGGCCGAGTCGGCGAGCGCCACGGCGTTGTTGCCCACCGCCGTGGCCCTTTCGTTCCCCGCATGGGCCGCTCCGCCGAGTGCCGACGCGCCCACGCCCTCGGCCCAGGAGCCGTTGCCGCTGGCGGTCGCATTGTTGCCCAATGCCGTGGCCTGGAAGCCGCCGGCCATGGCGCCAGTGCCCTCGGCATGGGCCAGTGAGCCGAGCGCGATCGCGCCTTCGCCGCGGGCCGTGGTGGCATCACCCGAGTCCAGATCCCGATCGCCGCCACCGATGGCGATGGTGCCGCGGTCGGACGCCTGCGTGTTGGCGCCCAGCGCCACGCTGTTGTAGCCATCCGCGCCAGCGTTGGTGCCGCCGGCGAAGGCGTTTTGCCCGGTGGCCCATGACAGCGAGCCCACCGCCGTGCTGTCCATGCCATCGGCACCGGCACCCGCGCCCAGCGCGGTGGCGCCGAAGGCGCCGGCCTCGGCGCCGTAGACGGTGCCGTCATAGTCCAGATAGTCCCCGCCCAGCACCGTGCTGGATTCCCCGATGGCGCGGCTGTCCTGCCCGACGGCAGTGGCGTTGTCACCGACGGCGGCAGCGTTGGCACCCAGCGCCGTGGCACCGGTGCCGCTGGCAGCGGAATGCTGGCCGCAGGACAGCGTGTCGTCGTCCAGCGGGACAATCGGATAATCGGGGGTACTGCCGTCGGTGGACAGCACGCAGGTGCTCGGCGCCTGTTGCGCCTGTGCCGTGTCCAGCGGCGTCCATGGCAGCCATGCCGCCAGCGCCATGGTCATCGCGGCGCCCAACGCGTGGCGGGTGGCGGTCACGCCGGCACGGCAGCGGTCAGTCCGGGCTTGGCGGCGGGTCGTACTCATCATGGGTCGTCTCCTGAGACGGGGCACGCCAGGGCGTGCCGTGGCCGCCTCGGTGGGCGGTCGGATGGAAGAAAGCCGGACACGCGCTCGCGGCAAGCCCGACAACCGGGCCTCGCCTACGGCATGGAATCGCAGGCCACGCCCACCGTGGCGAACGCCGCGGCCACGTCTTCGACGGCATAACCGCGATCGGTCGCGGCCTGCTCGGCACCGCAGGCGCCGCCGTCGAAGGTTTCCTCGGGCCCCCAGTACAGCGCGTTGGCGTCGTGGAACACCTCGAACGCCTTGCGCGTGTTCCAGCCGGCGGTTTTGGCCAGCGTGCAGAACGCGCGGTTGTAGACGCCACTGGCGTAGTGCACATCGAGGCCGGCGCTGTACTGGCCGGCGTCGTCGATGGAGAAGCCGTCGTTGCTCGGCGTGCACAGGTCGCGCAGCGCGGCCATGCCCAGCAGCGGCACCGTGGCGGGCTTGACCAGGTCGGCGCCGACCAGGAAATCGTTGGCGCCGCGATCGAAGTACTTGGTCGCCTCGCCGGCCATGTCGGAGAACGCCTCGTTCATGGCGCCGGACTGGCCGACGTACTCCAGGCCCGAGTGCTGCTCGGTGAAGCCGTGGCTGATCTCGTGGCCGGTGATGTCCAGTGCCACGAACGGATAGAAGAACTGGTCGCCGTCACCGAACACCATCTCGGCGCCGTCCCAAAAGGCGTCCTCGTGATTCGTGCCGTAGTGCACCCACATGGCCAGCTGCATCGGGCTGCCGTCGCCATTCTTCAGCGGCGGGCTGCCGAACCAGGTGGTGTACATGTCGTGGACCACGCCGCCGAAATGGTGTGCGTCATTGATCGGCGAATAGGCGCCGTTGGTGGCGTCGCCCATGCTGACCCAGCCGGCAGGGTTGCTGCCGGCGCAGCCGAACGACCACTGCGTGACGCGCTGGCCGCCGGCCAGGTCGTAGGTCGCGACATCGTCGTTCTGCAGGTAGCAGGTGCCGCCGACGCGCACCGCGTCGAGCAGCTCTCGGCCGGCGCCGGAACCGTCGTAGTGGTACAGCCCGGTCAGCTCGTTGCCACCCGGCCCCCTGGCCGGCGTCGGCGTCGTCGTCAGCGGGCCGGGCGGGCGCCGGCCGGTGGTCAGGCCATCCCACTGGCGCAGCACCTCGCCGGTATTGGCGTCGATGATGGCGGTCGGTCGTGAGACATGCCCATTGACGTCGATCAGGCAGGACGTGCGGTAGACCAGTCGTGGCTGGCCACCGGATTGCGGCTGGATGAACAGCTCGCTGCGCGCATGGCGGACCATCCGGCCACTCTGGCCCAGTTGCCGTTGCAGCGCCGCCTGCGCCTGGGCTTCGCTCAGCCGCGGGCGGACCGAACCGAGCCTTGCCGCCAGTCCGCTCTCGACCTTGCCCTCGACATCCAGGATGTTGCCACGTGCATCACGCTCGACCACAAGGCTGCGGCCGTAGACCGGCACACCCTGCCAGGTCTGCTGCTCGCGTGTCTTGATGGTGCCGCGCGTCGTCCGCGCCTGCGTGCCGGCAATGAAGCTGCTGTGCTTGTCCAACCCCAGGTACGACACCAGCGTGGGCGGATCTGCCCGCCCGGGTACAGCCATCTGCCGGCTGACCTGCATCGCCTCGCACGATGCCCCTGCAATGCAACCGAGCGCGGCCAACGCCGCGCCGAAAAGCTTCCCGTATGACATGCCCCCGCCCCCCGGCTTGAGAATGGTGCCCGACGCTCCCGGCGGGCAGATTCGACCTGTCCTGATCCGTGGACAGCTCTTGGACCATAAAAAGCAGGGGGTGGACAGTCAACCTTGGCCGCTTTGCCGTACACGGGGGGTGGCGCCATGTGGCGTGCCTTGGAGGCGGCATGCCACGGTGTTCGGCTTCGCGGTTTTCGTGCGGATCCGGGCGCTGCGGATGAGGGCCATGGCCGGCCTGCGGGTTCAGCGGGCGAGTGCCGTGTCATTCGGGTGGCAAGGGCATCGCCCGCGAGCGGGCTCCTACCGTGGGGGCAAGGAGATTGGGTGGCAAGAGCATCGCCCGCGAGCGGGCTCCTACAGTGGGGGTGGGGATCGGGTGGCAGGGGCATCGCACGCGAGCGGGTTCCTACCGGGTGAGTCCCCGGGGATTGGGCAGCTCGCGGACCTGGCCGGGGGACAGGCCGTCGAGTTGGTGGTCGCCGATGCGCACGCGGATCAGGCGCAGGGTGGGAAAGCCGACGGCGGCGGTCATGCGGCGGACCTGGCGGTTGCGGCCTTCGCGCAGGGTGATCGACACCCAACTGGTGGGGATGGCCTTGCGGAAGCGCACCGGCGGATCGCGCGGCCACAGCCAGTCTGGTTCGCTGGCGAACTCGGCGCCCGCCGGCAGGGTCGGGCCATCGTTGAGGGTGACGCCGCCGCGCAGCTGGTGCAGCGCGGCTTCGTCGATCTGGCCATCGACCTGGACCAGATAGGTCTTGGACTGCTTGTGGCGCGGATCGGTCAGGCGATGCGCCAGCCGGCCGTCGTCGGTGAGCAGCAGCAGGCCTTCGCTGTCCTGGTCCAGCCGGCCTGCCGCGTAGACGCCCTTCTGCCGCACGAACTCGGCCAGGGTGCGACGGCCATCCGCGTCGGTGAACTGGCAAAGCACCCCGTAAGGCTTGTTCAGCGCAAGCAGCATGCCTTGCCGGTCACTCCGCGGCGGTCGTCGACGCCGGCGCCAGCGGTTTGACGAAGCGCAGGGTCATCCGGTCGGACTCGCCGATCGCCAGGTACTTCGCGCGATCCTTCTCACCCAGCCGCAGCGTGGGCGGCAAGGTCCACACGCCGTCGGGATAGTCCTTGGTGTCCTTCGGGTTGGCGTTGATCTCGCTGCTTTCATCCAGCACGAAACCGGCGTCGGTGGCCAGCTTCACCACGAAGGCCACCGGCAGGTAGCCGCTGGTTTTCGTGGCCTCCAGCGAGGTGCCTGCATCGGCGCGATGCTCGACCACGCCCAGCACGCCGCCGGGCCGCAGCACGTCGAAGAAGGCCTGGAACATCGCCGGCGCGGTATCGGCCATCACCCAGTTGTGCACGTTGCGGAAGGTCAGCACCATGTCGGCCGATCCCGGCTCGCCGAGCACCGGCGCCTTGGGGTCGTACTGCACCGACTGCACCTTGCCGTAGTGGCCGGGATCGGCGGCGAACCGGCGCTGCAACGCGCTTTCCCCGGCGCCCGGCTTCGGCATCGGCGCAGCGGCGATGTAGCGGCCGTTGTCCTGCAGCAGCGGCGCCAGGATCGCGCTGTACCAGCCGCTGGAGGGGCTGATCTCGATCACGCTGCGATCCGGGCGGATGCCGAAGAACTGCAACGTCTCGCGCGGATGGCGATAGACGTCGCGGGCCCGCTCGGCCTCGCCGCGCCAGTCGCCGGCGATCATGCTGTCCAGCTGCGATGCGGTGAAATCGGCGGCACTGGTCGGCGGCACCAGCATGTCGGCCGGCTCGTCCTGGTCGTCGGTGGCCGTCTGCGCCATCGCCGCCAACGGCAACCAGGCAAGCACGCCCAGCCATGCGATGGCGAAGCGGCGCACGCCCGGCCGCGGTTTCCTGGTCAGCCTTTGCATCTCGTTGTCTCCCCGTCACGTGACGACCGCAGCCAACCTGCGGTCGCATGCAAATCCGCTGGACGTATCTTCAGAACGGCCTTGGACAGACCGATTGCAGACCGTCGATGTGTTCGTGCAGATCCGGGGCGATACCTTGCCACATCGGATCGAGAATGAAATCGATACCTTCGTAGCGCGCCAGTTTCGCCGCCGGAATGAAGTCCGCGTCGCCGGCCACCAGGATGATCTGGTCGACCAGTTTCTTGTAGGTCAACGCGGCGATGTCGATGCCGATCTTCATGTCGACCTGGGTCTGCCGCATGTCCGGCTCGAAGTGCTCGTCGCCCAGGTCCTCCCAGCGCAGGCTGCCCTCGCGCAGCTGCTGGTAGGCGTTGCGCTTCAACTGCCACTCGCCACGCTCGGCCAGCCGCCCCAGCCGCAGCGCCATCTTGCGCTGGCGACGCAGCTGGTCGTGCAGGTCACGACGGAAGGTGGCCGCACCGGTGCGGCCGAAGTCGATGCTGTCGCCGCTGATCGGCTTGACGAAGCTCTTGTCCAGCGGCGGGCAGTCGTAGAAGAAGATCCGGTACAACTGCTCGCGCGGCCGGTCCACCGCCTTCAGATGCTCCAGCGCCATGCCGAACAGCGTCTTGGCCACCGCCCGCGCATCCCCGGCATCCCGGTCACCATAGACCTTGCGGTAGCGGGCCAGGAAAAATGCGCCGTCAACGAGGATGGCGGTACGGTTCATCGGATACCTGCTTGTGTAAGGGAATGGAGAATAGGGAGTAGGGAATAGGAACATCACGCACGGCGTGGGGCATCGGGAACGCTGTAGGAGCGCGCTTGCGCGCGATGCTTTTGATCAAAGCGATGAGCCGCGAAAGCGGCTCGCAACCCACCTGTTCCCTATTCCCTCAATCCCCATTCCCTCCCTCAATAATGAATCACCGAACGGATCACCTTGCCTTCGTGCATCAGGTCGAAGGCTTCGTTGATGCGTTCCAGCGGCATCACTTCGGTGATCATCTCGTCGATCTTGATCTCGCCGGCCATGTAGCGGTCGACGTAGCCGGGCAACTGGCTGCGGCCCTTGACGCCGCCGAAGGCGGAGCCGCGCCAGACGCGGCCGGTGACCAGCTGGAACGGACGGGTACTGATCTCCTGGCCGGCACCGGCGACGCCGATGATGATCGACTCACCCCAGCCCTTGTGGCAGCACTCCAGCGCCGAACGCATCACGTGGACGTTGCCGATGCACTCGAACGAGTAGTCGACGCCGCCGTTGGTCAGCTCCACGATCACCTGCTGGATCGGGGTATCCGGGTAATCCTTCGGGTTGATGAAGTCGGTGGCACCCAGCAGCTTGGCCATCTCGAACTTCGCCGGGTTGGTGTCGACCACCACGATGCGGCCGGCCTTGGCCATCACCGCGCCCTGCACCACCGACAGGCCGATGCCGCCCATGCCGAACACCGCCACCGACGCGCCGGGCTCGACCTTGGCCGTGTTCAGCACCGCGCCGATGCCGGTGGTGATGCCGCAGCCGAGCAGGCAGACCTTCTCCAGCGGCGCGGCCTTGTTGATCTTGGCCAGCGAGATCTCCGGCAGCACGGTGTATTCGCTGAAGGTGCTGGTGCCCATGTAGTGCAGCAACTGCTTGCCGCCGACCGAGAAGCGCGAGGTGCCGTCGGGCATCAAGCCCTGGCCCTGGGTGACGCGGATCTTCTGGCACAGGTTGGTCTTGCCGGAACGGCAGAACTCGCACTCGCCGCATTCGGGCGTGTACAGCGGAATCACGTGGTCGCCGACCTTCAGCGAGGTGACGCCCTCGCCCACTTCCTCGACGATGCCGCCGCCCTCGTGGCCCAGGATCACCGGGAAGGCACCTTCCGGATCGGCGCCGGACAGAGTGAACGCGTCGGTGTGGCACACGCCGGTGGCGACGATGCGCACCAGCACCTCACCGGCCTTCGGCCCGGCAACATCGATTTCCTCGATCGACAGCGGCTTGCCTGCTTCCCAGGCGACGGCGGCGCGTGACTTCATGGTGCAACTCCTCGGGGGCTTGGGGGGGGTGGACATCGCGGCGCGATGCGATCGGTCATTTTAGCCGCTGCGCCGTCTGCGGCCCAGTCGCGACCAAAAGCGGGTTGCCTGCGACGGGCACGGCCGCCACCATCGGCGTTCGGCCCTTCCCCATCCGAGGTATTCCCCATGCAGCAACGCCAGCTCGGCAACTCGCCCCTGTCCATCACCCCGCTCGCCTTCGGCGGCAACGTGTTCGGCTGGAGTGCCGATGAAAAGCGCTCGTTCGAACTGCTCGACGCCTTCGTCGACGCCGGCGGCAACCTGGTCGACACCGCGGACGTCTATTCGGCCTGGGTGCCGGGCAATGCCGGCGGCGAATCGGAAACCATCATCGGCAAATGGCTCAGGCAAAGCGGCAAGCGCGACCGCGTGGTGATCGCCACCAAGGTGGCCAAGTGGAGCGAGCAGCCCGGCCTGTCGCCGGCCAACATCCGCCAGGCCGTGGAAGGCTCGCTGCGTCGCCTGCAGACCGACGTGATCGACCTGTACCAGTCGCATGAGGACGACGCCAACGTGCCGATGGCCGACACCCTGGGCGAGTACGCCCGGCTGGTCGAGGAAGGCAAGGTGCGCGTGATCGGCGCCTCCAACTTCAGCGCGCCACGCCTGGCCGAGGCGCTGGCCATCTCCAGGCAGCACGGCCTGCCGCGCTACGAAAGCCTGCAGCCGGAGTACAACCTGGTCAGCCGCGAAGGCTACGAAAAGGAGCTGGAGCCGTTGATCCGTGCCGAGAACGTCGGCGTGATCAGCTACTACTCGCTGGCCAGCGGCTTCCTCAGCGGCAAGTACCGCAGCGAGGCCGACCTGGCCAAGAGCGCCGCCCGCGGCGGTTCGGTGAAAGCCTTCCTCAATCCCGAAGGCCTGCGCGTACTGGCCGCGCTGGACACGGTAGGCGCCCGCCACCAGGCCACCCCGGCCCAGGTCGCCCTGGCCTGGCTGATCGCCCGCCCCGGCATCACCGCCCCGATCGTCAGCGCCACCAGCGTGGAACAACTGCACGAACTGTTCGGCGCCACCCGCCTGACCCTGACCGCCGAAGACATCACCGCACTCAACGGCCACTGACCCGCCCCCTTTGGGCGATGCTGTTGGCGCCGGGATTCGGGATTCGCAAAAGCATCGCCCACGAGCGGGCTCCTGCAATGGTTTGGCGGCTCATGCCCGACGCACACCACCCCTGCAGGAGCCCGCTTGCGGGCGATGCTCCTGGGCTTGCGCCGGGATATCGGGAACAAAAGCAAAAGCATCGCCCGCGAGCGGGCTCCTACGATGGTTTGGCGGCTCATGCCCGACGCACACCACCCCTGCAGGAGCCCGCTTGCGGGCGATGCTCCTGGGCCTGCGCCGGGATATCGGGAACAAAAGCAAAAGCATCGCCCGCGAGCGGGCTCCTACGATGGTTTGGCGGCTCATGCCCGGCGCACACCACCCCCTGTAGGAGCCCGCTTGCGGGCGATGCTCCTGGGCTTGCGCCGGGATATCGGGAACAAAAGCAAAGGCATCGCCCGCGAGCGGGCTCCTACACACGTTGCGGGTCATGGCCCGCGGGAGGCCGCACGCTTTGTCGGGCGGTGCCCGCGCAGGCGAGGGGTCAGGGAATGAGCGGGGCATTTCTCTCACTCCTCACTCCTCTGCACTCACTCCTCGCTCGGCGCGGGCAGTGCACGCCCTACGGGGCTGCGCCGTCCGGGGCTTCGACCTCATAGCCTTCGGCGTGCAGGCGGGACAGCCAGCCGTCGGGTTTGAGCAATTCGTCCATCGGCAGCACGGCGAAGGTCTGGCGGTTGTCGGACAGTGCCTTGCGGGCGGTGGCCAGCCATTGCTCGCGCAGCTTCGCCGGCACGTCGTCCAGGCCCAGCGTGTGGGCGAAGCCGGCGCCGGTGAGGGCTTCGATGCAGGCATCCTGGCGGTTGCTGTCGGGCAGGCCGCGCAAGGTTTCCAGATCACCGGTGGCCCAGGCATTGGCACGGGCGGTCATGGCCGGCAGGTCGTGCTCGACGCTGTCCAGGGTGCGGATGAAGCAGGTGACATCCTGCGGCGCCGCGCGCTTGAACTCCTTGATCGCCGTGCGCGGATGCTCGATCACCACCGGATAGCTCACCGCCACTTCCGGCACGCCGTGCTGCTTCGCCAGCGCATCGATGTGGCCCTGCACGCCACCATTCTTGCTCAGGCCATTCGCGCCCAGCGCCTTGCGGTACAGCTCCTGCGCCGCGAACAACGGCCGCCAGCGCTCGACACCGCGGTCCTTGCCCAGGTACTTCTGCTTCAGCACCTGCCAGCGTGCATACGCCTCCGGCGGCAACACCTGCTGCAACGTGCGGCCGTCCTCGTTCTTGCGCGCGCCATAGGCCGAGGGCAGCAGGAACAGCTTGCCGAAGAATCCGATGTCCGCCTTCATCTCCACGGCCGGCGGCAACAGCACCTGCTGCGAATCGGCGATGACCTGCTCCAGCTCGCGCGACTCCCACTGCACATCACGCGGCAACGGCGACATCGTGCCCAGCAGCCACATCACGTGGTCGCCCCTGGACACCTTCCACAAACCGGGCCCGGGCTGCACGCCACTGACCACCACCGCCGGCAGGTCCGCCGCGTCCTGCGTCGAGGGCCGCGGAGACGCAGCCGTCGATTGCGCGAATACCGGCGCCGTGGCACCGAGCAGCAAAAAAATCAGCAGGGAAGGCAGGCGCATCGATTTCAAATCCGGAGGGATGAAACGTCATTGTCCCAGTTCCGCTCCGAATTCAGGTTGCCACGCGATGAATGCAAGAGTTCTCGAGCCTTCCACGACCATGCCGCTGCAGGTGGTGGTGCTGGAGGATGACGTGCTGTTGCGCGATCACGTGATCGCACCAGGACTGCGCCGGCACGGCTTCGGCGTGGCGGCGATCAGCCGCGGCGCGGAGCTGGAGGAGCAACTGGAGCGCCAGCGCCCGGATATCGTGCTGCTCGGCGCCGGCCTGCCCGACGGTGACGGCTTCGCGATGACCCGCCGCATGCGGGACCAGGCCGCCGACATCGGCATCGTGATGCTGACCGGTCGCAGCAGCACGCCGGACCGCGTGCGTGCACTGAACGAAGGCGCCGATGCCTTTCTGTCCAAGCCGGTCGACATGGACGTGCTCGTCTCGACCCTGTTCAGCCTGGCCCGCCGCCTGAAACTGGCCCGCCGCCCCAGCGTCAACTGGCATCTGGACGCCTCCGACTGGTGCCTGATCGCTCCGTCCGGCGAAGTGGTGTCGCTGACCAAGACCGAGCGTCGCCTGCTCGGCCTGTTCTTCGGCAGGCCCAACCAGATCATTTCGCGCGAAGCGGTGATCGCCCACCTCACCGCCAACGTGCACGACTTCGACACTCACCGCATCGACTCGCTGCTGCATCGTCTGCGCAAGAAGGTCACCCGGATCACCCGCCAGTCACTGCCACTGAGCTCGGTGCACGGCGAGGGCTACGTGCTGATCCGACGCTGAGCAGGCTCCCCTCCACCGGCCTTGCCGGGGAAAAGGGCTGGGGTGAGGGGAACGCTTCCGGCGAGCGCCCCTTGCTCCTTTTTGCAAGGGGCGGCACCGGCCTGTCGCCACCCGGTGACCTGCCGGCGGCCCCCTGGACAGTCCATCGCCAGAAGCGTTCCCCTCACCCCAACCCTCTCCCCCGGCAAAGTCAGGGGAGAGGAAACCAAAGCGGCGACGCGGCTTACCAGCTGAAGCCGGCGCCCACGCCCACCGTGCTCTCCGAGCCAGACGCCGAGGCGCCGACCGAGATGCTGGCGCGGTTCTGGTTGAAGGCCCGCTGGTAGCCGACCGAGATTGCCGATTGGCTGCCGTAGTTGCCGGCACCGACGCCGATCCGGTTGTCACCTGACAGCCCGGAGGTGTTGGCGCTCATCTGGGCCATCGCGGTGCCCATCGCACCAACCCGGTCCAGCCGCCGATTGACGCGGGAGAACTGGTCGTTGACCTGGCTGCGGAAGTTGTCGAAATCGCCCTGGCTGACCAGGCTGCCCAGCTTGTTGTCGGTGTACTTGTTCGCGGCGTCGAGCGTGCTCTTGTCGCCGGCATCGGCGTAGTCCTTCGCGGTCTGCAGCGCCTCGGTGACCTGGCCGACATTGGCCGCATCGGTGGCCTCGGTGCCGGCTGCGACGTTGGTGATCGCGCGTTCGTGGCCGGCACTGCCCACCGACACGGTGTTGGCGCGATCAGCCACCGAGCCGCTGCCCAGCGCCACGCTGTTCTGAGCGGTCACCTCGGCACCATTGCCCAATGCAGTGCCTCCGACGGCGGTGACGCTGCTGTCGGCACCAACCGCCACCGCGCCGGTGGCGGCCGCGTCGATGTTGGCGTGACTGCCCACCGCGGTGCCGTTGTCGGCGCCGACCGTGGCGCCATTGCCGATCGCGGTGTCGCCACCGTCAGTGGCCACGCTGCCGTTGCCGATCGCCAGACCTTTGCCCGTGCCGGCCGTCGGCCCGTTGCCGTTGCCGTTGCCGTTGCCGTTGCCGTTGCCGGGATGCTGCTGCAGCTGCGCCACCTGGTCCTGCAACTGGCCGATGTCGCTCATGGCGTCATCAAGCGCGCCGTCCAACGCGGCGAAGGCATCGCCGGCGCTGTGGTAGCTGCTGCCCTGGATCATGTACGTGGGTGCCGTCAGCCCACCGACACCCATCGCGGCACCACCACCCAGCGCGGCAGCCACCGCGTCGCCCAGCGCGTCGGTCTGGCCATGATCGCCTCCCGCATTGGCCAGCGCCTCGTTGAGCTGGTCCAGATTGACCGCGTCGGTGCCTTCGGTGCCGGCGGCGACGTTGGTGATCTGGCGATCGAAGGCCTGATGGTCCTCACCCGTACGCGGATCGATCCAGTGCGTGGACGAACCCACCGAGATCGCGTTGTCGCGGTCGGCCACCGAACCGGCGCCAAGGGCAACGCTGTTCTCGCCCAGTACCAACGCGTCGCGACCCAGCGCCATGCTGCCGGTACCGAACGCCCAGGCATTGTTGCCCAGGGCGATGGCGTAGTCGGCCATCTCGTAATCCCCACCCTGCACGCGGCTGATATCTCTGCAGATCCAGCATGGATCGTCACCGCCATCGCCGCCCCCGTTGTCGGGGTCACCCACTAGCGGACGCTGGCCGCCGGTCATCGCACCGCCGCCAAAGGCGATGCTGCCGGTGCCATTGGCTTGCGACTGGAAACCACCGGCAATGGACAACTCGTTGAAGGCGTAGGAACCGCTACCCAAGGCCAACGAGCTGAGGCCGTACGCATTGGCAGCTGCACCGATGGCCGTGGAAGTGAAGCCGGTAGCCTCCGCGCTGTAGCCGATCGCCGTAGCGGAGCCAAGCACATTGTCGACGGAGCCGGCGATCGCGCTGCCACCAATAGCGACACTGCCTTCACCATAGGCCCGGGTGTTTACGCCCAGGGCGTTGGCACGCTCGCCGGCAGCCATCGCATCGAAGCCCACCGCCATCGAGAACAAGCCTTCACTGAAGCTCATGTTGCCGATCGCCATCGCCACATCCCCGCTGGCGGCGGCCTGATAGCCGATCGCCATCGAAAGCAGGCCGTCGGTATGACTGTAGTTGCCGATCGCCATCGAGGCGTCACCGGTCGCCTGCGCGTCCAGTCCCAAAGCCACCGCCTGGGAACCGCCTGCAAAGGCACCGGCACCGAAGGCGCTGCTGAAATCACCGACCGCAACGGCACCGGGGCCAACCGCAGTAGCCGCAGTGCCGTCGGCGCGGGTCTGCCCTTCTTCCAGGTACGAGCCGGTAACGTCGGGAATCATCGCGTTGCCGCCGATCGCCACGGCATAGTCGCCATTGGCCTCGCTGCCGTTGCCCAGCGCCGAGCTGGACAGGCCATTGGCATTGGCGCCGAAACCGACGGCGGTGGCGTAGTCGGCATGGGTGCCCGCCAGACTGCCGAAAGCCGAAGCGCCCGCACCCATGGCCATGGCTTCCGCACCGATCGCGCTGCCGTTGTCGTCCAACGCCACCGCGCCACTGCCAAATGCGCTGCTCTCGGCGCCACCGGCATAACTGCTGGCACCTGCTGCCAGGCTGTGCTCGCCGTCGGCCAATGCCATCTCGCTGCCATCGCTCTCACCGTCAGCAGCGAAGAACTGCGACAGCGGCGACGCCTCGCCGATCGCCTCATTGAGCTGGGCCAGGTTCACCGCATCGTTGTCGTTGATGCCGGCCTCGACGTTGGTGATCCGGCGCGTGGCCGGCAGGCCGTTGTCGCCGGTGCCGTTGCCGACCGAGACCACGTTGGACTCGCCGGTATACGAACCGGAACCCAGCGCCACGCTGTTCTCGCCATCGGTCTGCGCGCTGTGGCCCAGCGCGGTGGCACCGTCGGCGTATGCATAGCTGTCCTGGCCGATCGCGGTGCTGCCATCGTTCATCGCCCAGGCGTACTGACCCAGTGCGGTGGTCTGGTCACCCACCGCCCAGGCGGTGGCACCGACGGCGGTGCTGGCCATGCCTTCGGCGTAGGAGACGTTGCCGATGCTGATCGATTCCCAACCCAGCGCCTGCGAGTCCGGGCCGATCGCGATCGCACCATCCTCACCCAGCGCCCAGGCACCGCCGCCGATCGCGATCGATGCATAGCCAGTGACATAGCTGGCGATGCCCAGCGCGACGGAATCCTGCCCAAGCGCCAGCGCACCGGTACCGATCGCGGTGGAACGATAGCCACTGGCCAGCGCCGCCAGGCCCACCGCCGTGGTGGCGAAGTCGGTCGCCTGTGCCGCTGCACCAATCGCGGTGGCGGCGATGCCGCTGGCGGTGGCACTGTTCTCCAACCACTGCCCATCGATTCCACGCACCAGCGGATCGCCGAACTCGTCAACCGCCTTGCCGCCGATGGCGATCGACGAATTTCCGTTGGCGTCCGCGCCCTGGCCCACCGCCAGGCTGTAGTCGGAAGCGGCAGTGGCGCCATATCCGATCGCGGTGGCGTACTCGCCCATGGTGGCCGCCAGACTGCCGAAGGCGGATGCACCCGTGCCGAAGGCGGTGCTGCCGGCGCCGATCGCGCTGGCGTTGTCATCGGCGGCATAGCTTCCGGCGCCGAGAGCCACGCTCTCGACACCTTCCGCAGCGGCATTGGCGCCGACAGCTATCGCGTGCTCACCATCGGCCAATGCATCCTCGCTGCCGTCATCGGCACCATCGGCCTGGAAGAAGCCCTGATCGCCAACCGCGGCGTTGAGCTGGGCCAGGTTCACCGCATCGGTGTCCTCGGTACCGGCGGCAACATGGGTGATCTGGCGCTCATGGCCGGCACCGCCGACCGCGACCGCGCCGACGCGATCGGCACTGGACCCGGCGCCCAGCGCGACGCTGTCCGCCGCCGTGACCATGCTGCCCACACCGATGGCCACGCCGCTGCCCGCACGCACATCGGCGCCGGTGCCGATGGCCACGCCGTGGACCTCACCCACATGGGTCGCGTAGCCCAACGCAACGCCATAATCGGCTTCGGCCACGCTGCGACTGCCGATCGCGGAGGCGTAATCGCCTTCGACCGTGCTGATCGCTCCCAGAGCCATGCCCATGCGTCCCTCGGCGATCGCGCCGGCACCCAGCGCCGAGGTCAGGTCGCCATGCGCGTAGGCTGCCGCACCGAACGCGCTGGTACCCAAACCGTCGGCGGTGGTGCCGGCCAACATGCCGCTCGGGTGGGTACCGCCACTCTCCAGCAACGCCGGATCACCGGGACCGCCCACCGCGACCGAGAAATCACTGACCGCACTGCTGCCATAGCCGAACGCCGACGAACCGACGCCGACCGCCTGTGCATAGCCGCCGCTGGCCATGCCGAGATCACCGGCGCTGCTGTGGTAGCCAACGGCCGTGGCCTGGGCACCGGAAGCGGATGCCCCGGCACCGATCGCGCTGGCAAATGCCTCGCTGGCCTGTGCGCCGGCACCCAATGCCGAACTGCCGATCCCGCTGGCCAGGGTCTGGCTGTCCAGCAGCACGTCACCGGTATCCGGATCCACGTAATACAGGTGGCCGCCGATGGCGGTACTGCCGGCGTCCATCGCCGTCGCGCCGGAGCCGAACGCGGCGCTGTCGCTGCCACCGGCATGGCTGCCCGCGCCAGCCGCCACGGCGTGCTCGCCGTCGGCCAGCGCATCCTCGCTGCCATCGTCGGCGCCGTCGGCCTGGAACAGGCCTCCGGTTGCCGCGGCACTGGCTTGCAGCTGCGTGCCGACCGTCGGTGCGACCGGATCGACCATCGCATTCGCGGCCATGGCACCCCCGGCACCGACTGCCAGCATCACGCCCGCAACGACGGCCGCCGCACGATGACGCCGGGTATTGCCGCCCTTGCCGCTGGCCTTGGCCAGTTCGGAAACCACGACCAGCATGCCCAGCGATTTGCTCCAGATCTTGCTGTGGATCTTGTTCATCGGATATCTCCAGCCCGGCTGCGCAAGGCAGTTGCCGGTTTGTCGGAATCAGGGAAAAGGGCGCACCCGGCCACCGGCGCCGTGTAGACGCCGCTGCGTGAACAGCCCGAAAGGTTTGAGCGACCCGTGCCGTGACGGCACGGGTCAGGAGGCCGCTTACGGCATGGTGAAGCTGGCCTGCAACGAGACACCGCCGTAGTTGCTGACACCGGCAAGCAGCACGTACCAGGTACCGGCGGCGGGACGGGTGATCGTCACCGCCTCGTTGTTGCCGGCATGCACCGAGGATTTGTCGTGCACATCGACGCTGACGCCGGCATCCTGCGCGGCGTAGAGCGAAACGTCGCCACTGCCACCGAAGCTGCGCACGGAAAGCACGCGGGCACCCGCCGGCACCTCGATGCGGAACAGCCGCGTGGTGCCGGCGTTGCCAGCCAGGCCGGCCGCGACCGTGCCATTGGCCAACTCGAAGGCATCATCGTTGTCGCCGCCATCGTCGCCGCCAATCGCGTGTTCGATCGCCGCCTTTGCATCGACGATGCCCGCACCGATCACGCGATCCGGCACCACCGGGAATGCACGCGCGGAGCTGGCCAGCAAACCGGCCATGCCATCCGGTGGCAGCGCCGGCAAGCCGGCATCCTGCAAAGCCGAGATCACCAGCGCGACGGTGCCGGCGACATGCGGCGTGGCCTGCGAGGTACCGGCCATGCCGGCGTAGTCGTAGCCGCTCTCGTCCGGCGCCGTGGCGCCCGTGTTGATCGCCGACCAGACAAAACCGGCATCGACGAAATTGCCGCTGGCCGCATCACTGGCGTAGACGCCACCACCGGGTGCCGCCAGTTTCACCGACGGACCGAAGTTGGAATAGAACGCGCGCCTGCCGGTGATGCCGACCGACGCCACCGTGATCACGCCCGGGCAGCTCGCCGGGGTGAAATCCCCCGCGTCGCTGCCATCGTTGCCTGCCGCCACCACCACCACGGTGCCGCGGCTGTTGGCTGATGCCACCGCCATGCCGGTGGCATCGGCGGCACTGCAAGTGCCCTCGCCACCCAGGCTCAGATTGATCACCTGCGCCGGATGCGGGTTGTCTGGCACGCCGTCGACATGGCCGCCGGAAGCCCACACGATGGCGTCGGAGATATCCGAGGCATAGCCACCGCAGTGGCCAAGCACGCGCACCGGCAGGATCTTCGCGGCATGCGCGCCGCCAGCCATGCCCTCGCCATTGCCGGTCAGCTCGGCGATCGTGCCGGCGACATGGGTGCCGTGCCAGGAGCTGGGCTGGGGCAGATTGAACGCATCGGTGCAGGCACTCTGCCAGGGCTGTTCCGTGGTCCAGTCACCGGTATCCCAACCGCCGGCAACACGCCCATCGGCGGCGCGACCGGAATGGAAGGCATCACTGATGAAATCGTAGCCGGCATCGCCCGCCGAGGTGTCGATGTCGGGATGATGGGTCAGGCCGGTGTCGAGCACGGCCACGGTGACGCCGTCGCCATCAGCCAGATCCCACGCTGCAGCGATGTCGGCACCGCCGCGGTTGGCGTAGCTGGCAGCATCCTGGCCGACCACCTCGTTGGTGCCGTCGCCGGCGCGCAGATGCCACTGATAGTTGGCGTAGTAAGGGTCGTCCGGGACGAAGGCCGCCGCCGGCACGATGGTGCGACGCAGGTCACCGATGGCGTGCATCACCACATCCGGTTCGACATGAGCCACCGCCGGATCGGCCGCCAGCTGCTGCATGAACAGCAGTGATTCGTGCGGGTCGAGCGGGCGCGAGGTGCGTACCACGTGCGCGCCGGTGGCCAGCTTGCGCACGTACGACACGCCGGTGGTGCCCGTCGCCGCGCCACCGCTCACCAGGTGCGCCCGACTCAGGCCCAACGTGATGTTCTGCACCACGTTGGCAGCGCTGGCCGACTCCGTCGCACCCTCGCGATAGGAAACGATGAAGCGATCATGGCCGCCCGCCCGCGTGCTCTGCAGCATGCCGGCATTGAGACGACTGGATGGTGCGACGGAGGTCAGCTCCGTCGCGCCGACATGCCCGCCGCCACACAACGCCGCCAACGCGGCGGCAAAACTGCAGACACGGAAGAAACCTGTACTCATGTGATGCTCCCCGAACAATGTTGGCCACTGGTATCCGACTTCCGCGACTGCCCCCCGGCATGCGACAACCGTCACGGAAGCCGAGGAAGCTAGCGATGGCGGATGGCACTCGTCACGCACGGATTTTTCGGTGAAATCACCGGTTCTCACCTCGTGCTGGCACCGGCCGGGAAACAAGGAGGACCGCGCGCAGGAAGAGCACGCGGCACAGGGCGGGCATGGCCGCCGCAAGCCTGCATGCCGTCTGCGGGAAGCGGCTCGCGAAGGATGTTTTCGTGACTATCGACGGACCAACGTCCGGGCATGCCGGTCGAAAAGCATCGCCCGCGAGCGGGCTCCTACAAGGGAGGGGGCGGCAGGTCACTGCAGGAGCCCGCTTGCGGGCGATGCTTTTGTGGCCGGAATGATCAGCCATTCGGCCGGTGAACGTCGCGCCTTCGACTGGCTCGGGACGCGGGTTCGGCGCTCGCAAAAAGCAAAGGCATCGCCCGCGAGCGGGCTCCTACCGGCGAGCGGCAAGTCGCTGTAGGAGCCCGCTTGCGGGCGATGCTTTTGCGAATCCCGAATCCCGAATCACCAATCCCGGCAACAAAGGCATCGCCCGCGAGCGGGCTCCTACAGAGGGGGCGGCGCGTGGGACGAAAAAAAGCCGCGCGGGGGTGCCGCGCGGCTTCGGGGTGACGCGGGGTGCTGGTGCTATCAGCCGGCGAGCGCGTCCAGCGCTGCGTTGAACGTGTGGCTGGGACGCATTGCGGCGCTGACCTTGGCCAGGTCCGGGTGGTAGTAGCCGGCGATGTCGTTGGGCTTGCCCTGCGCACCGTTGAGCTCGGCGACGATCGCCGCCTCGTTGTCGGTGAGCGCCTTGGCCAGCGGCGCGAACTTCGCCTTCAGCGCGGCATCGTCATCCTGCGCGGCCAGGGCCTGCGCCCAGTACATCGCCAGGTAGAAATGGCTGCCGCGGTTGTCCAGCTCACCAACCTTGCGCGCGGGCGAACGATTGTTGTCGAGGATCTGGCCGTTGGCCTGGTCCAGCGCCTTCGCCAGCACCTTGGCCTGCGCACTGCCGCTCTGCTCGCCGACGAACTCCAGCGACGCCTGCAGCGCCAGGAACTCGCCCAGCGAATCCCAGCGCAGGTAGTTCTCTTCCAGGAACTGCTGCACGTGCTTGGGCGCGGAACCGCCGGCACCAGTCTCGAACAGACCGCCGCCGGCCATCAGCGGCACGATCGACAGCATCTTGGCGCTGGTGCCCAGCTCCATGATCGGGAACAGGTCGGTGAGGTAATCACGCAGCACATTGCCGGTGACCGAGATGGTGTCCTGGCCCTGGCGGATGCGCTCCAGCGAGAACTTCGTGGCCGCCACCGGATCGAGGATGCGGATGTCCAGGCCGCTGGTGTCGTGATCCTTCAGGTAGCGCTCGACCTTGGCAATGATCTGGCGGTCATGCGCGCGCTGCGCATCCAGCCAGAACACCGCCGGCGTGGACGACAGCCGCGCGCGGCTGACCGCCAGCTTCACCCAGTCCTGGATCGGCGCGTCCTTGGTCTGGCACATGCGCCAGATGTCGCCCGCTTCCACCTCGTGCTGCAGCAGCACCTTGCCGGACTCGTCGATCACCTTGACCGTGCCGTCGCCGGCGATCTGGAAGGTCTTGTCGTGCGAGCCGTACTCCTCGGCCTTCTGCGCCATCAGGCCCACGTTCGGCACGCTGCCCATGGTGGCCGGGTCGAACGCGCCGTTGGCCTTGCAGTCCTCGATCACCGCCTTGTACACGCCGGCGTAGCTGCGATCCGGAATCACCGCCTTGGTGTCCTGCAGCTTGCCTTCGGTGTTCCACATGCGGCCGGAGTCGCGGATCATCGCCGGCATCGAGGCGTCGATGATCACGTCGCTGGGCACGTGCAGGTTGGTGATGCCCTTGTCCGAATTGACCATCGCCAGCGCCGGGCGCTGCGCGTACTGCGCGTCCATGTCGGCCTTGATCGCCGCCTGCGTCGCCTCCGGCAGGCTGCCGAGGCGGGCGTACAGGTCGCCGATGCCGTTGTTCGGATTGAAGCCGGCCTGCGCCAGCGCATCGGCATGCTTGGCCAGCACGTCCTTGTAGAACTCGCCCACCGCCACGCCGAACATGATCGGGTCGGAGACCTTCATCATGGTCGCCTTCAGATGCAGCGAGAACAGCACGCCCTTGGCCTTGGCATCGGCGATCTGCGCGTCGATGAAACCGGCCAGCGCCTTGCGGCTCATCACCGCCGCGTCGATGATCTCGCCCGCCAGCAGCGCGGTCTTCGGCTTCAGCACGCTGTGGCTGCCGTCCTTGCCGAACCACTCGATGCTGACGTTGCCGGCCTGCCCGATCAGCGCCGACTGCTCGGTGCCGTAGAAATCGCCACCGTCCATGTGCGCCACGTGGGTCTGCGAATCGGCACCCCACGCACCCATGCGATGCGGATGCTTGCGCGCATAGTTCTTCACCGACGCCGGCGCGCGACGATCGGAATTGCCCTCGCGCAGCACCGGGTTCACCGCGCTGCCCTTGACCCGGTCATAACGCGCCTTGATGTCCTGCTCGGCCTCGTTGGCCGGCGCATCCGGGTAATCCGGCAGCGCGTAACCCTGTTGCTGCAGCTCCTTGATCGCCGCCTTCAGCTGCGGCATCGAGGCGCTGATGTTCGGCAGCTTGATGATGTTCGCCTCCGGCGTGGTCGCCAGCTGGCCCAGCTCGGCCAGGTGGTCGCCGATGCGCTGCGACTCGGAAAGCGCCTCCGGGAACAACGCGATGATGCGCCCCGCCAGCGAGATGTCGCGCGTCTCCACCGCAATGCCCGCGGTACCGGCAAACGCCGACACGATCGGCAGCAGCGAAGCGGTGGCGAGGTACGGCGCCTCGTCGGTGAGGGTGTAGATGATCTTGGGAGTCTGGGACATGGCGTGCAGGGGTTCCATGGCAGGGCGGCAAAGCCGCGAACAATGACTCGAACGACACGATCCCGACCCCGCCATTCCCCGAAAGCGGGAATGCCGTGATCCGCCGGAACCGGCCTCAAGCCGGCGTCATTCGACAGTGACCCGGTATTGTCTCGCGATTGGGCCTGGTGGGCCACCGGGGCGAGGGCAAGCCCGCGCAGACCCGGTACCCAACACCCCACCCCGCAGGCACGGCAAAGAACGGCCGCCTTCGTTCACGGCAGAGCGGCAATCGCACGAGAAGGGCAAAGCTCCGCGTCATGCAGCAACGCCGGATCGGATTGGCACCAGCAGTGCCGGAACATGGTCGCCGCACGCTGCCGCTGCAGATCGACCAAGCACCGATGGCAAGCCCCGCCCACCCGATCAAAACTGCCGCTTCGCGATTCGCTCCGCGAACAAAATCGCGCCGACGCTGGCGACAAAACCGAACGCGCACCCCACGAATACGCCCACGCACGAGGGGAAGATCTCCGGGACAAGATGCTGGGTGACTGGTGCGTGGAAACACCCCCACGCACGTGGGGAAGACGTGTTGCCGCCCGGATACCAGTCGGCCCAGTTGGAAACACCCCCACGCACGTGGGGAAGACGGACACGATGAACAAGCCGACCTTGGTGCCGGAGAAACACCCCCACGCACGTGGGGAAGACTCGCGCAGGCCGGCGAAGATGAACTCGGTGCCGGAAACACCCCCACGCACGTGGGGAAGACCTGCGTCTGCAATCGAACGATGCTGACGTTTTGGAAACACCCCCACGCACGTGGGGAAGACGATGGGGCGCAGGGCTTCCGGGCAATCGACCTGGAAACACCCCCACGCACGTGGGGAAGACATCAGGTTCTGCCGGCGGATCAGCTCGGCCTGAGAAACACCCCCACGCACGTGGGGAAGACCTGATCGGCACGTACATCGACATCCTTGAATCGGAAACACCCCCACGCACGTGGGGAAGACCCAGCATGACCTGCAAGGGGTGGCGCTGGGATGGAAACACCCCCACGCACGTGGGGAAGACGAAGGGGGTGAGTGATGAGCAAGTATCAGTGGAGAAACACCCCCACGCACGTGGGGAAGACCCTGCTCCGGGGTGGCCGGGACCGGCTTCACTGGAAACACCCCCACGCACGTGGGGAAGACATTGCTTGACCTCATCAAGTACGCCGACCTGTAGGAAACACCCCCACGCACGTGGGGAAGACTGCAGTTTCTCGCCGTGCTCATCCATCCGCATGGAAACACCCCCACGCACGTGGGGAAGACCCAAGACAGCGATCACAAAGATCAAGCTCCTTGGAAACACCCCCACGCACGTGGGGAAGACCGCAGGTCGATGCTGTTGCCGGCTTCGCCCTTGGAAACACCCCCACGCACGTGGGGAAGACCAATGCAGCGATCTTGGGCTGGTGGTGCACTGGGAAACACCCCCACGCACGTGGGGAAGACGTGCCGCTCCATCTCGGCCAGCAGGCGGGCGAGGAAACACCCCCACGCACGTGGGGAAGACATGTAGAGCCGCGCGCGCTCCGGCTCTTTCGCGGAAACACCCCCACGCACGTGGGGAAGACCTGGATCTCGGTCTGAGCATGAAGCAGATCGAGGAAACACCCCCACGCACGTGGGGAAGACGATCTGGAGCGCGAAACCCTGTGGATCGGGGCGGAAACACCCCCACGCACGTGGGGAAGACCGCCGGGACGAAGAGCACCGCGAGCAGGTGGAGGAAACACCCCCACGCACGTGGGGAAGACCGGAACATGCGCTGGCCTTCCTCGCCGCAGAAAGAAACACCCCCACGCACGTGGGGAAGACGCCGAACCGCGCACGCGAGCGCAGCGCGACCTAGAAACACCCCCACGCACGTGGGGAAGACCTTCGGCCGACGATCCGCAAGCCGGGATCGGAGGAAACACCCCCACGCACGTGGGGAAGACCCGGAGTCCGTGCGCACGTCGATGCGCGCCAGAGAAACACCCCCACGCACGTGGGGAAGACGCAGGTCATCCTGAATCACGTGCCGTGGGATCGGAAACACCCCCACGCACGTGGGGAAGACTCTCACTCTCCAGTTGTGCCGTTGCCGGCGGAAGAAACACCCCCACGCACGTGGGGAAGACTCGCGATGCTTGTCGATGCAGCTCGAGGGGTCGGAAACACCCCCACGCACGTGGGGAAGACAACACGTCCACGCCGTCGCGAACGAACACCATGGAAACACCCCCACGCACGTGGGGAAGACACTTGCTTGCGAACGTTTCGTGCTGCGGCCATGGAAACACCCCCACGCACGTGGGGAAGACGGCTGGATGCCTGGCTGCGCTTGTGCGCCTCGAGAAACACCCCCACGCACGTGGGGAAGACCCGCGAAAAGGCGCTGCTGTCGCACCTGTGGAAGAAACACCCCCACGCACGTGGGGAAGACCGATGGGCAGGGTCTCAGTGCGTGGGACGTGGTAGAAACACCCCCACGCACGTGGGGAAGACGGGTACAACCTCACGGCACATCCGGTGATCGAGGAAACACCCCCACGCACGTGGGGAAGACGGGATGTCCAGGCCGTACGACGCGACGAAAACGGAAACACCCCCACGCACGTGGGGAAGACGCATAGCACGTCACCGGCGAGTCCATGCCGCGAGAAACACCCCCACGCACGTGGGGAAGACCTGACGGAGGTCTGCGAAATCGTGGGGGAAAGGGAAACACCCCCACGCACGTGGGGAAGACACATTGCTCCACGCGCCCGCGATCTGCGCCGGGGAAACACCCCCACGCACGTGGGGAAGACGTGTCGCTGGCCTACAACATCGGCGTTTCGGCGGAAACACCCCCACGCACGTGGGGAAGACCGGAGGAGCCGGTGCCGGCTCAGCTAGGGCCCGGAAACACCCCCACGCACGTGGGGAAGACCCGAACGTCGATTAGCTGCAATGCCGCCTTTAGGAAACACCCCCACGCACGTGGGGAAGACACGCTGAATCGTCGCGATCAGCAGCGGGACCAGGAAACACCCCCACGCACGTGGGGAAGACATCTGCCGGATGGCAGCGGCGAAGCGAAGCCGGGAAACACCCCCACGCACGTGGGGAAGACCCCTCCAGCGACTTGATGCTGTCAGCCGTGTGGGAAACACCCCCACGCACGTGGGGAAGACGGAATACTCCGGCGTTTTCGATGCGCTCAAGCAGAAACACCCCCACGCACGTGGGGAAGACAGCAACATATCGTTACGCCTGACGCGCTCCAGCACAAGATCTGCTGTTTTGATCAGGTTTCAGGGTTTCCACGATCAACTGCAGGCCTGACACCTCGATCATCGGTTTGCGCGGTGGACCGATACAGCGCATCTCGAAGCCTGGTGGCCGATTGATCGTACGCATGATCAGCAAACCGGACTCGGGCGGGCAATGCTTGTAGAGGTAGTCGACTACTGTCGTGGCCACCGAGTCTTTCACGCCCGAGACGAATACATTGGGTCGCGGCTCGACGAACCACAATTTCATGCGCCCGCGCACGGCAGGCGGAAGATCATTGGCGAGGACGACGAGCATGGGTGCCTCCGAACATGGCTGCGATGTCGTCACCCAGTTTCGCCAGCAGGTCCATGTCGATCACACGCTGACGGAACGCGGCAGCTACCTTGTACTTGTCGTAACGACCCGCCAGCTCACGTGTGAGGTGAAAGGCCAGGTCAATGCACAACTCAGCCTTGTAGAGATCGGCCAGGTCGTAGACGAAGGGCAAGGGGCTGCCCGAGTGAATAAAGCCGATGTGGGGCGAATATCCCATGCTGTGCACGCCGGAGCACAGGATGCCGTAGAGGGCCGCGTTGGTCGAAGTGAGAATCTGGTTGGTGAGATCGCTGGTCTCGAACTTGCCCGGTGTGAAACTTCGACCCTTCCATCCCACCTGATACTGCTCGGCCTTGGCCTGATAGAGAGCGCGCACGCGGTTGCCCTCCATACCCATCATTTCCTGCAAGCTCTTGTCTTTCAGGTCCGCATCAGGGAAACGGCGGGCGAACATGCGCCGCGCCACTTCGATGGATTTCCTGGGGTCGGAGGAAAGCTCGATCTGCTTTTTCAGGTTGCGGGTGTCGGCGGTGGGCAGGAACCCTGCCGCGTAGAACAGCAGTGAATCCTCACCCACCCAGCACACCGCGCAATTGGCGGCGGCGGCCGTACGCACGGCGTCGTGCGTGATGGTGGTGCCCGGACCGAGCAGCAATGCATTCAGCGTTGCCACCGGCAAAGGCACCACGTTGTTGCTGGCATCGATCCACTTGATGCTGCTGTCGTCGATCTCCAGCCGCCCCCGCTCCAGGTAAACAAAGGGATATTTGTCTTTTACCTGCGGCAACGACTCGCGGGTGACCTTGACGAACAGCCGTTGCACCTCGGCCATGACCTACTCCACCTTTTGCACGGTGACGCGGCGGTCGCGATATTCCTTGCTTGGACCGAAGCGCAACGGCACGTCGTTGAGCGTCAGCACTTCGCCATCGTGCTCGCCCTGCAGCACACGCAACGCAAGCGACCGCCGCTTGGCTTCGGCAAGCCTGCGACCCGCTGTCAGTGCCGCCTCCGGCCCGTCATGCACTCCCTGAAAGATGAACTCCGTGGGCACGCAATTCTTGCGACCGAGGTACACATCCCAAACCGGCGCCTTGAGAGCCTCCACGGTTTCGCTCACTTGCGCCTCAGGCACCTCAAGCGCCACGGCATAAGCCATATCCTGCAGGTAGTAGCGGTAGGTCATCTTGGTGCCACCGCCCACGGCCTTTTTCCCCTCACTGGTCTTGGGAATCAGCAGGTTTTGCCATGGATCCTGGTCATCGTAACCACTGCCCACCATGTGAAAATCACGCAGCATGGGTTGGCGAGGCAATGGCTGCCCCTTTGCGTCCTGCGGTACGAAAGCCTCTATGCGCATGTCCATGTCGGACCAGGTCGCGAGCCAGTTGCGCTCCTCACCTCCAGCGCCGCGTGCACAACACAGCAAGCCGAACACGCCGGACTTGGTTGGGAAATCCAGACTGTCACGCCGACCGAATTTCGAATCGTGTCCCCAAGCCTGCAGTGGGGCCTCCAGCCAGAGCAAAAGATAGGGGGCCATCATCCCTTCCCCCCTCAGGCAACGTGGCTTTGCAGATCGGCGATCAGCTGGTCGATGCTGTAGCCCTCATCCTCGCCCCAGTCGTAGCCGGCCACTTTGCCGAACAAACTGCCGGCAAGCCTTTCCTTTTTGTCGAGATATCCCTTGAGCGCCTCAATGCTGGGCGCGAGATAACCATCACCGCGAGCCTTTACCGGCTGCTCAAACGGCACCTGCAGGCGCTGCCCCTTGCGTACCAGCACACGGGCAAACTCCCACGGGCAAGCACCGGACTGCGTGGTCTGCCGTGCGTTGGGCACGGCAACAAACAACGCCTTGACGAATGCGCCGATGGCATTGCGCAAATCATCGGTCGCCAAGCTTTGCGCCAGTTGGCCGAGATCGAGGCTGATGTAGCGGTAGTAGGTCGCGGAATTGAATTCCAGGCTGCCCATGTGGGCGGATCCGGGTTCGTCCTGCAGGTCGTCCAGCGCGGTGAAAAACTCCACTTCGTTGCTGACTTTGTGAGTGGAAATCGCATGCGCGAACGATGCAGCAGCCTCCACGTTCATATCCGCCGCCTTGGCGACCATGCGCCCGAACAGGGCAATATCCAATGCATCGACTGCCGGATTGATGGCCTTCCTGGCCACCTTGGCCAAGTCCTTGTCCTTGAGCTTCGCCGCATCGAGACCCTGCTCCAGCGCATAAGCGGCAAAAGCATTCGCCTCGGTGTCACTGATGAACAACAAGGTGTCATCCGCCAGCAACTCAGCCATCTTCGTGCCGCAGGCTTCCGCCTGTTCATCACTGGCGCCCGCAGCTTTGCATGCCGCAATAAACAGTGTCTGCGCCTGTTTGGTGCGCGTACCCAACTTCACGCCGAAGTCCGGCATCGCCAGACGCACCTGGCGCTTCCAACACTGCGAACTCACGCGTGCACGCGTAACGCCACCGACCACGGCGGTCTTGGGTGCGCCCACGTCATCGCGGTTCAGGCAGGTCACCGGAAAGGACTGCAGGATGTGGAACTCGATGCGGGTGTTGGTGAGGCTATTGTTCATGGCAAAGATCCTTTTCTGTGGAGTGTTCAGGCGAAGGGGTTGTCGAGCAGAGGGACGATTTGCAGGAGACCACAGCCGAAACTTCGACCGCGGCCGATACCTCTGGCAAAGCTGTGACGAAACTGGTCCGGATCGGTAACCTGCAACTGGCCTTGCACATGGGCCTGGGCCAGAGTGACGGAGCGCTGAGCCTTGTCTTTGAACTGCAGGACTTCCAGCCGATCCACCTGAAGATGCTCAGATGAGACGCTGAAGCCCCAGCTGGTCGGCCCGCGCTCGGCAAACCAGGCAGCCACGGCATCACGCCCCTTGACCGGCACCAGCTTGCCGCTGGCCGAATCGCGCCGCGTCGGGTTGACGATGACTTTGAAGCGATAGCTTCGATGGCCGAGAAAGTCCTCGGGTATGGGCTTGCTGCGGACATCGCCGTAGCCGCCCTCGGCACATTCGGCTGGCGCGCGATCAGCCAGCAGGAAGATCTTTCGACCATGAAAATCCCCGCCCTGATCGGCATGCAAAATGCCACTGGGCTGATGCCCCTCCTTGGCCATCCCATCGCGAATGTCCGGATAAAGTCCGTAAACGACACGATGCAACGAGTACGGGTCGGTAATGCGCAGGGCCTTGATGGCCGCACGGTCAAGGTGAAGGACGCTGGCGATCAGGCTCATGCCCCCTCCTCGGCATCTGCCTTGTGGCCATAGAACTCTTGCGCCCACTGCGCTTTCACCTGCTGCGGCGCAAAGGGAAACCGCCGCAGTTGCTTGAGCAGACGCGCGTAGTCCAGCGGCTTGCCGACGCGGCTCTCCACCAAGGTCAGGATCGGCCGCAACACGCGACACAGCTCAGTCGTTTCATCACACGCCAGCAAGCGACGCAGGCGGGCTTTCGCCTGGTCTCCCTGATTGCCGTCGTCATAACAGGACGCAATGGCGCGACCGAGTACGAGATGCCCGTTGGCGTCGACTTTTGCCCGGGCGATTGCCGCAGCCACGGTGGCAAAAGGCAGGCGCTGATCATCACGTTCAAGGTCGACGCCCCATGCGGCCAGCAGCTCCCAGCTCTGGTATTCGGTGGCGGGATTGTCGGCACGCCGAAGACGCGCCGCCAATCCTTTGTCCTGCTGGCAACGGGCAATCACCCCCGCAACGAAATGGTCTTCGCGGCTGGCTGTTGCCGGTACACGCTCCTCCATGGTTTCCATGCTTCATGCCTCCTGTCGCAGATATTTGCTGTGGTTGGGCCGGCAGCGCGCCCAAGCGTCCAGTTGCCTGGCTGTGTCCTTGGGGCAAAAACGGTCGTAGGCCTGCTGGGCATAAGCACTGAAGCGACGACGGAGTTCGCGTCGGGCAATTGCTTCTTTTTCGCCGGACTCACAGTTATCGAGCAGCGCCTGGAAGTCGCGTTCACACAATTGCCAGAAAAGATGCGTAGCCTGAGCCGCCAGATCCTTGCCATCAGCCAGTTGTACATCAAAATAAGACAGTACCTTTCGACGTAAATCCTTGGAAATTTCGTCGAGTAATTTCATCTCATCCTGCAAACACGAGAACCAAATGCCGCCATTCACCCCGCTTACCCATCCACTTTCTAGCGACACGGCAGACTCAACAAAGTCGTCGTCACCTTTTACTGACTGGTCCCCAGAGTTTGCGGAAACCTTGATCCCCCCGCACCAAATAATGAAAGACTCATGGGTATCAACAACGCGATCGACTGCGATCTTTAGCGACTGGCACTCAAAACCAGCGGATGTAGAAAACACGTTAGCAACAAGGAGTGCTTCTAACTCTCGCCAAGGCCTCTTCTGAACGTTCACGTACCGAACTGCAATGTCAGCCTTGCTCCTATCCACTATCAGACTTGGCTCAGACCATCCTTCTTTCACTTTGGGATAGTTGATTCCATCGAGGTAATACAGTCCATCATCACGAAGCAGCACGAATCTCGACATCGCCACCAAACACGCCTGATAGGTCCCTTTGTAGTTACGAGCCACCTCGTCATTCTCGGAAGTTGGATACTGCTCCCAAAGAGGTCGCCCAATGCCAGAAGGCCATGTAGCTGCGAGATGGATATATTCGCCTGAGAGAAGGTTAAGCCAAACAGTCTCCAGTACTGAATCAACAACCAGAAAACAATGCAATTGGCCATCCCAACCGCCAAGACTGGGGCCAGCTGGTGCGCTGTAGCGCGCGCCTTGCACCAAGCCACCCAGCGAAGTGAGATCACCTTCCACTCGCTTCCCGCCAAACGAAAAGTTCATCAGGGTAAGAAGAAAAACGGCTCTTTCAGAATCACTATGATTTCTTGGAAAGGTCGTTTGCGATAATTGGGTGTTGTTCTTGCTTGGCATATCCGGGTAGACACCTGAACCAATCTGTCGTGGCCTACCCGACTCCTCTACTTCCAGACGTTGCGCCTTTGTTTTGGCCTTCGCCATCCGGCTTGCTGTTCGCGCCGCAATTAGCTCACCGACCGCTGGCATCTGCAGAAAGGGCTTGTCCCCATACAGGTCGAAGCGGTCATGCCACTTGTCGAGATATTCAAGGCACTTGTCAGCCAGCCCCTGCGCCCCCAGCTCGCCCCACGCTGTTTCGTCTTCGGGTGTTGCCGCCGCTTGTGCGATGGCCAGCAACAACTTCATCACGGCGATCTTCTCGACCGGATTGCCGCCCAGCGCACGGTAATCCGGACGGCTGAAGATCTGGCGCAAGCTGACTCGCCCTACGTCCGCCACCGGAATCCAGGGCTCGTCGATCAGGTTGAAATGTTTGTCCATGCCCCCTCCTTGTCAGTGCTTGACGACCCGATAGCCGAGGTCGTCGCGGTATTCCAATGTGTGCCTCTCATGCACCGCCTGACCATGGATGCCGCGCAACGCGCCAGTCTCATCCATCAATGCCAGACGCAACATGCTTTCGTCGTCTTCCCAGTCGCTGTTGCCCAGATAGAAGCAATGCTGCAAACCGTACTTTTCCAGGGTGCCACGTGCGACCGGTTGCGGCGCATCACCTGCCCGGACAGGGACGATTTCGCGCATCAGGCGCGCGGTTAGCCTTTTCCACTCGACCTTGGTCAGCCGATTCCTTCGCCAAGGGAGAACCAACTCGCTGCCATCGAGCAGTACCAATCGGCTGCTTTGCGAGTCCTTGTGCTGTTGCAGATCACGCAGCAGCAGCACGTCGAAGCTGTCGGTTTCGCTGTATCGCGTCTGCGCTTTGCTTTCCGGCAAGGTCTTGCCGTCCGTCGCCAGACCAACGCGTGCCAGCTGCTGCAAAGCAAGGCGTCCCTTGCGCCCGTGCGCGCCGTTGTCCAACTCATGCAGCCAGCGCGACATGTTTCCGGCTTCGACACGGTCAACATACGTTGATTCGATCAGCCCACGGATATCGCCAGGCAAGTTGACCGCAGCGCGCGTTTGCCAAACTTCCAGGCTGCGGCACAGCACATAGGGACTGTAGACGTAGGCGCTTGCGCCGAATGCGGCCGTTGGTGCCTCGACAGCTGCATCCAGCGCCGGAGCCAGAAGCCATGCGTCACATCGCGCACCTGGTGGGCGCGCCGTACCGGCATGGCGCCAAAGCCGGCCCAGTCGTTGCAACAACATGTCGGTGGGTGCAAAACGACTGACGAGAAAGTCCGCGTCGATGTCCAACGACTGCTCCAACACCTGGGTTCCCACCAGGATGCGGCCGCGCTCGGCACGACGTGCCAAGCCGGGCCTCCCAAACAGGTCTACCCAGTGATCCTCGATGCGCTGGCGATCCGCCATGGTGTAGCGCGAATGCAGCAAGCCACAATCCACATCCAACTCGGCGGCACGGGCGGCAAGATCCAGATAGCGCTGCTGGGCATCTTTGACGGTGTTTTCGATCCACAACACTTGCTGGCCTGATCGCGCGCGATCAAGTGCTTCCTGCACGGCTTGTCGCTCATCGCCCTCGATGTGCATGGAGACACTGATCGCCGCATCCACCGCAACTGACAGTTCTTGCGCTGACTTGCCATTGCCCGCGGCGGTAATCAGCGGATACCCGTTATCTTGCAGCTCGGTTTCCAGCAATCGACTGCGACGCTGATGACTCAGGGTCGCGCTGAGAATGACGACGGTGCATTGCAGCTCCCGCAGCAGCCGTACCAAGGCATCCAGCAAGGTTCCGGTGTATGCATCGTAGGTATGCACCTCATCGAGAATCACGACCTTGCCAGCAAGGCCAAACGCTCGCACGAAACCGTGCTTCACGTTCATTGCCGCCATCAATGCTTGGTCGATGGTTCCCACAGAAAAGGGCGCCAGAAGACCTCGCTTGGCATGATGGAACCACGCGCCACCTGGACGACCTTCTTCGCCCATTTCGGTCTCCACAAGCCATGCATTGGCGTGGAGCAGCAAGGCGCGCTGCGGACAGTCAACCGCAAGGATGGCTTTCAGAAAGCCATTGAAGCGTTGGTGGATCTTGTTGGAGGTGAGCTGTGTCGGCAGCGCGAAATAGATTCCTGTGGCTTGCCCCTGTTGGAGCAAGCGATAAGCGGCAAAAAGCGCCGCCTCCGTTTTCCCCAATCCCATCGGGGCCTCAAGCACATATATGCCTGGCCCCCTGATCGATTCGATCAAGCATGTCTGCGCAGCACGTGGCTGAAAGCCGAAGACATCTGAAAAGCTCAGATCTTCCCGATAGGACGGCGGCTCGAAGCCAGCCTCCTTGATCGCGACCTCGATACTTGGCTGCCAAGGCAAGTCCGGGTTCTCGAAATGCCGCCCGGACCCTATCCAGTCCGCGACCGACGTCAGCCCCGCGATCAAACGCGCCTGCTCGGGGGACCGAATCTCCGGCCAGTCCAGACCAAGGCGCGCCATCAACTCCTCAGCCAAAGCCTCGCGTTGCGCTTGCCAGGGCGTACCACCAAAGATTTCCGCATCTGCTCGCTTTCCCGCAATCGGCGGCGTGAATCCGTGGTGTTGCCCCACGACTTCTGCAATCCAGCGGGGCGCCCCCATGGCCCTCACCGCCACCTGGCTTACCCCGGCATGACCTCCCCACTGGCGTTCCATCTCCGGGTTGACCGGTAAAACAGGCCAACTCTCAACGCCCTCGCCGCAAGCTCGACGCAGCTTTTCATAAAAGCATGGACTGACTTTCCCCAGGTCATGACTACCCGCCGCCAATGGACTTCCCGCCGGGAACAGCGACTCACGAAGCGCGGCTGGATACCTGGCAACAAGAGCACGCGCGACTTCACCAACGATCTGGCAGTGCTGCACCACACTTCGACCAGGTACAACTACTCCGTCGTCTTCCCGCAGGTACGTCTTCGCTGGGCAAGCTGCGAATGGTATCGCATCGATATTCCTTGCCCCCGACCGCCGAGTCAGCATGGCTGCCCCCTGAATTCCCCTTTCCGATGGTTTTATCAGCAACCAATCTCACCAGTCGAGACGGAGGAGGCCAAACGCACACCAAACGTCCCTGGATTCGGGGTGCGGGGAGGGGGGGGGGGGGATAACACCGTCAATCCCGCGACAAGAAACAGAACTTTCCAGCAAGGGCATACCTTGTCATTCAGCATCACGAATCTGACAAAGCTGCCGTGAAGACACTGGATTCCCGCTTTCGCGGGAATGACTCTTCAGGGAGTAAGGCTTCCAAGCAGGAAAGCCACACCTCCCTCTCGGGAGCGTGAACCAGGCAAGAATGTCAGCTTGCGACATCCCCAGCGCCGCCCTTCAACTCCTCGGCCAAAGCGCTCTCCAGAATATGTCGAGCCTCCTCCTCCACCCCGCGTCCATGACGTTCGGCTTGCTCGCGGAGCAGGTCCATCAGGTCGTCTTCGAGGTAATCAATGGTGATGTCGGCCATGGGCTGATCTCCGGAGAAAGGTGCGGGGGCGCGGACTCATGAAGCTACCCCCGAAAGCATTCGGAATCGAGCTGCCGATCACCCATCGGATGCAATAAGGCCGGGGCTGCCCTCGGCGGCCCCGGCCTTGTTTGTCGCCACGCTTTCAGCCTCGCACTACCCCCGCTTCGGCAAAACCCACCCCGGCCTCACGAAGTGGCACGTGTACCCGTTCGGGATCCGCTCCAGATAATCCTGGTGCTCGGGTTCGGCTTCCCAGAAGTCGCCGGCGGGTTCGACTTGGGTGACGACTTTGCCGGGCCACAGGCCGGAGGCGTCGACGTCGGCGATGGTGTCCAGGGCCACGGCTTTCTGTGCTTCGCTGGTGGGGAAGATGGCGGAGCGGTAGCTGGTGCCCAGGTCGTTGCCCTGGCGGTTGCGGGTGCTGGGGTCGTGGATCTGGAAGAAGAATTCCAGCAGGTTGCGGTAGCTGGTCTGGTCGGGGTCGAAGGTGATCTCGATGGCCTCGGCGTGGGTGCCGTGGTTGCGGTAGGTGGCGTTGGGCACGTCGCCGCCGGTGTAGCCGACGCGGGTGTTGATGACGCCGGGGAGTTTGCGGATCAGGTCCTGCATGCCCCAGAAGCAGCCGCCGGCAAGTACGGCACGTTCGGTTTTCACTGGATGTCCTCCACTTGGTCGAGATAGGCCCCGTAACCCTCGGCCTCCATTTCCTCACGGGGGATGAAGCGCAGCGAGGCGGAGTTGATGCAGTAGCGCAGGCCGCCCAGTTCGCGCGGGCCGTCGGGGAAGACGTGGCCGAGGTGGCTGTCGCCGTGGGTGGAGCGCACTTCGGTGCGGATCATGCCGTGCGAGGTGTCACGCAGTTCGTTGACGTGGGCCGGCTCGATCGGCTTGCTGAAGCTGGGCCAGCCGCAGCCGGAATCGAATTTGTCGGACGAAGCGAACAGCGGCTCGCCGGAGACGATGTCGACGTAGATGCCCGCTTCCGTGTTGTGGAGATAGGCACCGGTGCCCGGCCGCTCGGTGGCGCTTTCCTGAGTGACGCGGAACTGCTCGGGCGACAGGCTGGCGATCGCGTCGGGGTTCTTGCGGTAGGTGGCCATGGTTTCTCCTTTGATCCTGGCGGGATCGTGACGTTGATGGTGTCCACGCCGTGGCCGAGGCTTGCGACGACCTCGGGACGGCCATGGACACGAAGTGGAGGAAGGACACCGTCCTGGTTTCTTCCTCGCCCACGTGATTCGCTTGATGGTTGTCGCCGGTTACATCGGCCCGCTTCGGACCGGCCACCAAAGTAGCGGCGTGACGTGGGGGATGAAAGCATACGAAAGCATGACGCCCCCGCCAGCGGCGGGCGGACCGTATCCGGGGGCGCCGGGCGCTCAGGCGCCGGCGAGCTGCCGTTTGCGATCGGCGGCGCGCTTGGCCTGCCGGCGATCGCGCCAGGCTCGGCGACGGGCGGCGAGGCAGGAGAAGATCACGTACAGCGCCGGGGTGCTCAGCAGGGTCAGGCTTTGCGAGATCAGCAGGCCGCCGATCAGTGCGATGCCGAGCGGGCGACGCAGTTCGCTGCCTTCGCCCAGGCCGATGGCGATCGGCAGGGCGGCGAGGATGGCGACCATGGTGGTCATCATGATCGGGCGGAAGCGCACGATGCAGGCTTCGCGGGCGGCCTCGATCGGGGGCTTGCCATGTTCGCGTTCGGCGACCAGGGCGAAGTCGATCATCATGATCGCGTTCTTCTTCACGATGCCTATCAACAGCACCAGCGCGATCTGCGCCACCACCGACAATTCGGTGCCGGTGACCCACAGTGCCATCAGTGCACCCACGCCGGCGGCCGGCAGGGTGGAAAGAATGGTCACCGGGTGGACCAGGTTCTCGTACAGCATGCCCAGCACGATGTAGACGGTGAGCACGGCGGCCAGCAGCAGCCAGCCCATGCCGGCCTGGGCATCGCGGAAGCGGCGGAAGTTGTCGCCCAGCTGCAGCTTGATGTCGCCGGGCATGCGCATGCCCTGCACGGTGGACTGGATGATCGCCATCGCCTCGCCGAGGCTGACGCCGGGGGCCAGGTTGAAGCTGAGATCCATCGTGGTGAACTGGTTCTCGTGGCTGATCTGCGACGGCGACAGCCCGGATTCCTGGCGGGTGAAGGCGGTGATCGGGATCATCTTGCCGGCACTGGAGCGCACGTAGATGCGATTGAGCGCTTCGGGCGTGGCGGTCTGCTCGGGCAATGCGTTGACCACCACCTTGTACTGGTTGATGTCGGAATAGATGGTGGTGACCTGGCGCTGGCCGAAGGCGTCGTACAACGCGCCGTCGATGGCGCCGATGGACACGCCGAGCTGGGCAGCCTTGTCGCGGTCGATCACCATGTTCTGGCGCAGGCCGGCCTCGTCGACGTCGGTGCCGACATCGGTGAGCTTGGGGTTCTTCTTCAGCTCGGTCTGCAGCTTGGGCAGCCATTCCTGCAGGCCGGCCAGGTCGTTGCCTTGCAGCGAGACCTGGTACTGCGCGCCCTGGCTGGAGCCACCGCCGCCGCTGGGCAGATCCTGCACCGGGCGCAGGCGCAGGTTGAGATCGGGATACTGCTCGGCCTTGGCGCTGAGCCGGGCCAGCACCGCGAAGGTGTCGTCCTTGCGGCCTTCTGCGCGGCTCTTCAGGTCGATGTTGAACTGGCCGCTGGTGCCCTGACGGCTGCTGCCCAGGCGTGCGCCGACGGTGGCCACGTCGGGGTCGGCCTTCAGCATGTCGGTGAGGCGCTGCAGGCGCTGGGTGCTTTCGGCGAAGGAGACGGTGGCGCTGGAGCTGGCGCGGCCCCACAGCAGGCCGGTGTCCTGCGGCGGGAACAGGCCGGATTTCACCACGCCGAGCAGGAAGAAAGTGGCGACGATCAGGCCCAGCGGGGTCAGCGCGAACAGCAGCGCGTGACGCAGCGAGAAGTTCAGCGCGGCGGTGTAGAAGCGCAGCATGCCGGCGTGGAAGCCGTCCAGCACCCTGGCCGTGCGCGACGGCTTGGCATCGGCCGGCTCGTGGTGGCCATGCAGGAAGCGACCACACAGTGCCGGGGTCAGGGTCAGCGAGATCAGCGCCGAGACGGCGATCGCCGAGACCAGGGTCACCGCGAACTCATGCATGAACATGCCGGTGAAACCGCTGGCGAACAGCAGCGGGATGAACACGGCCACCAGCGAGGCGGTGATCGAGACGATGGTGAAGCCGATCTCGCGCGCGCCGGTCAGGGTGGCCTGCATGCGCGGCATGCCGTCGTCGATGTGGCGGATGATGTTCTCGATCACCACGATGGCGTCGTCGACCACGAAGCCGATGGCGATCACCAGTGCCAGCAGGGTCAGGTTGTTGAGGGTGTAGCCGAGCAGGTACATCACCACGAAGGCGCCGGCCAGCGACAGCGGTACCGCCACGGCGGCGATCAGCGTGGGCGCCAGCCGGCGCAGGAACAGCGCCATGGTCAGCACCACCATCGCCAGCGAGATCAGCAAGGTGGCCTGCACCTCGTGCAGCGAGGCGCGGATGGTCGGCGTGCCGTCGAAGAACGGGGTCAGCGTGGTGCCCGGCTGCAGGTAATTGCGCAGCAGCGGCAGTTGGTCCTTGACCAGGTCGACGGTGGCGATGACGTTGGCGTCGGCCTTCTTGTACACGTACATCAGGATCGCCGGCCGGCCGTGGAACCAGGCGGCCTGGAAGGCGTCCTGCTGGCCGGCGTAGACGTTGGCCACGTCGGACAGGCGCACCGGAATGCCGTTGTGGCTGGCGATGACCAGCTTGGCGAAGTCGTCGGCGGTGTGCAGCTCGGTGGTGGCGCTGATCGCCATGGTGGTGATGCCGTTGGACAAAAAGCCCTCCGGCGAGGTGACGTTGGCGGCGCTGAGCGCGTTGCGCAGTTGGTCGGGCGACAGGCTCATCGCGTTCAGCGCGCGCAGGTTCACGTCGACGCGGATCGCCGGCGTGGCGGCACCGGCGATGTCCACCGAGGACACGCCCGGCAGCTGGCGCAGGCGCTGGGCCAGCAAGGTGTCGGCGACGTTGTACAGGTCGGAGGCGGACTGGCTTTCCGAGGTCAGCGCCAGCGCGATGATCGGATCGTCGTTGGGGTTGGCCTTCTCGTAGCTGGGCGAGCCGTTGAGGCCGCTGGGCAGGTCCGGCGCGGCCGAGTTGATCGCCGCCTGCACGTCGCGCGCCGCGGCATCCAGATCGGTGCCGTTGCGGAAGCGCAGGAACACCGAGGCGCGGCCTTCCGAGCTGGACGAACGCATCATGTCGATGCCGGGCACCTGGCCCAGATGCCGCTCCAGCGGCGCGGCCACGGTCGAGGCCATGGTGCTGGCGTCAGCGCCGGACTGGCTGGCCTGCACGAAAATTGCCGGGAACTGCATGTTCGGCAGCGCCGCCACGCCGAGCAGCGAGTAGCAGATCATGCCCACCACGAACAGCCCTGCCGCCAGCAACGAGGTACCGATCGGGCGGCGGATGAAGATGGCGGAGATGTTCATGCGTTCAACGGGAGCGTGGGGAGGATGCGGGACAGCGGGGATGGATCATCTCACTCTCAACGGGCCGGGCGGGAAATGGTTGAACCGTGGAGCGGGGAGCGAGGAGTGAGTGGAGAGGAGTGAGGAGTGAGAGAAAAGCCCGTCACCCGACGCCTTCGCGCCACCCTCTCCCAGCGGGATAGGGGCCTCACGCAAAACGACGCGGCGGGCAGGGCCCACCGCGTCGTTTTGCCGATGACGACTGCCGCTGCCGTCACGCCGTGCTGCCGATCCGTGCGCGCTCCAGGGCGCGTCGTTCGCGGCGGGCGGCCAGCCATTCGGAGAAGCGCTCCATGTACAGGTAGATCACCGGCGTGGTGTACAGGGTGACCAGCTGCGACAGCAGCAGGCCGCCGACGATGGACACGCCCAGCGGCCGGCGCAGCTCCGCGCCGATGCCATTGCCCAGCGCCAGCGGCAGGGCACCAAGCATGGCCGCGGCGGTGGTCATCATGATCGGGCGGAAGCGCAACAGGCAGGCGCGGCGGATCGCGTCACGGGCATTGAGGCCGGTGCGGCGGGCCTCGATCGCGAAGTCGATCATCATGATCGCGTTTTTCTTGACGATGCCGATCAGCAACACGATGCCCACGATGCCGTCCACCGACAGGCTCATGCCGCACAGGATCAGCGCCAGCAGCGCACCGACGCCGGCCGGCGGCAGGGTGGAGATGATCGTCAGCGGGTGGATGTAGCTCTCGTAGAGCACGCCCAGCACGATGTAGATCACGATGATCGCGGCCAGCAGCAACAGCACTTCGTCACCCAGCGACGAGGCGAACTCGGCGGCCTTGCCGACGAACTGGCCACGCACCTGCGGCGGGAAGTCCAGCTCCTGCTCGACCTGCTGGATCGCCGCCACGGCGTCGGACAGCGAATAGCCCGGCGCCACGTTGAAGGCCAGCGTCACCGCGGGCAGCTGCTGCTGGTGGCTGACCACCAACGGGGCGGCGGTGACCTGCGCCTTGACCAGCGAGGACAGCGGGATGTTGCCGCCGCCGCCGATCTGGAAACCCACGTTGCCGGCATTGCCGATGCCCGAAGGCGTGGCCGAGTTGCTGGACTTGAGCTGGCCGAAGCTGGTGGCGGTGCTGCCGGTGAGCGCGCCGTTGCCGTTGCCGCGCACGGTCAGCTTGGTCAGCAGGTCGTCGCTGGTGCGGAACTCCGGCGCCACCTCCAGCACCACGCGGTACTGGTTGAGCTGGGTGAAGATGGTGGAGATCTGGCGCTGGCCGAAGGCGTCGTACAAGGTGTCGTCGATGGTCTGCACCGGCACGCCGAGGCGGCTGGATTTCTCGCGGTCGATTTCCAGTTTCAGCGCGTTGCCGTTGTTGGCCAGGTTGTTGTCGACGTCGGCCAGTTCCGGTCGCTGGCGCATCGCCTGGGTCATCTGGGCGGCGAATCCGGCCAGCTCGGCCGAGTTCACGTCGGACAGCGAGTACTGGTACTCGGTGGCGGAGACCTGGCTGTCCAGGGTCACGTCCTGCACCGGTTTCAGGTACAGCGCCACGCCGGGAATGCCGGCCACCGCCTGCTGCAGGCGCGGCAGCAGGGTGTCCAGGCCATCGCGGTCGCCGCGGTCCTTCAGCACGATGCTGAGCTGGCCCTGGTTGAGCGTGGGGTTGATGGTGCCGGCGCCGATGAAGGCGGCCACGCCGGCCACGTCCGGATCCTTGCGCAGCGCCTCGGCCACGGCCTGGGTGCGCTGCTCCATCTGCGGGAAGGCGACGTTGTCGTCGGCCTGCACCACGCCGGTGATCATCCCGGTGTCCTGCTCGGGCAGCAGGCCCTTGGGGATGATGACGTACAGCGCCACGGTCAGCACCACCGCGGCGGCGGCCACCAGCATGGTGAAGCGCTGGTGCTCGAGCACCCAGTCCAGCGACTGCTCGTAGACGCCCACGATGCGCGACCACGCGGTCTTCTTGCCGGCGGCGGCGTGGCGCTCGTGCGCGTCGTCGCCCTCGGGCAGCGCGTCGGCCTTGAGCAGGTAGGCGCACATCATCGGAGTCAGGGTCAGCGAGACCAGCATCGAGATCGCCACCGCGATGGTCAGCACCCAGGCGAACTCGTGGAACAGGCGACCGGTGACGCCGGGCATCAGCAGCAGCGGCAGGAACACCGCGATCAGCGACACGGTCAGCGACAGCACGGTGAAGCCGATTTCCTTCGCGCCGATCTCGGCCGCTTCCTTGCCGTCCTTGCCCTGCTCGATGTAGCGCACGATGTTTTCGATCATCACGATCGCATCGTCGACC
>Ga0222426_100315_pt1 | contig 40069 bp, 37 predicted proteins | sample 2B50Ametagenome_FD_180087 | JGI IMG/M metagenome (GOLD analysis project Ga0222426, IMG submission 180087) | Enriched microbial communities from leaf-cutter ant dump, University of Wisconsin, Madison, United States - 2B50A (version 2) | ecosystem: Environmental > Terrestrial > Nest > Insects nest...
TGCGGGTAAGGTGACCAAAGTGTACACCTGCATCCAATAAGTCTTGATATGTTGTTCTTGCCATTGTATTGTCTCCTTAAGATTAACGTTTACTGAATTGGAATCTCTTACGAGCTTTCGCACGTCCCGGTTTCTTACGCTCAACCATACGCATATCGCGGGTCATTAAACCTTTGGCACGTAGCGCAGATTTTTTCTCAGCATCTAATTCAACAATAGCTTTAGCAATTGCTAAACGAACAGCCTCAGCTTGTCCTTTAACACCTCCACCCTGTACGTTTACTTTAACATCATATTTACCGGCAACTTCCGCAACTTCGAAAGACTGGTTAACGATATATTGTAAAGGCAGGGTTGGGAAATATTCTTTATAATCTTTACCGTTTACGGTAATAGCACCGTTGCCATCTTTCAAATAGATACGGGCAACTGCTGTTTTTCTTCTACCAGAAGTATTTGTTGTTGACATTTCTTTTCTCTTTTAATTAAAGTTTAATGGTTTTAGGCGATTGCGCAGCATGAGGATGCTCAGCACCAGCATACACAAATAAATTAGTGTATAATTTTTTGCCTAATTTGGTTTTAGGTAACATACCACGAACCGCTTTTTCTACCACACGTTGTGGGTGTTTAGCCAATAACTCTTTAGGAGAAATGAAACGCTGACCACCCGGATATCCGGTGTAACGAACATACTCTTTTTCAGTTAACTTGTTTCCTGTTAACTTCACCTTGTCTGCATTAATAACAATTACGTTATCTCCGCAGTCTACGTGTGGGGTGTACTCAGGCTTGTTTTTACCTCTAATAATCATCGCGATTTTAGAAGACAAGCGCCCCAAAATCTCTCCTTCAGCATCAACTACAACCCATTGTTTGTTAACGGTTTTAGCATTCGCAGAGACAGTTTTGTAACTTAACGTATTCACTTGCTTTTATTTAATTTGTTAATAAAAATTTTAATACCCCACTTTTTACGGGACTGCAAAGATACGGCAATTAATTGAAATACAAAATAGTTGGGATGAAAAAAATGAAAAGATAAAAGGTGGAGGGTTGGAAGGTTTAGGTTTTTAGAAAGCAAGTGTAGTAGCTTTTAGGTTTCGATAGTCCCGCTTTTCGTTCCAATCTTTTTGTTGGCACTACCTTTCATGGTTGTCATGCTGAGTTTATCGAAGCATCTACTAATACAAACTATCCTTCGACAAGCTCAGGATGACATCGACAAAAAGGATTTCCACTTCAATCGGGTTTAGGGAACTTAAACCTGTTATTATAAGCAATTTATTAAAATTGAAGCGGTAATTCGAAATCTATCTTTTTTTCGCCATTTTCGATTTCCCTGCCTTTCAAACTCATATAAGTTTTTCCATTTTTTTCGAGCCTGCCAACTGTAAGTTTATATTGTCTGCCTTTTAAATTCTGAAGGTTTTTCAATTCATTAGCTCCAAATTTCTTCGGTTCTTCTAAAATCCAGCAATATCCTCTCCATTTATTTTTCAAAGCATTTTTATCAGATGTTATATTCAAAGTATCGCTAAAAGGTATTTTCAAGTTATTAAACAATACTACTTTATTCTTTAAGTTAATCTTTAGAGAATTTAGCAAAACAAGTTTATTGACCGATTTGAAACTTATAATATCATCTTTATGTTCGATAGATATTTTTTCGTTACCCGTAGAAACTAATTCAATATTTTCCATAAATCTCTGGAGTTCGGCATATTCGTCTTTTGTTAACCCGAAATTAATGTGGTAGGGCATTTGTTGTCCTTCGGGTACGGATTTCATATAATCTACAAACCATTCGTAATTTTTAGCAATTGATGCTTGGAGTTTTTCGGATAGCTCTATTTGTCTAGGGGCTTGTTTAACTCCGTCAATGATATCTGCCTGAAAGTCGCCATTTGGCAGTAAAATGCTTAAGTCGTCTTTTAATTTGCCAGTAAGTTCTTTACTAGATGCTATGGTTTGCGAATGCCCGCAAGAAGCCAATAAAAAAACAGTGGTAAACAAAAGTATCAATTTTCTCATCCCACAAAGATATAAAACTTTACAAATCATCGGGTTTAAAGCCAATCCGTTTTCTTGGCTGTGCCTGTTTTTCGATGAGTTCGTCTAAATAGGTAAAAACGAGTTCTATATTTTTATCGTGGTTTTGCAGGTGCTTTTTAATGTCGGCAATTTCCAGTTTAAGTTCGGTATGTTCGCTAAGCAGTTTTCTTAGCCTTGTAAATATTCTTACAATTTGAATATTTACCTGTACTGCCTGTGGGCTGTTTAATACACTCGATAGCATAAGTACGCCATGTTCGGTGAAAGCGTTGGGCAAATAGGTTCTACCTCCTCTCCCTTTTTTTGAGGTCGCAATTTGCGACCTCAAAGATTCCCATTCTGTTTCGGTTAGCTGAAACATAAAGTCTTCAGGAAATCTATCTACATTTCTTTTAATTTGCTCATTGAGCCTTTTCGTTTCCACACCATAAAGTTCTGCCAAATCGCTATCTAGCATTACTTTTTGATTTCTTATCTCGTAAATTTTGTTTACCACAATATCGTCTGATATGGAGGTGAATAGTTGTTTGGCACTCATAGATAAAACCAAATATAAACTATTGTTTTGGCTTTTTGATATCACAATTTGTGATATCAAAACTATCTAACCCCTCAACTCGTCAATCCTTTGCTGTGCTCTAATGCCAATCTTAGTATCCTGTATTTGGTCGGCAACGGTAATTTCCGCATCACGGTCTTTATCCGATAAGTGCATTTGTACTTTATCTGCATTTTCAATGGCATGGTCATAAGAACCTCTGGCGCTCATCAGTTTTACAAAAACAGGCAAACACTCAAAAAAGATGAACAGCAGCCCAATAAAAGTAACCGCTAAAGAAGTATTAAAATCTTTAGAGCCATCGGGGTTAAAGCTCAGTTGTCCCAAAGCCCAGTTTCTATCTGCAAAACCGGCAATATTGGCTAAGCTATCCAATTGTTTGCTAGTATATAGCTTTTCGCTCATCAGTCCGTCGAACTGCTTGCGGCCATCCACAAATTTTTCCATTTGTCTGATGTCGGCAGTAAGTGTATCTAGGTTTTTCTCCCTTTGTTTTAGCTCGGCTTCTTTGCGTTTGGCATAAGGTCCATAGCCCATAATGCCTGATGTTTCGGCAGTTTTATTACCGAAAATCTCAAAATTCAGTTTCTGCCTATCACTTTTAATCGCAGCAGCCAGCGAATCGCGTTGTGTTTTTAAATCGTTTAGTTTACCAAGTTCAATGGTGTATTTCTTATCGAAAGCCTTATTTAGAGTATCAATTTTAGAACGTTGCCCATTCAGATAGCTTACTTTCAGTTTTTCCTTAATCTCTTTATCAAAAATCTTTAGCTCTAATGGACGGGAAATTACAATACCAATCATAATGGCCAACAAAATACGGGGTGTAGCCTGCAAAAGCTGCTTGTTGGTACTGGCGTTTTTATCTAAACTACTCACAATGTAGCGGTCCATGTTAAAAATGGCCAACCCCCAAATCAGTCCGAAAAAAATGGAGAACAACCAAGTAAAATCGCCTCCTTTAAAAACGAAATACATGGCGTAACCACCCGAAAGTGCTGCGAAGAGTCCCGTAAAAAATATGGTAGCGCCAATACCAATGTACTTATTATGGTCGGTTGGGTGCTTTTCTAGCGTGGCTATATGTGCGCCAGAACAAAACCAAAGGAAACGGGAAATACGGTTCATTGTTAACCAAATTAAAAATATTTATAGTTAAACGACTGGCAATCTCAAATGTTACAGAATTAAATATAAAAAACAATCGCCTACGTATAAATGGGTAGGTAAAAATCCCTATTTAACGGTATACGCTGAAAGAGGTATTTCTATCATCTTTGGAGTACTGGCGTATTGTCAAAACGCAATTAACAGATTATCCAAAAAATACAATTATGAAAACAACAACACATTTAGCAAAACTGATGCTGACCGCCATCGTATCATTTTGCGCACCTGAAGTATTTGCCCAAACCTTGGGCGAATTTGACCCAAAAACCAATTTTTCACAAGCGTTGGGCAAAATCAAAGGTGAAAAAAATATCTATATCGCCAATTTTACCGTGAACTTTCAGGTCTATAACGAAAAAGAAGATTTTAAACAAGGCGGACGCATGCTTGGCGGCGGTTATAAAGGCGATGCCAAAGCATCTTTGTCGGTGGGTTTAACAGGTGTTTCGGAAAAGGATGTGCAAGATGCCACCGATAAACTTTATCAGGATTTTGTAGCCCAACTTAAAGCCAAAGGTCTTAACGTAATTACGGCAGATGAAGCTGGTAAAGCAGAAACCCATGCCGATTATGTAAAATTGGAGGGCGGCAAAGTCAGCGTTTCGCAATATGCAGGGTTAATGACGGCCACACCTACCAATTACAGCTACTATGCCAAAAAAGTAACCGATGATGGAAAAGTAAAGAAGGGCGGCTTTTTGGGGCAGCCCCATTTTGTGTATGCCAAACTTTCTAAAGATTTAAACAATGCCATTATTGCCAACGTAGATCTTTTTGTAATGTTTGTGGAAGATAAAAATGCGTGGGGCGGTGCTGGTGCCAACATAAAGATAAAAACCAATATGCGTTTGGCGGCAACGGAAGCCATTGTAAGTACCAACCAGGCAAAAATTAAATTTAAGGGCTCAAATACCGTAGAGGGCATTACTAGTACGGTAGCATTTTACAGGGGTAAAATGGGGCTTGGGCCAGAAACCATGTATGTAGGTGTTTTAAAAGATGCATTGCCCATTGGGGATGTGGTTGAAGCCACAAAAGTACAGAGCTATGCCAACAACAAGGCCGCTACTACGGCAACCAATGCTGGGCTTTATACTTTTTACAATACCGAAAACGTAAGTTCTACCAACGCAAAAGTGATAGATGTTGACGGTAAGAAATACGCTAACGGAGCTTATGAAGCCTGCAAGAAACTGGTGTCGCATCATACCTCTGCATTTTTTGAGAAGCTATAATTATGTGCTCGGCATCGTTAAACAGAAAATGATGAAAACTAAGTTATTGCCCATTCTCCTTGCTATGTTGTTCATCAGCATAACATTACAGGCGCAGGATTTAAAACCTATTATAAATGATAAACTATGGGGCTACAAAGATTCCAAAGGTAATATTGTTGTAAAACCTAAATACGCACAGACCTACAATTTTGTAGAAGGTATGGGTGTTGTAGTTCTCGGCGACAAGAGAGGTGTTGTAGATAGAACAGGGAAAGAGCTTGTAGCGCCCAAGTACATCACACTGTATGATTTTTCTGAAGGTATGGCAGTGGTAGCGCTTACGCTTGATGGCAAATGGGGCTTTATCAATAAAACCGGAAAAGTGTCCATTCCTTTACAGTACGAAGCGGCATCTTCTTTTAAAGAAGGGCTTGCTCCGGTAAAACAAAACGGCAAATGGGGCTATATTGATAAATCGGGCAAGCAAGTTTTACCGTTTCTATATGAGAAAGCATTTGCTTTTTGGGGAGGATTGGCAAGCGTAACTCTCAATGGAAAAGCGGGATATATAGACAAAACGGGGAAAGTAGTTATCCCGTTGAAGTACGATATAGCTTATGATTTTATAGGCGAACTGGCAACCATATCTAAAGATGAACTATTAGGATTTATAGATAGAACAGGAAAAGAAATCATTCCGGTTAAATGGCAGGATGCCCGTACCTTTAAAGAAGGCTTAGCGGCGGTATTGCTCGATGGCTTTTGGGGATATATCGACAAAACAGGAAAAATGGTAATAGAGCCAGAATACTACAACGCAGGTGATTTTAAAGAAGGCTTGGCAGCAGTATCGTTAAATTACCGTTGGGGTTTTATCGACAAAATAGGCAAAGTGATTATTCCTGTTCAATATGAAAAGGTAGGCTCTTTTCATGAAGGATTGGCCGCCGTTGCAAATGCCAATTATAAATGGGGATTTATCGACAAAGCCGGGAAATTGGTTATTCCTTTCCAGTACGACTATACCGACGATTTCCTAAACGGCAGGGCTACCGTAGAAAAGGACAACAAGCTATTTTTCATCGACAAAACTGGAAAAGCGATAAAATAACATTCAAGAACTAAGGTTAACAAAAAATTGTGTAAAAGCAATGTTGTTTATGGTTCGGTTGCAGGCGTTTGTCTGCAGCCGTTTTTTAATTATAAATTTGTTGTTTAATGTTGCTATACAGATAAGGTAAAAACGCATATTTTACGAAAACCAAAGTTCGTTATGAGAAAAATCTATTTCATTACACTCCTGTTGGTATTGATGGGAATGATAACCTCACAGGCGCAAAATGTAAAGCCCAAACGGGGCGATAACCGTATGTGGGGCTTTGTTGACGGCGATGGAAAAGAAATAATACCGCCAAAATATGATTATGCCTCCGATTTTAAAAACGGTATATCCGATGTTGTGCTTAGCGCACTTCATGGCATTGTAAACGATAAAGGGAAAGAATTGGTAAGCCCCAGGTACAATTTTACGTTCTATTTTATTGATGGCATGGCCCGCGTACAGCTGAACAATAAAGTGGGTTATATAGATAGTACCGGAAAAGAAGTGATACCGTTAAAGTACGATGGTGCAGACCATTTTTACGAGGGCATGGCAATAGTAAGAATAAAGGATAAATATGGTTTTGTGAATAAAAAAGGAGAAGAAGTTGTGCCCTTGCAATACGATTTTTGCAACGATTTTAAGGAAGGGTTGGGAAGGGTAAAGCTAAATGGAAAATGGGGTTTTATAGATAAAACAGGCAAGGTGGTGGTTGCTATACAGTACGATGAAGTCCAGGTTTTTAGCGGCGGAATGGCAAGTGTAGAGCTTAACGGACTGGTTGGTAAAATAGATAAAAAGGGCAACCGGGTAACGGAATTTGTAGCAAAGCCGATAGGAAAGCCCATACGCCCATACATATCAGAAGAACAGAAAAAAGCCGCTTTGTGTAAAGAACGATGGGATAACCTCGAATTTAGAAAGGGCATTACCCGCAAATGGGCTGGTGATTACATCATTATGGAAAGTTATGACTGCGGTACAGACCAATATCGTATTTATCGGCCCAAACAGCCCGGAAAAGACCCATATCCATCATCTGCACACAAATATAGTGTGATAGGAGGAGCAGGGTTCAGGGAAGCTTCTGCCAAATCACAACAGCAATTTGTAGCCTGCCAAAGTTGCAATGGCACAGGCCGGCATATTTATACAGAAACAAGTACAAAAGTGAAAGAATTACCATGGGGATATTTTTCGGGTATCGAAACAAAAAAATATACAACCACCGAAACTAAAAAAGTTAGGATTTGTGAACCTTGTAATGGAGAAGGTATTGTGCTTATATATAAGCAGAACCAATAGCTGTTTGTAAATAATACACCCAAGTAATGTTGTTACAAAAAATATTGCACTTATTTGTACCTTTGATAAAAAACACAAAGTAATGAAAGAAGTAACTGTTGAAGACTTAAAGCAGAAAATAGATAACAATGAGCCTTTTCAATTAATTGATGTTAGAGAACCTTTTGAATACGAAACCTCTAACCTTGATGGCTTAAATATCCCTTTGGGCGGTATTTTAATTGAGGCTGATAAAATTGACAGGGATAAACCTGTAATTGTACAGTGCCGTAGCGGAAAACGCAGTGCAGCTGCCATTATGCAGTTAGAGCAGGTACATGGTTTCGACAATCTATATAACTTAAAAGGTGGTATTTTAGCTTGGCAAGAAGCTTACGACCCTGATATGCAGGTTTATTAAAATAATTGAATTTTGAATTAGAGAATGACTAAATAGTGTACAATATTCATTAATTCAAAATTCAATCATTCTCTCATTAGATTTATGAAGAAGAAAATTTTTCTGAATGCCTTTTATAACTTGGCATTGATACTTTGTATTATTGGGGCATTTTGGGCCTATGAAAATAAAAGCCCGTTAATTGCTATATTTTTGGTGGCTGCAATGGCTGCTTTCCTTTTCTTTAAAATAAAATTGATTAAAGAACTGAACAGGGAATTTAGGAAAGGACCTGCGAAAAAGTAAATATTGTGCTGTCATTTCGACCGCAACAAAGTTGTTGTTAACTTCCTTTAGCACTCCTCGTCATTTGTTCTAGCATATCCCACATTTCGGTTGGGATAGCTTCCAGTCCGTTCATTTGACCTGCACCCTGTAACCATTCGCCACCGTCAATAGTAATTACTTCCCCGTTAATGTAGTTGGAAAAATCGCTGATCAAAAAGGCAGCTAAATTTGCCAATTCTTGATGGTCGCCTACACGTTTTAACGGTACTCGGTTTTTGAAATCAAATTTTTCGGCTAAATCTCCCGGCAGCAATCTATCCCAAGCACCTTTGGTAGGAAAAGGACCGGGAGCAATGGCGTTATTTCTAATTCCATATTTGCCCCACTCAACGGCTAATGAACGGGTCAACGCCAATACACCACCTTTGGCACAGGCCGATGGTACTACATAAGCAGAACCTGTAAAGGCATAAGTGGTAACAATATTCAATATGCTGGCAGCTTGTTTTTTTGCTATCCAATGTTTTCCAAAAGCTAAGGTACAGTTTACTGTACCTTTCAATACAATATCAATAATAGTGGCAAAGGCATTGGCCGATAGTCTTTCGGTAGGGGAGATAAAGTTGCCCGCTGCATTGTTCACTAAAACATCAACCTTCCCAAAACGAGCAATGGTTTCGGCAAGTACCAATTCGGTTTGCCCATAATCACGCACATCACACTGCACCGCTAAAACCTGTCCACCTGTTTCAGCTTCCATTTCTTGGGCCGTTTTTTGCAGTACATCCAATTTTCTGCTGGTAATTACCAAATTAGCACCCAATTTCAGGAAGTAAGTGCCCATTGCCTTTCCTAAACCAGTACCGCCACCGGTAACTACAATAGTTTTGCCTCTTAGCGCATCGTCTTTTAACATTGGTTGGTTGTACATTTTTCAAGTATTTAGTCCGAAATTCAGATGAAGATATTTACCTCAACAATCTAGCAATAAAACAATTTAACAATTAAAGCTTTGGCTTCTGCAAACTGTCTATCAACGATTTTAAGATTGCACGTGTACTTGGCGACCACCATTGCTTTAGCATAATTTCCAACTCTTTATTCTGGTCTGCATTGGTAGTAGCAATGATATGTTTACGTAGATTCAGTTTACTCTGCTGCCAAGTATTTGCTTCAAAAGCCATGTATTTTTTAACCTTTCTTTCGGCTGCGGTTAAGATGCTTTCCGGTTTTACCAATTCATCAACTAAACCAACGGATAACGCTTCTTCGGGAGAAAATAGCTTGCCTTCTAACAAACTTCGGTAGGCGTTGGCACTTCCCAACCAAAAGCTATAAAGACTAAAAATGCTGTTAGGTACAATAATGCCAACGGGAACTTCATTTAGGCCAATGATATATTTTCCTTCGGCCATTACCCTGGCATCACAAGCTAGAGCTATTACGCAACCTCCCGCCGGGCTGTGGCCATTAATGGCAGCAACCAAAGGTTTTTTAAAGGCCGTAATTTTTGCAGTGAAATTTAAAAAGAGATGCCAAAAACTTTTAGCTTCTTCCTCGTTGTAATGATAAAGTTCTATTAAATCTAAACCTGCCGAAAAGAAGTTTACTCTGCCTGTAATTATTACGCCGCCAATATTATCATCGTTTTCTATATTGTGCAGCATGTCATATAGCTCGGTTACCATTTCGCGGTTTAGCGGATTGGATTTACCTCTATTTAGCGTAATAACAGCAAGCCTATCTTTTATGCTGGTTATAATATTGTTCATACTTTCCCCTATCGTTAATTATATAAAGCTAAGGGGAAAGTATTTATTATGCAAGCATAATTTAAAAACGCTCAAAAAACGCTTTCTTATTTTACCTCGTAGGTTAGTATTTTTCTGGCTAAGTTGCCATTAATATCTATACCTTCTACAACTACGCGGTAAGTGCCCGGAACATCGGTATTAAAATAGCTGATTTGGGCTTTGCCACTAGCATTGCTTACCATTTGTGGTTCCCAGAAAACAGTAGTTCTAAAATCTGGCCTGCTATCTGGTTTTGTGTCATATTTTGGAGAATAGAATTCTCTTACAAGGGCATAACCTTTAGGGTTATAGTTAATTAAACCCGGAGTATATGGATTAACAGTTCTTAAGCCTTCACCTTTCTTGGTGGTAATTACAATTACACCAGCACCGCCACGCATACCGTAAATAGCGGTTGTTGCACCACTTTTTAGTATTTCTACTGTTTGGATGTCTTGTACTACTATATCGTCAAGGCTCACGTCTTCCCCTTCCATCATCATGCCGTCAACAGAAATACGCATAGGGGTTTGGTTACCACGTGCATAGGCCTGTCCGTTCATCACTTGTACGCCTGCAATACGGCCCTGCAAGTATTGCGAAAGCGAAAAGGCTGTTTCTAAATCTTTGGCAGTAATTACGGCATCGGCATTTCCTGCTCCGCCAATGTTTGATGATTCGTAGGTGGGCTTACGTTTTTCAACAATGTTAACTTCATCCAATAAAATTGTTCTGTTAAGCAGGCCACGTTTGGTTTGGTCATCAAAATATTTGCTACTTTCTTGTAGGTATGTAGCCAACGACTGGTTTACGTTTATCTCAATATCGCCAGTGTTGGGGTTTTTGGTTGCTACTTGGCCAGGCACTACATCCATTACAATGTCTACAAATTTCTTGTCTTTTTCGGTACGGGCTTGTACCACAAATTTGGTACTGTCCAAAAACTCAATTTTATCGAAGTTAAAGCGACCTTTTTCATCTGTTAAGGTATCGGTAGCGAAAAATCCGCCAGTAAATGATACCAACATAATTTTACCTTTTACAACAGGTTTTCCGCCCTTGGTTACTGTTCCGCTAATCTGCAATTTTTTCTCTGGTGGAAATGTTGTTACAGACTCAATTCCATCGGCTACCTGTTTCCAGTCAATCTTTCTCCAACCTTGGGTAAGCAAAAGATTGTCTAAATCGTATCTGGTATTTTTATCGTTGTTAAGGAAATAATAATTAGGTTTTTCTACATATCCCTTTAATTCGGAGGTGAGCAGCAGCTTGGTAAGAATATTTGTTTCGTTCTCAGGGTCGGGTTTTACTGCCGAAGTATTGGTAACTCCCACAGAAAAACTGCCTTGTACGGGTTTGCCCCCATTTGTTGTTGCAAGGGAAAGGTCTACCTTAGCCCTTTTGCCATAGCTTGCTTTTAGATTTTCGGGCTGTACGTCAATTTTATCATGCAGGTTATTGACAAAAACAATACGCTCGTTAAGTGGAGCGAAAGACGAAGAAAGCAACGAAATTTGAACTATACCAGATGGCAAGCTATCTTTTGGAACGCTTAGCGAAACTACCTGTTTGCTAGACGATACCTTAGTTGAAAAATATACAATGCCGTTATGTTGGGCAATGAGGTTATATTCTTCTTTATTTAAAAGGTCTTCGGATAGGTAAATTTTAATGGACATTCTATTGCTGTCGAGATTGCTTACAGAAAGTACCCTGCCACTTTTATCTGCGGTAGGCAAGGTAGCTGTTTTCTTTGTGCCATTGGCAAAAATAAGCTCGGCCTTATAAACCTGCCCTGCAATTGGGTTAAGAAAGAAAGAACCCATGCCCAGTTTGTTGGTCTCAAATTTAGAAATCTCAACACCTTCGCTGTTAATAATTGTTCCGGTTGTAAATTCTCCCAATCCATTGCTGTTGATGGATTTTATGGCTATCTTGTTCGGAAGGTTTTCTACCAATTTACCTCCCTCTGGGAAAAATTGTACATCAATCTCATTAGAGGTGGCTTTAAGTGGGATTTCTTTTCTGATTACCTGCTTATTGGGCAAGGTAATGTTAGCAATAATAAATCCGCTTTTTAATGCTTCGGGCTGTTTGTTAATAGCTTCTACAAGAATTTCTCCCTGTGCATTGGTTGTTGCCTTTCCACGTTCAATAGTTTTGTTGTTCAGCTTTACTTCATAGTTTACCTGCGAATTGGTATACGGTAGGTTTTGCTTATCGGTAAACTGTATGGTTGTACTTATTTTTTGCTGATTGTTTTCGCTGCTTATTACATTGTTAGACTTAGTAAACACCTTGTTGGCCCAAGAGTTGCCAATTTTTATAGTCTTGTCGAAGAAAAATTCCGGTCCTGCATTGCGCATCCATTGGGTGTAAGCTCTTATGCGATAATTTCCTTCGCTAAGTGAATCTACGAGCTTAAAATCTCCCCACGTAATCCCGCTTCTCATGGGCAGTTTCAACTGTTTGGTAACAGAATCTTTTTCGTTGATTAGTTCTACATAAAGTAGCCCACTAATGGCCGACGGTAATCCTGTTTTTGCGTTTACGGTGTATGCCTTAAACCAAATATCATCGCCTATGGCATAATAGGGCTTGTCTAAGTGCAAGTAGACTTTCTCTTGTGCATTTTTGCTTGTAGTTTCTTCCAATTTCTTAACGAAATTGCTCAAGTCGGTATCTTGGGCCCAAACACAGGAAGTGCTAATAACACTTAAAAGAATTACGCTGAGCGTTAAGAGCGTAAGGAGTTTAGTTTTCATATATCTATTTTGGTTCGCCCTTTAAGGCTTTTATTATCGTTCACAGTTGTGGTTGTTTACGGCTTTAATTTATTGGATACTAATGTATAGACAATTTTTTTAGGTCAAAGGTTCAAATTGTGTTAAAAATTGTTTTTCCACATCATACTTTCTACCGGTCGGGTGGTTTTATTGTTGTATTTAGCGTTGGTTTTGGTGTTGTACATATTCTCAATTTCGCCCTCAACCTTAAAATAAATCAGTTGTCCAATGGGCATACCTGCATAAATGCGTACAGGTTGTGCGCATGAAATTTCCAGTGTCCAAGTATTGCAGAAACCAACATCTCCCTTGCCTGCGGTTGCATGTATATCAATACCCAAGCGACCGGTACTACTTTTGCCTTCTAAAAAAGGCACGTGGCCGTGTGTTTCGGTATATTCTACGGTTACTCCTAAGTATAAAGTGCCGGGCTGTAATACAAAACCCTCTTTGGGTATCTCGAAATGTTCTATTTTATTATGGCTTTTGGCGTCCAATACACGGTCTTTATAAGTAGCTAAGTATTTACCCAAATGTACGTCGTACGAGTTAGTGCCTAAACATTCTGGTTTAAAAGGTTCTATAATAATGGTGCCTTTATCTATCTCTTCAAGTATCCTTTTGTCCGATAATATCATTTTATTGTATTTTGGACTAAATTATGATTAATTTAAGATACTTTTGTATTGATTTTCTAAATAGAGGATGCCCATAGTTTTTGACTTAAAAATTGATGAACATACCGACCTTGCGGTATGGAAAATTGAAGAGGGCCATGAACACCTGATGTCTGGCTTGCAGCTTAAACAGCACGAACTGGATATTATAGCATCTTTTAAAAGTGAAAAACGTGCGTTGCAGTGGCTTAGCACTCGTTTGTTGCTACGAACCATGCTCAATACCAAAGAATATATCGATTGCCAAATGGACGACCACGGCAAACCTTATTTAGTTAATTACGATTACCATATCTCCCTGAGTCATTCTTATGATTATGCTGCGGTTATGATTAGCAGAAATAAGGAGAAGAAAGTGGGTTTGGATATGGAGATGATTAAACACAAGATTAAATTAGTAAGGCACAAATTTTTGTCGGATGTAGAACTGGCGCAAAAGCAGATTGGCGATAATATTAACGGTCTTTATGTATGCTGGTGCGCTAAAGAGGCTATTTATAAATGGCATGGCAAAAAAGAGCTGGAATTTAAGCGAGATATACATATTAAGCCTTTTAAGTTGCGGGATGAAGGAGAGCTAACGGCCCTGGTAGATTTGCCGGGCGGTGCTAGAGAACTTGAGGTAAATTATTTTAAAACCGACGACGGTTATATGCTAGGGTATGTGATTGGGTGAACCAGTTTTCAGTTAGCGGTTGTCAGTTTGCACCTAAGTCATCAATTATGAACTATTAACCATCAACCAACAATAAAACAATTTAATTTCCCCTTTAGGGGCTAGGGGTATGAACAAAGAAGTACAATTTATAGATTGGGGCTTAACTGATTATCAGGAGGCTTGGGATAGGCAGGAGCAGATTTTTGAACAGACTGTGGCGCAAAAGGTAAAAAACCGTACCGAAAATATTCAAGAACCCACGCCAAATTTTTTGATTTTCTGCGAACATCCACACGTGTACACTTTGGGGAAAAGTGGTCATCCCGAGAACTTATTGTTGGACGAACAAGGTTTGAAAGATAAACAAGCCACCTACTATAAAATAAACAGAGGTGGAGATATTACCTATCATGGTCCGGGGCAGATAGTAGGCTATCCGATATTAGATTTAGATAATTTTTTTACTGACATACATCTTTACCTGCGCACTTTAGAAGAAGCAGTAATACTTACTCTTGCCGATTATGGTATTATTGCAGGCCGTTATCCCGGCTATACGGGTGTTTGGTTAGATGCCGATAATGAAAAAGCACGTAAAATTTGTGCTATGGGCGTACGTTGTAGTCGTTGGGTAACTATGCACGGTTTTGCCTTTAATGTAAATGCCAATTTAGATTATTTTAAAAATATTGTTCCCTGTGGTATCGACGATAAGGATGTAACCTCTATGCAGCGAGAATTGGGCAGAGCGTTGGACATGGAAGAGGTGAAAGCTCGACTTAAAAATCATATCGCTACGCTTTTTAAAATGGAATTGAAATAAAAACAGTCGTTTGTTGGTTTAATAGAGTCTCATGATAAGTAAATGCTAAGTATAAAGCTCTTGATTTACTTTATCAAAAGATAAGATTAACCTTAATAACTAATTAATATGAACCTAAAACGATTGTTATTTACGCTTTCTACGCTCTCTGCTTTGTCTTTTCTTCTGTTGTTTGTGCCTGCTTATGCCCAATTAACCGAAGGAAAGGGCGTATTTGAATTTTCGGGCTATAAACCTCTGCAAAACAAACCTGTTAGAGTATTTTATTATCAGCCAAAAGGCGATGTAAAAAACATGCCTATTTTATTTGTGATGCACGGTGTTTTAAGAAATGCCGATACCTATCGCGACAATTGGGTAGAGTTGGCAGAGCAATATAAAATCTTGGTGATTGTTCCAGAATTTTCTCAAGAATATTTTCCGGGTAGCGCATCTTATAATTTTGGTAATGTTCAGGCTAAAGACGGGAGTTTAAATGACGAATCAATATGGTCTTTTAGCTTAATAGACCCAATTTTTGATGATGTTGTTAAGCAAACCGGCAGCAATCAGAAAAAGTACGATTTGTTTGGACACTCGGCAGGTTCCCAATTTTCGCACCGTTTTATATTGTTTTCTAAGAAAAATAAATCAAATCGGGTAATTACGGCCAACGCAGGTTCGTACACAGCATTAGATTTTGATGTTAAATATCCCTATGGTATAAAAGACATGGGATTTGACGATGAACGATTGAAACAGCTGTTCCAAAAGGAGGTAGTTGTGCAGTTAGGCGAAAAAGATATTAATCCTAACGACAAAAACTTGCCAAAAACTAAGGAAGCAATGAAACAAGGTAACTTTAGGTTGGAACGCGGAAAGTATTTTTACGAAATGGCTAAAGCGCAAGCAGAGCGCCTTAAAGTTCCTTTTAACTGGAAATTACGTACTGTTCCAAATTCTGCCCACCAAAACGAAAAAATGGCCGTTGATGCGGCAAAATATTTATACGGTAATTGACGTAGGATTATTGTACTCGTAAACGCTCTTCTTGATTTTGCAAATTAAGAAGAGCGTTTATTAAATGCAGAATGATTAAGTTTTTAAACTTAGGTTTTCTTTTTTGACAAACCATATTGCATTTGCCCTGTTATATGCATAAACATTAACGAAATATATTATGGGCATTATTAAATCTGCAATACTTCTTACCTCTGCCTATGGCACGTACAGATTACTTACCGATAAAGATCCGATTACTGGAAAAACTATTTTAGAAACATTTGGAGAGCGTTTTAGGAATTTACTCGGTAGAGCCTCCACTATCAAAGAAGATATTGTAGAAGAGGTGGTAATAATCGCCCATGAAGTAGATGGACCTAAAACAGGTATGCGCCGAAGCAAAAAGAAGGCTGACCCGTTGGGTGGTACAATTTTAGAATAATAATCTCTTTCAGCTATCTTTACAAAGTGCTGCTTGAGCATTTTATTAAATATGGCAATTAAACTTTCTTATCTCGCATTAGGCGACTCATATACCATTGGCGAAGCCGTTGAGCAAGCGGAATCTTTTCCATATCAGTTGGTAAGCACTTTAAATGAAAATGGAATTGCAATAGCAGAGCCTAGAGTTATCGCCAAAACTGGTTGGACAACGGACGAACTGCGTTATGCCATACAGCAAGCACAAATTACCGACAAATTCAACTTGGTTACTTTGCTCATTGGTGTAAATAATCAATACAGAGGTTATTCGCAAGAAACTTATCGTAAAGAATTTGCCGAACTGTTGGATATGGCTATTGCTTTTGTTGATGGAATAAATCAAAATGTTTATGTGCTTTCCATCCCAGATTGGGGCGTAACCGATTTTGCCAAACAAAGCGGCAGGGATTTAAAGATTATTAGAGAAGAAATAGATGCCTTTAATGAAATCAACAAAGAGGAAACATTATCAAGGCAGGTTACTTATGTAGATATTACTCCCATTTCCCGACAAGATAAACCAAATCTTATTGCAAATGATGGTTTACATCCCTCTGGAGAAATGTATGCCGAGTGGGTACAGCTATTGGCAGTCTTAATACAAAAATCAGCTAAATAAATCGTCGTTTTGCATGGCCCATTTAAGCAGGGCATTGTTTTCATCTTTAAGATTTAGTTTGCGGCATATCTTATGCCTGTAATTTTTAATGGTATAAGGGCTTAAAAATAACAGACCTGCAATCTCTTTGGTGGTTTTTTTCTGCAATATAAAATAGATGATTTTGCTTTCTATATCGCTAAAAATAGGTTTGGTCAGTTTGTACGTGCCAAATGTGGTATGGGCGCTAATAGCACTTTCTACCAGTTTTATACCCGCAAAAATATTCGATTCGTCAACGGGTTTAATGATATAGTTTAGCGGCCTTGTGGTTAATGCCCGTTCTATAATAGCCTTCGATTGGTACGATGTAATATAAATAACCCCAAAATTGTACGTTTTTTGAAGTTCGCCTATCAAACTGATGCCGTCATTTTCTTCGTGAAGGTTAATATCACAGAGAATAAGATGGGGCATAAAAACGGGCATGGATTTTTTTACCTCATAATGATTAAGAGCAATGGTAACTTCGCAATTAAAATTGGCTTTTAACTGTTGTTCAATAAACCGGGCAATAATAATTTCATCTTCAATAATTAGGATACGCATTAGGAAGTAGCTGGAAAATTAAACACATAGACTAAACCATTATCATTTATTGTTTCAACTGTTCCCTTAAGTTGGCGGATAAGATCGTTAATAAGACTAAGACCCAAACTATGGCTGTTGTTTGCCGGCATTCCTTTTCCATTGTCGGCATATTTCATGCGCCAATTAGTGCCTAATAGCGAAATGCCAATGGTGATATGTGGTTGAGGTTGCGAAACAAAAGCATGTTTATAGGAGTTGGTAATCAGTTCGGAGATGATAATACCCAACGAAAGCCCTATTCTCGAATCGAGCATCAATTGTTTTTCTATTTCAATTTTAAATTCTGCTGTTCGTTCCAATTCGAACATTTTTCTAGAATGGGTGATGATTTCGGTAATAAAATCGAATAAGGAAATATTCTTTTCTTCGGTAGTTTGGTTGGGATTTAGTCCCTCGTTAACCAACATCATTGCTTTAATACGTGAAATGTTATCTTTAATCAAATGAGAAGTGGCCATATCGGAAGCGTTTGGCAATTGCAGGCTGTTTAGGCTGTATAGTAATTGTAAATTGTTCTTCACTCTATGGTTAAGTTCGTTCATCAACGTTTCTATCCGTTGGTTGCGTTGTTCCAGTTCGGCAGTCCTTAAAGCCACACTTTCTTCCAAAATTTCGTTCTGATGTTTCTGTAATAAATTTAGCTCGTTCAAATAGCGCATCTTATCTTTTTCGTTTTGCCTTAAACGGGCATTAAGCCCCATAAGGAAAAGCAGCACTACGCATATAGAGATAATTTTGGTAGCAATGGGTGTAACCAGATAAAGCTGCTCGCCCCATAAGCTAATAGTGATATTAAAGAAAATGGTTGCAGTTACATACAGGCCCAACCCATAGGCCAAATAGCGTTCTTGCTTATCTAGTTGGCGCCAAAGTAATATGGGCGTACTAATGGCGTAAGCCAAGAATACCAAAGAAAAAACAATGTTGATTTGGGTAGATAGCTTGTAGTTGGAAAAAAAGAAGTTGATGATGAACGAAACAACAGCAATGAGGATAATAATAGCGATTACCATTTGGCCATACCGATAGAGTTTGATGCTTTTTTCTTTAATCTTCCACGAATCGATAAGCAGTAAAAAGAGGCCCAATAAGCCCAAGTGTAAAAAAGATTGTACGAAGAGCCATCCTGTTTGGGGGGTTGTAGGGAAAAACCAATCGATAAAATACCTGTTTTGAGAAATATTGTAAAAATGAAATCCCAAGGCAAACAGTATTAACCAAATAAAGGGGCGATAACGGGTAGAAAGCCAAGATAGGAAAACGTACAAGATGAGCAATGCTGATGCACCTTGTAGCCAAAGATCCAGCAATTCACTTTGATGTTGTTTTGCCATAAAACTATCTCGGTTGCTCAATTCAAAATCGAATATAGGTTTGTATTTCTTTGTATGTGTGCTTTTAATCAATAATGTATAAGTAATATTAGGTGCTAGTTCTATCGAGAAATGAAAACGGCTATCATTTACTACAATATCCTTGATAGGTCTAAAAGCTCCCGCCTTTCTGGCTATTATGGCGGCATTGGGTGTGTCTGCTCTTAAAAAAAGCTCAGCATCGGTAAGATGCCTAAAAGAAATAATGCCGTGGGTGGGTTGCTTTACTATCAATGTAGTTCTTAGCCAAAAAACGTCGTCTGGCTTTTTGTATTTAAAAGATGATATAGGAACAAACAACTTTGGATTGTCCAATAACTCCCTTGGTGTATGTTGCTGGCCTTCCGTGATAGTGCAATACGGTCTTAAGTTTAAGTTGTCGTTCTTGGGTTCAAGAACAACCAATGGCTGTGCTAATAACCTTAAAGGGAACAACAGGAGCAAAAGAAGAAACTTGGGTAAAATTCTACACATGCGTGGCGAAACGAAAAAAGTGTGTTTTTATGATATGCACACTGTAAAAATCAGTAATAAATGGCGATTTTCCTAAAAATTAAAGGGTTTGTATGAAAAATAGAACCCTGGGGTCTATTTACGGACATTAGTAAAGAGGGTAATTTTGGGGCATTATATAATTCACTTATAACATAATACTCACTTTTAATATAACACCATGAAGCAGACTATTATCCTCTTTTTAACCATCCTGTTTCCCTTTTTGCTAAAGGCACAGGACACTTGGACTACTTACAATACCACAAACAGCGGATTGGCAGATAATAATGTTAAATCAACAGTCATAGATGCCGCCGGCAACAAATGGATTGGCACATTTGAGGGAGGAGTAAGCAAATTTGACGGTACAACCTGGACTACCTATAATACCGCAAATAGCGGATTGGCAAGTAATATGGTTAATTCCATAGCCATAGACGCTGGTGGCAATAAGTGGTTTGCTACACAAGGCGGAGGAGTGAGCAAATTTGACGGTACCAGCTGGACTACCTATACAACCGCAGACGGATTGGTAAATAATACCGTTTTTGCCGTGGCCATAGATGCCGCAGGCAATAAGTGGTTTGGTACAGTTGCAGGGATAAGCAAATTTGATGGTACAGCCTGGACCACCTATAATACCACAAACAGCGCACTGCCAGGCAACAACATAAGGGCCATAGCTGTAGATGCTGCTGACAATAAATGGTTTGGAATATATAATCTTACCGGTGGCGGTAGTGGAGTAAGCAGATTTGACGGTACAACATGGACTTCATATAGCACCACAAACGGACTGGCAGATAACACTGTTAATTCCATAGCCATAGATGCCGTGGGCAATAAATGGTTTGGTACAAGTGGCGGAGTAAGCAAATTTGACGGTACAGCCTGGACTAACTATACCACTACTAACAGTGGACTGGCAAGCGGCTTTGTTTATTCCATAGCCATAGATGCCGCAGGTGATAAGTGGTTTGGCACATGGGGTGCAGGAGTAAGCAAATTTGACGGTACAGTCTGGACTACCTATAATACCACAAACAGTGGATTGGCATATAATAATATTTATTCCATAGCCATAGATGCTGCCGGCAACAAATGGATTGGTACTTATGGTAGTGGCGTTTCTATGTTGGTGGCAGGCATAAACCACACTAACGCCTTTGTTACGGTATGGGATACTGACAAATTGCCAAATGGATATTATGTGTCTTTCAATACAACAGGGAGTAACTATGAGTATTACTGGGAAAAAGTAGGCGATGAGGCAAATACAAATTCGGGAACCTATATAGTTAATATAAATACACAGAGTCTTGTGCTTCCGTCAATGGCTGCCGGAACAGGTGTTTATAAACTCTATATCAAACCCGAAAACGGAACATTTACTGGTTTTCAGACATATGGACATGCGGGGCAGGCAAAAGCGCTGACAGCTGTTGAGAGTTGGGGCAATATTGCTTGGACAAATTTGATGGGTATGTTTTTAGCTGCCACCAACCTAACTTCTTTACCTTTAGATGCACCAGATTTGAGCCAAGTAACCAATTTGTCTCTTATGTTCGCAGGTGCAGAATCATTTAACCAAGACATTAGTGGATGGGATGTAAGCAATGTAAGCAATATGTCTAGTATGTTTAGTGGAGCAAATACTTTTAATCAAGACTTGAGTAACTGGGCACTAAAAAGTGATGTAAATTTGAGCGGCATGCTCAATAATTCGGGATTGAGTGCTGTTAACTACGGTCTTACCCTAAAAGGATGGGCAGAAAATAGCAATACCCCTAATGATAGAACTTTAGGGGCTGTAGGTTTAACCTATCTAACAAGTGCGCAGCAATACCGGGATATTTTAACGAATAACAAAAACTGGACAATTGATGATAGTGGCGTGCTTCCGGTAAAAGTATTAAGTTTTGTAGCTACGTTGGGTAGCAATGAAGTTAAACTAAAATGGCAAACCGTTTCAGAGCAAAATAATAAAGCATTTGTTTTAAGCCGCTCGGCAGATGGAAAAGACTTTGCCGAACTGACAAGAATTGCAGGTGCAGGAAATTCATCAGCCCCTAAAAATTATAATTATACCGACCGCAATCCTTTAAGCGGAGCTAACTACTATAAATTAGAACAAGTTGATGGCGATGGCAAGGTAAATTTGGTAGGAGTGGAAGTAGTCAACTTCAGGCTTTTAGCTTCGGCAGTAACAGTTTATCCTAACCCAACAATTAGCGAAATTAATCTAACAATTCCAGAAGGTTTTGGCAAAACGGTTAAGGCCAGTATTCTTGATGTGCTCGGTAAAACAATACACACAGAGAAAATCCAATTAATACAAGGGCAAATGAGCTATAAATTGGCAAATAAGCAACTTGTTAAGGGGCAATATGTAATTAGAATAGCCGGTGAAAAAAACACTAATGTATTAAAGATTTTAGTAAAATAACATCTCTCAATTATGAATTGCGAAGCCGCGAGCTTCGCAATTTCTTTTGACGGCTTAAGAAATTTTAAGATTTAAACTGCTCTGGAAGTAACCTGTATGTAATCAGAAGAAACGGTTTTTAAAAATTGCATTTCGTTCATATCTTGTGGAATGGTAACTCCTAAATGTCCCGACACCTTGGCTGCCATTTGATAAATCAATTGGGCGTTGTGCGTACGGTAGTAGGTTCTAATGACCTCATGTATCAGTTCAATATCACTATCGGCAAGTAGATGTACATTTTCAAAAATAGGGGTATAATCTTCTCCAACAGGATGAAAGGCAATATGCTCTATTTTGGTAGCAGGAACAGTTCTAATTAGTGTAGTACCTGCAACAATATCGCCAATGCGCTGCTTCTTGTCTGATACTGCCACACTAATAAATCCCAATAAATTAGCGGTTAATGTAAAATCAACTATCCTAAATATCCAACGGATAAAATATTGACCTATGCTAGGTTGGCCACCATCCAAGCTAGTTACTTTTATCTTCATTAGCTTTTTGCCCAAGCTCTGGCCATTAAATGCTACCTCACATAGAAAATCGTAAAAAACATAGCACACACCATATATAATCACCAATATCATAAAAATGGGATTTGTAAAACTCTGAAACAATCCCGTGATGCCGAACACAATAATGGCAAGGAAATAAATGATTATAAATAGAACAAAGTCGATGAGATAAGCCGCTACTCTTTCGCCCAAACCCGCTACCGGGTAATCTATATCTACATGTTGACTAGTGTTAATTTTTACGGTTTCCATATCCATCAAATATAAAAAATCTAGTTACAGATGCACACTGATAGGCGAAAACAAATAGCTTTTTGGTCTTTAGAATTGTAAAATCTGTGTATTTGTGGCTTTAATGATAAAACTTTTACTTGGGTTAGATTTTTTGTTTATTTTAACAGAAAATATCTTTGAAACAGAAAAACAGCTAATGAGGGAGGCGCTTTTTGTAAAACAGAATTCAGAAAAGTGGAAGAGCTACGACGCACTGAAAACAGACAGTCCCGATGAGCTTGCCCAACGCTTCGTAGATATTACCAACGACTTAGCCTACGCCAAAACTTTCTATCCAAAATCTAACACTACCGCTTATCTTAACGGATTGGCTGCGGTGTTGCATCAATCTATCTATAAAAATAAGAAAGAAGAAAAAGGAAGGTTTTTTAGGTATTGGAAGTATGAGTTGCCGCTGTTGTTCTATACCTATCGTAGGCAGATACTTTACTCGCTTATCTTTTTTGTATTGGCAATGAGTATTGGTATACTTTCGGCCAAGTACGACGACCGTTTTGTACGTCTTATTTTAGGCGATGCCTATGTAAACATGACCAACGAAAACATTGCCAAAGGCGACCCTTTTGGTGTATATAAAAACGAGAACGAATTTGCCATGTTCTTTCAAATTGCGGTAAACAATACTTGGGTATCATTTCTCATGTTTGCCAGTGGAACGTTGTTGTCCATAGGACCGGTTTTTTATTTGTTGCGCAATGGCATTATGATAGGCGCTTTTGAATATTACTTTTTTAGTAAAGGTTTGGGCACACAATCTATCTTGGTGATTTGGATACACGGAACATTGGAGATTTTATCTATTATAGTAGTTGGTGGCGCAGGTTTGGTATTAGGACATGGACTATTGTTCCCAAAAACTTACACCCGCTTGCAGGCTTTTAAAAATAGTGCCAAAGATGCCACTAAAATTGCCTTGGGCATTATCCCAATTATTTTGCTGGCGGCCTTTGTCGAAGGATTTATTACCCGTCATACAGGAATGCCCATTTGGCTAAGCATTTCTATTTTGACTGTATCATTATCATTTATGGTGTGGTATGTGGTCATTTACCCTTGTCAATTAAATAAAAATTATAAGACTTTTCAACGCAACTCTATTTAAAATAATGAAAGAAAAAGTAGAATTTAGACAGGTTAGGGAGTTTGAAGGAATTATCTCCGGAACGCTTCTTTTTATCAAACAGAATATCAAACCACTTTTAAAAAGTTTCGTTTCGCTATCTGGAATTTTTATTCTGGGAGGGATGCTTTCAGCTATTTTTCTGCAAATGCAAATGGGCGATGTGAGAGCTAATATCCAATCAGGTAATTATGATGGATTATCTGTATGGTCGGATATTTTAGGTTGGCGTTATTTAATGGTGATATTATTTATGATATTAAACTACACTGCCATGTACACATCTGTACTCAGTTTTATTGCTTTGTATATTGCAAAAGGCAATGTGGCACCAACGGTAGAAGAAGTTTGGGGTTATTTCAAATATTACTTTTTTAGGGTGATGTGGAGCGGTATATTGCTTTACATTCTTTGGGGGCTTTGTGCAGTATTCTGCCTAGTTCCGGGTATTTATGTAACTCCGGCATTTTCTATCTTTTTTGCCATCATGATTTTTGAGAACACCAATTTTTCTACGGCCTTTAATCGTGCTTTTACTTTGGTTAAAGAAAACTGGTGGATTACTTTTGCAACGCTGCTGGTGGTAGGTATCATTACCGTTGTTTGTATGATGATAGTCTATATGCCTTCTTATATATTGATGATGGTAAGTGCTTTTTCGGGCGGCGGCTTAGAGGTGCTGAAAGGCTATCAGATATTTGTATCTATTTCGCAATACTTGGCGCAGGTTTTTATGATTGTTCCATTGGTAGCCATAGCACTTATTTATTATAATTTGGTAGAGAGGAAAGAAAGTCAGGGGTTAATGGGCCGTATTGATAGTTTTGGAAGTAATCAGCCTGCTACATCGCATCCCGACGAAGAATACTAGTATGCGGTTACTGCTCCTGTTTGTTTTATTGTTTTTAGCTCTCTCTATGGATTTATCGGCACAGCCACAGGTAAAAACCGCTGTGGTAAAGAAGCCGACAAAAGATACCATCGCATTGAGATTGGACAGCAGTAAAACGCAAGTTCGAGATTTTAATAATGAAGCCATCCAAAAACTAAAAGAAGATAAAGCATTTCAATACGGAGAAGAAGATGCCAAAAGAGCAAGTTGGTGGGACAGGTTTTGGTGGACCTTTTGGCGATGGATAGAAAGGCTTTTTGGAAGTAGAGATGGTTCTTCAAAACCATCTATTTGGCCAACAGTTTTAAAGTATAGTGTTATTGCCATTTGCATTGGCTTGGTAGTTTTTGCTGTCTTTAAATTGGCAGGCATTGATTTAAAATGGTTCTCCGGCAAATCAAAAGAGGTTGATGTACCTTACGATGAAAGCCTGGAAAACATCCACGAAATTAGCTTTGAAGATGAGCTGGAAAATGCCCTGCAAAACCGCAATTATAGATTTGCGGTCCGTTTGCTTTACCTGCAAACCTTAAAGCATTTAAGTGATAAAGAAATCATTGATTGGCAGCCCAACAAAACCAATTTGGCTTATGTAACAGAAGTGCAAGATGAGAAAGGTTACGAAGAATTTCCACAGTTAACCTATCAGTTCGAGTACATTTGGTATGGTGATTTTAAAATCGATAAGTTGGCATACGAAAATATCCAGCAGTCTTTTCAACAATTTAACGCCCAAGTGAAATGAGCGGATTGAGAAGATATTTGATTTTTGGAGGATTGCTGTTGGCACTTTATCTCGTTGCGCAGTATACCAAACCTAAACCTGTTAATTGGGAAACTACCTATTTGCCCGAAGATAAAATCCCTTTTGGGACTTATATTTTAAGAAAACATGCTAATGGTTTATTTCCAAAGGCCGAGCAAAAAATACAGCGGACAGATATTTACGGTAGCCTTAAAACCTTTCCTAAAGAAACGTCTAACTATATCATTATTGCCTCTACGCTTAAGGTAAACGCTCTTGATTTTACCATCATGCGCAAATACATGGAAGCGGGCAATCATATCTTAATTGCTGCTTTTCAAATGGACGGAGTTTTGGAAGATTCGCTTAAAATAGCGTCGAGCTCTGATTTCGATTTTCGGTATAAAACCAAATACCCTATCAATTTTACCTCCCCATATCTAAAACGAGATATGGATTATTATTTCGAAAGGGGAATTGCAGCACAGTATTTTAGTAAAATAGATACTGCCAAAGCGTTGGTTTTGGGGAGGAAGTACGAGCAACATCCCAACCTTATCCAATATCGTTTCGGCAAGGGAAGTCTGTTGTTGTGTCCAAATCCACAACTGTTTACCAATTACAGTTTATTAAACGAAAACGGTTCAGATTACGTGGCCAAGGTATTTTCTTATCTGCCACAGGCCAAGGCCATATTATGGGATGAATATTATACCCGACCAATAGCAAACAGCCAATCGGTGTTAAGGGTGTTGTTTAGTTACGATGAATTACGTTGGGCCTATTATCTTGCTCTGTTTGGTTTAGTGATTTTTGTGCTGTACGAAATGAAACGCCGACAGCGCATTATCCCAGTTTTAGACCCCTTGAAAAATAGCTCGGTTGAATTTGCACAAGTAGTGGGCAGAGTGTATTATCAGCAGCGCAACCACCGCGATATTATTGAGAAGAAAATCAATTACTTCTTGGAATATTTGAGGAATAAATATCGCCTAAAAACCAATGAGCTTGATAGTGAATTTGTAGAGAATTTAGTGAAAATCACCGGAATTGATGAAGATTTTATTAGTCAGTTAATAGGTTACATCAATGCCTTTAATACAGCCGATAAAACAACTAAAATAACTGACCAAGATTTGATTGAATTTAATAAACTGATAGAGCAATTTAATAAACTAGACCGATAGTTTTACCGCATAGGCACATAGTTATGTTAACAAAAAAATATTTAGATGAATTGACTTATGAAGTAATAGGTAGTGCTATCGAAGTACATAAGGTTTTAGGTAGAGGATTACTTGAAAACGTTTATCATCAGTGTCTAAAGGAAGAGTTATTATATAGGAAGATAAATTTTCTAACAGAGACGAAAGTGCCAATAATATATAGGGATAAGATATTGGATATAGGTTTGAGATGTGATTTAATTGTGGAGCAATGTATAGTGGTAGAGTTAAAATCGGTACAAGAAATGATAAATGTGTTTGATGCCCAATTGCTTACCTATATGAAGTTGTTGAAATGCCCAAAATTAATTTTAACTGCTCCAATATCTTTAGAGACGGACAAAAAACTTTAGTGAACGAATATTTTACAGGATTACCTGAACAATAAAAACTATGTGTCTATGTGGTAAAAATGGATTTAAACACATAGATACATAGGAAATATAGAAAAGTATTAAGAGATTGGATAGGAAGATAAATCTTCTGGCACATAGCTATGTGTAACTATCCCAATGCCTTTAGGCATCTATATAAAGGATTAAAAATAAAAAAACTATGTGTCTATGTGGTTTAAAAATATAAACGCAACAAAGAATTAAAAAAAATGGAAGAAGAAATATTTAACCAACGTACCGATTTAAGCCAGCTAAGCCAAGCGGTAGAGAAAATAAGACAACAATTGGGAAAAATAATTGTAGGCCAGCAAAACACCATTGATTTGCTGATTGCGGGCTTGCTAGCCAACGGTCATTTGTTGTTAGAAGGCGTACCGGGCGTAGCCAAAACCTTGAGCGCAAAATTAGTGGCAAAAAGCATTGCCGCCACTTTCTCACGTATCCAATTTACGCCCGATTTAATGCCCTCTGACGTGTTGGGAACAGCAGTTTTCAGCCCTAAAACTTCGGAGTTTCAATTTAGGCAAGGACCAATATTCGGCAACATCATCTTGGTAGATGAAATTAACCGAGCACCTGCAAAAACGCAATCGGCATTGTTTGAAGCTATGGAAGAACGCCAAGTAACTGCCGACGGACATACTTACAAGTTGGAAGAGCCTTTTATGGTATTGGCTACCCAAAACCCAATAGAGCAGGAGGGAACTTATCGTTTGCCCGAAGCACAACTCGACCGTTTTCTGTTCAAGGTAGAAATTAAATATCCCTCATTGGAAGAAGAAATTGAGATTTTAACCCAACAGCACCAACAGGACACCCAACATCAGTTGGAAGAAATAAAGCCTGTGTTGGATATTGCTCAAATCAACACCTTGAGAGCAACTATCAAATCATTGTTTGTAGAGCCTAAATTGTTGGGTTATGCCGCACAAATAGTTCATGAAACCCGACAAAACAAAGCCTTGTATTTGGGTGCATCGCCAAGAGCGTCATTAGCTATGATTAACAGCGCAAAAGCCATTGCGGCCATGAGCGGTAGAGATTTTGTTACGCCCGATGATATTGTGAAAGTAGCCACGCCCGTATTGGCGCACCGTGTAATGCTAAGCCCCGAAAAAGAAATGGAAGGTTTAACCACGGCTGATATTATTGCACAAATTATTAAGAAGATTGAAGTGCCTAGATAAGCAGAAAGCCTAAAGCGCAAAGCTTTTAGCATTTTGCTTTCTGCTTTTAGCTTCACAAACAATGAAAAAACTATTCAAAAAATTCTATACCAATCTGTTCCTCCAAAACAGACTTTTCATTGCGCTGGGCATTTGCTCGGCTCTGTTCCTTTTTGCTTTTTTTATCCCTATTTTGGGCGATTTGCCTTACATTGCCTTTGGGGTGCTGTTGCTTTTAGTGATAGTGGATATTTACCTGCTCCACTCCTCAAAAAGGGCGGTTTTTTTAAGGCGGGATGTACCTGAAAGGCTAAGCAACGGCGATGATAACGAACTGAAAATCTACCTCGAAAATTTCTATCCTTTTCAGGTGTCGGTAGGTATTATTGATGAAATTCCGTTCCAATTTCAAAAGCGAGATTTGTGGTTTAACACCACGCTGAAAACCAAAGAACAGAAAATCATCAACTATTTTTTACGCCCTACCAAACGTGGCGAGTACGATTTCGGTTTTACCCGATTGTTTGTAAAATCCCCTTTGGGTTTGGTAAGCAGACGATTTAACATAGCAGGTGCGGGCATGGTGCCAGTTTATCCCTCTTTTTTAAAATTAAGGGAGTACGAATTAATTGCAATCTCCAACCGTTTAACCGATGTGGGCATTAAAAAAATTAGGCGTGTTGGGCATAGTATGGAGTTCGACCAAGTGAAAAACTACGTGGCTGGCGATGATTTCAGGACGATTAATTGGAAAGCGACCGCCCGTAAATCCGATTTAATGGTAAACACCTACACGGAGGAACGCTCACAGCACATTTATTGCGTAATTGATAAATCGAGGGCGATGAAAATGCCTTTTGAGGGCATGAGTTTGTTGGATTATGCCATTAATGCAAGTTTAATTCTTTCGAGTGTGGCACTAGTAAAGCAAGACAAAGCAGGGCTGATTACCATTGCCGAAAAAACCAAAAAAGTAGTGCTTGCCGATAGGCGACCAACTCAACTCAACAAAATTATGGAGGTACTGTACAAAGAGAAAACCCGCTATCTCGAAACCGACATGGAAGCGTTGTTCGTCAGTTTGCGTTCTGCTCTGAAACAGCGCAGTTTGGTGGTTTTCTTTACCAATTTCGAAAGTATGTCGGCATTGGAGCGACAATTGCCCTACCTCAAACGTATAGCGAAATACCATTTGTTATTGGTGGTTTTCTTTGAAAATACTACGCTCCGCACATTGAGCGATGAAGATGCCAAAGATGTAGAGGGCATTTACATTAAAACCATTGCCGAGAAATTCGCCTACGAAAAACGTTTAATGGTAAAGGAATTAACGAAGCATGGCATTTTAAGTTTGCTTACTGCACCGCAAAATCTTACGGTTAATGTAGTGAATAGGTATTTGGCGATTAAAGCAAGGCAGCAGATATAATCCCTTAGCTCCACCGATAAATCAGAGCAGGCTCAGTATAGAGCTACCGTTCTTTAAAAAAAAGTGTTGTCATGTTCACATTTTCTTCAAAAAAATAGCACTTTTGCCTGTAGCGATTTTGCTTCAATTTTAAATTTTTTCATGAGATATTTTTTACTTGTTTTTCTTGCTTTTTTTGCCGCAAATATTACGGCATGGTCACAGGTAACTGTTACTACGCTTGCTGGAAATGGTAGCAGTGGTAGTACCGATGGCAGTGGTAGCTCCGTCAGCTTCAAGAATCCCTATGGCGTGGCGGTTGACGGCAGTGGGAACGTGTATGTAGCAGATTACGGCAACCATAAAATCCGCAAGATTACACCTGCTGGTGTGATTACCACGCTTGCAGGCAGTGGTAGTATTGGTAGTGCCGATGGCAGTGGTAGCTCAGCTAGCTTCAATTATCCCTCAGGCGTAGCGGTAGATGGCAATGGGAATATTTATGTGACTGAATATAAGAATAATAAAATTCGTAAGATTACCCCTGCCGGTGTGGTTAGCACGCTAGCTGGCAACGGTAGCTTTGGCAGTGCCGATGGCAATGGTGTTACTGCCAGTTTCAGTTTTCCTTTTGGTATTGCTGTCGATGGTAGTGGTAATGTTTACGTAACTGATAATGGTAACCACAAGATTCGCAAGATCACCCCTGCCGGTGTGGTTAGTACGCTAGCGGGCAGTGGCAGCGCAAGCAGTACCGATGGTACGGGTGTCTCTGCCAGCTTCAATGCTCCCAGCGGCATTTCGGTTGATGGCAACGGAAATTTATATGTGACCGATTTTTCCACCAACAAAATTCGTAAGATTACCCCTGCCGGTGTGGTTAGTACGCTAGCGGGCAGTGGCAGCGTAGGTAGTGTCGATGGTACGGGTGTCTCTGCCAGCTTCAATGGTCCAGAAAGTGTTGCGGTTGATGGTAGTGGGAATATTTACGTAGCCGATGCTAACAATAATAAGATTCGCAAGATCACCCCTATGGGAGAAGTTAGTACGCTAGCGGGTAATGGTAGCGTAGGCAGTGCCGATGGAATGGGCCCTTCTGCCAGCTTCTCTTATCCTGGTGGTATAGCGGTTGATGGCAGCGGTACTATTTTCGTTGCCGATTATGGCAATAACAAGATACGTAAGATTACCGCTGGAACATTGCCTGTAAACCTAATTTCGTTTACAGCTGCGAAGCAGGGAAGTACCATCGCATTGGCATGGCAAACGGCTTCGGAAAAAAACAATACGCAATTTATTTTAAGCCGCTCGGCAGATGGAAAAAACTTTACCGAACTCACAAGAATTGCAGGTGCGGGAAATTCATCAACCCCTAAAAATTATGTTTATACCGACCGCAATCCATTGAAGGCAGCCAACTATTATAAACTTGAACAAGTTGATGGCGACGGTAAGATAAATGAAGTAGGGATGCAAGTGGTCAACTTTGAACTTTCTGCCTCGGTGTTATCGGTTTATCCCAACCCAACAGCAGGCGAGATTAACCTAACATTGGCAGCAAGTTTTGGAACAAGCGTCGTTGTTAGTATTACTAATACCTCGGGTAAAACGGTATACTTAGAGAAAATTCAATTAATACAAGGTCAAAGGAGCTATAAATTGCGTAATAAGCAATTAGCGAAAGGACAATATGTAGTTAGGGTAGTTGGTGAAAAACATACAGAAGCATTGAAAATTTTGCTTAGATAATTGACAGATTTTTAAGGACTTACGAAGTCTTTTAAAACTTCGTAAGTTCTACCTTGTAGGTAAGCATACAAAAACGAAGAACTAAGTCGTTATTTTTCATTAGAACTGGTCGTGCCGACATTCCTGCATAGGCGGGAACAACGAAGCGCTCAGCGCAGCTAATCTTAAAACAATAGCATTACGATTACCAATCACGTGGCAATGACGAGTTGTGCGAGAAAGGATTAATTTGCCATTTATCATATAGATTCCTCGTCGCTACGCTTCCCTCGGAATGACAAAAAGAAGCTAAATCATCTCCAACATCTCCACAGCTTCATCAATATTTCCAATATTATCGAAAGAAATACGTAAGCTGTCTTTTACTTCTTTTAGGTTACACAAACGGGGGTGCAATTGTGCAAAAGCCAAAATCCTATTAAAGATTTCCGAATCGAAAAACTTGGATTGCTTGTCGCTTAAAAAATAGCCCCGTAAAATGTTTTTCTTGTAGCTTACTTTCTCGAAGCCTAATTTCTTGGCTATCCATTGCAGACGCACGACTTTCAACATTGCTAAAACTTGCGGAGGTACAAGCCCAAATCTATCCCGTAACATTTGCTCAAAGGTGGCAATTTGCTGTTCGTTTTCTAATTTCGATATTTCGGTGTACAGATTATAACGTTCGGTAATATTGGTTACGTAGCTGTCGGGAATGTGCATTTCCACATCGGTATCTACCTGCGTAAAACTCACGTAAGGGCGTTCGGGCTGGTCTTTAAATAAGTCCTTAAACTCATCGTCTTTCAGTTCCTGAATGGCTTCGTCCAAAATTTTGTTGTACATCTCGAAACCAATTTCGGCAATAAATCCGCTTTGCTCGCCGCCCAATAAATTACCGCTTCCACGAATGTCCAAATCACGCATGGCGATGTTGAAACCACTGCCCAAATCCGAAAATTCTTCAATGGCACTTAGGCGTTTGCGGGCTTCGTCCGTTAGGGTAGATAAAGGCAAGGTCAGCAAATAACAGAATGCCTTTTTGTTGGAACGCCCCACACGACCACGCATTTGGTGCAAATCGCTCAACCCGAACATGTGCGCATGGTTAATGATAATGGTGTTGGCGTTAGGTACATCTAAACCCGTTTCTATAATGGTAGTTGCCACCAAAACATCTTTTTCGCCGTTAATGAAATCGAGCATTACATCTTCCAAAGCATCGCCCTCTAACTGCCCATGCGCAATGCCGATGCGGGCGGTAGGTACTAAGGTTTGTATCAGCCCTGCTAACTGCGTTAAATCCTGCACTCTGTTATGCACAAAAAATACCTGCCCGCCTCTGTCCAACTCAAATTGTATGGCTTCCTGCAATAATTTATCGTTAAAAACGTGCAGTTCGGTGGTTACGGGCTGTCGGTTTGGCGGCGGCGTGTTAATGATAGACAAATCCCTTGCGCCCATTAAAGAGAAATGCAAAGTACGCGGAATTGGCGTTGCGGTCAGAGTCAAGGTATCAACGCTTACACGCAGGGCACGCAGTTTTTCTTTGGCAGCTACCCCGAATTTCTGTTCCTCGTCAATTACCATTAGCCCCAAATCTTTAAACTTTACATCTTTGCTCAATAGGCGATGCGTGCCAATAATAATATCTATTTTGCCCTGCGCCAATTTCTCTAAACTTTCCTTAACCTGCTTGGCGGTCTTAAAACGGTTAATGTAATCTACTGTACACGGAAAATCTTTCAACCTTGATGAAAAAGTTTTGAAATGTTGCAATGCCAAAATGGTGGTAGGCACTAAAATAGCTACTTGTTTGCCATTGGCTACTGCCTTAAATGCGGCACGGATAGCCACTTCGGTTTTACCGAAACCCACATCGCCACAAACCAGCCTATCCATAGGGTGCGGGGCTTCCATGTCCTTTTTCACGTCGGTAGTGGCTTTCATTTGGTCGGGCGTATCTTCATAAATAAAAGAGGCTTCGAGCTCTGTTTCCAAATAACTATCGGGTGCAAATGCCGTACCCACTTGCGCCTTACGCATGGCGTAAAGTTTGATGAGGTCGCGGGCTATGTCTTTAACTTTTTTTTTAGTGCTTTTTTTTAGCTTGTCCCACGCTTCCGTACCCAATTTGTTCATTTTGGGCGGTGTGCCGTCTTTACCGCTGTATTTGGCAATGCGGTTTAGGGAGTTGATGTTTACATAGAGCAAATCGTTATCGGCGTACACCAAACGTATCATCTCCTGCATTTTGCCGTTGGTTTCTACCTTTTCCAAACCTGCATATTTGCCAATGCCGTGGTCAATATGGGTAACGAAATCGCCAGGTTTTAAATCCCTCAGTTCCTTTAAAGTAATGGCTTGGCTTCGCTGATAGCCTTTTTTAAGCTGATATTTATAGAAACGGTCGAAAATTTGATGGTCGGTGTAGAAAGCTACTTTTTGCGTAAAATCTACAAAGCCCTCACGTAATGGAACGTGGATTGGGATAAACTTAACGGACTTGTCAATATCGTCTAAAATGGCGTACAAACGCTCTATCTGTTTTGCCGAATTACTGAAGATAAAATTGTTGACACCTTGTTTTTCGTTCTCCTTAAAGTTGTGGATTAAGAGATTGAAGTCCTTGTTAAAAGAGGGTTGAGGTTTGGTTTCGAAATTAAAGACGTTATCTGTGTCGTAAAAGAACTGCTTGCCAAATTCCACTAAGGTAAAATCGTGGAAAAGGTCGGCGAGCATTTTTTCGTCAGAAAAAGCGAATTTAGGGTCTAACCAATTGGGGTTTTGCTGTTTTTCTGCTGCTGATAAGGCTTTCCAAAGCTCGTTGGCTTTTTTGTAGCCCGATTTTACCACATCAAGCGCAAAAGCCACATCCTTAAACCAAAGTTGGGTGTCTTTTTCAATATAATCCAACAGGCTGATGTTGTTTTCGGTCAAGAATTTCGCTTGTACGTTGGGTACAATAGTCAGCGTTTTTACATCATCAACCGAAAGTTGGCTCTCTATCTCAAAAGTGCGGATGCTTTCCACTTCATCGCCAAAAAACTCAATGCGGTAAGGCAAATCGTGGGAGAAAGAGAAAATATCTACAATACCGCCACGAATAGAAAACTGCCCAGGTTCGTACACAAAATCCGAACGTTCAAAATCGTACTCGAACAAAAATTCGTTAATGAAATCGATGCCCAAACTTGTGCCAACGGTAATTTCTAAGGTATTTTTTTCTAATATGCTGCGGTCAATTACCTTTTCTGCCAATGCTTCGGGGTAGGTAACCACAATTTGTCCGTATTCGCTTTGGTGATTAAGTTCGTTCAGCACTTCGGCACGTGCCAATACGTTGGCGGTATCTACCTGCGTAAACTCAAACGGCTTGCGGAACGACGAGGGGAACAACAAAATTTCCTTGCCCAAAATGCTCTCCAAATCGGAAGAAAAATAAGCGGCTTCTTCGCGGTTGGGCAGTACAAAAAGTTGTGGTTTGTGCTGTAAAAAATAGGTGGTAAGCGCAATAACGGCATCTGCCGAGCCCACCAATCCCTTAATTTGGGTCTTGCTCTTGCTAACGTTCAGTGATTTGGCGAGGGCAAGCACCCGTTGGTCGGTCTTAAATCTGTTGATTAAATCTCTAACGTTCACTAGCGCAAAGATACGGTTATTAGTCGGAAGTCGGAAAGTTCGAAGTTTGATGATATTTGTCCATACAAATCATTTTATAGCCTAATCACTCAATAATTGTTGGCATAATATAGGGTTTGGTCGGTTTTTATTTCCTGTTGGTCGAAATTGGTTTTAAAACAAGTAACAATAAACTTATCATTGCTTCTAAATTATAAAGAACAGAGAAACATGGAACGCAAGGAGTTCAAATATGGAGAGTTGATTTTCTGGGTTTTAGCATTAACGTTACTGGCCATTGCTAATCCACATGAGCATCACTTTACATTATGTCCGCTGGCAAATCTGGGTTTCGAGTGGTGTCCAGGATGTGGTTTGGGAAGATCAATAACGGCCATCTTTAATGCTGATATAAATGCAAGTTTGAGGTATCATTGGTTTGGCGTTCCTGCCTTGCTCATTATCCTTCACCGCATCTATCAGTTGAGTAAACAATTAATTTTTAAACAACACAACTATCTAAAATATAAGGAGATTTAATCATGTTCGACCAAAATTTTATGTCATTGCCGGGTATTGACCCTCAAGAATATTCTTACTTACAATCTGCAACACAGGGTTTAAACGAGCAACAATTACGCACTTTCTTAATGATTTATTCAGGGAAGCGTAAAAACTCAAGTGATATTTTATTGTTAACCTTAGTGGGTTTTATTGGAATAGGTGGGATACAGCGCTTTGTAACAGGACAAATAGGAATGGGCATTTTATACCTTTTGACTATTGGATTATGTTATATAGGTACAATTGTCGATTTAATTAATCATAAACAACTAACCTTTGAGTACAATCAACGTATGGTTTTTGAAAGTATGCAAATGGTAAGGATGAGCAATTTTTAACCCTTAGCCCTCTTTAGAGGGCTTTGAACAACGTATTGCATTAGGGTTGATAGTCTAAGTTAATGGTTAATACCTCATAGCTATCAGCCATTGTCCATCAATTTTCCAACTTTTTAACCTTCCAACAAATACGTACTTTTATACCATGAAGTTAGCTGAAATTACCGATTTTTTGGAAAGCCTAGCACCTCTCAATTATCAGGAAGATTATGATAACGCCGGGCTGATTGTAGGCAACCCAAATGATGAGATACATGCGGCGTTGGTAGCATTAGACTGTACGGAGCAGATTGTAGATGAAGCCATTGCCAAAAACTGTAACCTAATTATTGCCCATCATCCCATTGTATTTAAGGGGTTAAAAAAACTGAACGGTAAAAATTATGTAGAACGTGTGGTGCTAAAAGCAATTAGAAATAACATTGCTTTGTATGCCATCCACACCAATTTAGATAGTGTACAACATGGGGTAAACGCAGAAATTTGTAAACGTCTCGGCTTGTCTGATACTAAAATCTTAGCTCCAAAACCGGGCATCCTTAAAAAATTAGTAACATTTTGCGAACATGCAGCTGCCGAAAACTTGCGTAATGCCTTGTTCAATGCCGGAGCGGGCAATATCGGACATTACAGCGAATGCAGTTTTAACGTAGAGGGAACGGGAACTTTTAAGGGCGATGAACAAAGTAACCCAACACTGGGGCAGCCGGGAGTGCGTGAATATGCCAACGAAACCCGTATCGAAGTTATTTTTAAAACGCAGGACGAACACCAGATTTTAACGGCATTGTTAAAAAATCATCCTTACGAAGAAGTCGCCTACGATATTTACGCCTTGGAAAATAAATTGCAAAACGTAGGTTCGGGAATGATCGGCGAACTAAAAGAAACAATTGAAGGGCAAACCTTTTTACGGTTGGTGAAAGATAATATGAACGCCACCGTACTGCGCCATACTGCTATTCTCCCCAAGAAAATAAAAAAAGTGGCAGTTTGTGGCGGCTCTGGTAGTTTTCTGTTAAAAAATGCCATTGCAGCAGGAGCCGATGCCTTTGTAACTGCCGATTTTAAATACCACGAATTTTTCGATGCCGAAGATAAAATTATGATTGTAGACATCGGGCATTACGAAAGCGAACAATTTACATCTAATTTGTTGGTAGCTAATATTCAAGAAAAATTTCCTAACTTTGCAATCCGTTTAACGGAGCATAACACAAACCCCATAAATTATTTCATTTAATGGAACAAACAGTAGAGCAAAAGCTAAAGGCTTTATACGAATTACAAAACATACACACCAAAATTGATAAAATACGCCAAATTAGGGGCGAACTGCCAATTGAGGTTGCCGATTTGGAAGATGAGGTAGCTGGTTTGGAAACCCGTATACAAAAAATAAAGGCAGAGTTGGATGATGCGGAAGATGCTATTGTAAACCGTAAGAACATGATTAAAGAAGCCCAAACCTTAATCAAAAAATACGATACGCAGCTTAAAGAAGTAAAGAACAACCGCGAGTACGATGCATTGACCAAAGAAATCGAAATACAAAACCTGGATATTCAGGTAAGCGAGAAAAAAATCAAGGAATTTGGTTTCGATATTAATAACAAGACAGAAATTTACGAAAAGGCACAAGCTAATCTTGATTCACGGAAAGCCGATTTGGACGCTAAAAAAGCCGAATTGCAAACTATTACTGCTGAAACAGAAAAAGAAGAGCAGGCATTGTTGAAGAAAGCAGAAAAGGCCCAAGAAAACATCGAAGAGCGTTTATTATTTGCCTATAACCGTTTAAGAAAAAATGCGGTTAACGGTTTGGCCGTAGTAACTATCGATAGGGATTCTTGCTCGGGCTGTTTCAATAAAATCCCACCTCAACGTCAGTTAGATATTCGCCAACGTAAAAAAGTAATCGTTTGCGAGCATTGCGGTCGTATTTTGGTAGATGAGGCATTAACCCACGAATTGGCAGAGGCTTAATAGTATACAAAAACCAATTATAAAGAAAGATCCCGCATTTGCGGGATTTTTTGGTTTAAAAATATCTGCTCGCTTTAGAACTGTTTCTCTCCACCTTACAATTTTTCAATGCCAAAGGCATCCCTTTGGGACACTTTAGTACTGAAGGTATTTCTTTGCGACAACAAAACAATATGTATCTTTGCCGCTTCAATGGAGTACAACGTTCATACACTTAAAAACGGCATCCGTATATTACATGTACCTGTGGCTTCTGCTATTTCACATGCCTGTATTTTGGTTAATGCAGGTTCACGAGACGAAGAAGATGCCCAAATGGGACTGGCACATTTTATTGAGCACCTTATCTTTAAGCGTACCGAAAAGCGTAGCACCACTCAAATATTGAATAGATTGGAGAGCGTTGGTGCCGATCTGAACGCTTATACTACGAAAGAATATACTTGCATTCATGCTTCGTTTTTGCATCCCTATCTGGATAGAACTTTAGAGCTTTTCAACGATATTGTCTTTCATTCTACTTTTCCGGAAGAAGAAATAGAAAAGGAAAAAGGGGTGGTGCTAGATGAAATCGCATCATATTTAGACCAGCCCGAAGAAGCTATTAACGATGATTTTGAAGATTTGCTTTTTAAAGGACATCAATTGGGTAGAAATATTTTGGGAACTCCGCAGACGGTTTCTAATCTAACAAAAAAAGACATTCAGTCCTTTGTAGGGAAAAAATACCGTACCGACCAAATTGTAGTTGCTGTTTTGGGTAGTTATCCTTTAAATAAACTGGTTAAAATAGGAGAGAAGTATTTTGCGGATGTGTCCGAAAATACAACTTTAAATAGTAGGTCAAAACCGCTAGTGAATGCTTCTTTGTACCAAATAGTTGATAAACAGATTGCGCAAAGCCATTGTATGATGGGCACACAGACTTATTCTCTACACCATCCGAATAAAACAGGTTTGTTGTTGCTTAATAATTTGTTTGGTGGTACGGGCATGAGTTCTATACTTAACCTGCAATTGAGAGAAAAATACGGCATTGCTTACACTATAGAATCGGCATATAGTCCGCTTTCCGATACTGGAGTATTTGCCATCTATTTTGGTACAGATAAAGAAAAAACGGAAAAAGCAATACAGTTTATCCGTAAAGAAATGAACAAGCTAAAGCAAAAACCATTAACGGAAATACAACTGCACAAAGCTCAAAATAAGTTCATTGGTCAAATAGCCTTGGGTGAAGAAAATAGAATTGGCTTGATTATCGCAATGGCTAAAAGCTTGTTAGATTATAATCACATCGACAGTTTAGAGATTGTTTTTCAAAAAATCCGGCAGGTAAATGCTATGGAAATGTCGGAAATCATCAACGAAGTTTTTGACGAAAGCAAGTGGACAAGTTTGATTTTTAACCCTGTGGAATAGCTTATTGAGCGTTAACACCTTAAACTCCAAGCCTTATACCTTTCGCCTTTTTGCCTTCCACCTTATTTTTTTAACTTTGCATTATGAAACTTCCAATTGTAGCTTACGGCGACCCAGTTTTAAAGAAAGTTTGTGAGCCAATAGATAAGGATTATCCAAATTTAAGCGAACTGATAGAAAATATGTGGGAAACCATGTATAATGCCAGTGGCGTAGGTTTGGCCGCACCACAAGTAGGTTTGCCTATCCGTTTGTTTGTAGTAGATACTGGAGAAAACGATGATGAACCTCGGTACAAAAAAGTATTTATTAATGCTCAAATTTTGGAGGAAACCGGCGAACCTTGGGGTTTTACTGAAGGTTGTTTGAGCATTCCCGAAATTAGGGAGGAAGTTTTCCGCAAACCTAATATCCTTATTAGTTATTATGATGAAGATTGGGAGAAACACGAAGAACCTGTTTCGGGCTTTGCGGCACGTGTGATACAACATGAATACGACCACATTGAAGGAAAGTTGTTTACCGAAAAAATAAATATGCTGCGCAAGCAATTAATTAAAGGTAAGCTAGATAAAATTATAAGAGGAGAAGTTCATCCCGATTATAAAATGAAATTTCCTAAACAGAATAAGAAGAGATAAAAAAAGCGGGCTTTTTAGCCACGAATGGTCGGAAGAAATTCCGGCCATTTTTTATGTTTTAAAAAACAGGCCCGGGTCTCCACCACATCGTACAACGATCATTGCGATTGTAATATCCCTCACTTCC
>Ga0222426_100316_pt1 | contig 39981 bp, 38 predicted proteins | sample 2B50Ametagenome_FD_180087 | JGI IMG/M metagenome (GOLD analysis project Ga0222426, IMG submission 180087) | Enriched microbial communities from leaf-cutter ant dump, University of Wisconsin, Madison, United States - 2B50A (version 2) | ecosystem: Environmental > Terrestrial > Nest > Insects nest...
AGCTGGCGTCGGTCACCGGCCACAGCAGGGCCTGGAAGCGCAGCTTCGGTGTGCCCTTGTCCTTGGCCATCAGTGCGACCACCGCGGCCATGTTGCCGCCGACGCTGTTGCCGGCCACCGCCAGGCGCGCGCCATCGACGTCGATTTCCTTGCCGTGCTCGGCCACCCACCTGGTGGCGGCGTAGGCCTGGTTGATCGCCACCGGGTAGTGGGCCTCGGGGGAGGGCGTGTAGTCGACGTACACCGCCACCGCGCCGGAGTTCACCGCCAGATCGCGGATCAGCCGGGCGTGGGTCGGGTAGTCGCCCAGCACCCAGCCGCCGCCGTGGAAGAACATGAAAACGGGCAGGGTTCCCTTGGCGCCTGCCGGGCGGACGATGGTCAGCTTGATGCGCTGGCCGTCTGCCTGGATGGTCTTCTCGCTGACGTTGGTGCCGGAGAGGTCGACCTTCACCGAGGCCTGGGCGCCGCTCAGCACCGCGCGGGCGTCCTTCGGCGACAGGGTTTCCAGGGGCTTGCCGCCGCCGGCCTCCAGGGCTTCGAGGAAGGCCTGGGTGTCGTGCTGCACGCCGGGGCTGCCGGCGGCGAAGGCGTTGCCGATGGCCAGGGCGAGCAGGCCGCCTGCGAGGGTTTTGCTGAGCGCTTTCATGTTCGGGTCTCCTTGGGCTGGGTGGGGTCAGACGGCGATGTTCAGGCGCACGTCGATGTTGCCGCGGGTGGCGTTGGAGTACGGGCAGACCTGGTGGGCCGCGGCCACCAATTCCTCGGCGATGGCGCGCTCCAGGCCCGGCAGGGTGATGTTCAGTTCCACTTCCAGGCCGAAGCCGCCGGGGATCTGGCCGATGCCGACCTTGCCGGTGATGGAGGCGTCGGCGGGCAGCTGGCGCTTGCTCTGACTGGCGACGAACTTCAGCGCGCCGATGAAGCAGGCCGAGTAGCCGGCGGCGAAGAGCTGTTCGGGGTTGGTCGCGGCGCCGCCCTGGCCGCCCAGTTCGCGCGGGGTGGTGAGTTTCACGTCGAGGTTGCCGTCGGAGGAAACGGCGCGGCCGTCGCGGCCTCCGGTAGCGGTGGCAGTGGCGGTGTAGAGGGCTTTGATGGTTTGCATGGCGGTGTCTCCGGATGTCTGTTTGTTCGTTAAAATTTTGCGCGCTAAGTAAGTGCGTGAGGCAGAAATTAGTCCTGAGTTATCTTGCGCGCAAGATATTTATTGGAAGAATTCGCGATAAGAGAGCTCGATGTAGGGAATAAGCCTCTAGTCCGAGCCTTGCAGGCTGCCGCGCAGGTCCACCAGTTCGTTCTTCAGCCTGCCCAGTTCTTCGAGGGACAGGCCGCTGGCGGTGAGGATGCAGGCCGGGATGCTCTCGGCCTGCTGGCGCAGCTCCCGGCCCTTGTCGGTCAGGCGCAGTTCGACCACCCGCTCGTCGCTGGCGCTGCGCTTGCGGGTGATCAGGCCTTCGCCTTCCAGGCGCTTGAGCAGCGGGGTGAGGGAGCCGGGGTCGGTGAGCATGCGCGCGCTGATCTCGCCGACGGTGATGCCGTCCTGTTCCCAGAGCACCAGCATGGCGATGTACTGCGGATAGGTAAGGCCCAGTTGCTGGAGCAGGGGCTTGTACACCTTGGTCATCTGCAGCGAGGTGGAGTAGAGGGCGAAGCACAGCTGATTGTCGAGCTTGAGTGATTCGCAGGCGTCCTTGGGTTGGCTCATGACGGGCCTCCGAATAGATGATTGCGCCTTAATTTAGCGCGCTGGCTATTTCTTCGCCAGTTCCTTGCCTGCCAGGTGCGCGGCGAGGGCACTGTCCCAGGGTGGCGGGAAGCCGAAGCGCTCGACGAGGAAGGCCAGCAGGCGCTGGCTGCGCGGGTGGGTGCCGCGCTCCAGGCGCAGGGCGTGGATGCCGCCCGGTTCGGCTTCCGGCAGGCCCGGCTCGCAGAACAGCGGCTGCAGTTCGCCGCGCACCAGGTATTCGCTGCACAGCCAGGTCGGCAGGTGGGCCATGCCGAGCCCCTGCAAGGCGCCTTCGACCAGGGTTTCCGCGTTGTTGGCGGTCAGCCGCAGGCGTCGCGGTCGCAGGTGCTGCAGGCGCCCGTCGACGGCGAAGCGCCAGGCCAGCGGCGGCGCCAGGCCTTCCCAGTCCAGGCCGACGTGCTCGGGCAACTGCAGCGGCGAGGTCGGCCGGCCGTGGCGGGCCAGGTAGTCGGCGCTGGCGCAGACGATGCGGCGCATGGGCGCCAGCGGCGTGGCCACCAGGCGGCTGTCCGGCAGCGGGCCGATGCGCAGCACCAGGTCGACCTGGCCGAGGTTGTCGCCCTGCAGGTCGGTGAAGCTGTCGATCAGGCGCAGCTGGACGTCCAGGCCGGGGTTGGCCTTGAGGAAGTCGGCGATGGCCGGCGCCAGGTGGCGGCGGCCGAAGGGCACGGGCGCGTCGATGCGGATCAGGCCTTCGGGCGCGGTGCTCAGCGACACCGCCTCGGCGCGGGCCTGGCGCAGTTCCTCGACTATGCGCCGGACGCGCTCGGCGAAGGCCAGGCCCGCCGGCGTGGCGCGCACCACGTGGGTGCTGCGGGCCAGCAGCGGGCTGCCGAGGCCGCGTTCGAGGGCATCCATGCGTCGCGCCACCGCCGAGGGCGTGAGCTGGCGCAGGCGCGCGGCGGCGGAAAAGCTGCCGCTGTCGAGCACGTCGAGGAACAGGTCCAACTGGTCTTCCAGGGCGGTGGGAGTCATGGTGCTTGCCTATGCGTAAAGCGCAAAGCCATTGTGCTGGGCTTTGCGTTTCCCATCCAGCGGCGGTTTTCTAGCATGGCCTCGACGTATTTGGAGGTTCGCATGCTGGAGATGGGGCTGGATTTCGTCCTGGGGTTGGTTCTGGGTTGCCTGGGCGGGTTGTTCGGCATCGGCGGCGGCCTGCTGGCGATCCCGGCGCTGAGCGTGCTGTTCGGCCTCGACCAGCAACTGGCCCAGGGCACGGCATTGGTGATGGTGGTGCCCAACGTGCTGCTGGCGCTGCGCCGTTATCACCAGCGCAATCGTATCGATCCCGGCCAGGCGGCGGTGCTTGCGGTGACCGGCCTGCTCTGCGCCTTCCTCGCTTCCAGCCTGGCGCTTCGTATCGACGCGGCGCACATGCGCACGGCCTTCGTGGTGTTCCTGGTGGCCCTGGCCGGCTACCTGCTGCTGCGCCAGCGCAGCGAGGCGCAGCCGCGCGAGGAAACACCGGGCCTGCCCTGGTTCGCCGCCCTCGGCCTGGGCGCGGGTTCCCTGGGCGGGCTGTTCGGGGTGGGCGGCGGCGTGCTGGCCACGCCGGTGCTGACCTCGCTGTTCGGCTTCACCCAGGTGGTGGCCCAGGGGCTGGCCCTGGCGTTGGCCGCGCCGAGCACGGCGGTGGCGCTGGGTACCTATGCGCTGCATGGCCACGTCGACTGGCGCATGGGCGCTTGCCTCGCGGCCGGCGGCCTGCTGAGCATCTCCTGGGGCGTGAGGCTGGCCCATGCGCTGCCTGAGCGCGCCCTGCGCTTCGCCTTCAGCCTGTTCCTGGTGGTTTGCGCGCTGCTTCTGCTGCGCCAGTGAGCCGGCTCAGGCGGCGAAGCCTTCGACGATGTAGTCGGCCAGCTTGTCGGTGACCGGCGACTGCCGCGCCGGGTTGCGCAGCAGCACGATGCTCGCCGAGGGCAGGGCCGGCAGGCCTTCCTCCTCGCCGATGATGCGCAGGTTGCCGGTGAGCAGGCTGCGCAGCTGGGCGGTGACCGCCAGGCCCGCGCTGGCCACGGCGAACAGCGCCGAGAGGCTGGGGCTGCTGTAGGCGATGCGGTAGTCGATCTCCAGCGCTTCCAGGGCGTTGCAGGCCCAGGCGCGGCAGAAGCAGGTGGTGTTGAACATCGCCAGCGGCAGCGGGCGCTGTTCCTGCGGGCAGAAGCTTTCCGCGGCCATCCAGACGAAGGGCTCCTGGCGCAGCAGCTGGCCGATCTCGGTGCCCGGCTCGCGGGTGACTATGGTCAGGTCCAGGTCCTTGCGGGTGAGCAGTTGCGAGGAGGTCTCGCAATGCACTTCCACCTGCACCAGCGGGTAGGCCTGGGCGAAGCGCGAGAGGATTTCCGGGAGGAAGCGCATCACGTAGTCGTCCGGCGTGCCGATGCGCACCGCGCCGACCATGTGCGGCTGGCGCAGGGTGTTGAACACCTCGCCCTGCAGCCGCAGGATGCGCCGCGCGTAGCCCAGCAGCACCTGGCCTTCGGGCGTCAGGCGCACCTGGCGGCCGTCGCGCTCGAACAGGGTGCGTTCCAGCACGTCTTCCTCCAGGCGCTTCATCTGCATGCTCACCGCCGACTGGGTGCGGTTGACCACCTCGGCGGCGCGGGTGAAGCCGCCGTGGTCGGCGATGGCGACGAAGGTGCGCAGCAGTTCGCTGTCGATGCTGGGGAAGGCGCTCATACATCAATCTCCAAGATGGGATGCATAAGAATGATTCGTTGGATTGATCTTATGCCCGGCGCGAGACTGGCGCCAACCCCACAGGGAGGACGACACGATGAAAGCGCAATTCGGTTTCGTGATGACACCCTCGGTATTCACCCGCCGGCACGCCGGCGCGGCCTTCTGGCAGCGCCTGCTGGGCCGCATCCGCCGCTGGCGGGAACTGGCCCGGCAGCGCGAGCAGTTGGCCAGGCTCAGCGATGCGGCGCTCAAGGACATCGGCCTGAGCCGCGCCGACATCCTGCAGGAGGCAGAGAAGCCCTTCTGGATCGACCACCTGCGTCGCTGAACCCCTTCTATATTGCACGAGCACAAGGAAAGGCCCATGCCGCACCGCTACCACCTGGCCCAGGTCAACATCGCCCGGGCCAGGGCCCCTCTCGACCACCCGCTGATGCAGGATTTCGTCGACCAGTTGGCGCCCATCAACGCCCTGGCCGAGGCCAGTCCCGGTTTCGTCTGGCGCCTGCAGGACGAGGCGGGCGACGCCACCGGCGTCCAGGCCTTCGCCGACCCGCGGATCATCGTCAACCTGTCGCTCTGGGAGTCCCTGGAGGCGCTGCGCGACTATGTCTATGGCGGCGAGCACCTGAGCGTGCTGCGCCGGCGCAAGGAATGGATGGAGAAGCTGCCGGGGCCGAACCTGGCGCTCTGGTGGCTGCCGGCCGGGCAACTGCCGACCCTGGAGCAGGCCCGCGCGGCCTTGCAGCGCCTGGCCGAGCACGGGCCGAGCGCCGCAGCCTTCAGCATCGCCCGGCCGTTCCCCGCGCCCAGCGCGCAAGCGCTGCCGGCCTGATGTCGGCGCTGGCGGCTTTGGCGTAGGATCGAGGGCTTCGATCCCGCCAGCAGGAAGCGCCCATGACCGACAGCCTGTCCCTCAAGCAAGCCCGCCGCCTGGCCCTGGCGGCCCAGGGCTTCGCCAGCCGGCGGCCGCGCAGCCAGGTGCAGCGCCGGCACCTGCAGCAGGTGCTGGAACGCCTAGGCGTGCTGCAGATCGACTCGGTCAACGCCTTGACTCGCTCGCACTACCTGCCGCTTTTCTCGCGCCTGGGCAGCTATCCGCAGGCCCTGCTGGACGAGGCGGCCTGGAGCGCCGGGCGCCACCGGCGAATGTTCGAGTACTGGGGACACGAGGCGTCCCTGCTGCCGCTGGAACTCTATCCGCTGATGCGCTGGCGCATGCGCCGCGCGGCCGTGGGGCAGGGCATCTACAAGCAGCTGGCGCGCTTCGGCGAGGAACGCCGCGAAGTGATCGAGCGCGTGCTGCAGGCGGTCCGCGAGCAGGGCGCCCTGGGCGCCGGCAGCCTGACCACCCGCAGCGAGCGGGCCGGCCCCTGGTGGGACTGGAGCGACGAGAAGCACGCCCTGGAATGGCTGTTCGCCGCCGGCGAGGTGACTGTGGCCGGACGGCGTGGCTTCGAGCGGCTGTATGACCTGCCGGAGCGGGTGCTGCCCGCCGCCGTGCTGGATGCGCCCGAACTGGATGCCGAGCAGGCCCAGCGCGGCCTGCTGTTGCACGCCGCCAACGCCCTGGGCGTGGCCAGCGAGACCGACCTGCGCGACTACTTCCGCCTGGAGCCGGCGGACAGCAAGGCGCGCCTGGCCGAACTGGTCGAGGCCGGCGCGCTGCGCCAGGTGCGCGTGCAGGGCTGGTCGCAGGCGGCCTACGTCGCCGGCGAACCAGTCATTCCGCGCAAGGTGGCGGCCAGCGCACTGCTCTCACCCTTCGACTCCCTGGTGTGGGAGCGCACCCGCACCGAACGGCTGTTCGACTTCCGCTACCGCCTGGAGATCTACACCCCGCAGCACAAACGGGTCTACGGCTACTACGTGCTGCCCTTCCTGTTCGGCGAACGCCTGGCGGCGCGCATCGACCTGCGCGCCGAGCGGGCGGCGGGGCGCCTGGCGGTCCATGCCGTGCACGAGGAGCAGCGGCCGCTGGGCGAGGAGGGGATGCTGGCGCTGGCCGGCCAGTTGCGCGAAATGGCCACCTGGCTGGGCCTGGAGGGCGTGCATGTGAACTGCCGCAAGGCGGAGGGCGTCCGCCTGCGGGCGATGCTCGGCGCCGGGGCTGGCGCCTAGCTGTCAGGCCTTGGCCGCCAGTTCGTCGAGGTGGGCGATGACTTCGTCCGGCTTGAGCACCAGCACGTCGCTTTCCAGGGCATCGAGCACCACCTCGGCGGTGTTGCCGATCAGCGCGCCGGAGAAGCCGGTGCGCGCCACGGTGCCGATCACCGTCACCGCCGCGTCCAGCTGGTGCGCGGTACGCGGGATGAGCACGTCGGCCGGGCCTTCCTCGATGTGCAGATGCTGGTCGTCCACCCCGTACTCGGCCTGGAATGCCTTGCAGGCCTCGCGGTAGCGGGCCTCGATGGTCTCGCTGAGCTGGAAGGTCGGGTCGGCGGCAGACAGCATCGGCGAGGGGTGGGCGCTGATCACGTGCAACTGGCCGTGGGTCAGCCCGGCGATGTCGTAGGCGTGGCTGACGATATTGGCGTGCAGCGCGTGATGCTCGGCGTCGTTGTTGCCGACGTCGACCGCGGCGAGGATGTTGCGCCCGGCCCAGGGCGTGGCGCTCTTCACCAGCAGCACGGGAGCGGGGCAGTAGCGCAGCAGCTTCCAGTCGTCGGGGGTGAGCAGCGCCTTCTTCAGCGGGCTGTCGGGGTGGTGCTGCTTGACCACCAGGCCGCAGCCTTCGGCCTGCTGCTCGGCGATGATGGTGGCGTGCAGGCTGTCGTGCCAGGCCTGCCGGCAACTGCTGCTGTAGCCTTCCTCGCGCAGGCTGGCGGTCAGTTCCTCCAGCCGGGCGCCGGCGTCGCCTTGCTTGCTGCAGGCCAGCAGGTGCAGGTGGGATTGAGTGACGCTGGCGATCAGCTTGGCGCGTTTGAGCGCCAGGCCGTCGGGCTGGTCGGGGGCCACTACTACGAGAATGCTGCGGATGGCTTGCATGGTCGTCTCCCTTGGCACTTGCCGTTGCTTTGCAGCAACTGTAGACGCGATCCGGCTGAGCGGTTCTTGAGGTGCATCAAGTGTGGCGCTGGCCGTGCGCCGCTGCATTCGTATAATGCTCCGCCTTTGGCCGCCGGCGAACCCTTTTGCGCGGCGGCGATGAGTGACTGGAGCCCGTCATGTTGTCCGAAATCCGCGAATTCCTCGGTTGCGCCACGCCCGATGCCTGGGTCGAGGCCGCGTTGCGGGACCAGGAAGTGCTGCTGATCGACCACAAGAACAACGAGTTCAAGGCCGCCAGCACCGCCCTGGCGCTGATCGCCAAGTACAGCGCCCACGAGGAGCTGGTGAACTTCATGTCGCGCCTGGCGCGCGAGGAACTGCGCCACCACGAGCAGGTGCTGGCGATCCTCAAGAAGCGCGGCATCGCCCTGCGGCCGATCTCCGCCGGCCGCTATGCCTCGGGCCTGCGCGCGGCGGTGCGCAACCACGAGCCGCACAAGCTGGTCGACACCCTGATCGTCGGCGCTTTCATCGAATGCCGCAGCTGCGAGCGTTTCGCGGCCTTGGTCGATCATTTGGATGCGGACCTGGCGAAGTTCTATGGCTCGCTGCTCAAGTCCGAGGCGCGGCATTTCCAGGGGTATTTGGCGCTGGCGCGGCGTTATGGTGACGAGGCCGATATACAGCGGCGGGTGGAGCATATTCGTGGGGTCGAGGCGGGTCTCATCAGTTCGCCGGACGAGGAGTTCCGCTTTCATAGCGGTGTGCCGCGGGTGGCTTGAGGCCTTTGGCTTTCAGGTTGGGGTGAAGGGGCTCGGTGCTACCGGATAACCCAGCGTGGCCGGCGGGCCCAATCGCGGACGGAGTCCGCTCCTACGCCTCCGGGAAAGCACGGTTTTTCGTAGGATGGCGTTGAGCGAAGCGATACCCATCGTCACGACCGCATGGGTTTCGCCAAGGCTCAACCCATCCTACGAAGAGCGCCTCGGTGCAGCCGGCAAGACAGTTGCAAAGCACGGGCGTAGGAGCGGACTCCGTCCGCGATTGGTGGATAACGCCCCATGCAATGGGGGCGCCTTCAGCGCTCGATGATCTGCCGAATCTGCGACTGCGGAATCATCTGCTCCTTGCCCTCGGAATCCTCGAAGCGAATCATCCCGCTGGCCTTGTCCAGCTTCGGCTTGTTGTCGGTAGTGATCATCTGGCCATCGGCAGTGCTGATGATGTACTCGCTGGAACAACCGGCGAGGGCGAGCAGGCAAGCGGCGAGCAACAGGTGTTTTTTCATGGTGATCCCGGACGATGCGGCTATGGATGGATTGAGCATAGCTGCTGGCCCGGGGCCATGAAGTTGATCCGCGTCAGTGGCCGGACGGCTCCGCTTCGAGACTGAAGGGCGCCTGGTGCAGGCCGTTGGCGTCGGCCTGCAGGGCCCAGCCTTGACGGTCCCAGTCGCCGAGGACGATGCGCCGGGCCGGCTGGCCGTCTAGCTGCAACTCGTGCACCGCCGGGCGATGGGTGTGGCCGTGGATCAGGGTGCGCACGCCATGCTGGCGCATGACCTTCAGCACCTCGTCCGGCGTCACGTCGACGATCTCGCTGGCCTTCATGCGCGTCTGTGCGCGGCTTTCCTTGCGCAGCTTGCGCGCCAACTGGTGGCGCTTCGAAAGCGGCAGGTTGCGCAGGACGAACAGCGAGACCGGATTGCGCAGCCAGCGGCGCAGCTTCATGTAGCCGACGTCCAGGGTGCACAGGCTGTCGCCGTGCATCAGCAGCACTTTTTCGCCGTTCAGCTCGATGAGGCTGGGGTCGCGCAGCAGGGTGCAGCCGGCTTCGCGGCAGAATGCCTTGCCGATCAGGAAGTCGCGGTTGCCGTGCATCAGGTAGATGCGCGTACCGCTATCGGCCAGTTCGCGCAGGGCGCGGGCGATGGAATGCTGGAACTCGTCCATGCCGTCGTCGCCGATCCAGGCCTCGAAGAAGTCGCCGAGGATGTAGAGCGCTTCGGCCTGGCGGGCGCGGCTGCGGAGGAAATGCAAGAACGCCCGGGTGATGTCCGGGCGTTCCGCTTCGAGATGCAGGTCCGAGATGAACAGGACGCTCATCGACTCACTCGACGATCTCGGCCTTCTCGATGATCACGTCTTCGCTCGGCACGTCCTGGTGGCCGGCGCGCATGGTGGTGGCCACGCCCTTGATCTTGTTGACCACGTCCATGCCGTCCACTACCTGGCCGAACACGCAGTAGCCCCAGCCCTGCACGGTCGGCGCGCTGTGGTTGAGGAAGTCGTTGTCGGCGACGTTGATGAAGAACTGCGCGCTGGCCGAGTGCGGCTCCATGGTGCGGGCCATGGCCACGGTGCCGACCTTGTTGCCGACGCCGTTGTTGGCCTCGTTCTTGATCGGGGCGCGGGTGCTCTTCTGCTTCATGCCCGGTTCGAAACCGCCGCCCTGGATCATGAAGTTGTTGATCACGCGGTGGAAGATGGTGTTGTCGTAATGACCGCTCTTCACGTACTCCTTGAAGTTGGCCACGGTCTCCGGGGCCTTGTCTTCGAAGAGTTCCAGGGTGATGACGCCATGGTTGGTGTGCAGCTTGATCATGAGGGGATTCCACTCTGTCGGGAAAATCGAAGGCCTGTCAGGGGGTTGACAGCTTCGGCTATGATAAGCGCTTTGGTTTGGCCGGCCTACCCTGGCCGAACGTCAGTAACGATCAAGGACACCATGAGCAAGCCCACCGCCGATTCGAAAGAAGCCACTGTCGCCGCCAACTTCCTGCGCCCCATCGTCCAGGCAGACCTGGACAGCGGCAAGCACCAGAAGATCGTCACCCGCTTCCCGCCGGAGCCCAACGGTTACCTGCACATCGGCCACGCCAAGTCGATCTGCCTGAACTTCGGCCTGGCCCGTGACTTCGGCGGCGACTGCCACCTGCGCTTCGACGACACCAACCCGGCGAAGGAAGACCAGGAATACATCGACGCCATCGAGGCCGACGTGAAGTGGCTGGGCTTCCAGTGGGCCGGCCCGGTGCGCTTCGCCTCCGACTATTTCGACCAGTTGCATGCCTGGGCGGTGGACCTGATCAAGGCCGGCAAGGCCTTCGTCTGCGACCTCAATGCCGAAGAGATGCGCCAATACCGCGGCAGCCTGACCGAGCCGGGCAGGAACAGCCCGTTCCGCGAGCGCTCGGTGGAGGAGAACCTCGACCTGTTCGCGCGCATGAAGGCCGGCGAGTTCGCCGACGGCGCCAAGTCGCTGCGGGCGAAGATCGACATGGCTTCGCCGAACATCAACCTGCGCGACCCGATTCTCTACCGCATCCGCCACGCCCACCACCACCAGACCGGCGACAAGTGGTGCATCTACCCCAGCTACGACTTCACCCACGGGCAGTCGGACGCCATCGAGGGCATCACCCACTCCATCTGCACCCTGGAGTTCGAGGACCATCGCCCGCTGTACGAGTGGTTCCTGGCCAACCTGCCGGTGCCGGCGCAGCCGCGCCAGTACGAATTCGCCCGGCTGAACCTGAACTACACCATCACCAGCAAGCGCAAGCTCAAGCAACTGGTCGACGAAGGCCACGTGAGCGGCTGGGATGACCCGCGCATGTCGACCCTCTCCGGCTATCGCCGCCGCGGCTACACCCCGGCCTCGATCCGCAACTTCTGCGACATGATCGGCGTGAACCGCGCCGGTGGCGTGGTCGACATCGGCATGCTGGAATTCGCCATCCGCGACGACCTGGACGCCAACGCCGCGCGCGCCATGTGCGTGCTCAAGCCGCTGAAGGTGGTCATCACCAACTACCCCGAAGGCCAGGTCGAGAACCTCGAACTGCCGCGCCATCCGAAGCAGGACATGGGCGTGCGCGTGCTGCCGTTCAGCCGCGAGATCTACATCGACGCCGGCGACTTCGAGGAAGTCCCGCCGGCCGGCTACAAGCGCCTGATCCCCGGGGGCGAAGTGCGCCTGCGCGGCAGCTACGTGATCCGCGCCGACGAAGCCATCAAGGACGCCGCCGGCAACATCGTCGAACTGCGCTGCAGCTACGACGAGAACACCCTGGGCAAGAACCCGGAAGGCCGCAAGGTCAAGGGCGTGATCCACTGGGTGCCGGCCGCCGAGAGCGTGGAGTGCGAAGTGCGCTTGTACGACCGGCTGTTCCGCTCGGCCAACCCGGAGAAGGCCGAGGAAAGCGGCAGCTTCCTCGACAACATCAACCCCGACTCCCTGGTGGTGCTCAAGGGTTGCCGCGCCGAGCCGTCGCTGGCCAGCGCCGGCGCCGAGGAGCGCTTCCAGTTCGAGCGCGAAGGCTACTTCTGCGCCGACAGCAAGGATTCCAAGGCCGGCGCCCTGGTCTTCAACCGCACCGTGACCCTGCGCGATTCCTGGGGGCAGTAAATGGCGCTTTCCGTCTACAACACCCTGAGCAAGGTCAAGGAGCCGTTCCAGCCGCTGGTCGGCAACCAGGTGCGCATGTACGTGTGCGGGATGACCGTGTACGACTTCTGCCACATCGGCCACGCCCGCGTCATGGTCGCCTTCGACGTCATCGCCCGCTGGCTGCGCCAGCGCGGCTATGAGCTGACCTACGTGCGCAACATTACCGACATCGACGACAAGATCATCCGTCGCGCCCAGGAGAACGGCGAGCCCTTCGACGCCCTGACCGAACGCATGATCGCCGCGATGCACGAGGACGAGGCGCGCCTGTCGGTGCTGCGCCCGGACATCGAGCCGCGCGCCACCGGCCACATCGCCGGCATGCACGCGATGATCCAGACGCTGATCGACAAGGGCTTCGCCTACGCCCCGGGCAACGGCGACGTCTACTACCGCGTCGGCAAGTTCGTCGGCTACGGCAAGCTGTCGCGCAAGAAGATCGAAGACCTGCGCATCGGCGCGCGCATCGAGGTCGACGAATCCAAGGAAGACCCGCTGGACTTCGTCCTGTGGAAGGCGGCCAAGCCCGGCGAGCCGAGCTGGGAATCGCCCTGGGGCGCCGGGCGCCCGGGCTGGCACATCGAGTGCTCGGTGATGTCCACCTGCTGCCTGGGCGAGACCTTCGACATCCACGGCGGCGGCCCTGACCTGGTGTTCCCGCACCACGAGAACGAGATCGCCCAGAGCGAGGCGGCCACCGGCAAGCCCTACGCGGCCACCTGGATGCACGCCGGTGCGGTGCGCGTGGACGGCGAGAAGATGTCCAAGTCCCTGGGCAACTTCTTCACCATCCGCGAGGTGCTGGAGAAGTACCACCCCGAGGTGGTGCGCTTCCTGCTGGTGTCCAGCCACTACCGCAGCCCGATCAACTACTCCGAGGACAACCTCAAGGAAGCCAAGGGCGCGCTGGAACGCTTCTACACCGCGCTGCGTGGCCTGCCCGAGGTCGAGGCGGCCGGTGGCGAAGCCTTCGCCGAGCGTTTCGCAGCGGCCATGGACGATGACTTCAATACCCCGGAAGCCGTTGCCGTGCTGTTCGAGATGGCCCGCGAAGTGAACCGTCTGCGCGAGGCCGGCCTGCAGGCCGCAGCGACCCTGGCGGCGAAGCTTCGCGAACTGGCTGGCCTGCTGGGCGTGCTGCAGCTGGAGCCGGATGCCTTCCTTCAGGCCGGCGCCGCCGGCAAGGTCGACGCCGCCCAGGTGGAAGCGCTGATCCAGGCCCGCCTGGAAGCCCGCGCGGCGAAGAACTGGGCCGAGTCGGACCGCATCCGTGACGAGCTGACGGCCATGGGCGTGGTTCTGGAAGACGGCAAGGGTGGCACCACCTGGCGTTTGGCCGAGTGATCCACCGCTGAAAGGAAAGAAGGCCGCTGATGCGGCCTTTTTTCTGCCTCGCCGGTCGCACCAAAGTGCTCTTCGTAGGAGCGAGCTTGCTCGCGAATGAGCCCCGCTGCGGAGTCTGTTCGCGAGCAAGCTCGCTCCTACGAAAAGCCGGGCCCACCTGCAACGTAGGAGCGGACCTTGTCCGCGATGGCCGGACGTCCCAGCGCGCTATCCCCTGTAGGAGCGCGCCCTGCGCGCGAATCGCAGGCAGGGCCTGCTCCTACAGGTTGCCGGGAGGCAATGGTTTCGCCATGAAAAAAAGGCCGCGGATGCGGCCTTTTCCCGTCGGGGCAGGGCTGCCGGTCAGGCGTGCAGCTCTTCCGCAGCGTACAGGGTGTTCTCCAGCAGGCAAGCGCGGGTCATCGGGCCTACGCCGCCCGGCACCGGGGTGATCCAGCTGGCGCGCTCGGCCGCCACTTCATATTCCACGTCGCCCACCAGTCGCCCATCGGCCTGGCGGTTGATGCCCACGTCGATGACGATGGCGCCTTCCTTGATCCACTCGCCCTTGACCAGGCCCGGCTTGCCGGCAGCCACCACCACTAGGTCGGCGCGGCGCACGTGGTCGGCCAGGTCGCGGGTGAAGCGGTGGGTGACGGTCACGGTGCAGCCGGCCAGCAGCAGCTCCAGGGCCATGGGGCGGCCGACGATGTTGGAGGCGCCCACCACCACCGCGTCCATGCCGTACAGGTCGGCACCGGTGCTTTGCAGCAGGGTCATGATGCCTTTCGGGGTGCACGGGCGCAGCAGCGGGATGCGCTGGGCCAGCCGGCCGACGTTGAACGGGTGGAAGCCGTCCACGTCCTTGTCCGGGTTGATGCGCTCCAGCAGCTGCGAGGCGTCGAGCTGGGCGGGCAGGGGCAGCTGGACCAGGATGCCGTCGATCGCCGGGTCGGCGTTGAGGCGGTCGATCAAGCCCAGCAGTTCTTCCTGGGTGGTGCTTTCCGGCAGGTCGTAGGCCTGGGACAGGAAGCCCACTTCCTCGCAGTCCTTGCGCTTGTGCGCGACGTAGACTTGGGAAGCCGGATCGCTGCCGACCAGGATCACCGCCAGGCCGGGAATGCGCAGCCCCTGCTGGCGGCGCTCGGCGACGCGTTGGGCTATCTGCTGGCGGAGGCTGGCGGCGATCGCTTTGCCGTCGATCAGTTTTGCGGTCATGTCGGAGGAGCAACCATAGAGACGGGGAAAAAAGGACGCGCATTTTCGCACGCTGCTTTCATAAGGCAAAGGCGCGCCGTCCCCGATTTGCCGTAACCCCTTTATCTCTTTGAAATTTTTTTAAAAAAACCGTTGACGAGGGTAGGGCTCGTCGCTAACATGCGCCCCGCTTGCCGAGCACAGCCTGAAGCAAGAAAGCCAAGGCAGTGCAAACCGGTTCAGTGGTTTCCACTGATCTGCTTAGCAAGGGTTGCAGCCACTAAAGCGCCCGTAGCTCAGCTGGATAGAGCATCCGCCTTCTAAGCGGATGGTCGCAGGTTCGAGTCCTGCCGGGTGCGCCATACTGGCGTTCGGTGAAGCATGTAATATGGTGGGCGTAGCTCAGTTGGTAGAGCACAGGATTGTGGCTCCTGGTGTCGTGGGTTCGATTCCCATCGTCCACCCCATATTCCGAAGCGCCAGGCCCCGAGCCTGGCGTTTTCGTTTCTGCGGTTCCCTGCGGACGTGGTGAAATTGGTAGACACGCCGGATTTAGGTTCCGGTGGCGCAAGCTGTGAGAGTTCGAGTCTCTCCGTCCGCACCATTCTTTTCCAGAAGCTCTCGCAGCCCGAGTATTTCCGCCGCTTTCAGCCTGGGTGACTTCTGCATTTCTTGTGACTAGAATGCTTGCCCTTGATTCTGGGAGCCGGAAGGACCGGCTTACGTCTGTGCCACGAGGAATATCCATGCAAGTTTCCGTTGAAAGCACCTCCGCTCTTGAGCGCCGCATGACCGTTGGCGTGCCGGCCGAGCGCATCGAGACCGAAGTCAACAAGCGTCTGCAGCAGACCGCTCGTCGCGCCAAGGTTCCCGGCTTCCGTCCCGGCAAGGTGCCGATGAGCGTGATCCGCCAGCGCTACGAAGCCGCCGCTCGTCAGGAAGCCCTCGGTGACCTGATCCAGGAAACCTTCTACGAAGCCGTGGTCGAGCAGAAGCTGAACCCGGCTGGCGCTCCGTCCGTCGAGCCGAAAGTGTTCGAGAAGGAGAAGGGCCTGGAATACGTGGCCACCTTCGAAGTCTTCCCGGAATTCCAGGTTGCCGGCTTCGACGGCATCGAGGTCGAGCGCCTGCAGGCCGACGTGGCCGACGCCGACGTCGACAACATGCTGGAAATCCTGCGCAAGCAGAACACCCGCTTCGAGGCCGTCGAGCGCGCCGCGCAGAACGACGACCAGCTGAACATCGACTTCGTCGGCAAGATCGACGGCGAAGCCTTCGCCGGCGGTTCGGCCAAGGGCACCCTGCTGGTGCTGGGCTCCGGCCGCATGATCCCGGGCTTCGAAGAAGGCCTGGTCGGCGCCAAGGCCGGTGAAGAGCGCGTGCTCAACCTGAGCTTCCCCGAGGACTACCAGAACCTCGACCTGGCCGGCAAGGCCGCCGAGTTCACCGTCACCGTGAACACTGTCAGCGAGCCCAAGCTGCCGGAACTGAACGAAGAGTTCTTCGCCCTGTTCGGCATCAAGGAAAGCACCCTGGAAGGCTTCCGCGCCGAAGTGCGCAAGAACATGGAGCGCGAGCTGCGCCAGGCCATCAAGTCCAAGGTGAAGAACCAGGTGATGGAAGGCCTGGTGGGCGCCAACCCGATCGAAGTGCCCAAGGCCCTGATCGGCAACGAAGTGAACCGTCTGCGCGTGCAGGCCGTCCAGCAGTTCGGCGGCAACATCAAGCCCGAGCAACTGCCGGCCGAGCTGTTCGAAGAGCAGGCCAAGCGCCGCGTGGTCCTGGGCCTGATCGTCGCCGAGCTGGTCAAGCAGCACGAGCTGAAGGCCGACGAAGCCCGCGTTCGCGAGATGATCGAAGAGATGGCCTCGGCCTACCAGGAGCCCGAGCAAGTGGTCGCCTGGTACTACAAGAACGACCAGCAGTTGAACGAAGTGCGCTCGGTTGTACTGGAAGAACAAGTTGTAGATACTGTCCTGCAGAAGGCCAAAGTGACCGATAAGCAGGTATCCTACGAAGACGCGGTCAAGCCTGCTGAAGCTCCTGTAGCGGCCTGATCCAACCCTTCGTTCGATCGTCATAAGCCAGCCCTCGGGCTGGCTTATGTCTTTGAGACATATCTATTTCATTAGGGAGTGATCGTCGGACATGCCGAATACCTTCATGCCGCAAGTTCCGAACATCCAGGCCGCCGGTGGCCTGGTGCCGATGGTGGTGGAGCAGTCCGCCCGCGGTGAGCGTTCCTACGACATCTATTCGCGCCTGCTGAAGGAGCGGATCATCTTCCTGGTCGGCCAGGTCGAGGACTACATGGCCAACCTGGTGGTGGCCCAGCTGCTGTTCCTCGAAGCCGAGAACCCGGACAAGGACATCCACCTGTACATCAACTCGCCGGGCGGTTCGGTGACTGCCGGCATGTCGATCTACGACACCATGCAGTTCATCAAGCCGGACGTGTCGACCATCTGCGTCGGCCAGGCCTGCAGCATGGGCGCACTGCTCCTGGCGGGCGGCGCCGCCGGCAAGCGCTACTGCCTGCCGCACTCGCGGATGATGATCCACCAGCCGCTGGGCGGCTTCCAGGGCCAGGCCTCGGACATCGAGATCCACGCCAAGGAAATCCTCTTCATCAAGGAGCGCCTGAACCAGGTGCTGGCGCACCACACCGGCCAGCCGCTGGACGTCATCGCCCGCGACACCGACCGCGACCGCTTCATGAGCGGCGAGGAAGCGGTGCAATATGGTCTGATCGATCAGGTTTACACTCAGCGCCCCTCGGCCGCCTGAGTCTTTCCGCTCGAACACGGCCGGGCGACCGGCCGTTTCGCGGGCTTGAAAATGCCCGCATTTGCCTTCATCTTGTGTTTCAAGCCTATCCGACTGGAACGATCTAATGACTGACACCCGCAACGGCGAGGACAACGGCAAGCTGCTGTATTGCTCCTTCTGCGGCAAGAGCCAGCACGAAGTGCGCAAGTTGATTGCCGGCCCCTCGGTCTTTATCTGCGACGAGTGCGTCGACCTGTGCAACGACATCATCCGCGAGGAGGTGCAGGAAGCACAGGCGGAGAGTAGCGCGCACAAGCTTCCGGCGCCGAAAGAGATCCGTTCCATCCTCGATCAGTACGTGATCGGTCAGGAACGTGCCAAGAAAACCCTGGCGGTAGCGGTCTACAACCACTACAAGCGCCTGAATCAGCGCGACCGCAAGGACGATGTCGAGCTGGGCAAGAGCAACATCCTGCTGATCGGGCCGACCGGCTCGGGCAAGACGCTGCTCGCCGAGACCCTCGCGCGCCTGCTGAACGTGCCTTTCACCATCGCCGACGCCACCACCCTGACCGAAGCCGGCTACGTGGGCGAGGACGTCGAGAACATCATCCAGAAGCTGCTGCAGAAGTGCGACTACGACGTAGAGAAGGCCCAGATGGGCATCGTCTACATCGACGAGATCGACAAGATCTCGCGCAAGTCGGACAACCCGTCCATCACCCGTGACGTGTCCGGCGAAGGTGTGCAGCAGGCCCTGCTGAAGCTGATCGAAGGCACCGTCGCCTCGGTTCCGCCCCAGGGCGGCCGCAAGCACCCGCAGCAGGAGTTCCTGCAGGTCGATACCCGCAACATCCTGTTCATCTGCGGTGGCGCGTTCGCCGGCCTGGAAAAGGTCATCCAGAACCGTTCCACCAAGGGCGGCATCGGCTTCAGCGCCGAAGTGCGCAGCCAGGAGATGGGCAAGAAGGTCGGCGAGGCCCTGCGCGAAGTTGAGCCCGAAGACCTGGTCAAGTTCGGCCTGATCCCGGAATTCGTCGGCCGTCTGCCGATCATCGCCACCCTCGACGAGCTCGACGAGGCGGCGCTGATGCAGATCCTCACCGAGCCGAAGAACGCCCTCACCAAGCAGTACGCCCGGCTGTTCGAGATGGAAGGCGTGGACCTGGAGTTCCGCCCGGACGCCCTCAAGGCCGTCGCCCGCAGGGCCCTGGAGCGCAAGACCGGCGCCCGTGGCCTGCGTTCGATCCTCGAAGGCATCCTGCTCGACACCATGTACGAAATCCCCTCGCAGACCGAGGTCAGCAAGGTGGTCATCGACGAGAGCGTCATCGACGGCTCGTCCCAGCCACTGCTGATCTACGAGAACAGCGAGCAGCCTGCCAAGGCTGCGCCTGAGGCATAAAGAAAAGGGGGCCTTCGGGCCCCCTTTTTCCTTCCCGTCTACCGCGCTTGTTTTTTCCCTGGCCTAACCCCATCTTAGGCCCAAGGGTCTAACCCCATCTTTTTTGGCCAAGTGCCGCTGTAGAGCCGAATATCATGAAAACACTCGTCGAGTTGCCCCTGCTTCCCCTGCGTGACGTAGTGGTCTATCCGCACATGGTCATCCCCCTGTTCGTGGGGCGCGAGAAATCCATCGAGGCCCTGGAGGCCGCGATGACCAGCGACAAGCAGATCCTCCTGCTGGCGCAGAAGAACCCCGCCGACGACGACCCGGGCGAAGACGGCCTGTACCGCATGGGCACCGTGGCCACCGTGCTGCAACTGCTGAAGCTGCCCGACGGCACCGTGAAGGTCTTGGTGGAGGGCGAGCAGCGTGGCCATGTCGAGCGTTTCATCGACGAAGACGCCCATTGCCGCGCCGAAGTCTCGATCATCGACGAGGCGCCGGTCGGCGAGCGCGAGTCCGAGGTCTTCATCCGCAGCCTGCTGAGCCAGTTCGAGCAGTACGTGCAACTGGGCAAGAAGGTGCCGGCCGAAGTGCTGTCGTCGCTGAACAGCATCGACGAGCCGGGCCGCCTGGTCGACACCATGGCCGCGCACATGGCCCTGAAGATCGAGCAGAAGCAGGAAATCCTCGAAATCACCGAGCTGGCCGCCCGCGTCGAGCACGTGCTGGCCATGCTGGATGCCGAGATCGACCTGCTGCAGGTCGAGAAGCGCATCCGCGGCCGCGTGAAGAAGCAGATGGAGCGCAGCCAGCGCGAGTACTACCTGAACGAACAGATGAAGGCCATCCAGAAGGAGCTGGGCGACATCGACGAGGGCCACAACGAGGTCGAGGAGCTGAAGAAGCGCATCGACGCCGCCGGCCTGACCAAGGAGGCGCTGACCAAGGCCAACGCCGAGCTGAACAAGCTCAAGCAGATGTCGCCGATGTCCGCCGAGGCCACCGTGGTGCGCTCGTACATCGACTGGCTGGTGAACGTGCCGTGGAAGGCCGAGAGCAAGGTGCGCCACGACCTGGACAAGGCCGAGGACATCCTCGACACCGACCACTACGGTCTGGAAGAGGTCAAGGAACGCATCCTCGAATACCTCGCCGTGCAGAAGCGTGTGAAGAAGGTCAAGGGCCCGGTGCTCTGCCTGGTCGGCCCGCCCGGCGTGGGCAAGACCTCGCTGGCCGAGTCCATCGCCCGCGCCACCAACCGCAAGTTCGTGCGCATGGCCCTGGGCGGCGTGCGTGACGAGGCCGAGATCCGCGGCCACCGCCGCACCTACATCGGTTCCATGCCCGGCCGTCTGATCCAGAAGATGACCAAGGTGGGCGTGCGCAACCCGCTGTTCCTGCTCGACGAGATCGACAAGATGGGCAGCGACATGCGCGGCGACCCGGCCTCGGCGCTGCTGGAGGTACTGGACCCGGAGCAGAACCACAACTTCAACGACCACTACCTGGAAGTCGACTACGACCTCTCGGACGTGATGTTCCTCTGCACCGCCAACTCCATGAACATCCCGGCCCCGCTGCTGGACCGCATGGAAGTCATCCGCCTGCCGGGCTACACCGAGGACGAGAAGGTCAACATCGCCTCGAAATATCTTGTACCGAAGCAGACTGCGGCCAATGGTCTCAAGAAGGGCGAGCTGACCTTCGACGAAGCGGCCATCCGCGACATCATCCGCTACTACACCCGCGAGGCGGGCGTGCGCAGCCTGGAGCGGCAGATCGCCAAGGTCTGCCGCAAGGCGGTGAAGGAGGGGGCCAGGGCCAAGCGCATCGAGGCCAAGGTCACCACCGAGACCCTGGAGAACTACCTGGGCGTGCGCAAGTTCCGCTATGGCCTTGCCGAGCAGCAGGACCAGATCGGCCAGGTCACCGGGCTGGCCTGGACCCAGGTGGGCGGCGAACTACTGACCATCGAGTCGGCCATCGTCCCCGGCAAGGGCGCGCTGACCAAGACCGGTTCGCTGGGCGACGTGATGGCGGAGTCCATTACCGCTGCGCTGACCGTCGTTCGTAGTCGTGCGAAAAGTCTGGGAATTCCGGCGGACTTCCACGAAAAACACGATATCCATATCCACGTTCCGGAAGGCGCCACGCCCAAGGACGGCCCCAGCGCCGGCATCGGCATGTGCACCGCGCTGGTCTCGGCGATCACCCAGATCCCGGTGCGCGCGGACGTCGCCATGACCGGCGAGATCACCCTGCGCGGCCAGGTGCTGGCCATCGGCGGGCTCAAGGAAAAACTTCTGGCGGCCCACCGCGGGGGAATCAAAACCGTGATCATCCCGGAAGAAAATGTCCGTGATCTCAAGGAAATTCCGGATAACATTAAGGCAGATCTCGTTATTAAACCGGTTAAATGGATTGACGAGGTCCTGCAAATTGCGCTGCAATACACGCCGGAGCCCTTGCCCGATGCGGCTCCCGAGATGGTTGCAAAGGATGAAAAACGCGAGTCTGATTCCAAGGAGCGAATCAGCACGCATTAGCCGGGGGGCTTTCTTGACACTGTTTTTGGGCCCTTGTTATAAAGCGGCACTTGCTTTGTCAGTTGGCAAACCAGCACCTGCTTTTGCTTACACCTAACACATAGAAACATACTCAACAGAAATAAGGGGACTTAGAGTGAACAAGTCGGAACTGATCGATGCAATTGCCGCATCTGCTGATATCCCGAAAGCTGTTGCCGGTCGCGCTCTGGACGCGGTAATCGAGTCCGTCACTGGCGCCCTGAAGGCGGGTGACTCCGTCGTACTGGTTGGCTTCGGCACCTTCGCTGTCAAAGAGCGTGCTGCCCGCACCGGTCGCAACCCGCAAACCGGCAAGCCGATCAAGATCGCTGCCGCTAAGATCCCGGGCTTCAAAGCCGGTAAAGCCCTGAAGGATGCTGTCAACTAAGCGTCTTTCTGGACTTGACCTGTCCGGTCCGACCTAGCGTCGGATCGGCCGCGGAGCGGCGCTCGGGATGGGTTACCATCCCGCATCGCCGGGGGTCGCGGGCCTAGCCCGCTAGCTCCGCCAGTTGCGAGAAGGCGCATCCTCGGATGCGCCTTTCTCATATCCGCATCTTAAATACCCACGCCTCGCCGCCACTGACGGCAGGTGCGTGGCCGCTTTTGGGGGCCGCATGCTGCAAAACATCAGGGACAATTCCCAGGGCTGGATCGCCAAGACCATCATCGGTGTCATCGTCGTGCTGATGGCGCTGACCGGTTTCGATGCCATCATTCGGGCTACCCATCATGAGAATGTCGCTGCCAAGGTCAACGGTGATGACATCAGCATCCCCGAGCTGCAGCAGGCTCAGGAAATGCAGCGCCGCCAACTGCAGCAGCGCCTGGGCAAGGACTTCGACGCCTCGACCCTGGACGACAAGCTGCTCAAGGACGCCGCACTCAAGGGCCTGATCGAGCGCAAGCTGCTGCTCCAGGCCGCACAGAACGACAAGTTCGCCTTCACCCAGCAGCAGGTCGACCAACTGATCCTGCAGACTCCCGAATTCCTGGTCGACGGCAAGTTCAACGCCGACAAGTTCGACCAGGCGCTGCGCCAGAACGGCTACACCCGCATGCAGTTCCGCCAGATGCTCGAGCAGGAAATGCTCATCGGCCAACTGCGCGCCGGCATCGCCGGCTCCGGCTTCGTCACCGACAACGAGCTGCAGGCCTTCGCCCGCCTGGAGAAGCAGACCCGCGACTTCGCCACCCTGACTTTCAAGGCCGATCCGGCCAAGGCCAAGGTCGAGGACGCCGACATCAAGGCCTACTACGACGCCCACAAGGCCGAGTTCATGAGCCCGGACCAGGTGGTGATCGACTACATCGAGCTGAAGAAGTCGACCTTCTTCAACCAGGTCGTCGCCAAGGACGAGGACCTGCAGGCCCAGTACCAGAAGGAAATCGCCGGCCTCTCCGAGCAGCGCGACGCCGCGCACATTCTCGTCGAGGTCAACGCCAAGCAGACCGATGCCCAGGCCAAGGCCAAGATCGAAGAGATCAAGGCGCGCCTGGCCAAGGGCGAGGACTTCGCCAAGCTGGCCAAGGAGGAATCCAACGACGTCGGCTCCGCCAACAATGGTGGTGACCTGGGCTATGCCGGCCGTGGCGTCTACGATCCGGCCTTCGAGGACGCGCTCTACGGCCTGAAGGCCAAGGGCGATGTGTCGGAGCCGGTGCGTACCCAGTACGGCTGGCACCTGATCAAGCTGATGGGCGTGCAGGCGCCGGAAGTCCCGAGCTTCGCCAGCCTGAAGCCGAAGCTGGAGCAGGACCTGAAGAGCCAACTGGTGGAACAGCGCTTCGTCGACGCCACCAAGCAACTGGAAAGCTCCGCCTACGAGGCCTCCGACCTGGCCCAGCCGGCCCAGGAACTGGGCCTGAAGGTCGAGACCAGCAAGCCCTTCGGCCGTGAAGGCAACGAGGGCATTGCCGCCAACCGCCAGGTCGTCCAGGCTGCGTTCAGCACTGAGGTGCTGGAAGACGGCGCCAACAGCGGCGCCATCGAGCTGGACCCGGACACCGTGGTGGTGCTGCGCGTCAAGGAGCACCACAAGCCGCAGCAGCAGACCCTGGAGGAAGTCACCGCTTCCATCCGCGAAGTGCTGCAGCACCAGCATGCCGCCGATGCCGCCAAGGCACAGGGTGAAACCCTGCTGGCAGGCCTGCGCGACGGCAAGACGCCGCTGGCCCAGGCCCAGAGCGGCCAGACCTGGAAAGTGGTGGAAGCCGCTTCCCGTGGCCAGGACGGCGTCGATCCGCAGCTGCTCCAGGAAGTGTTCCGCATGGCGCGCCCGGCCAAGGCCGAGCAACCGACCTTCGCCGGCGTGACCCTGGGCAATGGCGACTACGTGCTGATCCGCCTGAACGGCGTCAGCGAGCCGAGCGCCACCCTGAGCGACCAGGAGAAGGCCATGTATCGCCAGTTCCTCGCCTCGCGCAGCGGCCAGGAAGACTTCGCCGCCTTCCGTCGTCAACTGAGCGACAAGGCCGAGGTCGAGAAGTACTGATCCATCGGCTGTGAGAAAAGGCGGAGCAGGGTGACCTGCTCCGCCTTTTTTGTATCCGCCGCATACCGATGCCATCCCCATGTAGGAGCGCGCCCTGCGCCCTCGCCAAGATTGCTCTTCGTAGGATCGAGGGGGACGCCTAGTTCTTGCTCGCGAATGAGCCCCGCAGCGGAGTCTGTTCGCGAGCAAGCTCGCTCCTACGAGAAGCCGTGCTCGTCTGCAACGGAGCGGACCTTGTCCGCGATAGCCAGAACCCCCGGCGCGCCCACCCACGCCATTTCAATGTAGGAGCGCGCCCTGCGCGCGAAATCGCGGGCAGGGCCCGCTCCTACAGGGTGCCTTGAAGCCCGGCATTCCCACCCGTAAGTCGATCGGCGGATAACGCCGCAGGCGTTATGCGCCCTACGGGGCCGCTACGTAGGATGGGTTGAGCGAAGCGATACCCATCGCCATAGCCGCATGGACTGCCCCATCCTTCCCGCCGTGGCGAGACTCAACCGAAGCGGTAGATATCCATCCCGAGCGCGCCCAGGGTGAAGCCGGCGTGCTCGACGTGCATGGCGGGGCCGCCGGCGCCGCGGGCGAAGTACAGCGGCAGCAGGTGTTCGTCGCTGGGGTGGTTTCGCGTTGCCGACGGCGCCTGCTGGCGATAGTCGAAAAGCGCGGCTTCGTCGTTGCTCGCCAGCTTCTCGACGATCCAGTCGCGGAAGGCCTGGGCCCAGGGTTCGACCACGTCGGGGCCGGCGTGCCAGTCCAGTTCGCCGAGGTTGTGGGTGATGCTGCCCGAGCCGATGAGCAGGATGCCTTCCTCGCGCAACTGGCGCAGGGCCTTGCCGACGTGGTCCTGCAGGCGCGGACCGAGGCGGCTGGGCAGCGACAGCTGCAGCACCGGGATGTCCGCGGCCGGGTACATCAGGCTCAGCGGCACCCAGGCGCCGTGGTCCAGTGGCCGCTCGACGTCCAGGCTGGCCGGGATGTTCTGGCTGGCCAGCAGTTCGACGACGCCTTGGGCCAGTTCCGGGGCGCCGGGCGCGGGGTACTGGACCTCGTAGAGGGCGCGGGGGAAACCGTAGAAGTCGTGCCAGGTCTCCGGCTGGGGATTGGCGGTGACGCGCAGGTCCGGCGTTTCCCAGTGCGCCGATACCACCAGGATCGCCTTCGGTCGGGGCAGTTCGCTGGCCAGGCGCTTGAGTGGCGCCGCACTGGCACCGGGTTCCAGCGCCAGCATGGGGGAGCCGTGGGATATGAACAGGGTAGGGAGCATGAAACACCTCCAGGGAATGGCGTTATGTTCCCGCTGGGATAAATCGAAATCCAGTATAGGTTTTCGACCATAACTATCCGTTAATTCGATTCCGCTAGGCTGTGTCCGAGCCGACGGTCGGGTGGAACCTGGATGGCCACTGGCCGCTCCAACCCATGACTGTTCTGGGTGGTGGCGGTTGCCGAGGTGTTTTTGCCGGCTGCGTCGCAAAGCCAACTATTCTCGGAAAAGAGCCACAGCAAGTTGCGGCCTGCGTCTCTTTGGCGGGGGAGCGGGGGCGAGGATACTGCGCGCCCCGCAGTGCAGTCGTCGTTTCCAGCGTTCGAGGTTCCATCCATGCAAGCCTTCAGGCAAGAGCTGATCCTTCGGGAAGGCGATCGTTTCGTGCTCGCCGACGGTACCGAACTCATCGTCCGCCGCATCCGTGCGGGGCGGGTGAGCCTGGGGGTGGTCGAGCAGCGCGAGCAGGCCGAACGCCATGGCTGGCTGCACTGGCCGCTGCGGCCGGCGTTGCTGCGCGGTCGCTAGCGGCAGACGCCCGGCTGGGCGATCATGGGCATCCGGCGGAGCCGCTCCGCCGATTCCGTGCAGGCAATCCGGCCTGCACCGCAGCAGGAATGGAGCCCATGCACGAAGACTTCTGGCAGGCGCGCTGGTCGCGCAACGAAATCGGTTTCCACCTCGCCGAGGTCAACCCCTACCTCGTTCGTCACTGGCCGGCGCTGGCCTTGCCGAGGGGCGCGCGCGTGCTGGTGCCGCTGTGCGGCAAGTCGCGTGACCTGGTCTGGCTGGCGGAGCAGGGCTACCGGGTGCTGGGGGTGGAACTGGCCGAGCGTGCGGTGAAGGATTTCTTCGCCGAGCAGGGCTGGCAGCCCGAAGTGGAGCAGCGGGGCGCGCTGTGCTGTTATCGGCATGGCGCCGTGGAAATCCTCCAGGGCGACTTCTTCGACCTGACGGCCGAACATCTGGCCGATTGCCAGGCGCTCTACGACCGCGCCGCGCTCATCGCCTTGCCGCCGGACATGCGCGAGGACTACGCGCGGCACCTGTCCGCCATCCTGCCGCGGCCGCTGGATGGCCTGCTGGTCACCCTGGAATACTCTCAGGAGCAGATGTCCGGGCCGCCGTTCGCGGTGCTGGCGGATGAAGTGAGGGAGCGCTTCGCGCAGTGGCAGGTCGTGGAGCTGGAGCGCCTGGACGTGTTGGGCGAGAACTGGAAGTTCCTCGACCGCGGGGTGCAGCGCCTGGAAGAAGTGGTGTTCCGGTTGCACCTGGACTGAAAGAAGAAGGGCGGCCCTGGGGCCGCCCTTGTTTCATCAGCGCGCGTTGCGCAGCGCCTCAATGCGTTCTTCCAGCGGCGGGTGGCTCATGAACAGGCCGGCTAGGCCGTGCTTGAGGCCGCCGTTGATGCCGAAGGCGGTCAGGCTGTCGGGCATGTGCACTGGCACGCCCTGTTCGGCGCGCAGGCGCTGCAGCGCGGCGATCATCGCGTTGCTGCCAGCCAGGTGGGCGCCGGCGGCGTCGGCGCGGAACTCGCGGCGGCGCGAGAACCACATGACGATGATGCTGGCGAGGATGCCCAGCACCAGTTCCGCGACTATGGTCGCGATGTAGTAGGCCGGGCCGCGGCCTTCCTCGGTCTTGAACACCGCCTTGTCGACGAAGTTGCCGAAGATGCGCGCGAAGAACATGACGAAGGTGTTCACCACGCCCTGGATCAGCGCCAGGGTGACCATGTCGCCATTGGCCACGTGGCCGATCTCGTGGGCGAGCACCGCGCGCACTTCATCCGGCGAGAAGCGCTCGAGCAGGCCCTGGCTGACGGCCACCAGGGCGTCGTTGCGGTTCCAGCCGGTGGCGAAGGCGTTGGCCTCGTAGGCCGGGAAGATCCCCACCTCGGGCATCTTGATGCCGGCTTCGCGCGAGAGCTGCTCGACGGTCTGCAGCAGCCACTGCTCGTGGCGGGTGCGCGGCTGGCTGATGATTTCCGTGCCGGTGGTGGTCTTGGCCATCCACTTGGACAGGAACAGCGAGATGATCGAGCCGGCGAAGCCGAAGACGGCACAGTAGACCAGCAGCGCTTGCAGGTTGAGGTCGATGCCGTTGGCGGCCATGACCCCGTTGAAGCCGAGCAGGCTCAGGGTGATGCTGGCGACGAGCACGACCGCCAGGTTGGTGGCCAGGAACAGCAGGATGCGCATCATGGGTAAGACTTCTCCTCGCGACTTGGGCGCACGGCGCGCAGGGGCACGCCGATGCCCCGGGCGTGCGCGCTCCGGGGCCGGGCTGGATTATGCGGGGTATATGCGGTCGGCCCCTAGGCGATTCAACGTGGGGACTATTTCAAACTATGTCTCTTTTTCCACGCCAGCGCATTCGAAGAGTAGCCGGGCCAGACGCGAGATGCGCTCGCTGTGCGCATCGGCCAGGGCGTCGCGCAGTTGCTGCGCGAGGGTTGCCTGCTGGCGCCGCACGCTGGCCGGCAACTGCGCGTCGTCGGCGCCGTGGGGCAGGGCGCGGCTCAGGCGCAGGAAGCCCTTTTCGCTGAGCACGGCCTGGTCCAGGGCTTCGTGGCGGATGCAGCTGTCGTAGCGCAGGTAGCCTTCCTCGGCCAGCCACAGCAGCGCGCCCAGGCAGGCCTGGTGGCGCTTGCTGGGCAGGCCGAACTCGTCGTGCTCCTCGCGGCCGATGAGGTCTTCCACGTACAGGGCGATCTTGCGCGGGAAGGCCTGGTAGAGCAGGAGCATCCCGGCGGCGGCGTCCTTGTAGAAGTCGTCTATCTGCAGGTCCATGGTTACTGACGATAGCTGCCGAGGAAGTTGCCGATGCGCCCGATGGCCTGCTCCAGGTCGTCGACGCGGGGCAGGGTGACCACGCGGAAGTGGTCCGGCCACGGCCAGTTGAAGGCGGTGCCCTGGACGATCAGCAGCTTCTCCGAAAGCAGCAGGTCGAGGACGAACTTCTCGTCGTTGTGGATCGGGCAGACCTTGGGGTCGATGCGCGGGAAGGCGTAGAGCGCGCCCATGGGCTTGACGCAACTGACCCCGGGGATGTCGTTGAGCAGTTCCCAGGCGCGGTTGCGCTGTTCCAGCAGGCGGCCGCCGGGCAGCACCAGGTCGTTGATGCTCTGGTAGCCGCCCAGGGCGGTCTGGATCGCGTGCTGGCTCGGCACGTTGGCGCACAGGCGCATGTTGGCCAGGATGTCCAGGCCCTCGATGTAGCTCTGCGCCTTGTGCTTGGGCCCGGAGATGGCGATCCAGCCGGAGCGGAAGCCGGCCACCCGGTAGGCCTTGGACAGGCCGTTGAAGGTCAGGCAGAGCACGTCCGGCGCCAGGGAGGCGGTGGAGATGTGCACGGCCTCGTCGTAGAGGATCTTGTCGTAGATCTCGTCGGAGAAGATCACCAGGTTGTGCTGGCGCGCCAGTTCGACGATGTCCAGCAGCACTTCCTTCGAGTAGACCGCGCCGGTGGGGTTGTTCGGGTTGATCAGCACCAGCGCCTTGGTGTTGCTGGTGATCTTCGCCTTCATGTCGGCGATGTCGGGGAACCAGTTGGACTGCTCGTCGCACAGGTAATGCACCGGCTTGCCGCCGGCCAGCGATACCGAGGCGGTCCACAGCGGGTAGTCGGGCGCGGGGATCAGCACCTCGTCGCCGTTGTTGAGCAGCGCCTGCAGGGCCATGACGATCAGCTCGGAGACGCCGTTGCCCAGGTAGATGTCCTCGATGCCGACGCCTTCCACCTGCTTCTGCTGGTAATACTGCATCACCGCCTTGCGCGCGCTGAACAGGCCCTTGGAGTCGCTGTAGCCCTGGGCCGTGGGCAGGTTGCGGATGACGTCCTGGAGGATTTCGTCAGGGGCTTCGAAACCGAACGGCGCCGGGTTGCCGATGTTCAGCTTGAGGATGCGATGGCCTTCCTCTTCCAGGCGTTTGGCGTGCTTGAGCACCGGCCCGCGGATGTCGTAGCAGACGTTGGCGAGCTTGTTCGATTTGCTGACCTGCATGATGTGGCGTTCCCGAAATGAAGGTTCCCGCGCTCCGGCCCTGGCTTGGCAGGCTGTAACGCGGGTGACAGACTGGCGTCTATACGAGGTGCGGAATGTCGCGCGTCCTGGCGGTGAAACTGAAAAAACGCCTGGTTAACGGAGAAACGAACGAAAAAAAGCCCATAAAAAGGCTTTTTTATCGTAGATGATCCCTTGTGCGGCAGATTCTGCATCCAACGATGACGTCACGCATCATACGTGCGGCCCGTTTCCCGCGAAAGGGCGCGGACGGGCTTTTTTCAAGCTTGCGAGGTACAGCGATGGAAAAGATCGAGAAGCCCCTGGAAAGCTGGCGCGAGGAGCTCGACGAACAGCAGTTCCACATCTGCCGCCTGGGCGGCACCGAGCGTGCCTTCACCGGCGAGTACTACGCGACCAAGACCCCCGGCATCTACCACTGCGTGTGCTGCGGCGCGGCGCTGTTCGACTCGGACGCCAAGTACGATTCCGGCAGCGGCTGGCCGAGCTACTTCCAGCCGGTGTCGAAGCAGGCCATCGCCGAGCTGGAAGACTTCAGCCACGGCATGCACCGCATCGAGGTGCGCTGCGCAGCCTGCGAAGCCCACCTGGGCCACGTGTTCCCCGACGGGCCGCGGCCGACCGGGCTGCGCTACTGCATCAACTCGGCGTCGCTGAAGCTGGTGCCGCGCGACGAGGCTTGAGTGACGCAAGGCCCGCCGGTCGCCGGCGGGCCTTTTTTCGGCGGAAATAAATTGTGCGCAATTTAATTGCGAGCTATCTTGATCGTTCCCACTTTCCTGGAGCCGGTTCCATGAGCGACGCATTGCTGGATATTCCCTGCACGACCATCAAGGGCGAGCAGAAGACCCTGGCCGATTTCGGCGGCAAGGCCCTGCTGGTGGTGAACACCGCCAGCCAGTGTGGCTTCACCCCGCAGTACAAGGGCCTGGAGGCGCTGTGGGAGAAGTACCGCGACAAGGGCCTGGTGGTGCTGGGCTTCCCCTGTAACCAGTTCGGCAAGCAGGAGCCGGGCGACGAAGGCGAGATCTCGCAGTTCTGCGAGCTGAACTTCGGCGTCAGCTTCCCGCTGTTCAAGAAGATCGACGTCAACGGCGCCGGCGCCCACCCGCTCTACGTGCAGTTGAAGAAGCGCGCGCCGGGCGTGCTGGGCAGCCAGGGCATCAAGTGGAACTTCACCAAGTTCCTGGTCAGCCGCGACGGCAGCCAGGTCAAGCGCTTCGCCCCGCTGACCAAGCCGGAGGAACTCACCGCCGAGATCGAAGCGCTGCTGCGATGAGCCGCCGCGAACCGGAACAGGCGCTGCTGCTGGACAACCAGCTGTGCTTCCGCCTGTACGCCGCCTCGCGGGCGATCATCCGCGGCTACCGGCCGATGCTCGACGCGCTCGGCCTGACCTACCCGCAGTACCTGGTGATGCTGGTGCTGTGGGAATGGCAGGACAAGCCGCCCCCGCAACCGACCGTGAAGGCCCTGGGCGAGCGCCTGATGCTCGACTCCGGCACCCTGACGCCGCTGCTCAAGCGCCTGGAGCAACTCGGCCTGGTGCAGCGCCGGCGGGCGCGGCAGGACGAGCGCGAGGTACACCTGGGCCTGAGCGGGGAGGGCATTGCCTTGCGCGAGAAGGTGGCGCCGCTGCGCGAGGCGCTGCTGTGTGCCAGCGGCCTGGACCTCAATGCGATGGATGATCTGCGCGGACGCCTGGACGACCTGCTCGGGCAACTGCTGGCGCTGGAGCCGTAAGGCGCCGCCGGCCTCAGGCATCCAGCCGGGGCTGCGCCCAGCGCTCCAGCATCGCCGCCATCTCGTCGCGGTGGAAGGGCTTGGCCAGGTAGTCGTCCATCCCGGCCAGGCGGCAGCGCTCGCGCTCGTCGGGCAAGGCGTTGGCGGTCAGGGCGATCACCGGCAGATCCTTCCAGCGCGGCGCCTGGCGAATCCGGCGGGTCGCCTCGTAGCCGTCCATCACCGGCATGTTGCAGTCCATCAGCACGAGCTCGAAGTCTTCCTCGGCCAGGGCATCCAGGGCCTCTTGACCATCGGCGGCGACCCGCACCCGGCAGCCGAGCTTCTGCAGCAGGCCCCTGGCCACCAGTTGGTTGACCGGGTTGTCCTCCACCAGCAGCACGCGCGCGGCGAACTGCTCCGGGGCCTCGCCCGGCGATTGCCGCTGGGCCGGCGTGGCCGGGCGCCGCAGCGCCTGCTGCAGGGCCTGGTGCAAGGTGGCGCGGCTGAGCGGGCGGGCCAGCTGGCGCAGGGGCGCCAACTGCTGCGCCAGTTCGGCCTCGACGAAGCTGCCGTAGGCGGTGACCAGCAGCACCGGGCGGTCCTTGAGGTGCTGGCGCAGGCCGACGAGGCAGTCCGGGCAGTCGGACAGCAACACGTCCAGCTCCACGCCCAGCAGGCTGGCGTCGGTGTCCAGGCGCCGGTAGTCCAGGCCCCAGCGCGGCAGCCAGGTCTGCAGCAGTTCGGCCAGGCCGCTGCCGGCCGGGCACTGCGCCACCACCTTGCCGCTCAGGGGCTCCAGCGTTTGCGCGGGGCCCAGGGCGGGCAGCGGCAGGGTCGCGGCGAACTCGCTGCCCAGGCCCGGTTGCGAGCTGACGCTCAGCTCGCCTTGCATGGCCTCGCAGAGCTTGCGCGTCAGCGCCAGGCCCAGGCCGGTGCCGCCGAACTGGCGGGTGATGCCGGCGTCGGCCTGGGTGAAGGGCTGGAAGATGCGCTGCAGGGCGTCGGCGGCGATGCCGATGCCGGTGTCGCGGACGCTGATGCGCACGCCGTCCTCCCAGGGCTCGACGCGCAGGTCGACGCGGCCCAGGCGGGTGAACTTGAGGGCATTGGAGAGCAGGTTGCTGACGATCTGCCGCACCCGCGTCGGGTCGCCTTCCAACTGTGCCGGCAAGTCGGGGCTGACCAGGCAGGTCAGCTCCACCGCCGGGGCGGCGTTCTGTGACAGCAGACTGGCGGTGTCCTCCACCAGGGTGGCGAGGTCGAAGGGGATTTTCTCCAGCTCCAGCTGGCCGGACTCGAACTTGGACAGGTCGAGCACGTCGTTGAGCAGGTCCACCAGCACCTTGCCCGAGTCGTGGGCGATGGACAGCTGCTGGCGCTGTTCCGGGCTCAGCGGGCCGTCCAGGGCCAGGCCGAGCATGCCCAGCAGGCCGTTGAGCGGGGTGCGGATCTCGTGGCTCATGTTGGCCAGGAAGGTGGCGCGGGCCTGGGCCATGTCCAGGGCGTTGAGGCGGGCGCGCTCCAGTTGCTGGTTGGATTGCGTCAGGCGGGCGTTGGCCGCTTTCAGCTCGGCGGTGCGCGCCGCCACTATGTTCTCCAGCTCGGCCAGGTAGCGGGTCAGGCGGTCCTCGGCCTCGCGGCGCTGTTCCATCTCCACGGCGATGTGGCTGAGCTGGCGGTTGGTCACTTCCACCAGCACGCCGATCTCGTCGCGCTCGTGGCCGCTGGGGCAGGGCAGGCGCAGGCGCGTGGGCGAGCGCGGGTCGTGGCGGGCGAGCACCTCTATCAGGCTCACCAGCGGCTTGGTCAGCAGGCCGTAGAACAGCACCAGGAGGATCAGCGACAGCAGCAGGCTGCGGACGAAGCCGGAGATCAGCGTCATGCCGGCGCGGCGCAGGAAGTCGTTGCCGAAGACGAAGGTGTCGATCTCCAGGCGCAGCACGCCGAGGGATTCCTTGGGCTGGTGCTCTATATACAGCGGCTCCTCGTAGACGCGCATGTGCCCGAAGAGGAAGTCGCTGAGCGGGCGCAGGCGGCTCTCCGCCGGCGGCCGGCCGGCGCTGGCCAGGGCCACGTCGGCGCTGTCGATGATTTCCGCGCGGATCACCGCCGGCGAGCGCAGCAGGCCCACCACCAGTTCCTGGGCCAGTTCGGCGTCGATGTTGTAGGCGATGCGCGCCGCCGGGTTGTGGCTGACGTCCAGCAGGGCGCGTACTTCGCGGTTGATGGAGGCGTCCTGGCTGGCATAATCGACGCCCACCTGGATGAGGCTGAGCAGGGTGCCGAGGATGAAGGCGACCAGCACCGTCAGGCTGGCCTGCTTGAACGAGAGGCGATGGGTGAGCGCAATATCCATGAGGTGCGGTACTTCGCCTCGAGAATGCTTTCCAGGCGCGTAGCATAGCCCAAGCCGGCAGGCTGTCGGCAGAGGCGATGCCATCCAAGTGACATGACCGAACGACAGCGTCGCTACGCTGAAGATTCCTGGGAGAAAGCCGTGGATTCCCGTCTGAATGATTTCCTGGCCCGCGCCGAAAGCGTGCTGGCCCGGCTGGAGCCGTTGCTCCCAGCAATGCGCGAGCCCATCGACTGGCAGCGCTGCCTGGCCGCCCGCTGGCACCGCGATGGCCGCAGCGGCTACCTGCAGGCGCTGCAGGTGAGCCTCGACCTGCGCCTGGACGACCTGCTCGGCGTCGACAAGCAGCGCGAACAGCTGGCCCGCAACACCCGCCAGTTCGTCGCCGGCAGGCCGGCCAACCACGCCTTGCTGTGGGGCGCCCGGGGGACCGGCAAGTCCTCGCTGGTGCGCGCGCTGCTGGCTGAGCTGGCCGGCGACGGCCTGCGCCTGATCGAGATCGAGCGCGACCACCTGGCCGACCTGCCGCGGGTGGTGGAGCAGCTGCACGGGCTGCCGCAGCGCTTCGTGCTGTTCTGCGACGACCTGTCGTTCGACGCCGGCGAGGGCGACTACCGGGTACTCAAGAGCGTGCTCGACGGCTCGCTGGAGCAGGCCCCGGACAACGTCCTGCTGTACGCCACCTCGAACCGCCGCCACCTGGTCTCGGAGAAGCAGAGCGACAACGAGAACTGGAAGATGGTCGACGGCGAGCTGCACCCCAGCGAGGCGGTGGAGGACAAGATCGCCCTGTCGGATCGTTTCGGCCTGTGGCTGTCGTTCTACCCCTTCACCCAGGAGCACTTCCTGGACGTGGTGCGGCACTGGGTGGAAGTGCTGGCCGGCCGTTCGGGGCTGGCCTTCACCTGGGACGAGCCGTTGGAGAAGGAAGCCATCCGCTGGGCCCTCGGCCGCGGCAACCGCAACGGCCGCTGCGCCTATCAATTCGCCCGCCAGTGGGTGGGCCGTCAATTGCTCGAAGGAGAAGAACCATGATCGACCTGCAACAGACCGGCGCCGGGCTGGGTGGCTACGCGCTGCTGGCGGCGCAGGCCGAAGCGCTGTTCGCCGACGAGCGCGACTTCATCGCCAACGCCTCGCAGTTCGCCGCCTTGCTGTTCCACGAACTGGGCGACCTGAACTGGGCCGGTTTCTACCTGAACAAGGACGAGGAACTGGTGCTGGGCCCGTTCCAGGGCAAGGTGGCCTGCGTGCGTATTCCCTTCGCCAAGGGTGTGTGCGGCGCCGCGGCGCGCACCCGCCAGACGCAGCGGGTGGAAGACGTGCACGCCTTCCCCGGGCACATCGCCTGCGACAGTGCCTCCAACAGCGAGCTGGTGGTGCCGCTGGTCAAGGACGGCCGGCTGATCGGCGTGCTTGACCTGGACAGCCCGAGCATCGGCCGCTTCAGCGCCGAGGACCAGGCCGGCATCGAGCGCCTGGCCGAGATCTTCCTGCGCCTGACCGATTGCTGAGGCACGAATTGTAGGAGCGGGCCCTGCCCGCGAAATCGCGCGCAGGGCGCGCTCCTACAGGGGAATGGCATCGGTGCTCGGGCTTTCCCCTCACCCCAGCCCTCTCCCGGAGGGAGAGGGGGCTAGTCCGTGCCGAGAGGAGGCCTGGTTTCAGTCGGCGATCCCCGTGCTAGCCGGCTAACGCCGAAACACCAACGCACTCCGAACAGTTCCCTCTCCCTTTGGGAGAGGGTTAGGGTGAGGGGGCCGCAGGCCTGCTCGCTCGATTCCGTGCCCCTATGCGTTCCGTGAGGCACGGCGTTTCCCCGCACCTGTAGGAGCGGGCCCTGCCCGCGAAATCGCGCGCAGGGCGCGCTCCTACAAGGGAATGGCGCGGGTGGGGCGGCGTAGGAGCGGATCTCATCCGCGAACCGCGCCGATACCTCCGGCTATCGCGGACAAGGTCCGCTCCTACGGGGGATGTACGCCGTGCTCCGACCGACGGCGTCTTTATATTCAGGCTGGCGCCTGGGCGATGCGTGCGCGGATCTTCTCGACGACCCGCTGTTCACCCTCGAGAACCGCCTGCAGGGCAGGGCGCTGCAGCATGCGCTGGAAGTGCGCGGCCAGGCGCGGCCAGCGTCCGGCATCCAGCACTTCCCCGCCGTGGCGCATGTTCACCAGTTGGCTGGCCACGGCGATGTCCGCCAGGCTGAAGCGGTCGTCGACGAAATACTCGGCGTCGCCCAGGCAGCCTTCCAGGTAGTTGAAGTGCGGCGGCAGTTTCTCCTGCAGCGCGGCCTCTACCGCCGCCTCGTCGCACGGCTTGCCCAGCAGCGGCTTGAGCAGGCGGTTGCGGAACACGGTGAAGGTGGCCAAGGGCGCCACTTCGTAGTCGGCGTATTTTTCCAGCCAGCTGATCCGCGCGCGGGCCAGGGCGTTGCCGCCGCACAGGGGCGTGGCCTGGGGATCGCGGTCGTCCAGGTAGTGGCAGATGACGCTGGAGTCGGCCAGGGTGACGTCGCCGTCGCGCAGGGCGGGGATGCGTCGCAGCGGGTTGAGGTCGGCGTACCAGTCCGGCTGGTTGAACGGGTCGACGTTCTCCAGTTGGTAGTCCAGGCCCTTCTCCGCCAGGCACAGGCGGACCTTGCGGACGAAGGGGGATAGGGCGGCGCCGTAGAGGGTCAGGCTCATGCAGGTCTCCTCAGTCGTAGAGATTCTTCTTCTTCCAGATGTCGTCTTCGTCCAGCGCCTTCAGGCCTTCGGTCAGCTCGGTGTTTTCCTCGGCGGAGGGCTTGCTGCTTTCCAGCACCAGGGCGTTGGCGCGTTCGAGCTGTTGTTCCAGTTGCTTCAACTGGGCCTGGTAGCGGCCGAGGTCGGCCTGCTTCTGCAGGTACTGCACGCCGCGCTCGAAGGCCAGGCGGGCCTGGCGGGGCTGGTTCTGCTGCAGCGCCTGCTGGCCGATGTTGGTGAAGAACTCTATATGCAGCTGGGTGAGCAGGTGGCGGATTTCCTTCAGCCAGCGCTGGGCGTCGTTGCGCGGCAGCAGGCCATCCTGGGCGAAGCGGTTGATCTGGGCGTGCAGGCCCTCGAAAAGGAAGCGGACTTCCTTGGCCTTGGCTTCGGTGAGGATCAACTGCGGGGCGTTGCGCACTTCCATGGCGCTGCCCTGGCTTACCAGGCGGTTGAGTTCGGCGACGCGCTCGGCGACCTGGGGCGTTTTTTCCAGCTTGAGCAGGCGCTCGCCCAGGCTGAGTTCGAAACGGCTGAGCAGCAGCTTGAGGTCCGCGGAGATGAACTGACCGGGCAGGCTCTCGGCGATGGCGCCGCAGCGGCGGAAGCGATCCTGCAGGTCGGCCTTCTCCCGGGCCTTCTCCAGCTTGCGGTTTTCCAACTGCTGGTTGATGAAGACGATGGCGATCAGAATGACGATGCCGGCGACGACCAGGGCGGTGATGACGAGTGGCGACACCTTGGAAACTCCCTGAAGGATTTTTCCCGAGTGTAATGGCTCGCTGACACCGGTCATAGCGGCGGCGCAAAGTTTGACCAGAAGTCTTTGATTTAAAAAATTTTTTCCGGAAGGGTTGACGCCCCTCCAAAGGCTCCATAGAATGCGCGCCACTTCGACGCGAAAGCCGAAAGGCAGAGTGAAGAAGCCGGAAAGAATGTTGTAAGTTCCGGGCCGCGTCCCCTTCGTCTAGTGGCCTAGGACACCGCCCTTTCACGGCGGTAACAGGGGTTCGAGTCCCCTAGGGGACGCCATTGCGGGAATAGCTCAGTTGGTAGAGCACGACCTTGCCAAGGTCGGGGTCGCGAGTTCGAGTCTCGTTTCCCGCTCCAGATTCTCGGTCATCGCCCCGGCGGTGAACGGAAAGCAAAATGGCGTTACCCTCCGGCCGAAAGCTGGAGGTTGCAACAAGTTGATGCGGGAATAGCTCAGTTGGTAGAGCACGACCTTGCCAAGGTCGGGGTCGCGAGTTCGAGTCTCGTTTCCCGCTCCAATCCGGATCGCCCCTCGCGGTGATCCACACAAAAAGGCTGCCTCAGGGCAGCCTTTTTGCGTTTCCGTCCCCTCGCTTATCCGCAGGCGCCGGCTCGCTGCCCCGCGTTTCCCGCTCCAGCGCCTGGCGCAGGCTGGGCATGGCCGGTTGCGCGAGGTCGTCCAGGCGCCAGGCTCCCCCACGCCTGACCAGGCGCAGCAGCACGCCGCGGCGCCACTGCTCGTGCACCAGGATCACCCTGGCCGTGGCCCGGCCCTCGCCGGCCAGGTTGACGTGCAGTTGCTCCAGCTCCAGGCCTGGCGAACGCCGGCAGACGCAGAGCGGGTCGTTCTCCAGCAGCCCCGCGCCTTCATGGCGGGCTGCGCGGTAGGCCTTCAGCGCCCGCGCCAGCGCAGGGCTCAGCCAGCGCCGGGCGCGCGCCTCGCCGATATCGCCGGAGAGCGCCCCGGGGCCTTCGTCGCCGTACAGCCGGCGCACGAAGCTTTCCACCTCGACCTTCGCCGTCCGCTGCCCGCCCTGGCTCTGTCCCTGGCTGCTGGGCGCCAGGCTCGCCAGCAGCACCAGCAGCAGGGCGAGGATGCTGCCCGAGCGCAGCCGCAGCCCTCCATGGCTGGTGGTCATCGGTGGGAGGTGCGGCATGGGGAGGTCCTGCGATAGCGCCTTGGCGAAGTGTTCCGGCCAGCTTGGCAAGGCTTGCCCGGCCGGTGGAATAAGGCGCAGGCGCGGGCGCCGGTGAGACGTTTCCTCGCCCCCGGGCAATGCCGGCGCCGGGCAGCGAATTCGGATTGCCCTTATTTGGTCCGCCGGGGGGATTTGCTCTGATAGCGCCGGCTTCCCCGGCGCGCATCGGCGCCTGGGCAGCATTGCAGGGACCGTGTGGCCGCAATGCCTGGCACGGGTCGATGGATATTCTCCGAGTAGTTCTTCATATGTATGACGATTTCATTGGGCGGCTCCTGGAGACGCTCGTCCGCCGCTTCGGCCTGGCGCCGGAAAATGCCGGGAAGCTCCTGGGCCTGCTGGCTCACCTGGTGCTCGACGAGCAGCGCGGCGGCTGGACCGGTTTCGTCCAGCACCTGCGCCGGCAGGGACTGGGCGCCTGGCTGCAGGGCGGCCCCCATGCGCAGGCGCCCGACCGCGCCCAGCTGGAGCAGGTGTTCGACGCCGGCACGCTGGGCCGCTTCGCCCGGCACCTGGGGCTGTCCGACGAGGGGCTGGAAGAGGCGGTCGCCGCCTGCCTGCCGGAGCTGCTGGCCGGACTCGACGCTGCCGGTGGCGCGGCGCAGGCCGGGGCCGAGGGGCTGACGGTGCTGATGGCCGACACCGCCGAATTGTTGCCGGCGCTGCGGCCGGAGGCGATCAGCGAGCCGGCCGGGCCGCGGCCGGGTGCGAAGCGGGGGCTGGCGTCCTGGCTGGGCGCGCTGCTGGTGCTGTCGTTGCTCACCATGGTGCTGTCGTTTCGCCATTGCTCGTCCACGCCCGTGGCCCAGGCGCGGGTGGCGGCAGCCGTGGAGGTGGTCCCGCAGCCCGAGGCCAGCCCGGTGGTGGAGGCGCCGCGCTTCATGCTCGAACTGCGCGAAGGCAAGGTCCGCATCAATGGCCAGCTCACCAGCATCGACGAGCGCGCGGCGCTGCTGGGGCGGCTGAAGGAGATCTTCGGCGCGGAGCGCCTGCGGGGCGACATCCTGGTCAAGCGGCAAACCAGCCCCGCTGCCTGGCTCGACGGCCTGCTGGAGCTGCTGCCGGAACTGAAGGTCGAGGGGCTCAAGCTGGGCTTCAACGGCGAGCGCATCCGCATGGATTCCACCGCGCTGAGCCAGGGGCAGCGCATCGAGCTGTCGCAGAAATTGCGCGAGACCTTCGGCGGCTTCGAATTCCTGGGGCTGTGGAACCGCACCCTGGCCGCCCTCAACGGCCTGCCGCCGGGCTCCGGCGCCCGGCAACTGGCCGATGCCCTGACCCAACTGGGGATTCGCTTCGACAACCGCTCGAGCACCATCAGCCGCGACAGCGACGAGGTGTTGGCCGAAGCCGCCGAAGCCATCCGCCAGGCGCCGCCGGGCACCCTCGTGGAAGTGGGCGGACACACCGACGACAGCGACGATTCGCAAAGCAGCCAGCAGGCCTCCCGCGTTCGGGCCGAGGCCGTGGTGGCGCGCCTGGTGGAACTGGGCGTGGCGCCCGACCGTCTGCAGGCCAAGGGCTACGGGCGCAGCCAGCCGCTCTTCAGCAACGCCACCGAGGCGGGCAGGGCGCGCAACCAGCGCATCGAGTTCAGCGTGCTGGAGTGAGCCAGCCCTTGCCCTGGCGCGCCAGGCTCAGCGCACAGCACGCAGCGCCTGGCCCTGGGGCTGCCGGACCAGGCCGAACAGGTCCTTCGGGTCCTGCGGCCGCGGCACCAGTTCGATGTCGCGGCCGATGCCGCGCTCGCGCGCCGCGTCGTGCAGCCAGCGCAGGGCGGAGAAGTCTTCCAGGGCGAAGCCCACCGAGTCGAATACGGTGATCTGCTCGGCGTTCTGCCGGCCCTCGGCGGCGCCGGCGAGGATGCGTTGGAACTCGATCACCGGGAAATCCGCCGGCATCTGCTGGATGTCGCCCTCGACGCGGGTCTGCGGTTCGAACTCGACTATCACCCGCGCGCGCTCCAGCACTTCGGCCTGCAGCTCGGTCTTGCCCGGGCAGTCGCCGCCCACGGCGTTGATGTGCATGCCCGGTTCGAGCATGTCGGCGCTGAGGATGATGGCGTTGGTCTTGTCGGCGGTGACCGTGGTGACGATGTCGGCGCCGCGCACCGCTTCACGCACCGAGCTGGCGACCACCAATTTCAGGCCGGGGAGACCGGCGAGGTTGCGCTGCAGCTTGGCGGTGGCCGCCGGGTCGATGTCGAACAGGCGGATTTCCTCGATGCCCAGCAGCTCGTGGAAGGCGATGGCCTGGAACTCGCTCTGCGCGCCGTTGCCGATCAGCGCCATGCTTCGGGCATCGGGGCGGGCCAGGCA
>Ga0222426_100320_pt1 | contig 39552 bp, 35 predicted proteins | sample 2B50Ametagenome_FD_180087 | JGI IMG/M metagenome (GOLD analysis project Ga0222426, IMG submission 180087) | Enriched microbial communities from leaf-cutter ant dump, University of Wisconsin, Madison, United States - 2B50A (version 2) | ecosystem: Environmental > Terrestrial > Nest > Insects nest...
CCAAGGAGCCCGCGGCTTCCCCGAAAACGTGAACGACCTTACGCCGGCCGCCCTTGGACACTAACGTACAAGGAGCCCGCTCGCGGGCGATGCTTTTGATGCCGGGATTCGGGATTCGGGATTCGGGATTCGCAAGAGCAAGAGCAAGAGCAAGAGCATCGCCCGCGAGCGGGCTCCTACGGGGGGGCTCAGATCGGGGTCAGGTTGGCGTAGGCGGCGACCAGCCACTTGCTGCCGGCACCCTCGAAGTTCACCTGCAGCCGCGCGTGCGCGCCGCTGCCTTCGGCGCTGACCACGGTGCCTTCGCCGAATTTGGGATGGCTGACGCGCTGGCCCAGTTTCAGTCCGGCAGGCACTTCCTCCAGCGACGGCGAGGCTGTCTGCGGACGACCACCGTACAGCGGGCGGGTGACGTGAACGCGCGGGCGCACTTCGTCGATCAGCTCGGCCGGTATCTCGCCGAGGAAGCGCGACGGGCGCGACAGCATCTCGGTGCCGTGCATGCGGCGTGACTCGGCGTGGCTGACGAACAGCTTCTGGCGGGCGCGGGTGATGCCGACGTAGGCCAGCCGGCGTTCCTCTTCCAGCTTGGCCTCGTCGTCGATCGAGCGCTGGCCGGGGAACAGGCCTTCTTCCAGCCCGACCAGGAACACCACCGGGAATTCCAGGCCCTTGGCCGAGTGCAGGGTCATCAGCTGCACGCAGTCGTCGCCTTCCTCGCCCTGGTTCTCGCCCGCCTCCAGCGTGGCGTGCGAAAGGAAGGCCGACAGTTCGCCCAGGCCGGCGTCGATGTCTTCCGGCGTGCGCTCGAAGCGGCTGGCCACGTTGACCAGTTCGTCCAGGTTCTCCACTCGCGCCTCGGCATTGCCGCGGCTGTCCTTCTCGTAGAAATCGCGCAGGCCGGTGTGGGTGATGGCGTGGTCGATCTGTTCTTTGAGGGGCAGGGAATCGGGAGTCGGGAATGGGGAATCGGAAGAGCCGGCCACCCGGGGCTCCGTGCTCGGGTGGAAGTCCCGGGCCATCTGGTCGATCAGGGTGAGGAAGGCCTTGACCGCGTTCTTGGCGCGGCCGGCCAGTTCGCTGCCGCCCAGTTCGAGCAGGGCGGCTTCCCACATCGAGGTGTTGGCGCTGCGGGCGCGGCGGCGCAGCACGTCGATGGTGCGGTCGCCGATGCCGCGCGGCGGGGTGTTCACCGCGCGCTCGAAGGCGGCGTCGTCATGGCGGTTGGCGGTCAGCCGCAGGTAGGCCAGTGCATCCTTCACCTCGGCGCGCTCGAAGAAGCGCTGGCCGCCGTAGACGCGGTACTGGATGCTGCGCTGGGACAGCTGTTCCTCGAAATTGCGTGATTGCGCGTTGGAGCGATAGAGGATCGCGCAATCGCGGGCGTGGCCGTGCTCGTCGATGTATTCGCGGATGCGCTCGACCACGAAGCGCGCCTCGTCCTGCTCGTTGTAGGCGGCGTACAGCGCGATGCGCTCGCCGTCGTCGCCGGCGGTCCACAGCTCCTTGCCGAGGCGGCCGCCATTGCGCTGGATCACGCTGTTGGCGGCACGCAGGATGGTCGAGGTGGAACGGTAGTTCTGCTCCAGCTTGATCGTCCGCGCGCCGGGGAAATCGCGCAGGAACTGCGCCATGTTCTCCACCTTCGCCCCGCGCCACCCGTAGATCGACTGGTCGTCGTCACCGACGGCAAAAACCTGGCCGGTTTTTGCGGGAACAGGCGTGTCCCGGGATGTCGCGGCAGCATCGGCTTTTCCTATTCCCGACTCCCGATTCCCCATTCCCGGATACGCGCCCGACAGGACGCGTATCCACGCGTACTGCAGGGTGTTGGTGTCCTGGAACTCGTCGATCAGCAGGTGGCGCCAGCGGCGCTGGTAGTGTTCCAGCACGGCGGGGTTCTTCAGCCACAACTCGTGGGTGCGCAGCAGCAGTTCGGCGAAGTCGACCAGGCCGGCGCGGCGGCAGGCTTCCTCGTAGGCCTGGTAGATGCTGACGAAGGTGCGGGTGACCGGGTGGTCGCGGTGCTCGATGCCGTCCGGGCGGCGGCCTTCGTCCTTCCAGTGGTTGATCTGCCAGCAGGCCTGGCGCGGCGGGTATTTCGCCTCGTCCAGCCCCAGTCCGGCGACCACCCGCTTGACCAGCCGCAACTGGTCGTCGCTGTCCAGGATCTGGAAGGTTTCCGGCAGGCCGGCCTCGCGCCAGTGGCGGCGCAGCAGGCGATGGGCGATGCCGTGGAAGGTGCCCACGGTCAGCCCCTGGATGCCGCCGGGAATCAGTGCCGACAGGCGCGCGCGCATCTCGCCGGCGGCCTTGTTGGTGAAGGTGACGGCCAGGATCGCCCACGGCGGCACGCCTTCGGCCTGGGTCAGCCAGCCGATGCGGTGGGTCAGCACGCGGGTCTTGCCGGAACCGGCGCCGGCGAGCACGAGGTAGTTGCCGGAGGGGGCGCAGACGGCTTCGCGCTGCGCGGCATTGAGCGGGTCGATCAGGTACGAGACATCCATCGCCCGCATTGTAATGGGCGCCAACGAAAACCGCCGCGCATGGCGGCGGCTTCCGGGCGCTGCGGGACTCAGCGACGCTTGCTGGCGAAGCCCCCCACCAGCAGCACGCCGCCGATCACGATGCCGGCGATGCCGACCCACTGCGGCACGGTCTTGGTATGGGTGGCTTCGATGCTGGCCGGGCCGAGCTTGGCCACGGTGTCGGTCTGCTTGTAGCTGCCGTTGCCGACGGTGACCCAGATGCCGGCGATCAGCAGCACGATGCCGGCGATGAAGAGACCTGTACGCATGGATGTGTCCCCGTGTTGGATGTGCATGGAGTATGTCGGCCGGTGATGTGCAGGCAGCGTGCAGGGCGCCCGGAGCGCTGCCAAAAAAAAGGCCCCGGAGCCAGGGGGAGGGCTCCGGGGCGGGGAGACGCGTTGACCCAGGGGAGGTTCACGTCATGGGCAGTTCCAGGGAGGGGGAACTGCCGTGGATGCCGTTGCGTGCATCCGATGGATTGGAACGTGGCCGGACGGAAAAGTTGCAGGTTTCCGGAAAAATTTTTCGCCTCACGAAAAATTGACGAACCGGCGGCGCGATCCGCTCAATGCGCCTCGTCCCAGTTCGCGCCGATGCCGACGTCGACCAGCAGCGGTACCGCCAGTTCCGCCGCGCCGGACATGCGTTCGGTGATCGCCGCACGCACCATCTCGACGGCGTCCTCGCGCACTTCGAACACCAGTTCATCGTGCACCTGCATCAGCATGTGCACGTCGTCGCGGCCATGCAGCCAGGCGGCCACGGCGATCATCGCGCGCTTGATGATGTCGGCGGCGCTGCCTTGCATCGGCGCGTTCACCGCGGCGCGCTCGGCGCCCTGGCGCAGGCCGGCGTTGCGGGCGTTGAGGTTTTCCAGGTACAGCCGGCGGCCGAAGATGGTCTGCACGTAGCCGTCGCGGTGGGCCTGCTCGCGGGTGGCGTCCATGAACGCGCGCACGCCGGGATAGCGCGAGAAATAGCGGCCCATGTAGTCGCTGGCCTCGCCGCGGTCCACGCCCAGCTGGCGGGCCAGGCCGAACGCGCTCATGCCGTACATCAGGCCGAAGTTGATCGCCTTGGCGGCGCGGCGCTGGTTGGTGGTGACTTCTTCCGGCGGCACGCCGAACACCTCGGCGGCGGTGGCGCGATGCACGTCGCCGCCGGAGTGGAAGGCGCGCAGCAGGCCTTCGTCGCCGGACAGGTGGGCCATGATGCGCAGCTCGATCTGCGAGTAGTCGGCGGCCATGATCTTCCAGCCCGGCGGCGCGATGAAGGCCTGGCGGATGCGTCGGCCCTCCTCGGTGCGCACCGGGATGTTCTGCAGGTTGGGATCGGACGAGGAGATCCGCCCGGTCGCCACCGAGCCCTGGTGATAACTGGTGTGCACCCGGCCGGTACGCGGGTTGACGATGGCCGACAGTTTTTCGGTGTAGGTCGAACGCAGCTTGGCCAGGCCGCGGTAGTCGAGGATCAGCCGCGGCAGGTCGTGGGTGTGGGCGATCGCCTCCAGCGCCTCCTCGTTGGTCGAGGGCTGGCCCTTGGGTGTCTTCAGCTTCGCCTCCAGCCCCAGCTCGTCGAACAGCACCGCCTGCAGCTGCTTGGGCGAGTCCAGGTTGAACTCGTGCCCGGCCAGCGCGTGGGCCTGCTGCTGCAGCTCCAGCATGCGCTTGCCCAGCTGCTGGCTTTGCCGGCGCAGCTCGTCGCCGTCGATCAGCACGCCGCGCTGCTCCATCCCGGCCAGCACCGGCACCAGCGGGATCTCGATGTCCTCGTACACGCGGCGCAGCGAGGGCTCGCTTTGCAGCTTCGGCCACAGCGCGTGATGCAGGCGCAGGGTGATGTCGGCGTCCTCGGCGGCGTAGCGGCAGGCAGTGTCCAGGTCCACCTGCGAGAACGGGATCTGCTTGGCGCCCTTGCCGGCGACCTCTTCGTACTTGATGGTCTGGTAGCCGAGGTACTTCTGCGCCAGCGAATCCATGTCGTGGCGGGTGGCGGTGGCGTTCCACACGTAGGACTCCAGCATCGAGTCGTGGCGCAGGCCCTGCACGGTGATGCCGTAGTGCGACAGGATGTTGATGTCGTACTTGGCGTGCTGGCCGAGCTTGGCCAGCGCCGGATCCTCGAACAGCGGCTTGAGCGCGGCCAGCACGGTGTCGCGGTCGAGCTGGGCGGGCGCGCCGGGGTAATCGTGGCCCAGCGGGATGTAGCAGGCCTTGCCCGGTTCCACCGCGAAGCTGAGGCCGACGATGTCCGCGCGCATCGCGTCGATGCTGGTGGTCTCGGTGTCGAAGGCGATCAGTGCGGCGTGGCGCAGCCGATCCAGCCAGGCATCGAACTGCTCGCCGGTGGTGACCAGTTCGTAGTCGCCGGGAGCGGCCAGCGCGGCATCGATGGCCAGGGCGCTGGATGCCGCCGGCGCGGTCGTGGCAGGTGCCACGGTTCCGCCGTCAGCGGGTTCGGCGGCGCCGTCCAGTTCCTTCAGTGCCGCCTTGAATTCGTAGCGCGCGTACAGCTCGCGCAGCTTTTCGACGTCGGCATCGCGCCGCGCCAGGCCGGTCGGGCCGACTTCCAGCGCCACGTCGGTCTTGATGGTGACCAGTTCGCGCGACAGCGGCAGCTGCGGCAGGGCCGCGCGCAGGTTCTCGCCGATCTTGCCGCCGATGTTGCCGGCATTGGCGATCACGCCGTCCAGCGTGCCGTACTCGGCCAGCCATTTGGCGGCGGTCTTGGGGCCGCACTTGGGCACGCCGGGCACGTTGTCGATGGCGTCGCCGGTCAGCGCCAGGAAGTCGATGATCTGGTCCGGGCGCACGCCGAACTTGGCGAATACCGCATCGGCGTCCATCACCGTGTTGCTCATGGTGTTGACCAGGGTGATGCGCGGATCGACCAGTTGCGCCATGTCCTTGTCGCCGGTGGACACCTCCACCTCGATGCCCTGATCGCGCGCCTGCACCGCCAGCGTGCCGATCACGTCATCGGCCTCCACGCCGGGCACGCGCAGGATCGGGAAGCCCAGCGCACCGACGATCGCCAGCATCGGTTCGATCTGCGCGCGCAGGTCATCCGGCATCGGCGGGCGGTTGGCCTTGTACTGGTCGTACATCTCGTCGCGGAAAGTCGGGCCGGGCGCGTCGCTGACGAAGGCCAGGTAGTCCGGCTTCGCGTTCAGCGTGGAGCGCAGCATGTTGACCACGCCGAACAGCGCGCCGGTGGGCTCGCCGTGCATGTTGGTCAGCGGGGGCAGCGCATGGAAGGCGCGGTAGAGGTAGGAGGAACCGTCGATGAGGATGAGCTTGGCCATGCGACATTCTCGCATGCGTGCCGCGGACGCGTTTCGTGCGGGGCGCGCGTTATGCTTTGCCTCCCCATCGAGGTTGCCGCCATGAAAACCGCACGCCTGCTGCTTGCCGCCAGCGCCCTGTTCGCCACCTCATGCGCCTTCGCGCAGTCCTATCCGGCAACGCCGGTGCCGCCGCCGCCGGGGCTGGATGATCCGGGCGTGAAGCCGGCGCCGGCCGCGACTGCCGCCACGCCGGCCCATGGCCAGGCGCTGGACCTGAAGCCGCAGGCGTTGCCGGCGGCAGGTGTCGGCCAGCGTCCGGCCGACGACAGCCTGCCGGAGATCCGGGTGCGCCAGGACGGCGACGACACCATCCAGGAGTACAGCCGCAACGGCCGTGTCTACATGGTGGTGGTGACGCCCAGGAGCGGCATCTCGCAGACCTACATGGTCGATCCGCAGGGCCGGTGGGTCGACGAACATGGCCAGAAGCCGGTGCGACCGGTGATGTACAAGCTGCTTGAGTGGGGCAAGAGCCGCCCGCCGGCTGACGACACCGACAGCAGCGACGGCCACTGATCGCGGCGCGGACCGACCGCCGTGAATCCGCGTGAAAGCTGGCTGCTGTTCGCCCCGGGCTCGGCGGTTTTTGCCGCGCTGACCGCCTTGTTCGGCAAGCTCGGCGTGGCCGGCATCAACGCCACCCTGGCCACCTTCATCCGCACCGTGGTGATCCTGATGGTCACCGCCGGTATCGTCAGCCTGCGCGGCGAGTGGGCCAGGCCGACCGGCCTGTCAGCGGGAAGCTGGTTGTTCCTGGTGTTGTCCGGCATCGCCACCGGGCTGTCGTGGCTGTGCTACTTCCGCGCCTTGCAGCTGGGCCCGGTCAGCAAGGTCGCGCCGATCGACAAGCTCAGCGTGGTCATCGTGATCGTGCTGGGCCTGCTGTTCCTGGGCGAACAGCCCAGCGCGCCGGTGCTGATCGGCGGAGCGTTGATCGCGCTGGGCGCGATGATCATCGCGGTGTTCTGAAGGCCGGGATTCGAGATTCGGCATTCGGGATTCGTCAGAGCCGCAGCGTGCGGCTCCTGGCTTTTGCGAATCCCTGTCCTGAGCTTGTCGAAGGACCGAATCCCGAATCCCCAATCCCGGCACGTCAGTGCCGGAAATGGCGCATGCCGGTGAAGACCATGGCGATGCCGTGTTCGTCGGCGGCGGCGATCACTTCGGCGTCGCGCATCGAGCCACCGGGCTGGATCACCGCGCTGATGCCGGCTTCGGCGGCGGCGTCGAGGCCGTCGCGGAACGGGAAGAACGCGTCGGAGGCCATCACCGAGCCACGTACCTCCAGCTTCTCGTCGGCGGCCTTGATGCCGGCGATCTTCGCGCTGTAGACGCGGCTCATCTGGCCGGCGCCGATGCCGATGGTCTGGCGGTCGCGGGCGTAGACGATGGCGTTGGACTTGACGAACTTGGCCACCTTCCAGGCGAAGATCAGGTCGTGGATCTGCGCCTCGGTGGGCGCCACGCGGGTGACCACCTTCAGGTCGGCCGCGCTGATCATGCCGGTGTCGGCGCTCTGGATCAGCAGGCCCGAGCCGACCCGCTTGACGTGGTTGCCCGGATGCGCGGCCAGCAGGTCGCCGTCGGCCGGCAGCGGGATCTCCAGCACACGCACGTTGCCCTTCTTCGCGAACGCCTTCAGCGCATCATCGGCGTAGCCCGGAGCCAGCACCACCTCGACGAACTGGCGTGACACGATCGCCTGCGCGGTGGCGCCGTCGACCTCGCGGTTGAACGCGATGATGCCGCCGAAAGCCGAGGTGGGATCGGTCTGGAAGGCCAGGTCGTAGGCCTTGCCGATGCCGTCCAGGCTCACCGCCACGCCGCACGGATTGGCGTGCTTGACGATCACGCAGGCCGGCTTGGTGAAGCTGCGCACGCATTCCCACGCCGCATCGGCGTCAGCGATGTTGTTGAACGACAGCTCCTTGCCCTGCAACTGGCGGAACGTCGCCAGCGTGCCCGGCGCCGGATGCAGGTCGCGGTAGAACGCAGCCTGCTGGTGCGGGTTCTCGCCGTAGCGCAGATCCATCAGCTTGACGAAGCGGCTGTTGACCTGGTCGGGGAAGGCGTCGTGACCGGTGACCGCGTCCTGCGCTTCGTTGAGCTGCAGGCCGGACAGGTAATCGCTGATCGCGCCGTCGTAGTTCGACACGCGGTTGAAGGCGGTGACCGCCAGCTTGAAGCGGGTGGCGCGGCTGAGGCCGCCTTCGTTCTCGATCTCGGCCAGCGCCTGCTCGTACTGGTCCGGCGAGGTCAGCACGCCGACGTCGTTCCAGTTCTTCGCCGCCGAGCGCAGCATCGCCGGGCCGCCGATGTCGATGTTCTCGATCGCGTCTTCCAGCGTGCAGCCGGGCTTGGCCACGGTGGCCTCGAACGGATACAGGTTCAGCACCAGCAGGTCGATCGGCGGGATGCCCAGCTCGCTCATCACCGCGTCGTCGGTGCCGCGCCGGCCGAGCAGGCCGCCGTGCACGCGCGGGTGCAGGGTCTTCACGCGGCCGTCCATGATCTCGGGAAAACCGGTCAGGTCGCTGACGTCGGTGACCGCGATGCGTGCCTCGCGCAACGCTTTGGCGGTACCGCCGGTGGAAAGCAGTTCCACGCCGCTGGCAGCCAGTCGCCGGCCCAGTTCGAGCAGGCCGGTCTTGTCGGAAACGCTGAGCAGGGCGCGGCGCACCGGAACGAGCTGGGAAGTGGGCATGGGCGGGTTTCCAGAAGGGGAAAGCCGCCGATTATAGCCGTCCGGACGGCGCGCCGTTTCGGTGCCGGCCTACAGCAGGCCGTGGGTGGCCAGCTTCTTGCGCAAGGTGGCGCGGTTGATGCCCAGCGCCGTCGCGGCGCGGCTCTGGTTGCCTTCGTGGAACGCCAGCACTTCCCGCAGCAGCGGCAGCTCGACCTCGCGCAGCACCAGTGCATGCAGGCCTTCGGCACACTCGGTGTCGCCGATGTCGGCCAGGTAACGACGCACCGTGCGGGTCACGCATTCGCTCAGCGCACTCTGCGAAGCGACGGCTGGCGACGAGGACTGTTTTGCGGCCTCGACAACAGGCAGTCTTGCGGCGTTCACGGGCATTTCCCTCACGTGCGATCAGCAGCTGCATGGGCCGCTGTCTGTGTTCATGACTGTTGCGGCGTCCATCGATTGCCGGGCGGCACGATGGCGCGAAGGGTCGAGTCTACCCGCGCAGGCCGACAATTTTAAGTGCTGGTGATGTTCCGTTCACTCGAAATCGAACTCGAAGGCCACCGCCTGGTTGCCCGGATCCTCGACTTCCAGAAGAAGGACCGCGTTGCCGCCGGGGGGCAGGCCGCGTTGCCGTGCCGTCGCATCGTCAAGGTATTCGCGTGGCAGCAGGCGGCGCATGGCCAGCCGCTTGCCGTCGGCATCGGACAGGGTGACCACGACCACCGGGTAAGGCTGGGCGAAGGTGGCGTCGTTGCGCACGCTGGCGCTGATCATCAGCGCGCCGGCAACGCTGGGGTGTGCCTGCACGTTGCTGGCCAGCAGCCGCAGTTGCCGGGGCGCGGCGACCAGCGGAAGCCGGCAGCCGAGCAACGCGCAACTGCTGCGCAGCCAGTGGCCGGCAAGCGGGTGGCGGATCAGTTCGTCGCGCTTGTCCCAGGCCAGTTGCGCGCCCAGCAGCAGGGTCAGCAGCAGGCAGGCCAGCAGCCAGGGCCAGCGTCGTCCGCCGGCATGCCGACGCGATCGTGCCGAGCGGGACTGCTTTCGCGGTCGCACCTTGTCGCGGGCGAAGCGCGGGGCGAAAACCAGCTGGGAAAAATCTTCGGCGGCGGCGGTCTCCACCGGTGCCGGGGTGGCCTCGACGATCCCGGGTGAGGCGTCGCGCGGCCGGAAGATCACCAGGTCAACGCGCGGCGGCGCCCATGCCGGTTCGTTGACCAGCAGCTCGGTGAACGGCTCGGGCGGCAACTGTTCGGTCAGCGTGGCCAGGCTGTCGAAGCCGGCTTCGCAGTGCCCGCACACGACATGGCCGTGCGCTTTGGCCAGTGTCTGCGCGTCGAGCGAGAACACGGACAGGCATTCGGGACACTGTGTGTACATGCGGGAGGTTGGCGGCCGGTGTCGGGCAAGCTTAGCAGGCGATCACCTGCTGCCGGTCAGCGTCGGCGGCCGCTGATCCGCACCCAGTCCTCGCGGATGTCCACGCGCAGTTCCTCGAACCATTCGGCGTAGCGTTGCAGCAGTTCGTCCTGCTGGCCGTCGAGGATGCCGGAGATCGCGAACGGCGCGCCCGGCTTCGCGGCGGCGGCGAAGGCCGGTGCCAGTTCGCCGAGCGGGCCGGCGAGGATGTTGGCGACGAACACGTCGGCCAGCGGCGCGTCGTCGCTGCCGGGATGGAAGTCCTCGGGCAGGAACACCATCAGCCGGTCGGCCACGCCGTTGCGTTCGGCATTGTCGGCCGAGGCGATCAGCGCCTGCGGGTCGTTGTCCACGCCGACCGCGCACGGTGCGCCCAGCTTCAGCGCGGCGATCGCCAGGATGCCGGAGCCGCAACCGAAGTCGGTGACCTTGCAGCCGGCAAGCTCCAGCCCGTCCAGCCACTCCAGGCACAGCGCGGTGGTCGGATGGGTGCCGCTGCCGAAGGCCAGGCCCGGATCAAGTCGCACCACCACCTGCTCGTCATCGGCCGGTGGCTCGATGTTCCACGGGTAGATCCACAGCCGACGTCCGAACGGCATCGGCTTGAACTGGTCCATCCAGGCTCGTTCCCAGTCCTGGTCCTCGACCTCGGTGAAGCTCAGCTGGTCCGGTTCCAGCCACGGCAGCAACTCGCCCAGCGCGGCGCTCAGGCCGCGCCGGTCGGCATGCTCATCGAACAAGGCGTTCAGCGTGATCGTCGGCCACAACGGCAGCTCGCCCACGCCGGGTTCGAAGATCGCCTGCTCGTCCGGCGTCTCCGCATCGGCATCGCGCAAGGTGATCGACAGGGCGCCGAGGTCTTCCAGCGCTTCTTCCGCGCGGGGTTGTTGCTCGATGCGGACGACGAGGGACAGTTCGAGAAAAGCCATGGGGCGGAGAGCGAGGAGTGAGTTCAGAGGAGTGAGAAGAGAGAGAAAAGCAGAAGCAAGAAGGGCAAGAGCAAGAGCGGGGAGTGAGGGCGGCGGGAGGCCGCTTTCACTCACTCCTCACTCCTCTTCACTCACTTCTCGCCCTTGGCCTTCTGCTCGGCCATGCGCTTCTCGAGGTAGTGGATGTTCTGGCCGCCGTGCTGGAAGCCGACGTCGGCCATGATCCGCTGCTGCAGCGGGATGTTGCACTTCACGCCCTCGATCACCGTCTCGGCCAGCGCCAGCTGCATGCGGGCGATCGCGGTGGCGCGGTCGGGGCCGTGCACGATCAGCTTGCCGATCATCGAGTCGTAGTTCGGCGGGATGCGGTAGCCGTCGTACAGGTGCGTATCCACGCGCACGCCGGGGCCACCCGGGGCCTCGAAGCGCTTCACCGTGCCGGGGCTGGGCAGGAAGCTGTCCGGGTCCTCGGCGTTGACGCGACATTCGATCGCGTGGCCGCGGATGACGATGTCCTCCTGGCGGATCGACAGCTTCTCGCCGCCGGCGATCAGCAACTGCTCGCGTACCAGGTCCACGCCGGTGATCAGCTCGGTCACCGGGTGCTCGACCTGGATGCGGGTGTTCATCTCGATGAAGTAGAAGCGGCCGTTCTCGAACAGGAACTCGAAGGTGCCGGCGCCGCGGTAGCCGATGCGGATGCAGGCGTCGACGCAGACCTTGCCGATCTCCTCGCGCAGCTCCGGCGTGATGCCGGGAGCCGGTGCTTCCTCGACCACCTTCTGGTGGCGGCGCTGCATCGAGCAGTCGCGTTCGCCCAGGTGGATCGCGTTGCCCTGGCCGTCGGCCAGCACCTGGATCTCCACGTGGCGCGGGTTCTCCAGGAATTTCTCCATGTAGACCATGTCGTTGCCGAAGGCCGCCTTGGCCTCCTGCTTGGTCATCACGATGGAGTTGGCCAGATGCGCCTCGGTACGCACCACGCGCATGCCGCGGCCACCACCGCCGCCGGCGGCCTTGACGATCACCGGGTAGCCGATCTCGCGGGCGATGCGCAGGTTCTCGTCGACGTCATCGCCCAGCGGGCCGCCGGAGCCGGGCACGCAGGGCACGCCCGCTTCCTTCATCGCGCGGATCGCCTCGACCTTGTCGCCCATCAGGCGGATCACGTCGGCGGTCGGCCCGATGAAGACGAAGCCGGACTGCTCCACCTGCTCGGCGAAGTCGGCACGCTCGGAGAGGAAGCCGTAACCCGGGTGGATCGCCTGGGCGTCGGTGATCTCCGCCGCCGCGATGATCCGGGGGATGTTGAGGTAGCTGTCGACCGACGGCCCCGGGCCGATGCAGATCGACTCGTCGGCCAGGCCGACGTGCTTCAGGTTGCGGTCCGCCGTGGAATGCACCGCCACGGTCTTGATGCCGAGGCTGTGGCAGGCACGCAGTACGCGCAAAGCGATTTCGCCGCGATTGGCGATGACGACTTTTTCTAGCATGGGAGTCGGGATTCGGGATTCGGGATTGGCAAGAGCAGTATCCGGCAGATCATCAACTGCTCTCCTTGGGCTGGAGGGATCGGATCAGCGCGTTGAGCTTGGCGAAGACCCGGTTGACCAGTTCGGTTGCATGCTGGGTATCGGAAACATACGTGAGGCGTTCGGCGATCTGCAGTTGCGTATCCATTTCCGACAGTGAGCCGCGGGCCATGGAGAGAAATCGCAGGTATTCCAGCGTCGAGCGTCGAGCCGCGCCTTCCGCGATGTTCGACGGAACGCTTATGGCTGCGCGCCGCAGTTGCGTGGTGAGGCTGAAGCGTTCGGAATCGGGGAAATCAGCACTGAGCCGGTAAACGACTTCGACAAGCTCCATCGCGTCCCGCCAGACCTGCAGGCGTTCGTGCGGCCGCTCTGACGATTCCCGATTCCCCATTCCCGACTCCCGGCCCCTCAGGCAATCACGAACATCGGTTCGTCGAATTCCACCGGCTGGCCGTTTTCGATCAGGATGGCCTGGACCGTGCCGGAGACGTCGGCTTCGATCTGGTTGAACATCTTCATCGCTTCGATGATGCCCAGGGTTTCGCCGGCCTTGACCTGCTGGCCGACCTTGACGAAGGGCGGGGTGCCCGGGGTCGAGGAGGCGTAGAAGGTGCCGACCATCGGCGCCTTCACCACGTGCCCGGCGGGCAGGGCGTTGGCGGCGGGGGCCTCGGCAGCGGCCGGCGCGGCCACCGGTGCGGCGACGGCCGGTGCGGCAGCCACGGCCACCGGAGCGGCCGGCGCGGCGGCAACCGGGGCGACGAGGCCGTTCTTCGGCACGCGCGACAGGCGGACGACTTCCTCGCCCTCCTTGATTTCCAGCTCGGCGAGGTTGGATTCCTCGAGCAAGTCGATCAGTTTCTTGATTTTGCGCAAATCCATCGGATCAGCCTTTAGGTCAGTCAGGCCACCGGCAGGTGGCTGGGAAGGGAAACAGGTCGGGCCGCCCGTCGCTCAGGACGGGTCGGCGATCGGCAGTTGTCGCAGCACGGCTTCCAGCGCCAGCCGGTAGCTGTCGGCGCCGAAGCCGCAGATCACGCCCTGGGCGATGTCCGACAGGTACGAGTGGTGACGGAACGGCTCGCGGGCGTGCACGTTGGTCAGGTGCACTTCGATGAACGGAATCGCCACTGCGGCGAAGGCGTCGCGCAGCGCGATGCTGGTGTGGGTGAAGGCGCCGGCATTGCACAGGATGTGCGCGGTGCCGTCATCGCGGCACTGATGCACGCGGCTGATCAGTTCATGTTCGGCATTGGACTGGAACCAGCTCAGCTCGTGGCCGGCGGCCTGCGCGCGATCGGCCAGCTGCTGGTTGATGTCGGCCAGAGTGTCGTGGCCATAGACCTGCGGTTCGCGCACGCCCAGCAGATTGAGATTGGGTCCATGCAGGACCAGGATCTTCGCCACGCCATCACCTTGAGGTTGGATCCGGCCGGGCCGGCAACCGGCGCAGTGTGCTCGCGTTGATCGATGATGTCCAGTTGAGCGTAGATCGACGATGTTTGGCGGAGAAGCGCCTCATTCCCTGCGCGGCCGTATGTTTGGCTCAGGGTGGGCTGCCGGCTTGGGTCCAGCGTTCCAGCAGGGCGGGTGCCAGCACGCCCGCATGTGTGGCCAAAATGCTCCCATCGGCATCGATCAGCACGCTGTAAGGAAGCAATTCGCGCTCATTGCCCAGTTTCCGGGTCGTGCTGGGAGCCTTCATGTCCCCCAGCAAGATCGGGTAATTCACCGGATGAGCGGCCAAAAAGGCACGAACATGATCGGGTTCGTCCATGGCGATTCCCAGCACGATCGGCCGGTTTTCACCGAACTTGCGCTGGGCATCGACCAGCGCGGGGATCTCTTCCAGGCACGGCCGGCACCAGCTGGCCCAGAAATTCACCACCATGCGGCGGCCGTGGTAGTCGCCCAGTGCATGCATCTTCCCGTCCAGGTCCGGCAGGCGGATGTCGGCGACGGAGCGGCCGATCACGTGGGGCGCTGCGGCGGGTTCGGGTACGACGACGGGTTTGTCCCGCTTGGCCAGATAGCCACCGGCAGCCGCGGCGACAACGGCCAGCGCAAGAACCAGCCCGTGGCTGCGTACGGACATCAGCGGGCGGCGGCGGTCAGCGCCTGCTCGACCAGCGAGGAGGTCAGCACAGTGGAAAGCTGCTTGCCCGGGCCGCCGTCATGCGGGAACACCACGTACAGCGGCACGCCGGGCGAGTGGTATTGCGCCAGGAAAGCACTGATCGCCGGATCCTCGTCGGTCCAGTCGCCCTTCATGTAGATCGTGCCGGTGCGCTGCAGCAGGTCACGGAAGGCCTGCGTGTCGAGCACGGTGTGCTCGTTGGCCTTGCAGGTGACGCACCAGTCGGCGGTCATGTCGACGAATACCGGGGTGCCGGCGGCGCGCAGCTCGGCCAGCTTGTCGGCGCTGTAGGCAACCACGCCTTCGTCGGCGACCGCGGCGCTGGCCGGGCGCTGCACCTGGCTGAGCAGGTACAGCGGCGCCAGCGTGATCGCGGCGAGCACCACCACTGCCAGCCGGCTGGCGAGGCCGCCGGAGCGGCTGCGTTCGAACCACCACAGCGTGGCGGCCAGCAACACCATCGCCACCAGCACCAGGCCGACCGCATCGGCGCCGCGCTGGTTGGCCAGCACCCACACCAGCCAGGCGGCGGTGAGGTACATCGGGAAGGCCAGTACCTGCTTCAGCGTTTCCATCCAGCGCCCCGGCCGCGGCAGCAGCCGGGCCACGGCCGGCACGAAGCCGATCGCCAGGAACGGCAGGGCCAGGCCCACGCCCAGCGCCAGAAACACCAGCAAGGCCGACAGCATCGGCGCGGCGAAGGCGTAGGCCAGTGCGCTGCCCATGAACGGTGCGGTGCACGGGCTGGCCACCACCACCGCCAGCACGCCGGTGAAGAAGTCGCCGGCCGGGCCGGAGCGCGAGGCCAGCGAGGCGCCGGTATTGCCCAGCGAGGCACCGAACTGCACCACGCCGGACATCGACAGGCCCACCGCCAGCATCACGCAGGCCAGCACGCCGACCAGCCACGGCTGCTGCAACTGCGAACCCCAGCCCAGGGCATGGCCGGCACCGCGCAAGGCCAGGATGCCCAGCCCCAATGCGGCGAAGCTGCACAGCACGCCGGCGGTATAGGCCAGTGCGTGGCGGCGCGCGGCGGCGTGGCTTTCGCCGCTTTCCAGCACGCTGACCGCCTTGATCGACAGCACCGGCAGCACGCACGGCATCAGGTTCAGCACCAGTCCGCCACCCAGCGCCAGCAGCAAGGCAGCCAGCAGGCTGACCTGCAGCGGGCCCTGTGGCCCTGTATCGGGAGCCGCCGGCTGGCCGGCGGCGGTAGCGCCGCTGCCCAGGTCGATGTCGGCGTTGCGGGTCATCAGCGGGTAGCACAGGCCGCCGTCCTGGCAGCCCTGGAAACTGGCCTGCAGGTTCAGCGTGGTGCGGCCGGCCAGATCGCCTTCGATGGTCACGGGCACTTCGACCTGATCGAAGTACACGGTGACCTTGCCGTAATGCTCGTCCTCGTGATCGGTACCGACCGGCCACTCCGGCTTCAGGCTCAGGCCGTCGGCATCAACCAGCTTCAACGTGGTCTGGTCGCGGTACAGGTAATAACCCTTGGGCAGGGTCCAGCGCAGCAGCAGGTGTTGCGGATCCTGCGCCAGTGCCTCGAACAGGAAGGCCTGTTCCGGCGGCAGCGGTGCGCCGACCACGCCGGTCAAAGGCGTCTTGCCGCCGAGCTGGCCCAGTGCCGCACCCAGCGAACCGCCGCCCGCAGTTGCCGCGCCGGCTGGCAGGGGCAGGTCGAGTTGCTCGGTATGCGGCGGGTAGCAGATCTTCGGATCGACCTCGTGGCAGCCCTGGTACTGCACGCCCAGTTTCAGCCGGGTGGTGCCGGCGGCCACGCTGTAGGGAATGCTGGCGTCGACGCCGTGGTGGTAGGTCTCCACGTCGCCGAGGTATTCGTCGTGATGCTTTTCGCCGTCAGGCAGGGTCGCCTCGCCCAGGCTGACGCCGTCGCCGGCCTTGAACTTCATGCGGCCGCGGTAGAGGTAGTAGTCGGGAGCGATGTCCCAGTGCAGCTTGAGCACGCCGGGCGTGGAGGCGTCGGCGCTGAGCCGGTAGGCCTCGGTCACCGGCAGCAGGTCCTCGGTGTCCTGGGCCAGGGTGGAAAAGGCAACCGGCAGCAGCAACAGCCAGCTCAGCAGACGGACGGCCAGACGGCCGGAAAACGACGATCGCATCAGTACTCCGGCAGCGGGGCCTGCGGGAAACGGGAACCGCCATTATGGCCCAGGAAGGTCGGGCGGGTGCCGCCGTGCTTCATCGTGCCGCGCCGGCCGGGATCAGTCCCTGCAGCTGGCGCGCACCCATTCCAGATAGGCAGGGTGGCCATGTTCCGCCGCCACGGCCAGCAGTTCCGGCAATTCATGCGGATGCAGCTGCAGCAGCCGCTGCCGCAGGGCTTCGAAGCGCGCGGCGGTGGTCTTGATCAGCAACAGCACCTCGCTGTCGGTGGTGACCGCGCCCTGCCAGCGGTAGGTGGACTGGATGCCGGGCAGCTGGCTGACGCAGGCGGCCAGCCGTTCGCTGACCAGGGTTTCGGCGATGTGCCGGGCGCTGGCCGGGTCAGGGCAGGTGCAATGGCAAAGCAGGACCGGATCGGACATGCGCAAAGCCTACCGCGTGTGACGGAAATTTCGTGCCCCGCCCTTGAAAGGCCTTTCGCGCTGCCCCATTAGCTGGGCCATTCCCGACCCGAAGCGCTTGCAGCGGGGTGGCATACCCGTAGAATTGGCACTCACCTATCCAGAGTGCTAACAGGATGCCGGGCCGGGTCCTGAAAGCCTTGTTCCATTCAACCGTCAGTTGGAGTCATCGTCCATGAGCACACTGCGTCCGTTGCACGATCGCGTCATCGTCAAGCGTCTCGAAGAAGAGCGCGTTTCCGCCGGCGGCATCGTCATCCCCGACAGCGCCACCGAAAAGCCCACCCGCGGCAAGGTCATCGCCGCCGGTACCGGCCTGATCCTGAAGGACGGCAGCGTGCGCCCGATGTCGGTGAAGGAAGGCGACGTCGTGCTGTTCGGCAAGTACGCCGGCCAGGAAATCAAGATCGACGGCGAAGAGCTGGTCTTCCTGAAGGAAGACGACATCGTGGCGGTGATCGAGGGCTGAGAGCCGGGATTCGGCAGTCGGGATTCGGGATTCGTCGGCGCTTCGCGCCGCAGCCCGTGACCGACGCCGCCCCATTCTTGCCGTAACCGCTTTTCCGAATCCCCAATCACGAATCCCAAATCCCGGAGTCAAAAATGGCAGCCAAAGAAGTCCGCTTCGGCGAAGACGCCCGCTCGCGCATCCTCAAGGGCGTGAACACCCTGGCCAATGCGGTCAAGGTCACCCTCGGTCCGAAGGGCCGCAATGTCGTGCTCCAGAAGAGCTTCGGCGCTCCCACCGTGACCAAGGACGGCGTGTCCGTGGCCAAGGAAATCGAGCTGGCCGACGCCTACGAGAACATGGGCGCGCAGATCGTCAAGGAAGCCGCTTCCAAGACCTCCGACAACGCCGGTGACGGCACCACCACCGCTACCGTGCTGGCGCAGGCGTTCATCCGCGAAGGCATGAAGGCCGTGGCCGCGGGCATCAACCCGATGGATCTCAAGCGCGGCATCGACAAGGCCGTGGCCGCCGCCGTCGGCGAGCTGAAGAGCCTGTCCAAGCCCACCGCCGACGACAAGGCGATCGCCCAGGTCGGCACCATCTCGGCCAACTCCGACGCCGCCATCGGCGACATCATCGCCACCGCGATGAAGAAGGTCGGCAAGGAAGGCGTGATCACCGTCGAGGAAGGCTCGGGCCTGGACAACGAGCTGGACGTGGTCGAGGGCATGCAGTTCGACCGCGGCTACCTGTCGCCGTACTTCATCAACAACCAGCAGAGCCAGCAGGTCGAGCTGGATGACCCGTTCATCCTGATCCACGACAAGAAGGTTTCCAACGTGCGCGAGCTGCTGCCCGTGCTGGAAGCCGTCGCCAAGGCTGGCAAGCCGCTGCTGATCGTCGCCGAGGAAGTCGAGGGCGAGGCGCTGGCCACCCTGGTGGTCAACACCATCCGCGGCATCGTCAAGGTTGCCGCCGTGAAGGCGCCGGGCTTCGGTGACCGCCGCAAGGCGATCCTCGAGGACATCGCGATCCTGACCAACGGCCAGGTGATCTCCGAGGAAGTCGGCCTGCAGCTGGAGAAGGCCACGATCAACGATCTGGGCCGTGCCAAGCGCGTGGTGATCACCAAGGAAAACACCACCATCATCGACGGTGCCGGCGAAGCCGATCGCATCAAGTCGCGCATTGACCAGATCAAGGCGCAGATCGAGGAGACCTCCTCCGACTACGACCGCGAGAAGCTGCAGGAGCGCGTGGCCAAGTTGGCCGGCGGCGTGGCCGTCATCAAGGTCGGTGCGGCGACGGAAGTCGAGATGAAGGAAAAGAAGGCGCGCGTCGAAGACGCCCTGCACGCGACCCGTGCGGCGGTGGAAGAAGGCGTGGTGCCGGGCGGTGGCGTGGCGCTGATCCGTGCGCTGAAGGCGATCGAAGGCCTGAAGGGTGACAACGAGGACCAGAACCTCGGCATCGCCATCACCCGTCGTGCGCTGGAAGCCCCGCTGCGCGAGATCGTGTTCAATGCCGGCGGCGAGTCCAGCGTGATCGTCAACCAGGTCAAGGAAGGCCAGGGCAACTACGGCTACAACGCGGCCACCGGCGAGTTCGGCGACATGATCGAGTTCGGCATCCTGGATCCGACCAAGGTGACCCGTTCGGCGCTGCAGTACGCGTCGTCCGTGGCCGGCCTGGCGATCACCACCGAAGCGATGGTGGCCGAGCTGCCGAAGAAGGAAGAGCACAACCACGGCGCCGGCGGCATGGGCGGCGGCATGGGTGGCATGGGCGGCATGGACTTCTAAGTCCCGCTTTCCCGTGACACACGCGAAAAACCCCGCTTCGGCGGGGTTTTTCTTTGGGCTTGCTTCAAGGATGCGTCGAATGGATCGAAGCATCCCCAAGTGCTTGAGGCGTGGCTCGCGCCAGCGCCAGCATCCATGCCATCGGGTCAAGCGGTGAGCTGCGGAAGCCATGGTGCTCGCAGAAGGCCTTGGCACGCTCATGCAATGCATGCGCGAGCAGAGCGCGGATGCCGGCGTGGCTGGCGACTGCATGGGTGCGTTCCAATGCTTCACGCAACAGGCTTCCGCCAAGCTGGATCCCCTGCGCCTTGCGATCCACGGCCAGCCGGGCAAGCCCCCTGGCCGGGATCGGATCGGGCATGTTCCGCCGGATACCGCCCGTGGCCGAACCATGTGCCACGGCGCCGGTCGCCAGTGCGTAGCAGCCGGAGACGCGCTGCCGTTCGTCAGCGACAACAGCTGCACATCACGTGCGGATGTGCAGCCGTTGTCCACATGTCTTTGTTCAGTGCGCCGAAGCTGTCGGCGGTGCCTCTCCTGCGCTCTCATGCACGATGGTTGCTGCCGCTGGCGCAACGGGCGGCTTGGGCAGCATGTCGTCGAGCTTGTCGTTGATGCGCAGCTGGTTGACGCTGGACATGGCGTGGTCGAGCTGTTTTTCGTCGTCGCCTTCGGGCACCGGTGGTGCGCCGGGGGCTTCGGTGAGCGGGGCCAGTTCGGGCCCGGTCACGCCGGTGAGGGCGAAGTACGGCTCGTCGTGGATGCCGACATGGGCCAGCAGCTTGCCCGGCAGCAGCCAGGCGGCGGTGTCGTCATGCACCGGCTGGCCGGGATGTTTCGGGTCGACCAGCAGCCAGGTGCCGGGCTGGCTGAGCATGTCGCCGCCATCGACGAAGCCGGTGATCTGGTAGTCGTTGCTCAGCGCGGGCAGGTGGTCGCCGTAGAACAGCACCACGCTGGGGCGCTCGCGCTTGGCTAGCAGATCGACCAGCCGGCCCAGCTCGGCGTCGGCGTGGCGCAGGTGGTAGAGGTAGTTCTGCAGTTCCAGCTTGTTGCGACCCTCGATGCCGGCCGGCACCGGGATCGCGTCGCGCTCGGCGGGGTTGGCCGGCTCGACGTCGTAGGGGCCGTGCGCCTCGATGCTGATGGCGAAGATGAACTGCGGCGGGCCGTCGTCCTTGAGCTGGCGCATGATCTCGTCGGTCATCGCGCTGTCGGCCATGTACTTGCCGTCATTCGGCGCGTCGGCCGGGAACGAGGACTGCGACACGAAGCGGTCGAAGCCGATCGCGTGGAAAGCGGTGGTGCGGTTCCAGAAGGCCGGGTCGTTGCCGTGCAGGGCCAGCGTGGCATAGCCGTGGCGGCTGAGCGTGCGCACCAGGCTGGGCAGGTCCTGGTGGCTCATCTGCAGATAGGGGAACTGCAGGTTGTCGAAATAGCGCAACGACAAGCCGCTGAGCATCTCGAACTCGGTGCGGATGGTGCCGCCGCCGAAGGTCGGCACGTGCAGCTTGCCGCTGGTGCCCTGGCGGGCCAGCCGGTACAGGTTGGGGGCGAACTTGCTGTCCTCGTAGCCGCGCATGATGCGCGGGTCGAAGAACGATTCGCTCTGCACCACCACGATGTCCGGCAGCGTGCTGCGGTCGGTCGGTTGCGCCATCGATTTCAGCATGGCAGGGGTGGATTGCGCGATCAGCGCACGGGCGGCGGCCTGGTCGGGCTTGTGTTCCTTCTTGCCGTATTCCAGATGGAACAGCATCAGCGAGCTGACCAGGCCCGAATGGGTGGCGGTGGAAGTCGCCGACCAGGGTTCCAGCCACAGCGTTTTCGCGTTGTAGATCCGCGACCAGGCCGACGCGCCGACCAGCATGCTGGCCAGCGCCAGGGCCAGCACGATGCTGCCGCCCAAGCGTGCGCCACGGGTGCGGCGGGGAAGCAGCGGTGGCTCCAGCTTCCAGGCGAGCGCGATCAAGGCCACGGCGGCCAGCAGGCCGAGGTACGGCCAGGGGCTGTGCGGCAGGTAGCCGGACAGCAGGTGCATGCCGCCCTTGCTCAGCTGGCCGACGATGCGGAAATCGTCCGGCAGCAGCGGCGTGCCCAGGTTGGCCACCTTCAGCACGTTGACCGCGTACAGCAGCCCCTGCAGCAGGAAGGCCAGCGCGAACGACAGCAGCAGCCGGCGGCTCAGCGCCAGCAGCACGCCGGCCATCAGCAGGCCGGGCAGGGCGTTGGCCAGCGGATAGCGGGCCTGGTCGAGCAGGCGCGAAGGCACCACGCCGACGCCACCATCGACCAGGCCGGTGCACAGCACGAACGCCGCCACGGCCAGCAGCAACAGGGCGAGACGGACGGCAATGCCGCGCCGGCGGGTTTTCGGTTGGATGAGGTTCGAGGGCATGGCCATCCCGGGTGTGCCGTCATGATTCGGACCCGCCAATGTAATGGTTTGCGCATGAATCGCGCATGCAGGCCGGCGGTGCATGCGATGGCGGCATGCGCGGCCATCACGGGCATCCTGGCGGCCATCGCCACGGCCACGCCATGCGGCACAATGCGCCGATGGCCTTTCCAGAATCCCCGGCGCTGCGCGCCCTGATCGATGACCGTTACGCCGAGCTGGGCGCCCGCTGCCGTGCCGCCGGCGTGCCGCTGCACGACGACGCCGGCGTGGCGGAGCGGATCCGCCGCACCCTGCTGGCCAGTGATTTCGCTTTCGAGGTGTGGCGCAGCCAGCCGCAATTGCTGTCGCCGCAGGGGTTGGAGCGGCTGCGCTCGGGCAGCGATGCGAGTGCGCGCGCCGAGGAGCTGAAGCTGCCGGAGGACGAGGCCGCCTGCATGGCGATGCTGCGCCGCTTCCGCCATGCCGAGGCGTTGCGGCTGGTGTTCCGCGACGTCAACGGCCTGGATGACCTGCCGGACACCTTGTCCGACACCAGCGTGCTCTACGAGGTGCTGCTGGATGCCGCGCTGGCCTGGTCCGAACGGGCGCTGGCCGCACGCTACGGACACAGCCGCAATCGCGAGGGCGAGCTGCAGCGCCTGCTGGTGATCGGCTTCGGCAAGCTCGGCGGCAGCGAACTGAATTTCTCCTCCGACATCGACCTGGTGCTGGCCTACCCCGAGGGCGGCCAGAGCGATGGCGCGCGACCGCTCGACAACAGCGAATACTTCGTGCGGCTGGGGCGCCAGCTGGTGCGGCTGTTGCACGAGCCCACCGTGGACGGCATCTGTGCCCGGGTCGATCTGCGCCTGCGCCCGTTCGGCCAGGCCGGCCGGCTGGCGCTGTCGTTCGCGGCGATGGAGCAGTACTACCAGAGCGAGGGCCGCGACTGGGAGCGCTACGCCTGGATCAAGGCCCGTCCGGTGGCCGGCGATCGCGTGGCCGGCAAGCAATTGCAGGAACTGCTGCGGCCGTTCGTCTACCGCAAGTACCTGGACTACACCGCCTTCGCCGGCCTGCGCGAGATGAAGGCGCTGATCGATGCGGAAGTGGCGCGCAAGGACCTGGCCGACAACCTCAAGCTCGGCCCGGGCGGCATCCGCGAGATCGAGTTCATCGTGCAGCTGACCCAGCTGATCCGCGGTGGTCGCGAACCCAGCCTGCGCGTACGCGGCCTGCTGCCGGCATTGACCGCTTGTGAGGCAAGGGGCCACATCAGTGCGGTACGGGCCAAAGCCCTGCGCGAGGCCTACGGTTTGCTGCGCCGGGTCGAAAACCGCGTGCAGATGCTGCGCGACGCGCAGACCCACGACATTCCCGATGACGAGCTCAGCCGCGAACGCATCGCACGAGGCCTGGACCATCCCGACTGGGCCAGTCTGGAGGCTGCGCTGGCCACGCAGCGCGCAGTGGTCAGCGAGGAATTCGCCGCGGTGCTGATGCCGCAGGGCGGGCCTGCCGCCAGCGTGCCGGTGGCGGATCGGCAGTTGTGGCAGCAGGCCTGTGATGAATCGCTGGACGTGGCCACGCTGGAAGCGGCCGGCTTCGTGCCGGGCCATGAGCTGGCCGATGCCCTGCTCAAGCTGCCACAGGCCGCGCAGGTGCGCGCGATGTCGGTGCGCTCGCGCGAGCGGCTGGACCATCTGATGCCGCAATTGCTGGCCGCGGCCCGTGGCAGCGCCGCACCGGTACCCTGCCTGTTGCGGTTGTGCCGGTTGATGCAGGCGGTGGCGCGGCGCTCGTCCTACCTGGCTCTGCTGGAAGAGCAGCCGGCGGCGCGACGCCGGCTGGTGCGGTTGTTCGGCGACAGTGCTTTCCTGGCCGAGCGGGTGATCGCGCAGCCGCTGTTGCTGGACGATGTGCTTGATCCGCGCATCGACCAGTTGCCGTTCCGCCGCGCCGACATCGCCGCCGAGATCACGCGCGTGCTCGGCACGCTGGACGAGCGCGAGGCCGAGGCCGAGCTGGAGCGCATCAACGAGTTCAAGTCATCCACCGCATTCCGCCTGGGGCTGGCTTTCAACGACGGGCGTGCCGACGCGGTGGCCACGGCACGACGCCTGGCCGCGCTGGCCGAGTCGGTGGTGGGCGCGGTGCTGGCGCTGGCCGAGCGTGAACTGGTGGCGCGGCATGGCCGCTTGCCGGGCGAGGGTTCGGGTTTTTCGGTGCTGGGCTACGGCAGCGTGGGCGGCGAGGAGCTGGGCTTCGCTTCCGATCTGGATCTGGTATTCGTCTACGACGGTCGCCGCGCGCAGGCGATGAGCGATGGCGAGCGTCCGCTGGAAGGCGCGCGCTGGTACCAGCGGCTGGCGCAGCGGGCGATGAACTGGCTGACCGTGCTGACCCGCGGCGGACGCCTGTACGAGGTGGATACGCGGTTGCGTCCGGACGGTTCCAAGGGCCTGCTGGTCAGCAGCCTGGATGCCTTCGTCGCCTACCAGCAGAGCCGTGCCTGGACCTGGGAGCATCAGGCCTTGCTGCGGGCGCGACCGATCGCCGGCGACGCCGCGCTCAATGCCGAACTGGCCCAGGTGCGTCGTGCGGTGCTGGGCGTGCCGCGCGAGCTGGCCACGGTGTTGACCGACGTCGGTGACATGCGGCGGCGCTGGCGGGCCGAGCGAGATCGTTCCAATTCGGGGCAACTGGATCTGAAGCAGGGGCCTGGAGGCTTGCTCGACATCGAGTTCGCGCTGCAGGGGCTGGTACTGGCCCATGCCGCGCAGCGGCCGGACCTGCTCAAGCCGACGGCCAATGCGGCGCTGATCGAGGCCTGCCGGGCCGCCGGCTTGCTTGATGCTGGCCAGGCCGCGGCGCTTGGCGAGGCCCATGCCGAGCTGCTGCAGCGGGCCTTGGCCTGCACGCTGGACCTGCGCCCGCGGATCGCGGCGCGTGACCCGCGGCTGGAGCAGTTGTGCGCGGGTGTGCGTGAGGCCACGGAGGCACTCGGCTTCGTGTTCTGAGCGGCCTCGCCATCGGCATGCGCTTCCCTGTAGGAGCCCGCTCGCGGGCGATGCTCTTGCCCTGGCCTTTGCGAATCCCATCACGGAGAGCATCGCCCGCGAGCGGGCTCCTACAGCCTTCTTCTTCAGAATGCCCCCGGAAGAGCGACGAGCCCTCGTGGGGCCGTGTGGCGTGGGGAAGCATCAGCCTGCGGGAAAGGCTTGCTGTCTTTGCAGCACGCGCTGGCGAACCTGTTCGGCCAGCTGCAGGGTTTCGCGCAGTGGTGGCTGGCTGGTTGGCGTGTCAGCGTCGAGGTCGTGCAGCAGGCCGGCTTCGCGCAGGGCGGCGTGGAAGCGGGCGATTTTTGCCGGCAGGGGCGCGTCGATGAAGGTATGCACGGGGCGGCCGGTGGCGCAGGCTTCGCTGAGCATGTTGACCGAGTCGGGCGTCACCACCAGCCGGTCGGCCCAGCCGAGCACGCCGGGGTAAGGATTTCGGCCATCATCACGGCCGCTCCAGACCAGTCCGGGCACATCCCGCAAGGCGTCGCGCAAGGTGTCGATGGTTTCGGCGGGAGTGCGTCGTGAGGCCAGCACCAGCAGGCTGCCGCCTTCGCGTTGGCGGCGTTGCAGCAGGTGGTCGGCCAGTCGGCGTGCGTAGCCGGCATCCAGCGTGATGCCCTTGCGCGGCCCGCCGACCAGCACGCCCACCCTTGGTTGCGGCAGCTCGGCGAACGCGGGGCAGGCATCGCGGCCGTCGGCCAGCCATTCGTCATCGACCTCGTTGAGCGAGCCCAGTGGACGCAGCACGTTGGCAGCTTCGAGCTGGTCGTGGCGTGGCGCGATCACCGTGTCCCAGTGGCGGGGATCGATCCGCGGATCGAGGATCTGCACGGTGTAGCAGCGGCCCGCGGACAAGCGGCGCAACAGGCGGGTGAACAGCGCGCCAGCGCGTCCGCAGCCGATCGCCACGGTTGGCCATGGCGGCACGAAACCCGCGTGCCGCGCATCGGCCAGCGCCAGTTGTCCGCCGAGAACCAGTCGCGGCGAGAACCACGACCAGGGCGCGCGCGGCTCCAGCACCAGGTGGCGCACCGGCATCTGCAACGCGTCGGCCAGCGCCAGCGCCTGGCGCTGGTTGCCTGCGGCGTGGTCGGTGATCGCCCAGCACTCGCCCTGGAGTTTCATCGTGGACATCGATGCATTGTTTCCCTGTCGGCCACGCTACGTTCTTTCGCCGGGTGGCCTGTTCGCGGGCGCACGCCTATACACTTGCCGGGAGGCGCCAGCCGGCGCGCCCTTTGAGCAGAGGATACCGATGAGCGAGTTGCTTTCCGAGGCCAGCCTTGACCAGTTGTTCCGCCAGGCCCGCACCTTCAATGCGTGGTTGCCGAAGGATGTGAGCGACGAGCAGTTGCATCAGCTCTACGAGCTGGCCAAGTTCGGCCCGACCAGTGCCAACGCCTCGCCGATGCGGCTGGTGTTCGTGAAGTCGGCACAGGCCAAGGCGCGGCTGGAGCCGCATCTTTCCGAGGGCAACCGGAAGGCATTGGCGGCGCCGGTGATCGCGATCATCGGCAGCGACCAGACGTTCTACGAGCATTTGCCGAAGCTGTTCCCGCACACCGACGCGCGCAGCTGGTTCGCCGGCAACCCCGCGCTGATCGAGACCACCGCCTTCCGCAACTCCAGCCTGCAGGGCGCCTACGTGCTGCTGGCGGCGCGTGCGCTGGGCCTGGATTGCGGCCCGATGTCCGGCTTCGACAATGCCGGCGTGGATGCCGAGTTCTTCGCCGGCACCGCGATCAAGTCGAATTTCCTGATCGCCATCGGCCATGGCGACGCCAGCCGTGACCTGTTCCCGCGCAATCCGCGTCTGGCGTTCGACGAAGCCTGCTCGATCGCCTGATCCGGTCCGAATGATCCCGTCCGAAGGAGAATCCCCATGCGTACCTTGAAATATCTTGCTTTGGCTGGCCTGCTCGGCGCAGCCGTTTCGGCCCAGGCCGCCCCGGTCACCTACCAGCTCGACCCCGGCCACACCATGGTGCTGTTGAGCTGGAACCACTTCGGCTACTCCAACCCCACCGCCAACCTCGGCCTGGGCGAGGGCAGCCTGGTGTTCGACGAGCAGAACCCGGCCGCGTCCAGCGTGGAGGTGAGCCTGCCGCTGGCCAATCTCGACACCCATGTGCCGGCGCTGGACGAGCACCTGAAGAAGCCGGATTTCCTTGATGCCGACAAGTACCCGGTGGTCAGCTTCAAGAGCACCGCGGTGCAGCCGCTGGGCGGCAACAAGTTCAAGGTCAGCGGCGAGCTGACCGTGCACGGCGTCACACGCCCGGTGGTGCTCGATGCCACGTTGAACAAGGTCGGCCCGCACCCGATGAGCAAGACGCAGTCGATCGGCTTCGACGCCACCGCCAGCATCAAGCGTTCCGATTTCGGCGTGGGTGCGTACGCGCCCAGCGTCAGCGACGAGATCAGCATCCGCATCACCACCGAGGGTTCGGTGCCGAAGGCGGCGAAGTAAATTTCCGCGAAACCCGGAAACCGCGCCTCGCCGGCGCGGTTTTTCGTGTCCGGAGCCGGTGCGGAAGGGCCTTGCCGCGGCTGGATCGGGCCGCGCGATGGCGGGGGCCGGCCTGCTAACATCTGCGGCCTGAAATTCCCCAGGAGTCCACCCATGTCGTCCAATCCGTCCGCGGCCGCACCGCTGGTGCCGGCAAATGCCGAAAATCGTTACGAAGTGACGCGCGCCGACCTGCCGCTGTCGTGCCCGATGCCCGGCATGGAGTTGTGGAACTCGCATCCGAAGGTCTACCTGCCGATCGTCGACGACGGTGGCGAGTCCACCTGCGCTTATTGCGGCGCCCATTACGTCCTGCGCGACTGACGCGAATTCCGCGTCAGCGTCGTTGGCGGCACCATTTTTGCTTGCCTTCGGGCATGAAGGCCCCCAGTCCCCAACTCATGTCGAGCGTCGCCGCACCTGCCAAGCAGCTCACCGTGGTCCAGCTGATTCCGGCCCTGCATTCGGGCGGAGCCGAACGGTCGGCGCTGGAGATCGCGCGCGCGCTGGTGCAGCAAGGGCACCGGTCGGTGGTGATCTCGGCGGGGGGCCGCCTGGTCGAGCAGTTGCAGGCCGAGGGCAGCGAACACGTCACGCTGGACCTGGGGCGCAAATCACTGGCCACGCTGGCGCAACTGGGGCCGTTGCGGCGGCAGTTGCGTGAGCTGAAACCCGACATCGTGCATGCCCGCTCACGGCTGCCGGCCTGGCTGGGCTGGCTGGCGCTGAAAGGCCTGTCACCGCGGCCGCATTTCGTCACTACCGTGCACGGCCTGAATTCGCCGGGGCGCTACAGCGCGATCCTGATGCGCGGCGAGCGCGTGGTGGTGGTGTCGCAGACCCTGCGTGACTACGTGCTCAGCCACTACCGCTGGCTGGAGCCGGGGCGGGTGAGGGTGATACCGCGTGGCATCGACCCGGCCGCGTTTCCCTATGGCCATCGTCCCGAGGATGCCTGGACCCGCGCTTTCTTCGAGGCATACCCGGCGCTGTCCGGTGCCCCGCTGCTGACCCTTCCCGGCCGCGGCACGCGCCTGAAAGGGCATCACGACGCGATCGAGCTGGTGGCCGAGCTGAAACATCGCGGGATCGAGACGCGGCTGTTGCTGCTGGGCGTGATCGAGCCCGGCCGCGAGGCCTACGTGGCCGAGCTGCGGGCGTTGATCGAGGCGCGTGGCGTCGCCGCGCAGGTGGTGCTGACCCCGCCGCGTCACGACGTCCGCGATGTCTACGCGATCTCGGCGCTGGTGCTGCAGTTGTCGAACAAGCCCGAGTCGTTCGGGCGCACGGTGATCGAGGCGCTGTCGCTGTGCCGGCCGGTGCTGGGCTATGCGCATGGAGGCGTTGGCGAATTGCTGGCCGAACTGTACCCGGCTGGCCGGGTGCCGCCGGGCGATCGCCAGCGATTGGTCGAGCGTGCCGCCGAGCTGCTGCGGGTGGCGCCGCCGATCCCGCCGCTGCAGAGCTACCGGTTGGTGGACATGCAGCAGGCCACGCTGGCGCTGTATGACGAAGTGACCGCCGGCTGAGCCACCGCGGGCGGCGTGCTCGCCTACAATGCGGCGACCTCTTCGCCACGGTTCGCGCATGAAATTCTCCGATTCACTCAGGGCTGCGCTGCTGTCCCCGTTGGTGCCGTTCTGGCTGGTGATCGCCTTGCTGCCCCTGGGGCGCAGTTCCGAACTGGGTACCTTGCTGTGCCTGATCGGGGTGATCGCGCTGTTCGTGCGTCATCCGCAGGCCTTGCGCGGACACGCTGGCGCGAGGCTGCTGCTGTGGCTGCTGGCGGCCTATGCGGGGGCCGTGCTGTTGTCGGCATTCGACGCGATCCGTCCGGGCAAGAGCTGGGGCACGCTGGTGGCGGCGCTGCGCTACGTGCCGCTGGGCCTGTATGCCTGCTTCGCGATCCGCTACGAGTCGAAGTTGCGCACGCTGTACGTCGCCGTGGCGGTGGTGCTGGGCCTGTGGTGCCTGGATGCGTGGGTGCAGGCGCTGACCGGCTGGAGTCTGGCTGGCCGGGCCGAGGCGGAGCGCGTCTCCGGCATCTTCGGCGCGGACAATCTCAAATTGGGGCCGGTACTGGCCGTGCTGTCGCCGTTTGCGCTGTGGGCGGCGCGGGAGCGCTGGGGACTGCGCGGAGGGCTGCTGGCCTTCGTGTTGATCCTGGGGCCGGTGCTGCTGGCCGGGTCGCGTGCGGGCTGGCTGTGCTACGCGCTGGTGGCGGCAGCCTTCGCCTGGCGCGAGGCGGGCTCGCCGCTGCGCTTCGCCGGGCTTTGCGCGGCGGCGGCGGTGGTGCTGGCGTTGGCCGGAGGCGTGGCCTGGAAAAGCTCGGATCGCTTTCACGAACGGATCGATCGCAGCCTGCTGGCGCTGCAGGGCACCGATCAGTCGGTCGACGAGGCACTCAGCGGCCGGTTGGCGATCTGGCGGGATGCGCTGCGGATGTTCGAGGCGCATCCGTTCAATGGTGTCGGTGCGCGCGGCTTTCGTTACGCCTATCCGCAGTACGCGCCGGCGAATGATCATTTCGTGGTTTCCGCCGAGGCCTGTGGCGAGGGCGAGGGTGCCTGCCATGCCCACCAGCTGGTGCTGGAGGTGCTCACCGAGACCGGTTCGATCGGCCTGCTGCTGTGGCTGGCCGCCACCGTGCTGGCCTGGCGCGCGTGGCGGCGGGTCGGCGCCGTGGCACGCAGGCAGGCCTTCCCGGCCACCGTGGCGCTGGGCGTGATGCTGTTTCCGCTCAATACCCATCTGGCCTTCTATTCGGCATGGTGGGGGCTGTTGTTCGCCTGGTTGCTGGGGCTGTGGTGCGCGGCACTGTTCGTGGTGCGCGAGCCGATGCCGGCGGAGGTGCCTGATGGCGCGTGAGCCGCTGTCGGTGGTGGTGACCAGCTTCAACAGCGCGGCCACGCTCGATGCCTGCCTGCAGGGCGTGGCGTGGGCCGAGGAGATCGTGGTGCTGGATTCGGGCTCGACCGACGCCACGCTGGCGATCGCCGCCCATCATGGCGCGCGGGTGCACAGCCAGCCGTTCGCCGGCTACAGCGCGCAGAAGCAGGCGGCGATCGACCTGGCCACGCATCGCTGGGTGCTGCTGCTTGATTCCGACGAGTCGCTGTCCGACGAGGCCGGCGCGCGCCTGCAACAGGCACTGCTGGCGCCGGACCGCGCCGGCTACCAGCTGTGGCGGCGTGAATGGCAGTTCTGGCGCTGGCAGTCGATGCGCAGCCGGCTGAACCATTACGTGCGGCTGTTCGACCGCACGCGGGCGCGGATGAGCGGCCACGAGGTGCATGAATCGGTGCTGGTCGATGGGCCGGTCGGTCGGCTTGACGTGGTGATCGACCACTCCGGCGAGCCTGACATCGCCGGGCGTGCGGCCAAAGCCAATCGCTACTCCAGCATGCAGCTGGTCGACCTGAAGTCGCGGCAGGTGCGTTGGCTGAGGCTGCGCATGGTGTGCTATCCGACGGTGGCGTTTCTTCGCTATTACGTCTTGCGCGGGCACTGGCGTTCCGGCTGGGCCGGTTTCATCGCCGCGAGGGTGCACGCGTTCTACGCGTTCCTGAAGTACGCCAAGCTGTACGAGGCGCGGCGTCGAGGGCCGCCGGATCAGTAGATCGACGGTTCGCCGGGCGGGCGCGTCTTGAAGCGCTTGTGCACCCACAGGTATTGCTCGGGCGCCTCGCGCACCATCTGCTCGATGCAGGCGTTGACCCGAGCGGTATCCGCGCCGGCATCCGCGCCGGGGAAGTCTTCCAGCGGCGCGCCCAGGCGCAATGCATAACCCTCGCCGCCGGGAAGACGCCGGTGGAAGAACGGGATCACCACGGCGCCCGACATCCGCGCCAGATGGTGGGTGGCGGTGATGGTTGCCGCCGGCACCCCGAAGAACGGCACGAACACGTTGTCCTTGCTGCGCATGTCCTGGTCGGGCGCGTACCACAGGGTGCCGCCGCTGCGCAGGTATTTCACCGTGCCGCGGATGTCCTCCTTGTCGAACATCGCGTCGGCGTAGTGCAGGCGTGCGCGCAGCACCACCCATTCGAACACCGCCGAATCCATGCGCCGGTACATGCCGGCGATGCGGATGCGTTCGGAGACCAGTCGCGCGCACAGCTCCAGATGCGAGAAGTGCCCGCCCACCAGCAGCACGCCACGACCCTGCGCGCGCGCGGCCTGCAGGTGTTCCAGCCCGTCGATGCGGGTGGGAATGCTGGCGATGCGGCGATCGCTGCCCATCCAGCCCAGCGCGAACTCCACCAGCATCATGCCGATGTCGCGCAGGTTGGCATCGACCAGGGCGCGTCGTGCGGCGTCATCGAGTTCGGGAAAACATTGCGCGATATTGGCCTCGGCGATGCGCCGGCGCGGGGACGATACGCGCAATACCAGGGCACCGAGGCAACGCCCCAGCCAGAACAGTGCCGGCAACGGCAGTCGCGCGATCAGCCAGATCACGGCCACGCCCAGCCAGGCCGGCCAGTGGCGCGGGGCGAGCAGGGATCGATCGAAGGAGGGGCGGGGCGTGCCGGGCATCCGCTGCATTGTAGCCGGCACGCCGTGCGGACCGGGCGCTCTCGCTATACTCGCGCGTTCGAGGTGGGGCCGACTCTTGCGCTATTTCTACACTTTCATCATGTACCTGGTGACGCCGTTGCTGATGCTGCGGCTGCTGGCGCGTGGCTTGCGCGCCGGTTCTTACCATTGGCGCTGGCTGGAGCGGTTCGGTTTCTTCCAGGCGCCGGCCAGCCGTGGCTGCCTGTGGGTGCACGCGGTGTCCGTGGGCGAGGTGAATGCGGTGGAGCCGCTGGTCAGGGCGCTGCAGCGGGAATATCCGGATGCGCCGCTGGTGATGACGACGGTGACGCCGACCGGCACCGCTCGCGTGCAGCAACTGTTTGGAGATGGTGTCTTCCATCTTTACCTGCCCTATGACCTGCCATTTGCGGTGAGCCGTTTCCTGGGCAAGCTGCGGCCGCGGCTTGCGATGATCGTGGAGACCGAGATCTGGCCGAACCTGTATGTGGCCTGCCGGCGTCGCGGCATCCCCTTGATGATCGTCAATGCACGCCTGTCCGAGCGCTCGCTGCGTGGCTATCGACCACTGCGCGGCCTGCTGCGCTCGTCGCTGCGCTGCGTGAACCTGATCGCCGCCCAATCGAGCGCGGATGCCGCACGCTATCGGCTGGCTGGTGCCGATCCGCAGCGGATCATGGTGACCGGCAACATGAAGTCCGACATGCCGATCCCCGGCGGTGCCGTTGCCGAGGCCGCGCGGATGCGCGCGCAATGGGGCCAGCGCCGTCCGGTATGGATGGCCGCCAGCACGCACGAAGGCGAGGAGCTGGCGGTACTGGAGGCGCATCTGCAGGTGCTCAAGCGGCTTCCTGATGCGCTGCTGCTGATCGCGCCGCGGCACCCCGAGCGTTTCAAGCTGGTCGAGCATGCGGTGCGCAGCCTGGGTTTCAGCGCGGCCACGCGAAGCGTGGAAGGGGTGCCATCGGTGTCCACACAGGTGTTCGTGCTTGACGCGATGGGCCAGATGATTCCGTTTTATGCCTCCGCCGATGTGGCCTTCGTTGGCGGCAGCCTGGTGCCGATCGGCGGCCACAATGCGTTGGAGCCGGCCGCGCTGGGCGTGCCGGTGCTGATGGGGCCGCATACCTTCAACGCCGAGGAAATCAACCGCCATCTGATCGAGGAAGGCGGCGCCGAGCGCGTGGATGATGGCGAGCAACTCGGCCCGAGCCTGCTGCGCGTGCTGCTGGATCCGGCACGGCGTGCGGAAATGGGACGGGCCGCGTTGGGCGTGTTCGAAAGCGAGAGCGGCGCGGTGCAGCGGGTGATGCAGCAGATCGAGCAGGTGCTGCGGCCAAGCTGAGACGGCTGGCCCGTCGCCCGCCGGCACCCCCGCAAAGCAAAACGGCCGGATCTGCATCCGGCCGTTTTGCTGTCAGCTGCGCTGCGAGGTCACTGCAGCAGCGAGTTGATCTCTTCGATGTCCTTGACGTCGGCGGTGCCGGCGCTCTGCTTGAGCAGCAGCTTGTTCAGGATGAACTGGTGGCGAGCCTGCGAGTAACTGGTCTCCGACGAGGTCAGGGTCTGGATTGCCAGCAGCACGTCGGTCATGGTCTGGGTGCCGACGTCGAAACCGGCGCGGGTGGCTTCCAGTGCCTTGCGGCCGGATTCCACCGAGGCCTTGGCCGACTCCACCTGGGAGATGCCGGTGATCACGGAACGGTAGTAGTTCAGCGTGTCACGCACCACCTGGCGTCGAGCCGATTCCATCGAGTCGGCGGCGGCGTCGCGCTGGTAGATCGACTGTCGCACCTGCGACTGGGTCAGGCCGCCGGAGAAGATCGGCACGGTCAGTGTCAGGCCGATCGTGGTCGAGCCGGGACGGTGGTCGTGGTAGTTGGAGTTCTGATACCAGTTGGCGCTCTTGCCGTAGCTGACACTGGCGTCGATGGTCGGCAGGTGGCCGGCGCGTGCGGCACTGATGTTGTGCTCGGCCGTCTCCACGTTGGCCTTCTGCGCCAGCAGGTTCGGATTGTTGTCCAGCGCCTGCTTGACCCAGCTGTCCTGGTCGGCCGGCGACGGCGGATCCATCGGCAGGTCGTCACGCAGCTTCTTCAGCTCGCCGGTCGGCTTGCCGGTGATTTCGGTGAGTGCCTCGCGGGCATCGTTCAGCGCGTTCTGCGCAGCGATGGTCTGCGACTTCGCGGTCTCGTAGTAGGCCTTGGCCTGATAGACGTCGGTGACCGCCGAGAGGCCGACCTTGAAGCGCTGGTCGGACTGCTCGTATTGCTGGCGGAACGCATCCTCGTTGGCCTTGGCGTTGGTCAGCTCGTCCTCGCTGGTCAGCACGTCGAAGTAGGCCGAGGCCACGCGCACGTAGAGTTCCAGCGTGGCGGCCTGATACAGCTGGTCCTGCGCGTCGGAGGCCGAATGCGCGGCCTTCAGGTTGGCGTACTTGCTGAAGTCCAGCACGCTCTGGCTGAGCCGGCCATTGAGGCTGCGCGTGCGGGTGTGGCCGAAGCTGCCAACCGTGATGTAGCTGCCCGGGTTGTTGGGATCCTCGATCTGGCTGGCACCGCCTCCGCCGCCATTGTTGGTCTGGCTGAGCGACCAGTCGGCCGAGATCTGCGGCAACAGCAGCGCACGCGCCTGGTTCACGCCTTCGCCCGTGGCCAGCCGATTGGCGTCGGCCTGCGACAGCACCGGATCATTGGCGCGCGCATCACGGTAGGCATCGAGCAGATCCTCGCCATGGCTGGGTAGCGAGATGGCGGCCAGCGCCATGGCAAGGGTGAGCAGCTTCAAACGCATGGAGTGCCTCGTGGGGATCGGTTTCAGGGGCAAAGGTTCAGAGCACGAATCGCGGTTGCGGCTCGGCATGGGTCAGGTAGGGCAGGTCGGTTTCGAACAGGCCTTCTTCGCGGTAGCGGCCGTTGCCTTCGTGGGTCAGCAGCACGGCGTGCTGTACCGGTGACTGGCCGCGGATCGCCAGCAGGCGGCCGCCAGGCTTCAGCCAGTTCAGCCAGCGCGCCGGGACTTCGGCGACGGCACCGGTCACGACCATCGCGTCGAACAGTGCTTCAGGCTGCCAGTCGCTGATTGCCTCGCCAGTGGCCAGTTCGACATTGCCGATGCCGGCGTTCTGCAGGCGCTGCGTCGCGGACGCGATGAAATCGGCGTGGATGTCCACGCTGGTGACGCGAGCCGAGAGGCTGGCCAGGCAGGCGGTGAGAAAGCCCGATCCGGTGCCGATCTCCAGCACCTGCTCGGTCGGCTGCAATGCCAGCGCCTGCAGCACGCGGCCTTCCACCACCGGCTTCATCATCACTTCGCCGTGGCCCAGCGGCAGGCACAGGTCGGCGAAGGCCATCTGGCGATGCGCCTCGGCGACGAAATCCTCGCGGCGCACGCGGGCGATCACGTCCAGCACGCGGGCGTCCAGCACCTCCCACGGACGCACCTGGTTTTCCACCATGTTCAAGCGCGCCTGCTCGATATTCATCGCCATCTGTACGTATCCCGTGCGGATCAAAAAGGTCAAAAAGGATAAGCGCTTGCGCCGGCACCCACAATGACATGCTCCGACATCGCTAGCCTGCCGTTCGCGGAGCAGGCCTCGAAGTGCCGGAAGTCATCGCGGTGTCTGACGGAAGTCATGGCGCCAGCGCCCCGGGCTGGGCACGATGGGTGCGGCCGGTGCCATTCATGGAAAATAAGTGAACCGCTCCGTATAATAAACGTCGGATTTCCGTTTGTGAAGGCAGAGGCATGAATACCAGCGCGCAAATCAAGACTCAGGGTCCCGGTCGTCCGAAGGACATGGAGAAGCGCGCCGCCATTCTCGCTGCCGCCAAGTCGCTGTTCATCCGCAACGCCTTCGCTGGTACCAGCATGGATGCGATCGCAGCCGAGGCCGGAGTCTCCAAGCTCACCGTCTACAGTCATTTCGGCGACAAGGACAACCTGTTCCGCGAAGTGGTGCGTTCGCGCGTGCAGGACCTGTTGCCGGAGGAAACCTACTCCTACGATCCGCAGGGCGACATCCGCGAAACCCTGTTGCGCGTGGCGCACATCCACGCCCATCTGGACTGCAACGCGGAAACCGTCGGCACCTTCCGCGCCATCCTCAGCGATTGCCGCCAGGGCAATCCGCGTTACGGACGGTTGATCTGGGAAGAGGGTGCGATGCGTTCGCATGCCCTGCTGGAACGATTGCTGCAGCGAGCGGTTGACGCCGGCCAGCTGGACATCGACGACGTGCCGCGCGCCGCCATGCAGTTCCTGTCGCTGATCAAGGGCAACCTGATGATGCGGCAGATGTTCGGCTGCACCGAATGCCCGGAAAGCTATGGTCGCGAGGTCGAGGACAACGCCCGTGCGGGTGTCGAGATGTTTCTGCGTGCCTACCTGCCGCGGGCCAGTCATTGAGGGCTTCCGCCGTGGCCGTTGACGTGGCCGCGACATCGCGTGAATAGACTGGCCCGATCGCAGCCAGCGCCACGCGCAAGGGAGCTTTCATGGCCACCACGACGAAGTCCAAGCCGTTCCTTTCCGATATCCAGACGATCCGCCGCCGTGCCCGCGAGCACATGCAGCGCGGTGCGGTCACCGACAGCTACACGCTGGATCGCGACGTGGTGCTGAAGCTGCTGAACGAGGCGCTGGCCACCGAGCTGGTATGCGTGTTGCGTTACAAGGCGCACCACTACCTGGCCTCGGGCATCAACGCCAAGAGCGTGGCCGCCGAGTTTCTCGAACATGCCAATGAGGAGCAGGGCCACGCCGACCAGATCGCCGAGCGCATCACCCAGCTCGATGGCACACCGAATTTCGAGCCGGACGGACTGTCCTCGCGCAGCCACGCCGAGTTTGTGGTGCCGGATGACCTGGCCGCGATGATCGAAGAGAACCTGGTTGCCGAACGCATCGCGATCGACAGCTATCGCGAGATCATCAACTACGTCGGTGACCGCGACACCACCACCAAGCGCCTGCTCGAGGGCATTCTCGCGGTGGAGGAGGAGCATGCCGAGGACATGAAGACGCTGATGGAGGATTTCGGCAAGAAGGGTGAGCCGGCGGCGCCGCCGGCTCGCAAGTCGGGCTCGAAGAAGAAGCGCTGAGCGACTACCAGCCGGCCAGCACCAGTTTGCCGACGGTGCTGCCGGACTCCAGTCGTCGATGTGCCTCGCGCAGGTTGGCGGCATGGATCGGCGACAGCGTGTCATGCCGCGTGCCGCGCAGTTCGCCGGCGTCGATCAGTTCCGCCACGCGGTCCAGGATCCGCCCCTGCTCGGCCATGTCGTCGGTGCGGAAACGCGCCCGGGCGAACATGAACTCCCAGTGGATGCCGATGCACTTGGCCTTGTAAGGATCGCCGATCTTCAGCGTGCCGGCCGGCTCCACGATCAGGCCGACATGGCCCTGCGGCGCCAGCAGCTCGCCGAGCACGTCCCAGTAGCGATCGGTGTCGGCCAGGTTGAGCGCGGCATCGACCTGGGTGAAGCCGAGGGTGGCCAGCTGCGGCGCCAGTGGCTGGCGATGGTCGATCATCTGATGGGCGCCCATCGCGAGGCACCAGTCGGTGGTTTCCGGCCGTGATGCAGTGGCGATCACGTGGAAACCGGCACGCCGGGCCAACTGGATCGCGATCGAGCCGACGCCGCCGGCACCACCGATCACCAGCAGTGATTTGCCTTTGCCGCCACGCTCGCTGTCGAACGGCATGCGCTGGAACAACAGCTCCCAGGCAGTCAGCGCGGTCAATGGCAGCGCGGCGGCGTCGGCGGCATCAAGCGAGCGCGGCGCATGGCCGGCCAGGCGCGCGTCGACCAACTGGTGCTCTGCGTTGCTGCCCGGCCGGGTGATGTCGCCGGCGTAGTAGACCCGGTCGCCGGCAGCGAAGCCGGTCACCGCGCTGCCGACCGCCTCGACCACGCCGGCGGCGTCGTAGCCCAGTACCCGCGGCTGTTCCTCGATCTGCGGCTTCGGCGAGCGGACCTTGGTGTCGACCGGATTCACCGAAACCGCCTCGACGCGCACCAACAGATCGTGATCGCCGGGTGCGGGCGTGGGCAGCTCGACATCAAGCAATGACTGCGGATCATCGATCGGCAGATAGCGAAGCAGGGCAACGGCTTTCATCCTGGAAACTCCGGGTGGGGCATGCATGCGGGATGCATCAGCATAGCGGCACGGGGACACGGCAAGCGGCTAGCGCAGCAGTGCGTCGCTTCCTCGGTGCGGCCGTCATCATGACCGAGACAGCTCGCGTGTAAGCTTGAACGACCCACTCGAAGGAGTTGCACGATGTCAGGCCCGGATACCTCGAACCCGTCACACCACGGCTTGCGCCGTGTCGTGTTGATCCTGCTTGCGGCGCTGGTGCTGCTGGTGGCGGCTTTCATGTGGTGGTGGGATACCGAGCCGCCGCTGTTCGACCCGGCGGTCGCGACCCAGGCGAAGATGCAGGAGCTGAAGCGGCCGGCGAGCACCGGCGCCACCACCACGGTGACGTTGATCACCTCCGTGCAGACCCTGCTGGACAAGCGCGGCGGCTACCTGAGCAACGACAAGCTGCCACCGGGGCTGCTGATGGACAACCAGCCGAACTGGGAATTCGGCTCGCTGACCGCGTCGCGCGACCTGGTGCGCGCGCTGCGCAATGACTTCAGCCGCTCGCAGACGCAGTCCACCGAGGACAAGGACCTGGCCGAGGCCGATCCGCTGCTCAACAGTCCCAACGATCGCTGGCTGCTGCCCAGCTCGGAGAGCCAGTACCGCAAGGCGCTCAAGCGGCTGGACGGCTATCTGTCGCGCCTGGGTGACAGCGACGGCAGCAATGCGCACTTCTACGCCCGTGCCGACAATCTGGCCGATTACCTGCAGGTGGCCTCGGCGCGGCTGGGCTCGTTGTCGCAGCGTCTGTCAGCCAGCGTGGGACAGGTGCGGGTCGGTGATGCGCCGTCGATCGACGCGCCGGCGTCGGCCACGACGGTCGCTGCTCCCGGCGGCGGGGTGCTGGTGAAGACGTCATGGAACAAGCTGGACGACAACTTCTACGAAGCGCGTGGCTACACCTGGACGCTGCTTGAGCAGCTCAAGGCGTTCCAGCACGATTTCGGGCCGATCCTGCGCAGCAAGCGTGCCGACGTGAGCCTGGAGCAGGTGATCCGCGAGCTGGAAGAGGCGCAACGTCCGCTGCACAGCCCGATGGTGCTGAACGGCTCGCCGTTCGGCTTCTTCGCCAACCATTCGCTGGTGATGGCCAATTACGTGTCGCGCGCGAATGCGGCGCTGATCGACCTGCGCGAATTGCTGCGGCGGGGCTGAGGGGGCTGTTTTCCCGTCGATGCTCGAGCAACGACGTCGCAGGCCGGGCACCGCCCGACATCGGCAAAGCCGCTTGCCCATCTGTGAACCGCAGGAGCCCGCTCGCGCGCGATGTTTTGCAGGAGCCCGCTGCGGGCGATGCTTTTTGTTTTGAAGCCAGAGCTTGAGGATCAAGATCAAGAGTTTTCGACCTCCCCCGGAGGCCGAGTTCTTTTCTCTGTTTGGCTGTATGGACCGGAGACATGGGTAACAGATGTGCCAGGACATGGGTTACACCTCATCGCTGATTTCCGACGCGGTCGAGGTGCCACTTCATGCCCTGGA
>Ga0222426_100322_pt1 | contig 39412 bp, 48 predicted proteins | sample 2B50Ametagenome_FD_180087 | JGI IMG/M metagenome (GOLD analysis project Ga0222426, IMG submission 180087) | Enriched microbial communities from leaf-cutter ant dump, University of Wisconsin, Madison, United States - 2B50A (version 2) | ecosystem: Environmental > Terrestrial > Nest > Insects nest...
CCAGAGCACAGGAAGCAAAAGATGCTGCCAAAATATTAGGGCTGGCCGTTAGAGAAAATCTTGGACTAAGAGATGGTTTCTTTGAAAATGCTGAAAAAGAAAAAATGGCTGTAATAAGGGCCATCCGCAAATACCAACCGGAAATTATCATTACAAATGCCATTACGGATCGTCACCCAGACCACGGAAGAGCTGGACAGATGGTCAACGAAGCCTGCTTTCTTGCCGGCTTGAGAAAAGTAGAAACTTTTGATCAGGACAATATTTCCCAGGAGGCCTACCGCCCCCGATTGGTACTGCAATTTGTACAGGACTATTATATCAAACCTGATGTTGTCATTGATATAACTGATTATTATCACATTAAAGAAAAATCTGTATTAGCTTACAAAACTCAATTTTACACCGGAGAAAATGTAAACCCGGATGAACCACAGACCTATATTTCTAATCCGGATTTCATGGAATCAACTGCTGCTAGAGCGCGAGAATTTGGACGGTACATCCAAGCGAAATATGCTGAAGGGTTTACTTCAAAAAAGATACTTGGCGTTGATGATTTATTTCATCTGAAGTAGAACTTATCTGATACTATAGTAAAATAAAATGCGGGATTATTCATGTTTTAACTAGAATCGTCCCGCATAATTCCTGAAACAAAGTTTACAAACTGATTTTATGGAAACAATACCAGCGGCATGCTGATTTTACTGATGTTTATCCCAACAAAACAATCGTCTTGACAATTATCGGGAACACAACCCTCAGAAGAAATTAGACCATTGCTTTTGGCTTCAAAATAAATATTTGGCCTTTTCTTTTTATCAGCCAACCTTCTTTGCTTTCTAATAAACTTGATCCAACGTGGTTGTTTCTTAACCTTTTAGGAAATAAATCCTTTTACATACTGTTTTGTGATTTCATTCTGTGGATTCAATAAAACTTGTTCCGTTGGACCAAACTCAAGAATTTCTCCACCATAGACAAACAAAATATAGTCAGAAACGCGTCGCGCCTGTCGCAATATATGCGTCACCAATACAATGGTATAATCTTTCTTCAATTCAATTAATAATTCCTCAATTTTAGCAGTAGAAAGGGGATCTAATGCAGATGTCGATTCATCCCCAAGGATAATCTCGGGCTCTACAGCCAAACCTCTTGCAAGACAAAGCCTTTGTTGCTGACCAATGGACAATCCGCTGGCCGAATGTCCGAGTCGATCCTTAACTTCGTCCCATAGAGCCACATTTCGCAATTGCGTCTCTACAATTCTATCCAATTCCTTTTTGCTTCGTGTACCATGTATACGGGGGCCATAAGCAACATTATCATAGATCGACATTGGTAGCGGGTAGGGCTTTTGGGATAAGAGGCCCATTTTCTTACGGATATGTGTTACCTCAGCATTTCTGCCATAAATATCCTCTCCATTAACGAGAACAGAACCCGTTATTTCAACACCCTTGGTATCATCTACCAATCTATTAAGCGTCTTTAAAAGCGTAGTCTTTCCACAACCCGAAGGACCAATAATAGAAGTTACACTATTGTTAGGCAGGGCAAGATTAATGTTTTTGAGTATATGTCGGCCGTCAATATAGACATTAAGGTCCTTGATTTCAATGTGTGGATCGCTCAAGGGGTCTGTTATCGACGATTTTTTTGTTTCGATTGAAGGATATGAGTGCATACTACAATAATTAAAATAATGATTGTTAAAACTAAAGCTGAAGCATAAGCGCGACCCTGAACTTCAGGAATAGGACTACTTAACTGAAAAAATATGGCCAATGGCAACGTTGCTGCCGGTTCATCAATATATTTTGGAAGATTATCACTAAAACCAGTTGTCAATAAAACGCCTGCAACATCACCAATAGCACGTCCGAAAGCCAGTAAAATCGCAGTAAGAAGCCCTGTTCGGATGCTCCTTAGCATAACCTTAGCCAATTCCCAGCGTGTCGTCCCTAGCGAAAGAGTTACATTCTTTAGGTCTTCAGGAATGGTTTTGATCAATTCATCCACGGTACGAACCACAATTGGAATGGTCAGCAGTGTCACCGTTATGATACCCCCCAATAATGATGCTCGAATACCTAAATAAACCATAATCCCAAAACCAACAGCCCCATACACGATAGAAGGAACACCATACAATACATCAAACAACAGTTTAGAAAGTTGTGTCACTTTTGATTTCGCTCCCAAGTAAACATTAAGGTACAACGAAATCGGAATTCCTATAATTGCAGACAAAGCTGTTGCCACAACTGCTAAATAAAGAGAACCCAAAATCGCATTCAAAATCCCACCTTCTTTTCCAATATAAAACCCGCCTTTTGGTAACTGACTAACCATCTCCCAATTGAGATAAGGAAGCCCCTTATACAAGATAGTTCCTACGATAAAAAAAAGGGAAGCCGTCACAGTTATCCCAGAGAGATGCATAAAACCTTTGGCTACCTTTTCACTCAATAGCCGTCTTTTCGTATTATCCATGCTGAGCTCCTTCCAGGCGTCTCAATATAAGACGAGATATTAAATTAAAAACAAATATGATTACAAACAGCAACAACGCGGAGAACATTAATGCAGATTCATAAAGTGGAATTGACATCATTTCCCCAAAATTATTGGCTATTAATGCTGGAATTGGATACCCTGCATCAAATACCGAAGTCGGTACTTTTGCAACATTGCCACAGACCATCAATACCGCAATTGTTTCACCAAAGGCCCTAGATGTTGACAAAACAATTGCAGCCACAATCCCAGGTCTAGCTTTCTTCAGAATAACATGTTTGATGGTGTCCCATTTTGTCGCACCCAAGGATAGCGAAGCAGCTTTTAACTCATAGGGTATTGTTTGAAGCACCTCCACCATAATGGAAATCATAATGGGAAAGATCATCACCGCCAATACAATCCCACCGGCAAGCACAGAATAACCCGATGTAACAACCCCGAAGACGGGAGCGATATACAACTGAATTAAAGGTACAATAAATAACACTCCCCAAACACCATAAAGAACTGGTGGTATCGCTGCTAAAATATTGACCAACGGAAACATCATATTCTTTAAGGCATCCGAAGCATATTCAGTCAAATAAACAGCAGTCAGTATACAAAGCGGAATCGCAATAGCAAGAGAAATCAAGGTAACAGCAAGCGTACCTGCAATAAAAGGCAAAAAGCCAAACGATCCTTTCATTGGTGACCAAACCTTGTCAGTTAACAGTTGAAAGATATTACTATATTCAAATAACGGAATCGATTTTATGGTTAAACCAACTGCAATAATCACCACAACTGAAAGTGAAATCAGCAAGAGGAGCAAAGTGGATCGCTTGACCAGTGTATCTTTAACGAGACGAGTATTTAGCATGCTATAAATTATTAAGTTCTTCTTTTATCAGTGTTTCATTTAGTGGGACATAACCATTTTCAAGGAGTTGCGATTGCGCCTGTTTCTGGAGTACAAAAGAAATAAACTCCTTCAACAGAAGGGATTCGGTCTTATTACGCGTTACAAAGGTTAACTCTCTTGAAGGTGGAGCAGGGTATTTCCCCGTAGCAACGGCCTCTGTCAAATTAGATAGTGTACCATAAAACTGCTCATCATCTTCAACATGTCCATTTTTATTCAGATCCAAAGGAACAACAGCAATACGGTCAAAGACCTTGTTAGTTTTTAGATTATAAACGTAGTTAATGTTATTGAATCCAATCCCATTGATATCATCCTTAATAGCTTGGGCAATCCCGGGGTCACCAAAAATGCCAATACCTTGCAGATCTTCCTGCTTATGACCAAAAAATTTGGCCCATGTTTCAGCTGCTCCAGCGGCATCGGAACGCACATACACGTTAATAGGATCCGCCGTAAACTGAGAATCAATCTCTTTCCAGGTCTTAAACTTTCGATCCACAAAAATATTCAGCAATTCTTCGCGACTCAAACCACGCTTCAAAATAGCAGGATAATTAGGATTGTCAGGATTGATTGTACAGATAACAGCATCTTTTGCAACAATGATCGGAACAGCTCCTTTTTTTATTTCTTGCTCATGCAGATCTCTCGACACCATCCCGATATCAACCATCCCTGTAAGAACATCTGCAATCCCTTTTCCAGCACCTCCAGCTGAAATATTGAAGCGAACATTCGGGTGTATTTTTTTAAAATCTTCACTCCAAATCACCGCCAAAGGATAAAGGGCAAATGCACCGGACAAAGAAATATTCCCTTCAAAACCATGTTCCTTGCTGTAACCATTTTTAACTTTCGGCGCACAGGAAGTCATTTTAAATACGATTACACAGCTTAAAATCAGAACTATAAAACACTTTCTCATCATTACACCTAAAAGTCTACAGGTTTTGTATATTAAATTTTATAGGGCAAATATATATTAATTTGGTAGATATTATAGAATATTAAAAAAATATTTTTACATTTGACCTCGAGAAAAGAATACTAAATCAATAGATTTTATTTGTTATATGCAAAGCTTCCGCACAGAATTAGAAAACCCAATCGTGGAAAAGGAAATTATCGAACTTGAAAAAAAGATTCGATTGTTCCATGAGGGCAAAATTGCCGACGAGAAATTTAGATCGTTGCGTTTGGCTAGGGGGGTATATGGACAAAGACAACCTGGAGTTCAAATGGTTCGTATAAAACTTCCATTTGGAAAGGTTACGTTTAAGCAATTGAACAAAATTGCAGCGATATCAGACGAATACGCAAGCCGCAACCTGCACCTGACCACACGTCAAGATATACAGATTCATTACGTTAGTCTTGACCGTACACCAGAACTTTGGTCCAAATTAGCTGAAGACGATATTACATTACGTGAAGCTTGTGGGAATACAGTCCGTAATGTCACCGCTTCTCCAAGTTCAGGAATCGATCCAAAGGAACCTTTTGATGTTTCGCCATATGCTCAGGCAACTTTTGAATATTTTTTGCGCAATCCAGTATGTGCGGAAATGGGAAGAAAATTCAAAATGTCATTTTCTGCAAGTGATGAAGACACTGCATTTTCCTATATTCATGACCTTGGTTTTATTCCAAAACTAAAAGTTGTCAATGGTGTGGAAACGAGGGGTTTTAAAGTACTATTGGGCGGGGGATTGGGATCTCAGCCTTTCCTAGCATCAGTAACAAGCGAGTTTCTACCAGAAGATGAACTGATCCCTTATATAGAAGCTACACTTCGTGTCTTTGATCGTTATGGTGAAAGAAATAACCGCAATAAAGCTCGATTCAAATACCTTATTCAGAAATTAGGGTTGGAAGAAGTGCTAAATTTAATTGAAGCCGAAAAAATTGCGACTAAGGTGAAAAGCTATCCGATCGACCGAACTAAAATCGAACAGCCATTACCACCAGACGACAGCCGGCTATCTACTATTGACCTAGATAGCGATTTAAACTATCAGGTCTGGAAGGGCACCAATACATTCGCGCAAAAACAAGACGGATATTATGGTGTTTATGTGCGGGTATCCACGGGGGATATTGGTACAGATAAATCTCGCGCGTTGGTTGCTGGTTTGAACAATTTGGTCGCTGACGACATCCGTATCACGCAAAACCAGAGCTTACTACTAAAATACGCAACAGAAAAGTCACTGCCACATATCTATCAATTACTTAAATCTTTGGATCTAGCTCAGGTCGGTTTTGATAGTACAGCAGATGTAACAACTTGCCCCGGTACGGACACCTGCAATCTAGGTATCTCAAACAGTACCGAAATGGCTCGGGTTATTGAATCTTATATCGCTGAATTTCACCAAGATTTTGTCTTTAATCGTGATTTAAAAATCAAAATTTCTGGTTGTATGAATTCTTGCGGACAACATGGTCTGGCACATATTGGCTTTCATGGTAGTTCCGTCAAAGCGGAGGGCAAAGTGGTCCCTGCAGCACAAGTTATGCTTGGCGGTGGAACAATTGGCAATGGTGAAGGACGTGTTGCAGAACGTATTATCAAAGTACCAACAAAAAGAGTCTTACATGTTGTCGAATGGGTGCTAAATGATTATAAAAAAAATGCGGAAGCAAATGAAAATTTCCATGCTTACTACGACAGACAAAGTAAGAATTACTTTTATAATCTTTTAAAACCGCTATCGGATCTGACCAATCTTACTGAAGACGAATTTGTCGACTGGGGGCATGAAGGCACTTTCCAAACGGCAATCGGGGTTGGCGAGTGTGCGGGTGTCGTTATTGACTTGGTTGCCACGTTGATCTATGAGGCGGAAGAAAAGTTACAATGGGCAAATGAAACATTTCAAGAATCCAAATTCTCGGATGCAATTTATCATGCCTATAATGCCTTTGTACAAGCAGCAAAAGCCCTATTATTGGATAAGGGAGTTAGCGCAAGCACACAAAATATCGTAATCAACGAATTCCAAACGCATTTCGTGGAAACGGGTGAATATAATTTTGACCAAACGTTTCCAGAATTAGTCTTACAGATGAGTAAAAATGAACCAACGGAGCATTTTGCAATTAACTACCTTCTGGAAGCAACCAAGTTTATCAATGAAGTCTACCAACGCAAAAATTTAAAACCAGTATTGGTATAGGAGGGAATAGGTATGTCAATAAAAGCAAAAGTAACATTGGTAGGAGCAGGTCCGGGTGACCCAGATCTGATCAGCCTAAAGGGCATCAAAGCAATAGAAAAAGCAGATGTCATTTTATACGATGCCTTGGTGAATGAAGAATTACTGGATTACGCACAGGCTGAATGCATCAAGATATATGTTGGAAAACGAGCAGAACAACTCTCTACTTCACAGGATGAAATTAATCGCCTTTTGGTGGATTATGCCTTAAACTATGGCCATGTTGTCCGTCTAAAAGGTGGTGATCCATTTGTTTTTGGCCGTGGTGGAGAAGAAATTGATTACGTACAACAATATGGTATTGAAACTGCAGTTGTGCCGGGTATTTCCTCCGCAATTGGGCTTACCGGACTACAACAACTTCCATTAACTTACCGGGGAATCAGTGAGAGCTTTTGGGTCATCACAGGCTCCAAATCGGATGGCTCACTATCAACAGATCTTTACCTGGCGGCAGAATCCAAGGCCACCGTCGTTGTCTTGATGGGCTATGGAAAATTGGCAGAGATCGTGGAAATTTACCGTCAAAGAAATCTTCACAATTTACCAATAGCCTTGATTCAAAATGGTTCATTGCCTAATGAAAAGGTTGTACTGGGTACTATCGATAATATTCTTGATGAATCAACTGAGAAAAGGGTCGGTGTACCAGCGATTATTGTAATCGGCGAGGTCGTTGCCAAGCATCGTTCATTCCAACACATTAAAGAAAAAGCTTTAGCTTTATAGATATGAACCAGCTATTTCCAATATTTGTCAAACTAAATCAAATTGACACCTTACTTGTTGGAGGCGGGAAAGTTGCATTGGAAAAATTTCAGGCTTTAATTTCCAATGATGAGAAATTAAGACTGACCATTGTGACTAGAGAAATCATCCCAGAATTTGAGGAACTATTGCAAAATTACGCACAAATTCAGCTCTACATTCGCCCTTTTACGTCAGATGACCTTACCGACAAACAACTTGTTATTGCAGCAACCAATAACATAGAGCTTAACGAGCAGTTGCGTAATCTAACAAGGCAAAATAACATACTATTTAATGCTGCGGACAAACCCGACTTATGCGATTTCTATCTGGGATCCATTGTAAAAAAAGGTGACCTGAAAATAGCCATTTCCACCAATGGCAAATCACCAACAATTGCCAAAAGGGTGAAAGAACTATTAAATGACCTGCTACCGGAGGAAATTGACGAAACACTGTCACTCATGAGTACTTATCGAGAGCAGCTTAGAGGAGATTTCGAATACAAAGTAAAGCAGTTGAACGAGCATACCAAAAATATATTACGTTATGAACGTTAAGGAAATTAAAGAAATTATTGGCGGAAAAAAAGGAGTGGAGCTCTTACAAACAATAGCATCACTATTTCCTAATGAGGTAGTTTTTTCAACCTCTTTCGGTATTGAGGATCAAGTAATCACGGAATGGATTGGTAAAAATAATATTAATATTGAAATATTCACGTTGGATACTGGACGACTGTTCAAAGAAACCTATTCCCTGTGGAGCCGTACCTTGGAACGCCATCAATTGCCCATCAAAACCTATACTGCGGATACAACATTGTTGGAAGATTTTATCAGCAGAAAAGGCCCAAACTCCTTCTATGAATCGGTTGAGAATCGAAAGGAATGTTGTAGGATAAGGAAAATTGAACCTTTACAACGTGCGATTAAAGGAAAAAAAATTTGGGTAACGGGCATCCGATCAGATCAATCCATCAATCGCCACGATATGGACTTTATCGAATACGATGAAGCAAACCAAATCCTCAAAATCCATCCTTTATTTGACTGGACTTTTGAGGAAGTAAAGAATTATTGTAAAGAACAACATATCCCATACAATGTGTTGCACGACAAGGGCTTCCCAAGTATCGGTTGTCAACCTTGCACAAGAGCGATACAAGAAGGAGAGGACTTCCGCGCTGGTAGATGGTGGTGGGAAGATCAAAGTAAAAAAGAATGTGGTTTGCACGGTGTTAAATCATAAAATAGCGAAGCAAAAACGCAAATTCATTAAATCAAATTTTATTATTTCAGAGAATGGACTATTTAGATCATTTAGAAGCGGAAGCAATATATATTTTAAGAGAGGTAGCCGGACAATTTGAAAAACCAGCGCTATTATTCTCTGGTGGTAAAGACTCCATTACACTTGTCCACTTGGCAAAAAAAGCATTTAGACCCGGTAAATTTCCTTTTCCATTAGTTCATATTGACACTGGTCACAATTTCCCCGAAACAATCACTTTCAGGGATTCACTGATTGAAGATATAGGAGAAAAACTTATTGTTGGTTATGTTCAAGACAGCATTGATCAAGGGAAAGTCGTTGAGCAAAAGGGAAAAAATGCAAGTCGCAATGCCTTGCAGACTGTTACCTTACTCGATACAATCTCAAAACATGGTTTTGACGCTTGTATCGGTGGCGCACGTAGGGACGAAGAAAAAGCCCGTGCCAAGGAGAGAATCTTCTCAGTGCGTGATGAATTTGGACAATGGGATCCCAAACGCCAAAGACCTGAACTGTGGAGCATCTTTAATGGCAAAATAAATAAAGGTGAAAATGTACGCGTGTTTCCCATTTCAAACTGGACGGAGCTCGATGTTTGGAATTATATTAAACGCGAACAGATCGCATTGCCATCTATCTATTTCAGCCATGAACGAGAGGTTATTACCCGAAATGGGCAATTGATGGCTGCAGCCTCATTCTTAAATATCGATGCAGAGGATATTGTAGAACGCAAATCTGTACGTTTCAGAACTGTAGGCGACATGACTTGTACAGCAGCGGTAGATTCAACGGCAACAGAGCTAGATGATATTATCGCTGAGATCAAGGCCTCAACGGTAAGTGAACGTGGCGCCAGAATGGACGATAAGGTATCGGAAGCAGCTATGGAAGAACGCAAAAAACAAGGATACTTTTAATTCAAATCAAATACCTGATATTGACAACAATGAATATATTGAAATTTATAACGGCCGGTTCTGTAGATGATGGTAAAAGTACCTTGATTGGCCGATTACTATACGATACAAACTCCATTTTGGATGACCAATTGGAAGCTATACAACGTGCCAACCGAAAAAATGACGACGGAACAGTAGACTTGGCCATATTGACTGATGGACTTAAAGCTGAACGCGAACAAGGGATAACAATCGACGTAGCATATAAATATTTTCAGACCGAACACCGAAAATATATTATAGCCGATGCTCCAGGACATATCCAATACACCAGAAACATGGTAACTGGCGCGTCCAATTCGGATCTTATAATCATTTTGGTTGACGCACGTAAAGGTGTCATAGAGCAAACAAAACGCCATTCTTTCATTGCTAAATTATTGGCCATGAAACAAGTTTTGGTTTGCATAAATAAGATGGATATGGTCGATTATAGCGCTTCTGTTTTCGAACAGATCAAAGCCGATTATTTAACTTTAGCGACCAATCTCGGACTTAAGGATATTGATTTCATACCAGTTTCAGCCTTAAAAGGAGACAATATTGTCCATAAGTCCGAAAGAATGAGTTGGTATGCAGGCGAATCTTTATTGAATTACCTAGAAAATGTGGAAATTCACGAACAGGAAGCAGCCAGCTGGCGGTTTCCCGTCCAATGGGTTGTAAGACCGCAAACAGATGATTTGCACGATTATAGAGGTTATGCGGGCCGCGTACTAGGAGAGGGCTTAACAGTTGGTGACCAAGTTATTGTTTATCCAGCAGAAACACATAGTACAATTCAAGCGATTGAATTAAACGGAAAACAACTTCAACGGGCTGAAAACGGACAATCTGTTATTGTACACCTCAGTGATGATGTTGATATTAGTCGTGGCGATACCATTGCGAGTGTAGAACATCCACCAAAGTTTGAGCGTAATATTCAAGCAAATTTATGTTGGTTCGACAATAAACCTTTGGATACAACACAAGTGTATCTTGTCCAAAGTCACAGTAAATTAACCAAAGTTAAGATCGTAGATGTGTTGTATAAATTTGATATCAATACACAGGAAAAAATATATCACGATCCGATCAAACTAAATGATATTGGTCGAATAGCCATTAAATCTGCTGAGAATCTAGTATTTGATTTACAGCAGGAAAATGCCGCAAATTCTCAAGCCATTGTTATTGATCCACGGACAAATTTAACAGTCGGCGCATTAATGATTCAAGCTGTCGACTAACAAAGACGATTAATTGTAAATATTCAACCTAAATATTTTTTAAGGAACTCAGACAATGTTTGGGTTCCTTTTATATTTGCTGTAGTACAAAAGCGGAGACAATCGTTACAACCAACATCCCAGTATTCGGCTTATTATTAAAACTGTTGATTTACAAAAATACTATTGAATCGATATAAAAGGAGAGTATTCAAAACTTATATTTAACATAATATAAATTATAAATAACTAATGTACAAAAAGGATATAGGCCTCCGAGTTAAAACTAAGCTAAAATATTTGCCAAATAATCATAAAAAAGTATTAGATGTTAGATATTTTATAATTATAAGCTCTATTTCAATCCATTTTATCAAAACAGAATCATTTTCGTTGTTCAATAATAAAAATCGAACAAAATACAGTCAATTTATCATTACACACACATTTCACCAATGAATCATCGATTTTAGACGAAAAAAATAAAATATGAAATTTCATTAAAACAGATTAATATTTGTAAATAATTAACAAATATTGGTTTTTCATTAAAAAATACATAAATTAGTGCCAGCCAAAGGGAAATTTTACTAATTAAAACATGTCAAAAAATTTTAACGAGTTCATCTCAATCGTTGAGAAACGCAATCCAAATGAACCAGAATTCTTACAAGCTGTAAAAGAAGTTACCGAGGATTTATTTCCTTATATTACCGAAAACCATCCTGAATTTTTCGACCAAAAGATTCTTGAAAGACTGACTGAACCAGAGCGGATTATATCCTTCCGTGTAACCTGGTTGGATGATAACCATCAGGTACAGGTAAATCGTGGTTATCGTGTTCAAATGAACAGTTCAATCGGTCCATATAAAGGCGGTCTCCGCTTCGCTCCTTCTGTTAACCAAAGTATTTTAAAATTCCTCGCTTTTGAGCAAGTATTTAAAAACAGCTTAACAGGACTGCCAATTGGTGGTGGTAAAGGAGGCTCTGATTTTGACCCTAAAGGTAAATCAGATAATGAAATTATGCGTTTTTGTCAAAGCTTTATGACTGAACTTTATCGTCATATTGGTGCAGATACAGATGTTCCTGCAGGAGATATTGGCGTTGGTGGACGTGAAATAGGTTTCCTATTTGGTCAATTTAAGCGACTTCAAAACAATTTTACAGGTGTTCTAACAGGTAAAGGTGAATTATGGGGTGGATCATATATTCGTCCTGAAGCTACTGGCTATGGGCTTCTATATTTTGTTGACTGTATATTTAAATATCAAGGAAAATCTTTACAAGGTAAAGTAGCGACAGTATCTGGTGCTGGCAACGTAGCCTTTTACGCTGTTGAAAAAGCCGTTCAACTTGGCGCCAAAGTGATTACAGTTTCAAATAGCTTGGGTACACTTTATGATCCTGATGGTTTTGATGCCGAAAAAATGGCATTTGGGGCTACCTTGGGAAGAAACCTCGATCAATACCCTGCACGTTATCCGAATGCCCAGTTCTTACCTGGTCAAAAGCCTTGGCAATTTAAATGTGATATCGCATTGCCATGTGCGACACAAAATGAATTAGAAGAATCGGATGCTAAAGCGCTTGTAGCAAATGGTTGTATCTGCGTAGCTGAGGGTGCCAATATGCCTTCTACTGCAGAAGCTATTAAAGTTTTTCTAGACGCAAAAATCAGTTTTGCACCCGGTAAAGCCGCGAATGCTGGAGGTGTTGCTGTCAGCGGTTTAGAAATGTCTCAAAACTCAATCCGGACACAATGGTGTACAGAAGAAGTTGACAATCGCTTAAAAATTATTATGGAAAGCATTCACGAAACTTGTTTGAAATATGGCCAAGACAGTGGATTCGTTAATTATTTGAAAGGTGCCAATATTGGTGGTTTCATAAAAGTCGCTAACGCGATGAAAGCACAAGGTATCGTATAACACGCCTTTTTCTAATCATATCATAATCCTGAGCGCTCAAATGCATTGCATTTGGGCGTTTTTTTATATTTTTATGCTAATTTTAAAAAACACGAAATTTACATGAGATTAATAGCTGAACTCCCCCATCCCGATTGCAAGATTTCAATTTTTGGTATGAATCAAAAATTCATTATTAAATTTGAGCAAGGAAACTTAGAACAATCCTATAAAATTGCAGAAATGGATATAATTGGCGGTGTAAATGGGGTATTTGATTTACTCGACGAAGAATTTCTAAAGAGTGTAATCGATCAATTCGCTTCGATGCGCCAATCTTTTAACAATGCTTATAGTAGATACGAATAAAAAATCTATGCTGAACTATATCTATTTTGTGGCATTTTGGGCCTGTCAAATTATTTCATCTATCCTATTTAAACTTGGCGGGGTACATCCGAAGTATAAATGGACAACTTTAATTATTGGAAACATTATTCTTTTATCAGCAAGTTGGTTTCTTGTACAGTTATTTAAAAATGTCTCTCAACCCATCGTAATTGCCTTATGTTCTGGCGGTACATTTTTGACCGTCCAGTTGGCGATGGCGCTGTATTTTAAAAGTTCATTGAGCTGGCAGCAAGTACTGGGTATGTTTGTCATTATTTCAGGCATGGTTTTGATTACTTTTGGAGGTAAAGAAACAACCTAAGCTATGCTGAAATTAGTTATAGATGTGTTTATTTGTTATAGTAAAACTCATCTATAACTAATGAACCTGCCAATTGTTGGTTAAAACGATCTAGATCGGTCATTTTGCCAGAAATATCATACATTACCTCCAACTTACCATTGATCTTTTCAATAACACGTCTAGTAGCTTTAATCTTAAAATCCAATGCCAATTGTTCAAACTCATGTAAGTGATAAAACTCATTGGAACTAAATTTCACGTGTAGAGAACGGATTAGGTAATAACGAGCCAGAAGAATTTCTATCCGCTGAAAAAGTGCGAGTATTACCACCATAAAGACAGCAAAGGAAATGGCATAAACCAGTTGCCCCAATCCGGCAAACATGCCGATACCGGCTGTCGCCCAAATAACGGCCGCCGTTGTGAGACCACTGACCGATAGCTTGCCTTTAAAGATCACACCAGCGCCAATAAAGCCTATACCAGTCACAATATTTGCAGCTACGCGATCCGTACTATTTCCAATAAACAAACAGGAAACAATAGTAAACATCGCCGAACCAAAACAAATAAGTACTACCGTTCGAAATCCAGCAGATTTATTCCTATACTCACGTTCAAAACCAATTAAACTGCCACACAGAATTGAAGTGATCGCGTTTAATAAAGGCTCACTAGTCAAAAAGTTAATAATATTCTCCATACTAAACTTTGCAGAAAGATGAAACATGGAGCTCCAAACATTCGCGGCTCCATGCAATATAGGCTATAGATAAGCGTACGTTATACCATCGCCCCCACGATCTTGATGCTCGTCCTCAAAACGGCTTACATGGCTATATTTACGGAGGTAGTCGCGAATAAATTTGCGCAAAATACCATCACCTTTACCATGAATAATTTTTAAGGATGGGTAACCTATCATGACGGCCCGATCCAGAACACGTTCTAATTCATTCAGTGCGTCTTCTGTGCGCATGCCTCTTAAATCAAGTTCTGGTTTAAAATCAGCAACACTACCAGAAGACAGTGATTTTGACAGACTTTTTGCGGACTTCTTCCCTTCCCGACCTTCGAGTTTAACGACATTCTTTCGCTTTTGAACAGTACGCAATTCACCCATGGCAAGAATAAGGTTGTTCTTTGCAATTTCGACAATCTGCGCTTCAGCACCATTATCAATAATCTGCACCCAATCCCCAATATTTAATACAGTGGATTCAGGTGTTTTCTCTTTGACGATTTGCTTTGCTGGTTTTTGCTCTTTGGGGAGAACAGCTTGAAGTGCCTGATCCAAATTGCTGCGCAACTCACGTGTTTTCTCTTTATCCGCTTTTGCAGATTTGATCTGTGCTACCGTATTTTCGATTAACTTATTCGAACTTTTAATAATCTGCTGCGCTTCCTCTTTCGCCTTCTTCAAAATCACGCGCTTATTTTCTTCCAAATAACTTTGCAATTCCAAATACTCCGATTTAATCGACTCCAGTTCCTTCTCGCGCTTATTAATAGCAACTTTTGTATCAAACACCTCTTTCTTCTCTCGTTCAAGATCGATCAATAGTGTATCTACCTTCTTCTGCTGAACACCAATTTTACTTTTAGCAGATTCCAGAATATCCTTACCTAATCCTATTTTCTGCGCGATTTCGAAAGCATAAGAGCTTCCTGGCTTGCCAATTTGAAGGATATACATCGGTTTCATTTCGCGATTGTCAAATAACATTGAAGCATTTTCCAAACCCGTCGTGTTACTAGCAAAAACTTTAAGATTTGAATAGTGTGTTGTCACAACTCCCCTAATTTGCTTTTTGCTAAGTGATTCCAATACAGCCTCAGCAATAGGTCCTCCAAACAAAGGGTCAGTACCTGTTCCAAACTCATCGATCAGTACCAAAGTACGCCCGTTTGCAAATTCCGTGAAATATTTCATCTTGGACAGATGCGCGCTGTAGGTACTCAAATCACTTTCAATGGATTGATCATCGCCTATATCTGCAAATATTTGCTTAAAAACACCGACTTTACTTGTCGGTTCCGCTGGTATTAATAAGCCCGATTGCACCATGATTTGCAACAGACCAACCGTTTTCATACATACAGATTTCCCACCCGCATTCGGCCCTGAGACAACAATAATGCGTTGAATATTATCGATTTGAATGTTCAACGGAACAACAGTATGATGCTGATTCAGCAATAGAAGCGGGTGTCGACCATTGACCAAATTAATCTCGGCTTCCTTCGATAACTCCGGCATCTCCGCCTCAATATCCAAAGCAAAAAGTGCTTTCGCACGCACAAAATCTACTTTGGTCAATAGGCTATGATAGGAAAGCAATAGCGGAATATGTGGTCGGACCTTGTCCGTTAGCTCGACTAAAATACGGATGACCTCACGTCTACGTTCAAACTCTAAATCCCTAATCTTATTATTTAACTGAAATACTTCTTCAGGTTCTATATAAGCTGTTTGTCCTGTAGCTGACTCATCATGAATCAAACCTTTGAGCTTTCTTTTATTTTCCGCAAGAATAGGAATACAGAGCCTTCCATCCCGTATCGTCAGATTCCCGTCCGCTGTCCAGCCACTGTCCTGTGCGCTCTTAAAGATACTATTGATACGTTTAAGTGCCTCCTGTTCCGCTCGCTGAATCTGTTGGGTTATTTCCAACAATAATCGAGAAGCATTATTTTTAAGCTTTCCACGTTCATCAATGATCATTTCAATATCGCGAATAATCCCCTTCTCGATCGGTAAATGTTCAAATAATACCTCTAGATTGGGATAGAGTCCCTCCCGTTCATTAAAATAACGAATAATCGCGTAAACAGTCTTGAGGGATAATAACACCCGAAAGAATTCATCCTCGAATAAAAATGCCCCCTCTACCCGAGCTTTCTCAATAATAGATCGAAGCGGAAAGAAATTTTCAACCGGAAATGCGCCATCATTCATTAGAAGATCCTTAAACTCGCTGGTTTGTCTTAGAAACCGGTCGATTTGGTCAAACCGAGTTTGAGGTTGAATTTTTTCAACCAACTCACGCCCCGACTCGCTTAGGCATTTTTGTTTTATTTTATCTTTTATCTCGGAAAACCCGAGTTTATCAATTGCATTTATTGGATATACCATAGAAATTATATTCTTTGATGGTTAAAGTTTCGTCGGCGGCTTGATATGCTGCGGCGGCGTAAGAATTGGTCTTTTTTCCAATTCATTTGTTGGTAATTGTGGCTCCACATGCTTTTGTGTCACAACAGTATCCCTGACTGAAGTACCAGGTGTTTTCAGTTGGGGAGCTGTATCTTTCTGTGGAGAAGGTGATTCAATTGGTAAATTTGAATTACCGACCGACAACTGGTTCATGAGATAGCCATTCAAGCTTATACCAGTCTTTGTTTGAACACTGATATTAAACAACGAAGATGCTTCCCTAAAGTTGAATTTCGTCTTATTTGGCAGATAATGGATAAGTGCTGCAATTCGTTCCTGATAAGCCTGTTGTGCACGCATAACACGATTGGTACTATCTTGAAGACGCATATTCTGGATTGAATCACGCGTTCGAATTGAATCTTGTTTTTTCCGTTCTATATCTGCATAAATCTTATTTTCCTTCGTTAAATTATCCTCCACTTTTTTATAAATCGCAGACATCACTTCAGCATCCTTACCATAATAGTCTAAGTTCTTTCGAAAAGAAATCGAATCCAATCCATATTTATCAAAGGTCACTTGATACAGAGGCAACATCACTTTACGTGCACTATCAATGGGTAAAATATTAAGATAAGAGTCCGTCAGCTGAATTTCTGTCAAGGCATCCACAAACTTACTTTGAGAGATAATATCTTTCCCCCCAGTTCCGACACAAGAACCAAATAAAAAAATCACTGCAAGTAGATTCAGTATTAATCGTAGCATTTCGTAGTTTTGTACAAATTTACAAAAAGCACCGACATTTGGCACTTTTTACATCATCAAAACTATATCGGAAATGAGTATTGCTAGTAATTTAGAAACGTTAAGATTGGAAACCGAGGCTGTTGGGGTACAACTTGTAGCAGTTTCAAAAACAAAATCCAATTCGGACATTATGGAAGCCTATGAGGCAGGACAACGTATCTTTGGTGAGAATCATGTTCAAGAATTAGTAGAGAAAGCAGAGCTTTTACCTAAAGATATTCAGTGGCATATGATTGGCCACCTTCAAACAAATAAGGTTAAATATATTACACCATTCATCAGCTTAATTGCGTCAGTTGATTCATTAAAATTATTAAAAGAGATTAACAAACATGCTCAGAAAGCGAAGCGTACAATCGACTGTTTGTTGCAAGTATATATTGCAGAAGAAGAAACAAAATTTGGTTTCGACCATGCCGAGCTAGTTGAGCTTCTTCGCGACGACGAGTTTCTCGAATTAAAAAATATTCGAATTTGTGGTTTAATGGGCATAGCATCCAATACGGATAAAGAAAAAGTCATTAAGGCTGAATTCTATGAGTTAAAAATGTTATTCGATGGAATTAAGGCAAGTTTTTACCGGAAGGAAGAGTATTTTAATATTCTCTCCATGGGGATGTCTTCAGACTATAAGCTGGCGATTGAAGAAGGTTCAACAATGGTACGCATTGGAAGCACAATATTTGGTAAAAGAGTAATCAAGCACTTCAAAAACAATGATTAAAGCAACCATACGAGAGGCAATCGACAATGATTGCCCACAAATGCTCGAGCTGATTAAAGAATTGGCTATTTTTGAAAAAGCACCAGACGAAGTCACAGTATCACTTGAAGAATTTAAAGATGCAGGCTTTGGAAAGAATCCCGTATGGGGCGCATTCGTTGCTGAAGTGGATGGCGAAATTGTCGGAATTTCATTATATTATGTCCGATATTCAACGTGGAAAGGCAGAAGACTCTATTTGGAGGATCTGATTGTCACCGAAAGCATGCGAGGTTTGGGGATAGGAAAACTGCTTTTTGATAAAACTTTAGCTTACGGCAAACAATGTGGATTCCATGGCATGGTATGGCAAGTCCTCGATTGGAACGAGCCCGCTATAAAGTTTTATCAAAAATATAAAGCAAACTTTGATGCCGAATGGATCAATGTGTCAATCACTTATTAAATAACGGAGATAATCTATTCAATGCGATTTTACTTTTCTTTAATAGTATTAGTTATCAGCTGTTTGCTATCTGCTTGCGATGACCACAAAAAGGCCGCTATAACGGCACAGCTCACGGACACACTCTCCTATAGTCAAAAAAGCATAGATGAGCATAGCAATTATTTTCTAAAAGAAGATGATCGATTGGACACAACGTACTTTCGCGCAAAATACCCTGTTTTTCAGGAAGATAAAATTAATGAACTTATCACCAATATTGTTCATCTCGAAGGCGACACAAGTATGCAGGAGGCCGCCCATCGATTTATTAATTCTTACAATGAATATGTGGAGGATAATAACGGCAAATCCACTGCAACCTGGAACCGGGATCTACAGGTCGATGTGATCGCCAATACTCCTGTTTTTCTGGGACTAAGAACAAAGCAGGACGAATACACGGGCGGTGCACATGGTGACCACTTCACCCTTTATTCAAACTTCGATAGACAGTCAAACAAACAGATTATGATTGATGACATTATTCAAAAAGAGAATAAAGATAAATTTGTCAAAATCGCTGAGCAATATTTCCGCAAACAAGAAGGGTTAAGTACGGACGATTCTTTAAGTGGAAAGTATTTTTTTGAAGATGGTAGGTTTTCGCTCGCAGATAATTTTACGTTTGAAAAGGACGATATTCTATTTTATTATAACGTGTATGAGATCAAATCCTATGCAGAGGGAAATACAGAATTACGTATTCCCTACACGACATTCAAACATCTGATTTCTGACAAAGGATTACATTATATCAATAGTATCAATTAGCAATCAACTAAACTAATAAATAAATGCAGGTTTTTAAATTTGGGGGCGCATCAGTAAAGGATGCAGAAAGTGTCAGAAATTCAGCGCGGATTATTTCAAAATACAAGGGCGAAGCCTTGTTAGTTGTCATATCAGCGATGGGAAAGACAACAAACCTTCTAGAAAAATTGACCAAAGAATATTTTAACAATACTGGCAATCAATTTCAGACATTGGAAGAGGCCAAAGAATTTCACTTTCATATTCTTCGAGAATTATTTCCTGACGCTGAACACCCTATATTTGATGAGGTTTCTAACTGCTTTGTGGAGATCGAGTGGATTTTAGAGGAGGAACCTCAAGATTCATATGACTATCTTTTCGATCAAATTGTATCGATGGGTGAACTTATCTCGACGAAGATTGTGGCAGCTTATGTTTCTTTTATTGGTGAAAAGGTAAAGTGGCTCGATGCGCGTGATTATATATTCACAGACAATACGTATCGCGAAGCAGTTGTAGACTGGAATAAAACTGAAGAAAAAATTCGTACGGAGCTGCCTGCAATACTTGACGAATATATCGTGATTACGCAAGGTTTTTTGGGCTCTACCTCTGAAAATTTCACAACTACTTTGGGTCGTGAAGGCTCCGATTATTCGGCTGCAATCTTTGCTTCTTGTTTGAATGCTGAAAATGTAACGATTTGGAAGGATGTTCCTGGTGTACTTAATGCCGATCCAAAATGGTTTGAGAAAACCGAGCTAATTCCCGAGTTATCCTATACGGATGCCATCGAACTCACTTATTATGGTGCCACGGTCATTCACCCTAAAACCATCAAACCATTACAGAATAAGAAAATCGCATTGAACGTACGTTCCTTTGTCGACCCCGATTCTCCAGGTACTATGATAAAAAGTACGAATCAAACCTTACCTGTCCCTTCTTTCATATTCAAGGTAAATCAAATTTTTATTTCCATCTCTCCAAGGGACTTTTCTTTTATCGTGGAAGATAATTTAAGAGATATCTTCAATCTATTCTACGAGCATCGTATCAAAATCAATATGATGCACAACACAGCTATCAATTTCACCGTTGCAGTAGATGATACAGGAAAAAATCTGGTGGACTTAATCAATGAGCTGGAGCAAAGGTTCAAAGTCAAATATGAATCCGGACTCGAACTTATTACAATTCGTTATTACAATCAAGAAACAATTGATCGCGTTTTGGTTGATAAGCAAGTTATTAGTGAATTAAAGGATACGTATACCTGTCAGCTTCTCGTAAAGAAAATATAAATGAATACATTGATCCTTCAAGAGGAGATTCAACGGTTTTTAGATAAAAACGCACTTGAATCACCTACTAAAATTGCATTAAAAAAATCTCCTTTTGAAGGAATATTGTCTTCCGAGCTTGCCGCACAACTCGACGGAAGACAACGGGCTAGCGCAAAAATTCCCTTATGGACCGAAACGCCAGGGATCTATTTTCCTGCTAAGCTTAACTTGGAGCAATGTTCTTCGGAAACAACGGCAGTATTCAAAAGTTCACTAATTAAAAAAGGTACACGCTTGATTGATGCCACCAGTGGCTTTGGGGTAGATAGCTTTTACTTCTCAAAACAGGCTGCACAGGTTACGTCTTGCGAACTAAATCCTGATTTGGCAGCGATCACAAAACATAATGCCGTTGTATTGAAAGCAGATAACCTTCAGATCATTGCCGCTAACGGTGTCGATTACATTCTCAATGATCCAATCAAACAATTTGATTACATCTATTTAGATCCTTCGAGAAGAGTTCAAAACAAAAAAGTCTTTTTATTGGATGAATGTGAACCTAATTTAGTGCAATTGCAGGATGACTTTTTTCAGCGCAGCAACACCATCATCAGCAAACTTGCACCACTATTGGATATCTCTTCTGCCATACAACAGCTGAGACATGTAAAAGATGTTTATGTTGTATCCTCACAAAATGACTGCAAAGAGCTTATTTTCGTGCAAGAAAAAGATTATGAAGGTGACGCTGTCGTTCATGCCGTCAGATTATATCACGGACAGCAACAAGTTATCTCCTTCACCTATGAAAGTGAGCGTGCTCTCGTAAATGAATATAGCGAACCACTATCCTATTTATATGAACCAGATGTTGCTCTCTCCAAAGCCGGGGCCTTTAAAACGGTTGGCCAATTATTTAACATCAAAAAACTTCATAAAAACACACATCTCTACACTTCCGATCAAAAGATCGAAAACTTCCCTGGCAAAACATTTATCGTAAAACAGGTAGAATCTTTTTCTGATTTCAAGAAAAACAAGAAATCATTGCAATCAGGGATCATTGCCAAAAATTTCCCGCTCAAAACAGAAGAGATTAAAAAGAAATTTAAAATCAAGGACGTTGGGAACTCCTTTTCTTTTTTTACGACAACCCTAAATGATCAATTTAGTGTCATACATACACAACGAATGCTAGAATAGACATTTTCATTACAATTGTCGAAAATCTTCTCCGTAATTTTAATGTATGGATAAAATAGCATTATCAGCATTGGATTTGGCTCCGATCAAAAAAGGGGAGCATACAGCGAGCGCATTAGCTCGTACCGTTAAGATTGCCCGGCATGTAGAAAAATTAGATTTTAAAAGAATATGGGTGGCCGAACATCATAATATGGAATATATTGCCAGTTCAGCAACTTCACTCCTAATACAACATATCGCATCAAATACCAGTTCTATTCGCGTGGGTTCTGGTGGGATTATGTTACCCAATCATGCTCCTTTAGTCATTGCAGAGCAATTTGGAACCTTAGAAACCTTATTTCCAGGGCGTATTGACCTCGGTTTAGGACGTGCCCCAGGTACAGATCAATTGACCGCAATGGCTTTACGTAGAAACAACTTGAATACAGCCTTTCAATTTCCTCAAGAGGTGAAAGACTTACAGCGGTACTTCAGTGCAGACAACTATGACGCAAAAGTACGTGCATTTCCAGGAGAAGGACTGGATATCCCACTTTATATCCTCGGATCAAGTACAGATAGCGCCTATTTAGCCGCTAGTCTAGGTCTTCCCTATGCTTTTGCAACGCATTTTGCTCCAGCTCAGTTTGCCTCAGCAAGCATGATCTATCATCAAAATTTTGTTCCTTCTAATGCCTTGGAAAAGCCATATTTCATTTCTTGTGTAAATGTTATTGCTGCCGATAGCACCGAAGAAGCCAATTTTCTAGCAACAAGCTTCTATAACCTATTCGCTGGTATTGTGACAAATACCAGAAGGCCACTTTCAGAACCTACTCGGGAAGTTATCTATAAAGGCATTCCGGCGATAGAGCAGGCCGTGCAAAGTATGGCTTCCTGTGCATTTATTGGCGATGGTACTAAAATTCTTCCAGAAATAGAAAAATTCGTAAACGATCACAAAGTGGACGAGATCATGGCCACTTCCTATATCTTTGATGATGAAAAGTGTCTCCATTCGTTGTCATTGTTGAAAGAAATACTCGCTTAAGGATCCAAGCTACTTTATATACGGTGAATTTTATATATTTAAACAAAATTCACCGTATATGAATATTTCCATTTACTTTAGCCTGATCCTGGGATTATTTTTCCTGCAGGCATGTACAAACTCCTCTACAAAACAGCATAGAAATTTACCTGATACAGCAAACACTTCGGATAGTTTAGCCGTATCAACTAGCGATAGCACTACATTGTTCGTTTCTCCTAAAAGTGATTCTTCACAAGGACAGATTTTTCTAGTGCGCAGTTATCGTATATGGGAAAAGAACGATCCTACAACAGTATTAAACAAAGAATGGTATGATCTCTATGAAGAGAATGGTCAATATTATTTAGGTAAAGCCGATTATGAGGTCAAGGACGGTTTTGACGATTGCGCACAAGTAGCGACTAAAAGCGTTGAATCACGAAGAAATTCATTGTTATTCTTGAAACTCAAGGGGCTTAAAGCTGGTGCTGTGGAACATGTTAAAATAAGTCACTCCGAAGTCTGGCCAAAAGAATCCGTTGCATATTCTTTCAATAACCAAAAGATCGAGCTTAAGGGCTCGGGAACTATCAAATCCACAGAAGTACAAACAGATGAAAAAGGGCACGAAAAGGTGTTTCATGAGGTTACCAATTACAAGCTGCTTTATATTCCAAGTAATCGAAATAAAGAGAAAATACTTTTTCAGGTTGACCAATATGACCACGTATTTATGTCGACTCTATTCGTTGGGGATATCGACAGAGATGGTGCATTAGATTTTATTTTTTCCAATCCAAAAAATTATGAGGAAGAAGCTATGCTACTGTTTCTATCCAATAACGGCAACCCATTGATATTTGAAGCAGAAGAACAATTTGACTGTTAATTGAACCTGAAATGGAAAAAATGAGCTACTACCTGCATCGGATGCAATCCATCCATAGGGCACTGATTTCGGTCTTTTTCTTTCTGTTGCTCTACCTGCTCTCGCCGATCAAAAGCCTTCCGCTGCTTAATTTAATGTTATGCTGGTTTGGATTTTGTGTATCCTATATTTCTATATCCTGGTACACATTCTACACAATGCCGATTGCTTCCATTGCCAGGAAAGCACAGCAAGAGGATGGTAGCCGTCTCTTCGTGTCGTTATTTATCATCCTAGTGACCATAGGATGTTTTGTTTCGGTATTGATGATTATTATATCAAGTAAGGATAAACAGTTAAATGACGCGTATATTATCATTATTTGCATGTTAGCCATGCTGTCCTCCTGGGGATTGGTCCATACCATATATACCTTTCATTATGCCCGTTTATACTATGAAGATAAAGCTGCCGGAACTGGACTGGAATTTCCGGGAGATGAGAAGCCCGATTATGTGGATTTTGCTTATTTTTCATTTGTGATGGGATGCACCTTTCAGGTGTCTGATGTGGGAATCTCTTCAAAAAAGATACGAAAAGTAGCGCTATTCCATGGCCTCCTCTCCTTTGCTTTAAATACATTTGTCGTTGCATTGACGATAAATATCATTTCTGGATTAATCAATTGAGTTTTCGATCAAAAAGTCTTATTTTAGAGCAAAAATTACACACATGAAATTGTTCATCCCTTTAGCTGCGCTCAGTTTATCAATTATTCTAATCACCTCATGTGCAAAAAAAGATAACACAGGGGACGGATCTGCAGGGGCTTCCGGCAGCTTTATAGGCCGTGTTCAATATCAGGATAATTCATTGGATGTGGATCGGGATAATCGTTTGATACGTGTTTTACAAGTGAGCGGAAACACCTATAAAATTGAATTTTATACAGGCATTCCGAATATTACAGACCTTGTATTAAATAAAACAAATGATGGTACCTGGGTCTCTTCCGACACCACCGGCTTAAAAAACGTGACGATTGAGGAGAAAATGCTGACAATTAACTACCAGTCCAATAGTCAAAGCTGGAACGTTACTGATGCAGTACGTAAATAATAATCAATCTAAATTGTCATATTAACTTCATTTTCTGTTTGAAAATTATCTCTTTCTCGCTATATTTAGTTAAGCATAAAGGAAAAGAGAAATGAAAAAAATAAATAAATTAGGTGCAATTGCATCTGTGTTTGCTATTGCCATTGCTTTGAGTGCATTTAGCTTTCAACAGGAAAAACCTAAAGAAGAACCAAAACCGACCAATCTAAAAGTTCTTCCCAAGAATATCTCCCACGATGAATTGATTTCCACTATGAAGGAATTTAATGTCGCTTTGGGCGTAAAATGTGGTTTCTGTCACGCACCATCGAAAGAGGATCCTAAAAAAATGGATTTTGCAAGTGACGATAACCACAAAAAAGAAATTGGTCGAGCGATGATTAAGATGACCCAAAAGATAAACAAAAAGTATTTTAATCGTAGTTGGGATAGCTCGCCTGCCAAAGCTATTTCCTGTAAAACCTGTCATGGCGGAAAAGAAGAACCAGAAATGGTGTTAGCAAAAAACTAATCAAACCACATATTCATGTAACACCATAATACGCTGTATTGTGGTGTTTTTTATTTCTAATACATTTTAATGGAGAAAACTGAAAAGCAGAAGAATGAGGGCATTAGTTTTGGAAATGAATAAGGAACCACGCAAAACTACCTTAAGCTAAGCATAAAAAGTAGTAAGTAAGTAAGTAAGTAAGTAAGTAAGTAAGTAAAAAAAAAAGCTTCTCGATTGAGAAGCTTTTGTACCCGGAGCCGATATAATTAAATAACATATTATCAAACACTTAACACTAAAGGTGTACAAAAGGTGTACACAAAAGTTAAAATTTCAGGAACTCACCCGACTTTCAGCTTGTCATATATTGACAAGATCTTTCGAATATCTTCTACCTGTTTATGACTTAATTTCTTATCATAAAACTTTTCGCCTTCCAATCTTACTTTAACATCTCCAGAAGATGCTGCAATTTTTCTCAATACTTCCATGATTTCAGGTGTAGCAGGTTGCGTTACCCATTCTTTCACAGTTGATCCTGAAAACACATCTCTACTCACATCCCCGGTAAACTTAAATTCAAAAATTTCTCCATCCACAGAGACAGCCATACGATCCATAAAAATCCATCCACTACTGCGATAATTTGCAGATATTCCTACATGCATATTGTTACCCATCTTAATCACAATATAGGGAGACAATATAACAAACGGCCGATCCTTTGTTTCGATAACATATTGCATCTTAAATTCATCCCATGTACGTTTAAGTCCATTCATATCCGATTTACTAAGTGAATCTAAATGCTTAGATTTCCCACTTCCATAATCAACAGACTGTCCCATCACAGCAACTCCAGCCAACAACATTAAAACCCCAACAAAAAACTTTTTCATAATTAAATTTGATTATCGATTAAACATTGCTACTAGTTTTTGCAATCTTACATTTTCGTCGCGGAGGTCTGCAATTTCTCTTTTCTGCTTCTCAAACATTCCCGTCAAGTTTTCTATTAATAATTTAAACATATCCGATTCGTCCGCCTCATTAAGTTGTATATCAAATCCAGCCAAGCCTTCATTTGCTGAAAACCTATAATCATCTTTAAACGGATTTTTTGCAATCGTCATTTCCCCTACCCCATCGATCAGCCAATCGCGATTTAAATTATACGTTTTTTCCAACAGCATTATAAATTTGGAAGACACTGGACGTGTCCCAACTTCATAGGCTGATATGGTTGATTTCTTAACGCCGGTCTCCTCGGCCATTTCAAGTTGGGATTTATTCAGTTTTTTACGGAAAAACTTGAATCTTTCAATAATTTTTTCTTTCTGATAATCAGACATATAGATAAAATAGTTTGACAAAAATCTACTTTTGTTGAATTAAGTCTACTTTTGTATTACTTTGTTACCTATATTTGTTACTATAGAACAAAACGGGAAACCGTAAAACAAAAAATTAACAACAACAAACAGTAACAAAAAACGGTAACAACATGCCCAATAACACAAAGACCATGCCACATGCAGACAAATGTCGCATAAATGTAGCCCCACAAGAACTATTATGGCTATACCAAAACGTAGATTCGTCCCTTAAAAACTTAATTAGACAGCGACTTATTGATAAAGGGGTCAGTGTATCTAGAGAACTAATTCACAAGGAATTGTGCACACTTAAAGAGACCTATCACAAAGAAATAATTAAAGAGGCTAGAGCCTTACTTTGGGATGTAAAAAAGATTGTCTACAAATAAACTACAACTCTATGATATAAAACAACATTTGTCCACAAGCCAACTTTATCATATACAATATGTCAGGTGTATACAAATAAATACAGTACACAATATGTCACATATCTCCATTAGTAATACAGTTAGCTTGAAAAAATACTCCCACTAGAAAATGTAAATATTCCGTGTTCTTTATACAAGGGTGTTATCGCTTAGGAATAGAGCGACTAAAAAAATATGTCATAAAAATCTACAAATGTAGATTTTAAAACAAATAAGTATACAAAAGACAACTACAAGCAAAATGAATACAACAAAATCAACAGTCTACATAGCCGGCCCCATATCCGGATATGATAATCTGAATCGGCCAGCGTTCTTTGCAATGCAATTAGAGCTTGAAGACTTAGGGTTTCGTACACTCAATCCTCACGAATTTTGCAAATCGATCAAATCCGCTAACCCATCCGATCCAAAATATTATCGTGCCGGTATGATCACCCTAGCAAGCCAAGCCACAGATATCATCTTTTTAGATGGGTGGCAATATTCAGCTGGCGCACAGTTGGAACATAAAGCCGCTGCATTATTCGGTATAGGTATCCACTTCAGCACCGAAGATTTGATCCGTAAATATTCAAATAAATAGCTATGAAAAACATCGAAATACAAACACACGGACTTATTTGTGATAATCCAAAATGTGATTGGAAAGATGAGTCTATCTCATTTGATAAATTCATTGATTATGTAAATGCCCCATGCCCACAGTGTGGCGAAAATGTCTTAACAGATAATGATTACCAAAATGTAGTCACGCTGTTTGAGCAAATCGATCGCGTTAACCAGTTTTCCTCAGAAGAATTTAAAGATATGACAAAGGTCGGTGACAACGATCCTCAAGTCAAAATCACTTTAAATACTCATGGCAAAATAAGTATCAAATCTATAGAGCTATTGTCATGAACACACAAACACTACAGAGCATTATTGATGCTCAAGAGCATAAAATACAGCAGCTGAATGCAATGCTTGACTTAATCTTTATACTAATGGTATCTGCTGCCCTACTCGTTTTAATCATCATTTTATTTATATCCACCCAACTCAAAAAGAGCAACTAACATGGCTGAATACCGCATAAATATAGAAGACATATTAAGCGCGACCGACGGCGGGTTAGACATTATACTTGCAGTTTATCCCCAAGCCGGTGAAAGCCTGCAAGGACGCAACAAGAAGTTCAAACTTAGGGACAATGATAAGACACCTTCTGCCAATTTATACAAAAATAAAGACGGGATTTGGCTTGTCACAGACTTTGGAGACGGCACAGCTTCGAAGGGAGCTAACGGTATAGATTGCTATATGCGCGAAAATGGTATAGATTTCATTACCGCTATAAATGAACTGGCCATTCAGTACAATGTACAAGGAGCCGATCCGTCTAAAGCACCAAAGCCGATCCGTACGACAGAGCCAGCAGATCCAAAGCAGGCCGAGGAAAAATATTACTACACCGTGCGTGAAGGTTTTACCGAAAAGGAAATCGAAACCCTTTTCCCAAAGTACGCTTTAACATTCATCGGCTGGAAGAAAACCGGTGCAGATGGAAAGATCAACGAAGAGCGCCAAAAGCGTGCACATGAGCGAGTTGAAGAAGTTTGTAGGAAGTACAACTTTTGGGCACTTCAAGACATCCGTTATATTAAAAACAGAGAAGCTACTGTTTATTCCAGTAATGAGGACTATCCCATGTTTGCGTGGATCGAGACGCACAACAAGCAATCTTTTGCAAAACTCTACGAGCCCAAGCACATAGATAAGTCTAAGCGATTCAAGTATTCAGGCACTAAACCTAAAGACTTTATACACGGGTTACAGCAGGCCGAAGAGGAATACACTGAGCGCGAAAAACGTTCGCGGACGGAAGAAGAGTACGACGCCGAAGGCGAGCCGATTAAGACCAAAAAGAAAGCACCAAAAGTCGAAAAGATTGATCAGCTATTATATCTATCCGGAGGCTCCGACGCACTAACTGCAGCATTGTTGGGTTATTGGGTCACATGGCCAAATAGCGAGACAGCAGCATTAGACGAGTTCGCGTTCAAGAAACTGTCCAGCATCGCCGACCAGGTAATCCAGTTACAGGACATAGACGACACCGGTATCGCTCAAGCGCACGCCAAAGCCATGACCAATTTGGATCTTTACACTGCTGATCTTCCTGACGAGCTCCGAGCAAAAAAAGACCGACGTGGAAATGCCTGCAAAGACCTTCGCGACTTCTTGCAACATTACCGAGCTTATGATTTCAAGCAGGTTATAAACACCGCGTTGCCATACCGTTTTTGGGATTACAAACCAAATTACAGCGGTAAAGGCGACGACAAGGTGCAGATTGGATTCAAATACGAATTCAATAACGTGCAAGCATATTATTTCTTGGGTAAAAACGGATTCTACCGCTTGGCAACACCAACAGAGAAAGACGGTTACATGTTCGTCAAGGTTGAAGGAAATATAGTTACGCAGATCAAGGGAAACGAGGTTAAGAATTATGTACACAAGTTCCTTAAAGACCGGTACATGCCAGCGGAATTGCGCAATTCCATGTATAAGACAACACAATTGTCTGATAGCTCTTTATCAAATTTACCGTTGATAGAAATCAATTTCGACGACAACAGTAAGCACGATCAGTATTACTTCTTTCCAAATGTAACGTTGCACATCACAGCCGATAGCATCACTACACATAAGCCGGGATCTGTCAAACGATATATCTGGAATACCGATGTGCTCGAGCACCATTTCAAACTTCAACCCGACGAGCCGTTTACCATTTGGATGGACGACAATACCGGTCAGTACGACATTAAGATCAATCGAACCGACGATTTATTTCTTAACTATCTTATTCAAACTTCTCGTATCCATTGGCGTGTAGAACTGGAAACTCGTATCAAAAGCTTACCAACACAAGAGCGCCAAGCCTATCTTGATAGGCACAAGTTCGATATCGCTGGGCCATTGTTAACAGCTGATGAGATCACCGAGCAAAAATTGCATCTCATCAACAAGATTTTCATCATCGGTTACATGCTCCACCACTTCAAGGATCCGGACAAGCCTTGGTGTATTTTTGCCATGGACAATAATATTTCCGAAGACGGTGGCAGCTATGGCGGATCCGGCAAGTCCATCCTGTTTAACGTAGCCCTTGCGCAGGTACTACGTCAGCAGTTTTATATTGGTGGCCGTAACCCGAAGATTACAGAAAACCAGTTTATCTACGATGGTTTAACCCAGTATCACCGGTATATCTGTATCGATGACGCACACGAATTTCTAAATTTCCACTTTTTCTTTGACGTCATCACAGGAAAATTGAAAGTCAATCCCAAGAATACAAGTCCGTACACTATTCCTTACAAGTATGTACCCAAATTCTGTATATCATCCAATTACACCCTTCGGAACATAGATACGTCTGTTGAACGCCGGATATTATACGGTGTATTCAGCGACTATTATCACAACAAATCGGAGACGGCCACATACTTAGAAACTCGCAAGCCATCGCACGACTTTGGAAAGAATCTTTTCGATGACTTCACACGCGAGGAGTGGAATACATTTTTCAATACTATGATGTATTCGCTAAAGTTCTATCTCGGCACGACAGACATGATCGCACCCCCTATGTCCAATGTCAACACCCGTAATCTTAAGGCCGAGATGGGTCCCGATTTTGAAGAATTTGCCGCGTCATATTTCGACGAGGGATCATCCAATGTCGACCAGCTTATCATGCGCGAAGAAGCTTTCAAAGAGTTCGATTACAAATACCGCAAAGGCTGGAAGACACAGCGCTTTACCAAAGCATTGCGCGCATTTTGTAAGCTGCATAACTACGAACTGAACCCGTCCGAATTACATAATTCAAACGGTGGGCGAATCATCCACAAAGCGTACGAGCGGCAGATGCAGCGCGACGGAACCTGGTTGCAGACTGAAAAGATCGTCAGCAAGGAATACATGTACATCCGCACCCATCCCGACAAGCCGATTAACAATAATCTGCCGGTCGTATCCATCAAAGGCGATGTCGTGCAAGACTTGCCTACAGCGCCGGATCCAAAACAAAACGAAATAGATTTTTAAACAAATAAATAACAACAAGATGAATACTCAATCAAGGCTCACACCAGAAGAAATTGCTAAACAAAAGGCCATCCTAATAAACAAGATTTATGCGATTGGTCTCATTAGATTTTATTTAGGATCTACCATCAAGAATAATCAACAGAATCCAAATCCATGAAAAAATATGCAAAGCTCGGAACTCCCAAATTAAGGGTAGCCAATAAGGATGGGATCCCGGGTACGTCAAAGTCAATTTCAAAGTATGACAAATTAGTTACCCGAAATGCAAATCGTTGCAGCAAAAAGCGCCAGCGACAATTAGCGAAAAGAGACATTAACGAACAATTGCTTAACAAAAAATAAGAATAACATGAACCACCTACAAATATTACTATCCCGCTTGACACACAAAGTCGCCCGCCCATATTGCACCGGTACCGAGATCCGCGTACACAATTTAGAGGCAGGCCGCGCCCAAGCACAATCCATCATCGACAGCGCTGGATTAAAATTGCACATAGGTAAGATCAACGTACAGCTTAGAAGCTTCGTAGTCTATGAGACCGACACACAACCCAGCACATAGATCCCGTATCCCCATAGGTTTCCGATTCATAGATTCCAAGGCACGAGTCTTCCAAGTTTATGAAACCTTTTGGGGGCGTTTGGAACACCCTCGTTGGACGATGGAACTACAGAGTGGTACCAAGATCCATGGATGCAATCCAAACGGCGAACCACAGGTAGGTATAGGATTTTATGAGATGGAAGGCCCACTTGCCAAGGGTGAACTAATCATTCGCCCAATAGAACAAATAGAAAAATTATTAAGAAACAACAATTTAAAACAAATATGAACCCAACAGCAGCCCCCCAAGACAAATACACCGACATCATGATCGATATCGAAACCTTAGACATCCGCCCTACGGCAGTCATCCTTAGCGTTGCGGCCGTTGCCTTCAATCGATCAGACGAAAATTACAATATAGAGCCTTTTGATGTCAAGATTGACAGTTTGGATCAAGATGCCAGCTATCAGCGTACTATAGATCCCGACACTGAAAAATGGTGGGAGCAACAAACGGAAATAGCTAGGGACGCCGCGTTTAATGGGCAGATCACCTTACGGCATGCCTTACACAAGCTAACATTTTTCATTCGTAACAACACCAATATCGAGACTGTCCGCGTTTGGGCCAAATCCCCTGGTTTTGACTTGGCCATTATCAAAAATGCACTTGAATATTTTAAGTATAACACCCCTTGGCAATATCAGAATGAGCGTGATGTACGCACCTATATAGCCGATAGCCCAGAAGTACGAGAATTAAAGCGCAATAACGTCGAACACGTAGCTGTCAGCGATGCGATATATCAAACGACTCAAGTCCTGTTCGAGTATCAATCACGCAACAAATAACATGACACGCCTAACTGATGAAGAAAAAGACCAGCTTTTCGCCCAATGGCTTAAAGGCGACTTTACCATATATCAGTTAGGCCAGTTGTACAATGTATCGCAATCCACTGTATCTAACATTATCAGTAAAAAATTAACAAAAAAAACAACAAAATGAAATTAAATAAAAAACAGAAAAACCCTGCCCCACGCATCCGCAAATCTGCAATAGCAAAAGCATATTACAATAACCTGGCAGGCACCAAAGCCCTCCAGAAAGCGCATGTCGCAGCTATGGATCCTATTCGCAGAGAAAAGCAAAAGAACATCAACAATACCATCGCCGACATCATTGGTACCGCCGGCGTTCTTAAGTTTTTGATACAAGAAGAGTACGACGCAAAGATCACCGATTACGCCCAAGTATTCGCAGGTGATTTCGTAGCGGGCTTTACTGACATATCCCGGTTAATCGATGACGGTATGACGGCATTGAAAAAAGCCGCTGAAATCCTAGAAATTCGATTAATCAAGACAGAAGGCAATGAGAAAGCCCAAAACGTCCATTACGGTATGCTATTAGCCATTAAGGCGCTTTTGCACAGATCTGAAACACAGATCTACGAAGAAGCTATTTTATTGTCTAACGCACCCGTTCAATTTACACGACGTAGCCATTTCATGGAATACTTTGAACGTGTATTGGATAGAGCGAGATCCAGCAATCACGACGCTGTTCAAATGATCCGAACACTATACTTGGAACTCCACGAAGCCAATATCGACCCAATTAAAATTAGGGACGATTACCGAATCGAAATCAAAGATTTACAGTCAATAAAGGAGGCGTAATAATGACACCAGAATTAATAGAAGCAATAGCCGAAGGGACCTGTAAAGTGATAGGTATGGCCATTGTGTTGATAATTTTTTATAACCTAACCAAAGACTGAAATGGATGATTTCAAAGTAATAGAGCGCGGATATAGCTTAGATCTTAGCCGGATTGATGAGGGTTATGAGTTGTCGCCATACAGCTGCCACGCACCTTCAAAGAACAAAGCGAAATCAATAATTTTAAAAATGATTAATAAGGATTATTTAGACCTAAAGCATAGCTACACCCGTGAATGGATAACATATCTAAACATCCCTGTTGAACGCGACAAATCATTTGACCTCGTTGAATTTGATGGCAAGCATATAGACAGATCACAGGCTAAATATTTGCAACTCAAAAAAGAAAGAACCGCATATTTAGACGACATCTTAGCCAACACAGATATCACTCATTGCTATATCCTGAAGCATAACCAATACTATGGCGACAATTATTGCGGTTATACTGATCGCCAAGTATTGGCAGGCGTATACCCCAAAGCCGACGCAATCAGTGAGGCAAAACGATGCGATGAGTTAAGAGTTCGTCCTATCGAAATTGACTCTCATAATGCGCTTATCAATCATTTTATAGAAAAAATCAAAAAGCATTTGATATGATCCTAACGCCTATGGGAAACAGGGCCGTTTAGCAAACAAGCTCGCTGAACACTTCCCACCGCATAAGATGCGGATAGATTTATTTTTCGGACAAATTATATAAACAATATCAATTAAATTAAAATGAAAACTACATTAAAAACACTCAGTATCGCGGCTATCTTTCTAGTCGTAGCAATGGCAACTTATGGAATGTACAAGTTGACACTTGGCAATTATCAGTTTAACGCCCCGTTTATGTTCGGATTTATTTTGGTAGCCTACCTATTGCTGTTGACTTACGCGAAAAGAGGGATCCGAAGAATCTGGACACTACTGGTCATAGCTTCACTGACAACTCTTCAATCCTGTAATTATGCCAAATCCAATCAGCAGGTCGTTGTCTCCGAAGATTGTGGCATGACTTGGAAAAAGATCAACGCAGGTGAAGCGGTACCAAAGGCAGGGCTTAACATGTGCTACATGAAAGTTGTGATCCCTAACTTTCCAATGCAGGGCGAAGCGACTTTCATATCAAACCTAAAAGATAAGGTACGCGCCAACGTCCATATTGATTACGACTATTCAATAACGGACGCCCTTGCATTCATTAAACAGGCTAAATTTTTAGGCAAAGCTAATGTAGATGCTGACAACGAAGAAGCCATCGGCAAATCGTTTGAAATGGCCGAAAACATGGTGATTGACAAACGGATCAAAGATGTGGCCAAGAGGATCTTTGTTGACGAGGATATCGTCGAACTTGACCAGTCGGAGATTGAAAACCACTTGCTTACAGAAAGCAATAAAGCTTTGGAATCGCTCGGTGTACACTTGAATTTTATAACGCTTTCATTCGATCTGGACGAACAGACCCGCCAAGCCATCGACGTATCTACTGCAATGAAGATCTACGAATCAAAAGGCATACAAGAAATCGGTAAGCAGGTTATGTCGCAACGTGCAGGAGCAACCAAGATTACTGTTGAGAATAAAACCGAATCCCCAAAATCAGAATAGTAATTAACCCGAGCCCGGCGGTTAAACCGGGCATATTACAAAATGACAAATTTTTCATCAAAAAGAACAAAGGAAACCGATTTCTATACAGCAGAATGGGACATCTTAGATAACAAGGCTGGCCGCAAAATAACCTTTAAATATGAGCCGCGCGAATACGTAGCGCCTGAATATGACTGGTATATGATTGTTGCCTTAGAAAAAGCCGAAAAAGTGACTGCAAATATACATCTGTTAACCTCTTCCCTATTGTTACATTATAGAAATGCGATCCGTGAAGGTTATAATCATCAGCTAGATAAAAGCCTAAAAAACAGGTGGGACTATCCAACGAACCGAAACACTATCGAAGGAATAGAAAGTTATATCAAGCGTATCGAAAAAGCTAGTTTGGAAGAAATGAAACAGTGGGGAATATCATAATAAGACATTTGATATGATCCTGACACGTATGGGAAATAAACGTCGGCTAGCAAACAAGCTCGCGGCACACTTCCCGCCGCATAAGATGCGGATAGATTTATTTTTCGGAGCTGGAGGAGCATTTTTTAAGCTCCCCACTCCCAAGTACAGCATACTAAATGATTTGGACGATGACGTTACCAACCTCTATAAAATTTTACAGACCGCCCCACAGGAACTATATCGTGCTATTGAGATTATGCCGATCGCCGAATCACTCATGCGTCATTGGTACAAGCATACCGAGACCGATCCGATCAAAAAAGCAGTAAGATTCCTTTTGCTTTCCAATTTTTCATACCTCGGTACCGGGCGTACCATGCGCGTAGGCTTAGACAATGCCAAAGAAACCTTGTTGAGTAATATTTACCCAACCTTCGAGATAATCAAAAACTGCAAAATACTTAACAAAGATTTTCGTGACGTCATCCCCTCAATATCTTTTACCAAAGGATTAAACGATCGGGAAAATTGTTTTGTCTATCTCGACCCCGTATACCTTGATACAGAACACAATTACCGTGTACCCAAGTGGACTAAAGACGATACCGTCGATTGCTTGGAAATAATGACAAATTGCGGTATTCGATCCGCAATGTCCGAATTTAGTCACCCTACAGTTGTTGCTGAAGCGGAGCGGCGGGGACTTAACGTTATACCGATTGGTGAACGGTCTAACATTAAATCTCGCAGCGTTGAGGTCCTAATAACAAATTTTGATCACTCACAATACAAAATGTTTTAATATGAAATCACAACCAGGTACTTGTAAAATGTGTGGCTGCACGGATAACGATTGTCGGGTATGTATCAGACGTACCGGCGCACCATGCCATTGGATAAACGATCACCATACAATTTGTTCGGCGTGTGTGGAAGAAAATAAAGACTTACGGTTTCTTAATTTTTTGACCATTGATTATGACGCGTCTTCTTTCGATTCCGCAATGTGGTATGAGTTAGATATGAGTGTGGACCTATACTTATCAAAAGATATCCATGCTCGTATAAACGGGAAAATAGATTTTTTCTATTTAGTTGACAGTGACTTAAAATTCTCGAAATAATGAACAAATCCAAGAAATGCAAAATTTGTGGCTGCGGAACGGTCAATAAGTTTAATATCAATTTACAAATGGTCGCCATCTGCGAAAAGTGCGCTAATGCAATAACGAAACAACAAATAGATCATTTAACAACTCAATAAAAATGAAAACATTAGAAGAATTTGAATCCGAAAACAATACACTTGATTTAGATAAATATTTAGGTTCAAAACCTGTTCAGATCGACGAAGATCTTTGCAATTATATTATATGTGCTTACGTAGCTCCAAACTTCTCCGGACGTCTTTCGGAAGGATATCACATAGATCAACAAGGCGAAGCCCATTCTTCCTTCGAAGATAACGACGATAAAGAAACATACACCTATCTGACTGTAGCGTCGTATCCGGATAATACATATTGGTACTTAGGTATTCTACCCGATTTAAATAGATAATAACAAGATCTCAATCCCAAACCTAATCTATGCAGCCTACGTGGCTGCATTTTTTATTTACCGTATTTCCACTTCTTTTAAAAAACTAAATATATTAGCAATTTTGCATTATGGAAATATTGGAATTGTCTTACAAAGGAAAAGATCTGCGTATACCATTCGAAGTCGATCCGGATAGCAAGGGGAAAAACGTTCAAGACTACAAACTGTTTGGAAAGAATGGCCAGCGGTTTGTTATCCGGCAAGACTATATGAAATGGTTTATGATCGAGGGTAACCTCCCAGTTGATCTGTCCAATGCAATAATTGATCAACTCGTTCTTAAGTATGAGAAAGATTTACTGGCGCTATGTTACTATGGCGGAGAGCGTCAGATACTGTCAATTATGAATCTTGAATACATGGGCCACGATTATGCCTATCATCTGATGCTAAATAGAAGCGACCTAGGCTATTTATCATGGAGCGCTGCGTACGACTGGAAGATTGATGTCCGACTTAAATTTAAAGGCCAGTGGATCACTATGGCAGACCTAGATATTATCATTGACAGAATCGAAAAAGGCGAAATACCCTGGTTAAAAAGACTCCCTAAAATATAACTCTTAGACTTAACCCCCGACCGATCCCCGGTGACGTAACCGTGTAACTATCTTCATCCGGCAACTCCGCCCCCTTCTACATCCCCGTTTCTATACTATCCACCATAGGCAGCCGCCGGTGGATCCCCTTGTTATTTCCCCCGCATCCCCCGCCGCCTTTACCAAAGGTATATAAGTCGTAACCAGCTATAAAAACAACATACAATTAAATCAACAAGATAATAAAGGGGGGCGTCGGGTAAAAATTTTTCAAAGATCCCGAAACGTGCGAAAACGAAAAAATGTGAGATACTCAAAAAATACTATTCCCTTGTAACTTTGTAACCAAGTAACAAAAAAAATATATAACTATATTAAAATATAATAAGTTACAATCGTTACAAAAAACAAATACTTTACTGTAACAAAAGTTACACCGTTACAAACGTTTTGTAACCAAATCGCCCCTCCTAAAATTGCCGTATTCTGTTACAAACTTGATTCCTCACTTGCTTCCACAATAGAAAATCAAAAATCCCGCACCATGCATATAAAAATCAAGAATGCCCAACGGTTACAAATACACAAAAAAATAGTATAAAACTTTAGAGAGCCTAAAGTTTAAACACAAATAGCCAATTTTTCACTTTCCTTTGACGAAAAAGCAAACCCCAAACAAAAAAACTTTCTATAAACTTTTAACACATATTCAGATTATTGATATTAATTTGTGTTATATTTGTAAATACCAACACATTAGCTATATGTATGTAAAGTGTAACATTAAATCAGAACTCTTTCGAAATTACCTCCATCACCACTTTGCTCAAGTGGATGGGCGCTTTCAGATCTTTAGAGGTATCCCACTCGGACGGTATATCACCACGCATCTAAAATTCTGTGACACCAAACCGCAAATGGAAGATACCGAGCAAACAGTTATTTTCAAGTTGCCCAAAACATCCGATCTACCAAGTATTCAATCTCGCTTCGCATATTTCACCGCCGAATCCATGCGTCAGATCGAAGATCACATCAAAGAAATTTATAACCTAGATTTCCACAGCTATTATTATTGGAGCATAAAGCATGGCCTGCAACAAAAGCAAGCAATTCAAAATTTCATCATCACCCGGAAGCTGGTTAATAAGATCGGCGATATTGACACGCTAAAAAAGTACGAGTATCGACAGGAAAAGAAAATGATCGAGACGCTTACAAAGAAACTGCTCAACCAGGTTACCTACCAAGACCGCATTATTCGAGACACAATCGAAAAATTTAACCACACGCTATCATCAAACCATAAACTGATATGAACCCAAATCTAACCCCTATTACCGCTATTGCCTTCATCGAAGCATCCAAAATAAGCGATTACCTACCCAACACCGATGGCACTGTAGCAGTACGAACTTTTGAACCGCTCAAACGTGTCAATTTTGCTTTTGGATCCCAGAGTTTCCTAATCACCTCTAAGATAGGCGTCCCGGGTGTTATGACCACCACAAACATGTCATGCACATTAAAGGAGCCAATAGTAGCCGACCTGAATGGATACTTTATATTCTTCCTGCACGTTTGCGATGGTACTATACGGGTCGTTGGGTCGCCATACCTTCCCGTAGCATTACAACGCACACACAGCGATCAACATCGTGCATTATCAATCGAATACGATTCAAAT
>Ga0222426_100323_pt1 | contig 39347 bp, 27 predicted proteins | sample 2B50Ametagenome_FD_180087 | JGI IMG/M metagenome (GOLD analysis project Ga0222426, IMG submission 180087) | Enriched microbial communities from leaf-cutter ant dump, University of Wisconsin, Madison, United States - 2B50A (version 2) | ecosystem: Environmental > Terrestrial > Nest > Insects nest...
GGGAATTTGACCCCCACCTTGCGGATCTTGTTCCCGTCCAGGGCGGCCACGGTCCAGGTCAGGCCGTTCCACTCCACCTGGTCGCCGATGATCGCCTGGCCGCCGATCTGCTGGGCGATGAAGCGGCCCAGGTTCTGCTCGCCATCGACGCCGTCGAGCTTGAGGCCGTAGAGCGAGGCCACCGCCGAGAGCTGGGCGTCGCCCTCCAGCACGAAGTCGCCGAAGAAGCGCGCGCCCAGGCCGCGGTCCGGGGCCTGGCTGAACAGCTTGCCGAGGGCCGGCAGGTCGTGCTCGTGGCCGATCACGCAGAGGATGTCGTCGGCCTCGAGGATGGTGCTGCCGGAGGGGTGCAGCAGCTGGGTGCCGCGGAACAGCGCGGCGATGCGGGTGCCCTCGGGCATCTTCAGCTCGCGCAGGGCCGCGCCTATGCACCACTTTTCCTTGCTCAGGTGGTAGACGAACAGCTCCCACTCGCTGGTCGGGTGCACTTCCAGGCCGGCGCGGGAGATCGGCGCCGGGTCCGGCGGCACCACCACGCGCAATAGCTTGGCGGCCCAGGGCAGGCTGGTGCCCTGCACCAGCAGCGAGATCAGCACGATGAAGAAGGCCACGTTGAAGAACAGCTGGGCGTTGGGCAGCCCGGCCATCAGCGGGAACACCGCGAGGATGATCGGCACCGCGCCGCGCAGGCCGACCCAGGCGATGAACACCTTCTCGCGGCCATGGAAGGCGCGGAACGGCGCCAGGCCCACCAGCACCGACAGCGGCCGGGCGAAGAGGATCATCCACAGCGCCAGGCCCAGGGCCGGCAGGGCGATGGGCCAGAGGTCGTGGGGCGTGACCAGCAGGCCGAGGACCAGGAACATGCCGATCTGCGCCAGCCAGGCCATGCCGTCGAGCATGTGCAGGATGCCGTGGCGCGAGCGGATCGGCTGGTTGCCCAGCACCAGGCCGCACAGGTAGATGGCCAGGATGCCGCTGCCGTGCACGGCGTTGGACAGGGCGAAGATCAGCAGGCCGCCGCTGATCGCCAGCAGCGGGTAGAGGCCGCTGGCCAGCTGCATGCGGTTGATCATCTGCAGCAGCAGCCAGCCGCCGCCCAGGCCGAGCACGGCGCCGATGCCGAACTCGCGCAGGAAGTGGGCCAGGAAGCTCCAGCTCATCTCGCTCTGGCCGTGGGCGAGCATGTCGATCAGGGTGACGGTGAGGAACACCGCCATGGGGTCGTTGCTGCCCGACTCGATTTCCAGGCTGGCGGTGACCCGCTCGTTGAGGCCCTTGCCGCCGAGCAGGGAGAACACCGCCGCGGCGTCGGTGGAGCCGACGATGGCGCCGATCAGCAGGCCTTCCATCCAGCTCAGCTTGAACAGCCAGGCGGCGGCCAGACCGGTGAGCCCGGCGGTGATCAGCACGCCCACCGTGGCCAGCGACAAGGCCGGCCAGAGCGCCACGCGGAAGCTCGCCACGCGGGTGCGCAGGCCGCCGTCGAGGAGGATCACCGCCAGCGCCAGGTTGCCCACCAGGTAGGCCATGGGGTAGTTGGAGAAGCCGATGCCGCCGGGGCCGTCGGTGCCGGCGACCATGCCCACGGCGAGGAAGATGACCAGGATCGGGATGCCCAGGCGCGAGGACAGCGAGCTGACCAGGATGCTCATGCCCACCAGCACCGCGCCCACCAGGAAATAGGTGTTGATCGAGACGGAATCCAAGGCGGCGGATCTCCTGGCGGGGCGAGGGGGGAAGCGGCGGCGTTGACGGGAAGGATGCAGGCCGCATGCCAAGGGATTCTAACCTGCGGATTTGCAAGGCTGTCAAAGGCTAATTGCAGTGCCTTTCAGCGAGCTTTCAGGGGGCCTTTCATCGATGCCGGATCCCCCTGTAGGAGCGAGCTTGCTCGCGAACCGCCGAAGGTTCCAGGATGACACCTGGCTTCCCGCACATGCCGATCGGCCCCCTCTCCCTTCAGGGAGAGAGGCGGAGCCCAACCCGGCACACCGTTGCAACCGGGATACTCCGTTCGCGAGCAAGCTCGCTCCTACGAAAGGCAGCCTGTCGCCAGGGTTTGGCCCATAAAAAAGCCCCGGACGTGACCGGGGCGGGAAGGGGCAGGCGGGACTAGAACCAGGCGTCCCGCATGCTGGAACAGGTGTCGTCGCGGCTTTCCAGCAGGGCCAGCTCGTGGTGGCAGGACGGCACTTCCCAGGTCAGGAAGTAGCGCGCCGCCTGCAGCTTGCCGCGGTAGAAGTCGGCGTCGGCGGCGTTGCCCCCGCCGTTGTGGAGCAGGGCCAGACCTTCCTCGGCGCGGATCGCCTGTTCCAGCCAGCGCCAGCCGATGACGGTGTGGCCGAACGCCTTCAGGTACAGCGCCGAGTTGGCCAGGCCCTGGGCGACCTTGCCCTGCATCAGGTCGCCGAGCAGCGCCAGGGTCACTTCCGACAGGCGCGCCAGCAGTTGCTCCAGCGGCTGGCGCAGGGCGTCCAGCGACGGGTACGTCCGGGCGCGTTCGCAGGCCTGGTGGATCAGGCGCGTCAGCTGCTTGAGGCCGGCGCCGCCGTTCTGGCTGAGCTTGCGGCCCAGCAGGTCCAGCGACTGGATGCCGTGGGTGCCTTCGTGGATGGGGTTCAGGCGGTTGTCGCGGTAGTACTGCTCCACCGGGTATTCGCGGGTGTAGCCGTGGCCGCCGAGGATCTGGATGGCCAGTTCGTTGGCCTTCAGGCAGAACTCCGAGGGCCAGGACTTGACGATCGGGGTGAGTAGGTCGAGCAGCTCGTGGGCCTGCTTGCGCGCATCCTCGGTGGGCAGCGTCTCGCAGTCGTCCACCAGGCGCGCGGCGTACAGGCCGAGGTCGAAGGCGCCTTCGACGTAGGCCTTCTGCGTCAGCAGCATGCGCTTGACGTCGGCGTGCTCGATGATCGACACCTGCGCCGAGGTCGGGTCCTTGGCGTCCACCGGGCGGCCCTGGGGACGCTCGCGGGCATATTCCAGGGAGTACAGGTAGCCGGCGTAGCCGAGCATGATGGCGCCCATGCCGACGCCGATGCGCGCCTCGTTCATCATCTGGAACATGTAGGCCAGGCCGTGGTGCGGCTTGCCCACCAGGTAGCCGACGCAATCGCCGTTGTCGCCGAAGTTCAGCGCAGTGGAGGTGGTGCCGCGCCAGCCCATCTTGTGGAACAGCCCGGCCAGGGCCACGTCGTTGCGCTTGCCGAGGCTGCCGTCGGCGTTGACCAGGAACTTGGGCACGATGAACAGCGAGATGCCCTTCACCCCGGGCGGCGCATCCGGCAGCTTGGCCAGCACCATGTGGACTATGTTTTCCGAAAGGGGATGGTCGCCGCCGGAGATGAAGATCTTGTTGCCGCGGATGCGGTAGCTGCTGTCGGCGTGCGGTTCGGCGCGGGTGCGGATGTCGGCCAGGGACGAGCCGGCGTGGGGCTCGGTCAGGGCCATGGTGCCGAAGAAGCGGCCTTCGATCATCGGCTGCAGGAACAGGCGCTTCTGCTCCTCGTCGCCGAAGGACTCGATCAGGTGGCTGGAGCCCATGCTCAGCATCGGGTAGGACGAAGTGGCGATGTTGGCCGACTGGAAGTGCGCGAAGCAGGCGCGCGACAGCAGGTGCGGCAACTGCATGCCACCCTGTTCGAAGCTGCGCGAGGCATTCTGGAAGCCGGCTTCGTTGAAGGCGTCCACCGCCGGCTTGACCTCGGGGATCAGCACCGCGGCGCCGTCCACGTACTGCGGCTCGTGCTCGTCGTTCTTGCGGTTGTGCGGGGCGAACAGCTCCTCGGCGATGCCGCGGGCGGTGGCCAGGGCGGCATCGAAGGTCTCGCGGTTGTGGTCGGCGAAACGTTCGCGCTGGGTCAGGGCCTCGGCGTCGAGCACTTCGTAGAGCTCGAAGGCGAGGTTGCGGGAGCTGAGCAGGGTCTCGGACATGGTCGGCCTCCAGGGGAATGGCCGCAGTCTAGTCTGGTGAATGAAGCAGGCACAGCAACATCCATGAGCGTGATAAAGGCCTAAAACAATGCCGGTGCAGCTAAACTGCACGTCCCCAAGGAGTCTGCCGTCCATGAACTACCGCCACGCCTACCACGCCGGCAACCACGCCGACGTCCTCAAGCACCTGGTCCTGTCGCGGATCTTCGCCCTGATGGTGCGCAAGGACACGCCCTTCGCCTTCCTCGACAGCCATTCGGGCATCGGCCTGTACGACCTGCAGGGCGACGAGGCCAGCCGCACCGGCGAGTGGGAAGCGGGCATCGGCCGCCTGTGGCAGCTCGACGAGGTGCCGGAGCTGGCGGCGGACTATATGGAAGTGGTGCGCGCGCTGAACCCCGACGGCGAGCTGCAGTACTACCCCGGCTCGCCCGAGCTGGCGCGGCGCCTGACGCGCTCCCAGGACCGCGTGCACCTGAACGAGCTGCACCCGGAGGACGGCCGCCTGCTCAAGGCCAACATGGGCGGCGAGCGGCGCATCGCCGTGCACCAGAACGACGGCTGGCTGCTGCCGCGGGCGCTGCTGCCGGTGCAGGAAAAACGCGGGGTGCTGCTGATCGACCCGCCCTTCGAGGAGGCCGACGAGCTGGAGCGCTGCGTCATCGCCCTGGAAGAGGCCATCGGGCGCATGCGCCAGACGGTGGTGGCGATCTGGTACCCGATCAAGGACGAGCGCCAGCTCAAGCGCTTCTACCAGGGCCTGGAACGCAGCAAGGCGCCCAAGCTGCTGCGCGTCGAACTGCTGGTGCACCCGGCGGACAGCGCCGACCGCCTCAACGGCTCCGGTCTGGCCATCGCCAATCCGCCGTGGCCGCTGGAGGAAGAACTGCGCGAGCTGCTCCCCTGGCTGGCCGAGGTGCTGGCGCAGAGCGAAGGCGGCTGGCGGCTGGATTGGCTGGTCGAGGAAGAGCGCTCTTCGTAGGAGCAACTATCTTGCCCGCTGCGCCAGGGTGCTTTTCGTAGGATGGGTTGAGCCTTGGCGAAACCCATGCGGTGGCGGCGATGGGTATCGCTTCGCTCAACGCCATCCTACGACGGATCGCGAACAGGGGCCGTTCGCGCCACCGGGGCGTCCGGCGTGGCTGGGGATCCAATCGCGGACAGAGTCCGCTCCTACGCCCGTGCTTCCCTGCAACCGTAGGAGCGGACTCCGTCCGCGATCCGGCCGCCAGGCCGGTACCATGCCCCGCCGAGCGCCGGCGTCTGCCGGCGCCATCGCGGATGAATCCGCTCCTACGGGTCGCGTTATGCCGGCAGGCACACGCCGGTGCCGCGCAGGCCGCAGTAGCCGTTGGGGTTCTTCGCCAGGTATTGCTGGTGGTAGGCCTCGGCGTAGTAGAACGGCGGCACTTCGCGGATTTCGGTGGTGATCTCGCCGTAGCCGCCGGCGTTCAGCTCCTTCTGGAAGGCGGCGCGGCTGGCTTCCACCGCGGCTTTCTGCGCCTGGTCGTACCAGTAGATGGCCGAACGGTACTGGGTGCCGGTGTCGTTGCCCTGGCGCATGCCCTGGGTCGGGTCGTGGGACTCCCAGAACACCTTGAGCAACTGCTCCAGGCTGGTCTGCTGCGGATCGAACACCACCAGCACCACTTCGCTGTGCCCGGTCAGGCCGGAGCAGACCTCGTCGTAGGTGGGGTTGGGCGTCAGGCCGCCGGCGTAGCCCACGGCGGTGACCCATACCCCCGGCTGCTGCCAGAAGCGCCGCTCGGCGCCCCAGAAGCAGCCCAGGCCGAGGACGATCTGCTGCAGGCCGCCGGGGAACGGCGGGCACAGCGGATGGCCGTTGACGTAGTGGGTTTCCGGCACCGGCATCGGCGCTTCACGGCCGGGCAGGGCCTGGGCCTGGGTGGGCAGTTCCTGCTTGTGCACGAGTATCTGCGAGCGAAGGGTCATGGCCTGGGTCTCCTTTGTCTGGGTGGCGATAGACGCGCGAAGACCCTGGAGATTACAGCCTTTGTCGGGGCTTTGGAGCTTTTCAGTCGCCGCGGCAGGGATAGCGCTGCAGGCTGCTGGCCAGTTGGGCGCCGGGGATCGGCTTGTCGAACAGGTAGCCCTGGCCGATGTCGCAGCGGTTGCGCCGCAGGAAGGCCAGCTGGGCGGCGGTCTCGACGCCTTCGGCGACCACCTGCAGCTTGAGGTTGTGGGCCATGGCGATCACCGCCGAGGTGATTTCCATGTCGTCCTGGTTGTCCGGGATGTCCTTGATGAAGCTGCGGTCGATCTTGATGACGTCGATGGGGAATTTCTTCAGGTAGCTCAGCGACGAGTAGCCGGTGCCGAAGTCGTCCATGGCCAGGGTCAGGCCCAGTTGCTTGAGGCGTTCGAGCTGCTGCTTGGTGTCGGCGGTGGCGTCCAGCAGCAGGCTTTCGGTCAGTTCCAGCTCCAGGCGCCCGGCCGGCACCTGTTCCTCGTGGAGGATGGCGGCGATGGAGCCGACCAGGTCGGGGTCGCTGAACTGCTTGGGCGACAGGTTGATGGCGATGTTCAGGTCGCCCAGGCCGTTTTCCGTCAGCTCGCGGCCCATGCGGCAGGCCTCGCGGATCACCCACTTGCCGATGGGGATGATCAGCCCGGTTTCCTCGGCCACGCTGATGAACTGGTCCGGGCGGATCATGCCCTTCTCCGGGTGCTGCCAGCGCAGCAACGCCTCCAGGCCGAGCAACTGGCCGCTGCGCAGGCACAGCTTGGGCTGGTAGTGCACTGCCAGTTCGTTCTGCACCAGGGCGCGGCGCAGGTTGTTCTCGACGAACAGCTTGTGGCTGGCCTCGGCGGTCATTTCCTCGGTGAAGGTCTGCAGCTGGTGCTTGCCGTTGGCCTTGGCCTTGTGCAGGGCGAGGCCGGCGTTCTTCATCAGCGTCTGCGGGTCATGGCCGTGCTGCGGCGCGTAGGCCAGGCCGATGGAGCCGGTGATGTTGATCAGCTGGTTGTCGACGAACAGCGGCTTGTCGAGCACGTCGAGAATCTGCGCCGCCACCCGCTCGCCGCGGCCGGGGCTGGATTCCTCCAGCAGCACGGCGAATTCGTTGCTGGCGAAGCGCGCCAGGGTGGTGCCGTCCACCAGGCTGCTGCGCAGGCGCCGGGCGAGGCTGGCGAGGAGCTTGTCGCCGGTCTGGTGGCCGAGGCTGTCGTTGATCCGCTTGAAGTTGTCGATGTCCACCAGCAGCAGGCCCAGGGGCGGGCCGGAGCCGGCGCGCAGACGCTCTTCCAGCACGTTGATGAAGTAGTGCCGGTTGGCCAGGCCCGTGAGGTTGTCGCGGTAGGCGAGCTTCTCGATGTGCTGCTGGGCCAGCTTGCTCTGGGTGATGTCTTCGTAGATGCCGATGTAGTGGGTCAGTTCGCCGTCGTCGGCGTAGACCTTGGACAGCGACAGCTGCCCCCAGTAGGGCTCGAGATTCTTGCGCCGGCTGCGGAACTCGCCCTGCCAGCTGTTCTGGTTGACCAGGGTGGAGCGCGCGTCGAATAGCAGCTCGCTGAGGTTGGCCAGGGCCGGCACCTCGGCCAGGCGGCGGCCGCGCACTTCGTCGGCGCCGTACTGGGTGATGGCGGTGAAGCTGGGGTTGACGTATTCGATGACGCCGTCGCGGTCGATCAGCAGGAAGGCGCTGGCGCTCTGCTCGACGGCGCGCTGGAACAGGTGCAGGGCGCTGGAGGCGCTGCGCCGCTCGTGGTTCATCAGGACCTGGGCGTACTGGTCGGCCAGCTCGCCGGCGAAGGCGATCTCGTCGCTCTGCCACAGGCGCACCTCGCCGATGTGCTCCAGGCAGAGCACGCCGACCACCTCGCCGCCGACGCGGATGGTGGCGTCGAGCATGGCGCTGATGCCCTGCGGGCGCAGGTAGGCCTCGGCCAGCTCGCGGGTGCGCGGGTCCTGCAGGACGTTGTGGGCGTCGATGGCGCGGCCGCTGTTGATGGCGTCCAGGTAATTGGGGTAGCGGCTGGCGTCGAAGCCGCGCGGCAGCTCGAACTGGTCGATGTCGCGGCGGTAGACGGCGATCGGTTCCATGTGGTCGTCGGCGGTCAGCCGCCAGATGCCGGCGCGGGCCACGTCGTAGGCCTCGCTGGCGGCCTGGGCGATCAGCTGCGCGGCCTCCAGCAGCGGGTCGCTGGACTGGTAGCGGTGCCGCGCCAGGCGCACGATCAGGTTCTGCTGGGCGCGCGAGCGCACCAGGTGCTGCAGGTGTTCGTCCTGGGAGCGCTGGTACATCTCCAGGGACATCTGCAGGCGCAGGTTCTGTTCCGCCAGCTCGCCCTGGGTTTCCTGGCGGGCGCCTTCCTCGTCCTGCAGCAGGTAGCCGTGGAGCAGCTGGCGGCCGCGTTGCTGGAAGGCCTCGCCGACTTCCAGCAGGTTCAGCACGCCGCGGGGCGTGTGCAGGGCGTAGCGCACCTGGTAGTGGGCGTGCTCCACCAGTTGCTGCTGGATCTGTTCGTGCAGGCGGTGCCGCGCCTCGGGCTCCATCAGGCTGGCGTAGGGGGCGTCGAGCAGGCCGCAGAGTTCGGCGGCGGGCACGCCGAAGGCGCGCTCGCAGGCCGGGTCGAGGAACAGCAGGGTCCAGCTCGGTTCATTCAACCGCTCGAAGCGCAGCAGCCCCAGCCGCGAAGGGATGGGGAGCTGGGTGACAGCCTCGACCGCCGGGCGATTGGCGGTATCGGGATGACTCTTCATGCTCGGCGGTTTTCCACTACTGGGCGAGGTACTTTGCCTCGGCCGACTTCTGTTGGGCGAAGGCAAGGGTGCATGATGCGGTTTTGTCTGACAAGCAATGCCTGTATCGGCGGGACCGGGAGGATTTTGAGCGGCATGCGGGGTGCCGTTGATCGGAGAATGCCATGGGTAATGGCTGTTTGCCATTATGGCGGCCGGCGCGAATAAAAAAAGCCCCGTCATCCGACAGGGCTGGAGAGAACGAGCGTGGCGTGCTCGTTGGTAGAAAGCGATCGGCCCCCTGTAAAGGGGGCCGATGCGGTTACAGCAGCAGGGTGCGGATGTCGCCGAGCAGCTCGCCCAGGCGCTTGGTGAAGCGCGCGGCGGCGGCGCCGTTGATCACCCGGTGATCGTAGGACAGCGACAGCGGCAGCATCAGGCGCGGCTGGAAGGCCTTGCCGTCCCAGACCGGCTGCATGGTCGCCTTGCTCACACCCAGGATCGCCACTTCCGGCGCATTGACGATCGGCGTGAAGCCGGTGCCGCCGATGTGGCCGAGGCTGGAGATGGTGAAGCAGGCGCCCTGCATGGCGTCGGCCGAGAGCTTCTTGGTGCGGGCCTTTTCCGCCAGTTCGGCGGCTTCGGCGGCCAGCTGCAGCAGGCTTTTCTGGTCGACGTCGCGGATCACCGGCACCAGCAGGCCGTCCGGGGTGTCCACGGCGAAGCCGATGTGCACGTACTTCTTGCGGATCAGCGCCTTGCCGCTGGGGGCCAGGGAGCTGTTGAAGTCCGGCAGTTCCTTGAGCAGGTGGGCGCAGGCCTTCAGTAGGATCGGCAGCACGGTCAGCTTGACGCCGGCCTTCTCGGCGGCGGCCTTCTGCGCGACGCGGAAGGCTTCCATGTCGGTGATGTCCGACTGGTCGAACTGGGTCACGTGGGGCACGTTCAGCCAGCTGCGGTGCAGGTTGGCGGCGCCGACCTGCATCAGGCGGGTCATGGCCACTTCTTCCACTTCGCCGAACTTGCTGAAGTCGACTTCCGGGATCGGCGGGATGCCCGCGCCACCGCTGGCGCCGCCGGCCGGGGCCGACTTGGCGCGCTGCAGCTGTTCCTTGACGAACAGTTGCACGTCTTCCTTGAGGATGCGGCCTTTCGGACCGGTGGCCTTCACTTCGGCCAGCTCGACGCCGAACTCGCGGGCCAGCATGCGCACGGCCGGGCCGGCATGCACCTTGGCGCCGTCGCGGCTGGGCGCGCCGACCGGGGCCGGGGTCTCGGCCTTGGCGGCCGGAGCCGGTGCAGCGGCAGCCGGAGCGGCCGGAGCAGCAGCCGGTGCCGGCGCGGCGGCCGGTTGTTCGGCGGCGGCCGGGGCAGCGGCGCCCGCGACCTTGAGCTTGAGGATCAGGTCGCCGGTGCCGACTTCGTCACCGACCTTGATCGACACGCTTTCCACCACGCCGGCGGCCGGCGAGGGGATTTCCATGCTGGCCTTGTCCGATTCCAGGGTGATCAGCGACTGGTCGGCCTCGACCGTGTCGCCGGCTTTCACCATGACCTCGATGACGTTGGCCTTGCCCGCCGAGCCGATGTCCGGGACGGCGATGTCCTGGACGCTGGCCGCTGCCGCCGGGGCGGCGACAGGCGCGGCTGCGGCGGCCGGGGCAGGAGCCTCGGCCTTGGGCGCTTCGGCGGCCGGGGCGGGCGCCGCGGCCGGAGCCTCGGCTGCGCCACCCTCGACTTCCAGCTCGAGAATCTCGTCGCCTTCCTTCAGGGTGTCGCCCACCTTGACCTTCAGGCTCTTCACCACGCCAGCCTTGGGCGAGGGGATTTCCATGCTGGCCTTGTCGGATTCCAGGGTCAGCAGGCTCTGGTCGGCCTCGACCTTGTCGCCGACCTTGACCAGCAGCTCGATGACTTCACCCTGACCGTTGCCGATGTCGGGTACGCGGATCAGCTCGCTCACAATGCGTCTCCTCAGCAGTCCAGCGGGTTGCGTTTTTCCGGGTCGATACCGAGCTTGGCGATGGCCTCGGCCACCACCTTGGCGTCGATGTCGCCACGGTCGGCCAGGGCTTCCAGCGCGGCCAGAACGACCCAGCGACGGTCCACTTCGAAGAAGTCACGCAGCTTGCGACGGCTGTCGCTGCGGCCGAAACCGTCGGTGCCCAGGACCTTGTACTCCTTGCTCGGGACCCACTGGCGGATCTGCTCGGCGTACAGCTTCATGTAGTCGGTGGAGGCGATGACCGGGCCCTTGCGGCCGCCCAGGCATTCCTCGACGTAGCTCAGCTTGGGCTTCTGGCCCGGGTGCAGGCGGTTCCAGCGCTCCACGGCCAGGCCGTCGCGGCGCAGTTCGTTGAAGCTGGGCACCGACCAGACGTCGGCGCCGATGCCGAAGTCCTCGCGGAGGATCTTCGCCGCGGCTTCCACTTCGCGCAGGATGGTGCCCGAGCCCAGCAGTTGCACGTGGTGAGCGGCGTCCTTCTTGTCCTCGTCGAGCAGGTACATGCCCTTGATGATGCCTTCCTCCACGCCCTTGGGCATGGCCGGCTGGACGTAGTTCTCGTTCATCACGGTGATGTAATAGAAGATGTCCTGCTGCTCTTCGATCATCTGCCGCGAGCCTTCGCGGATGATCACCGCCAGCTCGTAGGCGTAGGTCGGATCGTAGGTGCGGCAGTTCGGGATGGTCCCGGCCAGGATGTGGCTGTGGCCGTCCTCGTGCTGCAGGCCTTCGCCGTTCAGGGTGGTGCGGCCGGCGGTGCCGCCGACCAGGAAACCGTGGGCGCGGCTGTCGCCGGCGGCCCAGGCCAGGTCGCCGATACGCTGGAAGCCGAACATCGAATAGAAGATGTAGAACGGCAGCATCGGCTGGTTGTGGGTCGAGTACGAGGTGCCGGCGGCGATCCAGCTGGACATGGCACCGGCCTCGTTGATGCCTTCCTCGAGGATCTGGCCCTTCTTGTCCTCGCGGTAGAACATCACCTGGTCCTTATCCACCGGCTCGTACAGCTGGCCGACGGAGGAGTAGATGCCGAGCTGGCGGAACATGCCTTCCATACCGAAGGTACGGGCTTCGTCGGGCACGATCGGCACGATGCGCGGGCCGAGTTCCTTGTCCTTGACCAGCTGCGAGATGATCCGCACGAAGGCCATGGTGGTGGAGATTTCGCGGTCGCCCGAGCCGTCGAGGATGGCCTTGAGGGTTTCCAGCGGGGGAACCGGGACCTGGAAGCTCTTCTCGCGGCGCACCGGCATCACGCCACCCAGGGCGGCGCGGCGCTCGGCCAGGTACTTGGCCTCGGCGCTGCCTTCTTCGGGGCGGTAGAACGGCAGGTTTTCCAGGTCGGCATCCTTGATCGGGATGTCGAACTTGTCGCGGAACGACTTCAGGCTCTCGACGTCGACCTTCTTGACGTTGTGCGCGATGTTCTTCGCTTCGCCCGAACCTGTGCCATAGCCCTTGATGGTCTTGGCCAGGATGACGGTCGGCTGGCCCTTGTGGTTGACCGCCTGGTGGTAGGCCGCATAGACCTTGTAGGGGTCGTGGCCGCCACGGTTGAGCTTCCAGACTTCCTCGTCGGAGAGGTCCTTGACCATCTCCAGCAGCTCCGGACGCGCGCCGAAGAAGTGCTCGCGCACATAGGCGCCGTCTTTCGCCTTGTAGTTCTGGTATTCGCCGTCGATGACTTCATCCATGCGCGCCTGCAGCAGGCCGGCGGTGTCCTTGGCGAACAGCGGGTCCCAGAAGCGGCCCCAGATGACCTTGTTGACGTTCCACTCGGCGCCGCGGAACACGCCTTCGAGTTCCTGGATGATCTTGCCGTTGCCGCGCACCGGGCCGTCGAGGCGCTGCAGGTTGCAGTTGATGACGAAGATCAGGTTGTCCAGCTTCTCGCGGCCGGCCAGGGAGATGGCGCCCAGGGATTCGGGCTCGTCGCACTCGCCGTCGCCCATGAAGCACCAGACCTTCTGCTTGCCGGCGGGGATGAAGCCGCGGCTCTCCAGGTACTTCATGAAACGCGCCTGGTAGATCGCCTGGATCGGGCCCAGGCCCATGGATACGGTGGGGAACTGCCAGAAGTCCGGCATCAGCCAGGGGTGCGGGTAGGAGGACAGGCCGTGGCCATCCACTTCCTGGCGGAAGTTGTTCAGCTGGTCTTCGCTGATGCGGCCTTCGAGGAAGGCGCGGGCGTACACGCCGGGGGAGGCGTGGCCCTGGAAGAACACCAGGTCGCCGCCGTGTTCGTCGGTCGGGGCCTGGAAGAAGTAGTTGAAGCCGATGTCGTAGAGCGTCGCCGAGGAAGCGAAGGAGGAGATGTGGCCGCCCAGATCCGGGTCGTGCTTGTTCGCCTTCATCACCATGGCCAGCGCGTTCCAGCGGACCAGCGAGCGAATGCGGCGTTCCATGAACAGGTCGCCGGGCATGCGTGCTTCGTGGGTCACCGGGATGGTGTTGCGGTAGGGCGTGGTGATGGCGTAGGGCAGTTGGGTGCCGGACCGGCTGGCCAGCTCGCCCATGCGGGTCATCAGGTAGTGGGCGCGGTCTTCACCTTCACGGTCCAGGACCGATTCCAGGGCGTCCAGCCATTCCTGGGTTTCGACGGGATCAAGGTCTTGCATGGCTTGCTCCAGGGCGGAAAGGCTTCCAGAATCGAAAGCCAGTAGATCGTTGCCGATAGCAGCGCCGGCCTCGTGGGCGACGCCGCGAATTCTTGGAAGTGCACCGGGGGTGGTTCCGGCGGGTTGTAGTTTTACTACAAAACGCGACTGGATACAGCCCTTGGGCGAAAAAAGTTAGTAGTAAAACTACAGGCGCCCGAATGGCGGGGCTTCCGCGGGGTTGCCGTTCATCAGGATCGATGCATGACTCTGCCGTCCCGGGCCGCCTTGCCGGCCACCTTGAAGCCCCTCGCCGAGCGCGCGGGGCAGACCTTCAGCACCGCCGTAGCCGATCTTCCCGCCGAAAACGCCGCCCTTTATGAGCAGTGGTCCGCCGAGCGCCACGCCGACTTCGCCCAGGTCTGCGCCGCCAGCGACTTCGTCGCCGAGCAGGCGGCGCGCGATGCCGCGGGCTTCCTCGAGCTGGTGGCCAGCGGCCAGCTGGACCGGCCGCTGGAGCGCGGCGAGATGCGCGCGCAACTGGAGGCGCTGCTGGCCGACTGCGCCGACGAGGACGAGTTGGGCCGCCGCCTGCGCCGCTTCCGCCGACGCCAGCAGATACGCATCGTCTGGCGCGACCTGACCCGCGTCAGCGACCTGGCCGGCACCTGCCGCGACCTGTCGGACCTCGCCGACAACGGCATCGACCTGGCCTACCGCTGGCTCTACGAAAGGCACTGCCAGCAGTTCGGCACGCCCATCGGCAACCGCTCCGGCCTGCCGCAGCAATTGGTGGTGCTGGGCATGGGCAAGCTGGGCGCCGGTGAGCTGAACCTGTCCTCGGACATCGACCTGATCTTCGGCTACCCCGAGGGCGGCGAGACCCAGGGCGCCCGCCGCGCCCTGGACAATCAGGAGTTCTTCACCCGCCTGGGGCAGAAGCTGATCAAGGCGCTGGACGCCATCACCGTCGAAGGCTTCGTCTTCCGCGTCGACATGCGCCTGCGCCCCTACGGCTCCAGCGGCCCACTGGTGCACAGCTTCGCCGCGCTGGAGCAGTACTACCAGGACCAGGGCCGCGACTGGGAGCGCTACGCGATGATCAAGGCGCGGGTGGTCGGCGGCGACCAGGACGCCGGCCAGCGCCTGCTGGAGCTGCTGCGGCCGTTCGTCTACCGGCGCTACCTGGACTTCTCGGCCATCGAAGCGCTGCGCAACATGAAGCAGCTGATCCAGCAGGAGGTGCGGCGCAAGGGCATGAGCGAGAACATCAAGCTCGGCGCCGGCGGCATCCGCGAGGTGGAGTTCATCGCCCAGGCCTTCCAGCTGATCCACGGCGGCCGCGACCTGAGCCTGCAGCAGCGGCCGCTGCTGCGGGTGCTGGCGACCCTCGAAGGGCAGGGCTACCTGCCGCCGGCGGTGGTCGCCGAGCTGCGCGAGGGCTACCAGTTCCTGCGCTACGCCGAGCACGCCCTGCAGGCCATCGACGACCGGCAGACGCAGATGCTGCCGGAGGACGAGCTGTCGCGCATCCGCGTCGCCTTCATCATGGGCTTCGCCAACTGGTCGGCGTTCCACGAGGCGATCAACCACTGGCGCGAGCGCGTCGACTGGCACTTCCGCCAGGTGATCGCCGACCCCGACGAAGACGAGGGCGGAGAGAACGAAGGCGCCACGCCCGGCGCCGAGTGGCTGCCGCTGTGGGAAGAGCAGGTGGACGAGGAATCCGCCTGCCGGCAGCTGGCCGACGCCGGGTTCGCCGAGCCGGCGGCGGCCTTCAAGCGGCTCATCGACCTGCGCCACGGCAACCAGGTGCGCGCCATGCAGCGCCTGGGCCGCGAGCGCCTGGACGCCTTCGTCCCGCGGCTGCTGAACATGCTCGCCGAGCACGAGAAGCCGGACCTGACCCTGGAGCGCGTGCTGCCCCTGGTGGAGGCGGTGGCGCGGCGCTCGGCCTACCTGGTGCTGCTCACCGAGAACCCCGGCGCCCTGGAGCGCCTGCTGACGCTGTGCGCGGCCAGCCCGATGGTGGCCGAGCAGATCGCCAGGTTCCCCATCCTGCTGGACGAACTGCTTAATGAAGGACGCCTGCTCAGCCCGCCGCAGGCGCCGGAACTGATCGCCGAGCTGCGCGAGCGGCTGATGCGCATCCCCGAGGATGACCTCGAACAGCAGATGGAGATCCTCCGTCACTTCAAGCTGGCCCACGGCCTGCGCGTGGTGGCCTCGGAGATCGCCGGCACCCTGCCGCTGATGAAGGTCAGCGACTACCTGACCTGGCTCGCCGAGGCCATCCTCGAACAGGTCCTGGCCCTGGCCTGGCACCAGCTGGTGCAGCGCCACGGCCGGCCGCTGCGCGCCGACGGCACGCCCTGCGACACCGACTTCATCATCGTCGGCTACGGCAAGGTCGGCGGCCTGGAGCTGGGCCACGGCTCGGACCTGGACCTGGTGTTCATCCACGACGGCGACCCGCAGCGCGAGACCGACGGCGCCAAGCCCATCGACGGCTCGCAGTTCTTCACCCGCCTGGGGCAGAAGATCATCCACTTCCTGACTACGCAGACCACTTCCGGCGCGCTCTACGAGGTGGACATGCGCCTGCGCCCCAGCGGCGCCGCCGGCCTGCTGGTGAGTTCGCTGGCGGCCTTCCAGGCCTACCAGCAGAACGAGGCCTGGACCTGGGAGCACCAGGCCCTGGTGCGCGCCCGCGTGCTGGCCGGCAGCGCGCGGGTGGCCGAAGCCTTCGAGGGCATCCGCGCCGCGGTGGTCGGGCAGCACCGCGACCTGGCCGAGCTGCGCCGGGAAGTCAGCGAGATGCGCGCGAAGATGCGCGACAACCTGGGCACCCCCGCGACCGCCGCCGGCACCGCGCCGAATGCCTTCGAAGCCGCGGCGCCGTTCGATCTCAAGCAGGATGCCGGTGGTATCGTCGATATCGAATTTATGGTGCAATATGCGGCCCTTGCCTGGTCGTGGCAGCACCCGGAGTTGCTGCAGTTCACCGACAACATCCGCATCCTGGAAGGGTTGGAGCGGGCTGGCCTGATCGCCAGCGAGGACGTCCGTTTCCTGCAGGAGGCCTACAAGGCCTATCGCGCAGCCGCGCACCGTCTGGCGCTGCAGAAACAGCCAGGGGTAGTGGGCGGCGACCGTTTCCATGAAGAACGCCGCGGAGTGATGCGGATCTGGCGCGAGCTCAAGCTCGCCTGATCCCGGGCAGTACGCACAGGTCGCCGGCGGGGCTGGGTTCCGCGGCGACCGGACGACGAATTTCTGTGAGGAGCTGGCAAATATGTCGATGGCCGATCGTGATGGCGTGATCTGGTATGACGGCGAACTGGTGCAGTGGCGCGACGCGACCACCCACGTTCTGACCCACACCCTGCACTACGGCATGGGCGTGTTCGAGGGCGTGCGCGCCTACAACACCCCGCAGGGCACCGCGATCTTCCGCCTGCAGGCCCACACCGACCGTCTCTTCGACTCGGCGCACATCATGAACATGAAGATGCCGTTCACCAAGGAAGAGATCAACGAAGCGACCCGCGCCGCGGTCCGCGAGAACAACCTGGAAAGCGCCTACATCCGCCCGATGGTGTTCTACGGAAGCGAAGGCATGGGCCTGCGCGCCGCCGGCCTGAAGGTCCACGTGATCGTCGCCGCCTGGCACTGGGGCGCCTACATGGGCGACGACGCCCTGGAGCAGGGCATCAAGGTGCGCACCAGCTCCTTCACCCGCCACCACGTGAACATCTCCATGACCCGCGCCAAGTCCAACGGCGCCTACATCAACTCGATGCTGGCCCTGCAGGAAGCCATCTCCGGCGGCGCCGACGAGGCCATGATGCTGGACCCCGAAGGCTACGTGGCCGAAGGCTCGGGCGAGAACATCTTCATCATCAAGGACGGCGTGATCTACACCCCGGAAGTCACCGCCTGCCTGAACGGCATCACCCGCAACACCGTGCTGACCCTGGCCGACGAGCTGGGCATCAAGGTGGTGGAGAAGCGCATCACCCGCGACGAGGTGTACATCGCCGACGAGGCCTTCTTCACCGGCACCGCCGCCGAAGTCACCCCGATCCGCGAGGTGGACGGCCGGCAGATCGGCATCGGCCGCCGCGGCCCGGTGACCGAGCGACTGCAGAAGGCCTACTTCGACCTGGTCACCGGCAAGACCAGCGCCCATCCGGAGTGGCGCACACTGGTCAAATAAACGGCCTGAGGCCGCAGGCTCCAGGCTGCAGGCGTTCTGCCTTGTACCTGCAGCCTGCCGCCTATAGCCTGCAGCCCATATGAACATTCTGATCGTAGGTCCCTCCTGGGTCGGCGACATGGTGATGGCGCAGACGCTCTTCGAGTGCCTGAAGCGCGAACACCCCGACTGCCAGATCGACGTGCTGGCGCCCGACTGGAGCCGGCCGATCCTCGAACGCATGCCCGAAGTGCGCCAGGCCCTGAGCTTCCCGCTCGGCCACGGCGTGCTCGACATCGCCGCGCGCCGGCGCATCGGCAAGTCCCTGGCCGGCCAGTACGACCAGGCCATCCTCCTGCCCAACTCGCTCAAGTCCGCGCTGGTGCCGTTCTTCGCCGGCATCGCCAGGCGCACCGGCTGGAAGGGCGAGATGCGCTACGGCCTGCTCAACGACGTGCGCAAGCTCGACAAGGCGCGCTACCCGCTGATGATCGAGCGCTTCATGGCCCTGGCCTACCCGCCGGGCGCCGAGCTGCCCAAGCCCTACCCGCAGCCGCGCCTGGCCATCGACCCGGCCAGCCGCGACGCGGCCCTGGCCAAGTTCGGCCTGAGCCTGGACCGTCCGGTGCTGGCGCTGTGCCCCGGCGCCGAGTTCGGCGAGGCCAAGCGCTGGCCGGCGGAGTTCTATGCCAAGGTCGCCGAGGCGAAGATCCGCGCCGGCTGGCAGGTGTGGATATTCGGCTCGAAGAACGACCACCCCGGCGGCGAGGACATCCGCTCGCGGCTGATCCCCGGCCTGCGCGAGGAGTCGGTGAACCTCGCCGGCGGAACCGCCCTGGCCGAGGCCATCGACCTGATGTCCTGCGCCTCCGCCGTGGTCAGCAACGACTCCGGCCTGATGCACGTGGCCGCCGCGCTGAACCGCCCGCTGGTGGCGGTCTACGGCTCCACCTCGCCGCAGTTCACCCCGCCGCTGGCCGATGCCGTGGAAATCGTCCGCCTGGGCCTGGAATGCAGCCCCTGCTTCGACCGTGTGTGCCGCTTCGGCCACTACAACTGCCTGCGCGAGCTGCCGCCGTCGATGGTGCTGCAGGCGCTCGACCGCCTGGTCGCGGACCCGGTCGACGTCGAATGAGGGTGCTGCTGATCAAGACGTCGTCCCTGGGCGACGTCATCCATACCCTGCCGGCGCTCACCGACGCCGCCCGGGCCATCCCCGGCATCCAGTTCGACTGGGTGGTCGAGGAAGGCTTCGCCGAGATCCCTGCCTGGCACCCGGCGGTGGCCCAGGTCATCCCGGTGGCCATCCGGCGCTGGCGCAAGAACCTCTGGCAGACCCTGAAGAACGGCGAGTGGCGGCGTTTCAAGAAGCGCCTGCGCGAGGTCGACTACGACCTGGTGATCGACGCCCAGGGTCTGCTCAAGAGCGCCTGGCTGACGCGCTACGCGAAGAAGGTGCCGGTCGCCGGACTGGACAGGGAATCCGCGCGCGAGCCGGCGGCCAGCCGCTTCTACGACCGCGGCTACCCGGTCGCCTGGGGCCAGCATGCGGTGGAGCGCGTGCGCCAGCTGTTCGCCCAGGCGCTGGACTACCCGCTGCCGGCGGGCGTCGGCGACTACGGCCTGGACCGCGGCCTGCTGATCGACGGGAGCGCCGGCGAGCCCTACCTGGTGTTCCTGCACGGCACCACCTGGGTCACCAAGCACTGGCCCGAGGCCTACTGGCGCGAGCTGGCCGAACGCATGGGCGAGCGCGGCTGGTCGGTGCGCCTGCCCTGGGGCAACGACAACGAGCGCCAGCGCGCCGAGCGCATCGCCCAGGGCTTGGAAAACACCTCGGTGCTCCCCAGGTTATCCCTCGCAGGCATGGCCAAGGTCCTGGCCGGCGCTTCCGCCTGCGTGGCGGTGGACACCGGGCTCGGACACCTGGCTGCCGCCCTGGACGTGCCGACGCTGTCGCTGTTCGGCCCGACCAACCCCGGGCTGACCGGCGCCTACGGGCGTTCCCAGGTGCACCTGGCCAGCGACTGGCCCTGCGCACCCTGCCTGCAGAAGACCTGCACCTACCAGCCGACGGCCGAAGACAAGCGCCAGTTCGACCTGCGGCAAGAGCAGCCCCTGTGCTTCACGCGCCTGAACCCGCAGCGCGTGGCGCTGCAACTGGAGGCGCTGCTGCTGGCCCCGGAGACGCTTCGATGAAACTGGCTTTCGTCCTGTACAAGTACTTCCCGTTCGGCGGGTTGCAGCGCGATTTCATGCGCATCGCCCTGGAATGCCAGAAGCGCGGCCATTCCATCCGCGTCTACACGCCGATCTGGGAAGGCGAGGTGCCGCCCGGCTTCGACGTGCGCGTGGCGCCGGTCAAGGCGCTGTTCAACCACCGCCGCAACGAGAAATTCAGCGCCTGGCTGGCCGCCGACCTGGCGCGCGACCCGGTGGACCGGGTGATCGGCTTCAACAAGATGCCGGGCCTCGACGTCTACTACGCCGCCGACGGCTGCTTCGAAGACAAGGCGCAGACCCTGCGCAACCCCATCTACCGCCGCTGGGGCCGCTACAAGCACTTCGCCGACTACGAGCGGGCGGTGTTCGCCCCCGAGTCGAAGACCGAGGTGCTGATGATCTCCGAGGTGCAGCAGCCGCTGTTCATCAAGCACTACCGCACCCCGATCGAGCGCTTCCACCTGCTGCCCCCGGGCATCGCCCTGGACCGCCGCGCGCCGGCCAACGCCGCGGAAATCCGCGCCGACTTCCGCCGCGAATTCAAGCTGGCCGACGACGACCTGCTGCTGGTGCAGATCGGCTCGGGCTTCAAGACCAAGGGCCTGGACCGCAGCCTCAAGGCCCTGGCGGCGCTGCCGCGGGACCTGCGCAAGCGCACCCGGCTGATCGCCATCGGCCAGGACGACCCCAAGCCCTTCCTGCTACAGGTCAAGGCCCTGGGCCTGTCGGACCACGTGCAGATCCTCAAGGGCCGCAGCGACATCCCGCGCTTTTTGCTCGGCGCCGACCTGCTGATCCACCCGGCGTACAACGAGAACACCGGCACCGTGCTGCTGGAGGCGGTGGTCGCCGGGCTGCCGGTGCTGGTCACCGACGTCTGCGGCTACGCCCACTACATAGCCGAGGCCGATGCCGGCCGCGTGGTGCCGTCGCCCTTCGAGCAGGACGCTTTCAACCGCATGCTGGCGGAGATGCTCCGGGACGACGCGGCGCGCGCCGCCTGGTCGCGCAACGGCCTGGCCTTCGCCGACACGGCGGACCTGTACTCCATGCCGCAGCACGCCGCGGACGTGATCCTGCAGGAGCGCCCATGAACATCCCTCTCCCCGGCTTCCCCGGGCTCCCTGTAGGAGCGAGCTTGCTCGCGAACCTGTCCAGCGCAAAAGCGTTCGCGAGCAAGCTCGCTCCTACGAAAGGCGGCGCCCATGAAGCTTGAGCTGCGCGAGCCGTTCAGGAGCCTATGGGCCGGCAAGGACCCCTTCGTCGAGGTCGAGCGCCTGCAGGGCAAGGTCTACCGCGAGCTGGAAGGCCGCCGCACCCTGCGCACCGAGGTCGACGGCCGCGGCTACTTCGTCAAGATCCACCGCGGCATCGGCTGGGGCGAAATCTTCAAGAACCTGCTCAGCGCCAAGCTCCCGGTGCTTGGCGCCGGCCAGGAGCAACGCGCCCTGGAGCGCCTGCACCAGGCCGGCGTGGCGACCATGACCGCGGTGGCCTATGGCGAGCGCGGCGGCGACCCGGCGCGCCAGCATTCCTTCATCGTCACCGAGGAGCTGGCGCCCACCATCGACCTCGAACAGCTGTCGCTGAACTGGCTGCGCGAGCCGCCGGCGCCGCGCTTCAAGCGCGCGCTGATCGACGAAGTGGCGAAGATGGTCGGCACCATGCACCGCGCCGGGGTGAACCATCGCGACTGCTACATCTGCCACTTCCTGCTGCACACCGATCGCCCGCCGACGCCCGACGACCTGCGCCTGTCGGTGATCGACCTGCACCGCGCCCAGACCCGCGCCGCCACGCCGCGGCGCTGGCGCGACAAGGACCTGGCCGCGCTGTACTTCTCGGCGCTGGACATCGGCCTGACGCAACGCGACAAGCTACGCTTCCTGCGCGGTTACTTCCGCAAGCCCCTGCGCGACATCCTCCGCGAGGAGGCCGCTCTGCTCGCCTGGATGGAGCGCAAGGCCGCCAAACTCTACGATCGCAAGCAGCGCTACGGAGACCTGCTCTGATGTCGGGCTGGACCCTGGAACCCGCCTACCGCCACCTGTCCGCCGACTTCGGCAGCCTGGACGCGGTATTCGCCCTGCAGGGCGAGCGCCTGACCAAGGACCCCAAGTCCGAAGTGATCCGCGTCGAGCGCGACGGCGTGCGCTACTACGTCAAGCGCTACAACAGCGCCGGCAAGGGTTACCACCGCTACCTGGCGCGGCCGCGGATCAAGGCCGAGTGGCAGAACCTCAAGCAGTTCGCCAAGTGGGGCATCCCCACCGCCGAGGTGGTGGCCTGGGGCCTGGAGCGCAAGCACGGCGCCTTCGTCCGCGGCGCCATGGTCACCCGCGAAGTGCCGGGCACCGAGGACCTGGCCGCGCTGGCCCGGCGCGACGACCCGCGCCTGCGCGACCGCGCCTGGGTCGACCACGTCAGCCGGCAACTGGCCGCTCATACCCGGCTGATGCATGACCACCACTTCACCCACAACGACCTGAAGTGGCGCAACATCCTGGTCGACGCCGCCGGCACCGTGTATTTCATCGACTGCCCGATCGGCAACTACTGGGTCAGTTTCATGCTGCGCCACCGCGTGACCAAGGACCTGGCGACCCTGGACAAGGTGGCCAAGTACCACCTTTCCGCCACCCAGCGCCTGCGCTTCTACCTGCAGTACCGCCGGCGCGAGCGGCTGAACGCCTCGGACAAGGTCCGCGTGCGGCGCATCGCCCATTTCTACGAGGGACGCGAGTGAACGACTTCATCGCCGACGACGACCGCGAGCGCCTGCACAGCCAGGGCCTGGCCGACTTCGACGCGCTCTGGACGCTGCCGCTGGAGGCGGTGGACGAGCCCAACACCGAGCGCGGCGGCATGAGCTGCGTGTTCCGCCTGGAGCTGGAAGGCGGCACCTACTACCTCAAGCGGCAGAGCAACCACCTCACGCGCAGCCTGCTGCGCCCGGGCGGCGAGCCGACCTTCGCCCGCGAGTTCCGCAACATCCAGCGCTACCAGCAACTGGGCATCCCGGCGTTGCAGGCGGCCTTCTTCGGCGAACGCCGCGAGGGCGGCGAGCGCCGCGCCATCCTGGTGACCCGCGCGCTGGACGGCTGGCGCGACCTGGACGCCTGGCTGAAGGACTGGTCCGGCCTGCCGGCGGAGCGCCGCCAGGCCATCCTGCACGCCTGCGGCATGCTCGCCCGGCGCCTGCACGAGGCCGGGCAGATGCACGGCTGCTTCTATCCCAAGCACATCTTCCTGCGGGAGGCCGAGGACGGCTTCCAGGCCTGCCTGATCGACCTGGAGAAGACCCGCCCGCTGTGGTTCGGCCTGCGCGACCGCGTCAAGGACCTGGAGCCGCTGCTGCGCCGCGCGCCTGACTGGAGCGAGGTGGACGTGCGCCAACTGCTCGCCGCCTACTTGGGTAGCGCGGCCAGCGGCGCCGAGGTGGACCACTGGTACAAGCGCCTGGGCGCGCGCCGGCGCAAGAAGGAGAAACGCGGGTGAGGCTGGGCGAGATGCGAAACGCCGGGCGCCAGCCGACGCTGCCGCTGCGACTGGAACTGGCCGATGGCGCCGGCCCCGCCGAACTGCGCCTGGACAGCCTGCTGCGCGTGTTGCCGGGCCGGCGCTACGTCGGCGCAGGCAACTGGCGCGGGCGCCAGGTGCTGGCCAAGCTGCTGGTCGGCGGCAAGGCCGCGCGGCACTTCCAGCGCGAGCTGGCCGGCGTGCGCCTGCTCGCCGAACAGGGCCTGACCACGCCGCTGCTGCTGGCCGACGGCCTGCGCGAAGGCGAGGGCGGTTGGCTGCTCTTCGAATTCCTCGACGACGCCCACAGCCTGGGCGACGCCTGGCGCGCGGTGGAAGCCGAGCCGGCGCTGTCCGACGCCCAGCAGGCGGTGCTCGGCGAGGCCCTGGCGGCCATCGCCGAACTGCACGCCAAGGGCCTCTGGCAGGAAGACCTGCACCTGGACAACCTGCTGCGCCACGACGGCCGCCTGTACCTGATCGACGGCGCCGGCATCCGCGCCGAAACGCCCGGCCAGCCGCTGTCGCGCAAGCACGTGCTGGAAAACCTCGGGGTGTTCTTCGCCCAGTTGCCGGCCAGCCTCGACCCCTTCCTCGAAGAGCTGCTGGTGCACTACCTGCTGGTCAACGGCGAGCATGCCCTGCCGCTGGAGGCCCTGCAGAAGGAAATCGCCCGGGTGCGCCGCTGGCGCGTGGCCGACCTGCTGAAGAAGATCGGCCGCGACTGCAGCCTGTTCAGCGTGCGCCGCGGCGCCTTCGGCCTGCGCGCGGTGCGCCGCAAAGAGGAAGCCGGCCTGACGCCGCTGCTGGCCGAGCCGGACGCTTTCATTGACCGGGGGCATGTCTACAAGACCGGCGGTGCCGCTACCGTGGCGAAAGTGGAGCTGGATGGCCGCCCACTGGTAGTTAAGCGTTACAACATCAAGAACCTGCTGCACTGGCTCAAGCGCTTCTGGCGCCCCAGCCGCGCCTGGGCCTCCTGGCGCGAGGGCAACCGCCTGGAAGCCCTCGGCATCGCCACCGCGAAACCCCTGGCGGTGCTGGAGCGGCGCTGGCTGTGGCTGCGCGGGCCGGCCTTCCTGATTACCGATTACCTGGCCGGGCAGGATATAATTGCCCGTTTCAAACCCCACCTGGACGATCCGGATGGGGCCGGCATGCCGCCGGAGGCCGAACTCAAGGCCCTGGACAGCCTGTTCGCGGCGCTGCGGCGCGAGCGCATCAGCCACGGCGACCTCAAGGGCCACAACCTGTTCTGGCAGGGGGAGGGCGATGCGGGGCGCTGGGCGCTGATCGACCTCGATGCCATGCACAAGCACCACGGCCAGGCGGGTTTCGAGCGCGCCTACGCCCGCGACCGCGCACGTTTCCTGCGCAACTGGCCGCAGGGCAGCGCGTTGCATCGGCTGCTGGATGAACGCATACCTAAAGGCGGTTGAAGGCTGAAGGCTGGAGGCTGAAAGGCAGGAGCCCGGAGGCGGGTAGGTTGTTTTTGGCTTCCAGTTTCAAACTTCCGGCTTCGAGCTGCTTCTAAGAGAATTTATCCCGGTTTCAAGCCCGAGGCTTGACGCCGGAAGACGAAAGCCCCCAGGGGCTATGACGAACACCGCTGTTGCTTCAAGCTTCCGGCTTCAAGCTTCCAGCTGCTTTCAAAGAGGCTCTTACCCGTGTCATTGACCATCCTCGGCCTGTCCGGCGCCGTAAGCCATGACCCTTCCGCCGCCCTGTACATCGACGGCAAGCTGGTCGCGGCGGTCGAAGAAGAGCGCTTCGTCCGCGACAAGCACGCGAAGAACCGCATGCCCTACGAGTCGGCCAAGTTCTGCCTGGAACAGGCCGGCATCAAGCCCGCCGACGTCGACGTGGTGGCCATTCCCTTCGCCCCCATCAGCCTGTTCGGCAAGGCCCGCTGGCACTACGCCAAGCGCTACGCCTACGCCCCGGATCGCGCGCTGGACGCCATCCTGCTCGGCAACCGCCGCTACAAGCGCTACTACAAGCGCATCCAGTGGTGCCTGCAGCAACTGGGCTTCGACCTGAAGAAGGTCAAGATCCAGCCGGTGGAGCACCACCTGGCCCACGCCTCCAGCGCCTACCACTGCTCCGGCTTCAAGGAGAAGACCGCGATCCTCGGGATCGACGGCAAGGGCGAGTACGCCACCACCTTCTTCGGCTACGGCGAGAACGGCAAGATCCACAAGATCAAGGAGTTCTACGACCCGGACTCCCTGGGCGGGCTGTACGGCGCGATCACCGAGTACCTCGGCTTCGACATGCTCGACGGCGAGTTCAAGGTCATGGGCATGGCGCCCTACGGCGACGCCAGCAAGTACGATTTCTCGCGCCTGGCCAAGTTCGAGAACGGCGAGCTGATCATCAACACCGAGTACGCCAACGTCATCGGCTTCCGCCGCTACAAGGAAAAGGGCAAGGGCTACTACTTCTCGCCCAAGCTGATCGAGTGGCTGGGCCCGAAACGCGAAGGCGACATCGCCGACGACCCATACATCCACTACGCCGCCAGCATCCAGGCGCTGTTCGAGAAGCTGGCGCTGGAGATGATGGACTACTACCTGGGCGACATCCTCCGCGAAACCGGCAAGATCGCCTTCGCCGGCGGCTGCGCGCTGAACGTCAAGCTGAACCAGAAGATCATCTCGCGTCCGGAAGTGAAGGAGCTGTACGTGCAGCCCGCTTCCAGCGATGCCGGCACCGCGGTCGGCGCCGCCGCCTACGTTTCCTGGGAGCGCGGCGTGCCGGTGGAGAAGATGGAACACGTCTACCTCGGCCCGGAATACAGCAACGAAGACGTCATCGCCGCCTGCGCCCGCCACGCGTCCAAGCCGGCCTGGCGCAAGATCGACAACGTGCCCGAGCTGATCGGCAAGGTGCTGGCCGACGGCAACCCGGTGGCCTGGTTCCAGGGCCGCATGGAATTCGGTCCGCGCGCCCTCGGCGGCCGCTCCATCCTCGGCTGCCCGAGCGTGCCGGGCGTGGCCGACCGCATCAACGCGCAGATCAAGTTCCGCGAGCGCTGGCGGCCCTTCTGCCCGTCGATGCTGGATACCGTCGGCCCGCAGATGTTCAAGATCGACCACCCTGCGCCGTTCATGACTTTCACCTTCGAGGTCAACGAAGAGTGGAAGACCCGCGTGCCGGAAGTCGTCCACGAGGACGGCACCTCCCGCGCCCAGGTGCTCAAGCGCGAGTTCAACCCGCGCTACTACGACCTGATGAAGGAGCTGGAGAAACTCACCGGCAACGGCGTGGCGCTGAACACTTCGCTGAACCGCCGTGGCGAGCCGATGATCTGCTCGCCGACCGACGCGCTGAACATGTTCTACGGTTCGGACCTGCAATACCTGATCATGCAGGACATCCTGGTGGTCAAGGAAGGCGCGGCGGCCTATGACTCGCTCGGCTGAACCGCGGGTCCTGCAGTTCTGCCACGGCTATGACGGGCCCTTCCTGGATTGCGCCCGCCAGTACGCCAGCCTGTTCGCCGGCACCGGCTACCGGGTGACCACGGTGTTCCTCACCGGCGCGCCCGATGCCGAGGTGGCCGCCGGCTGCGCCAGCGACGAGGTGCTGTTCCTCGACTACAGCTCGAAGGACGTGCGCGGCCTCAAGCTGCGCGCCATCCGCGACCTGCGCGAGATCGCCCGCTCGCGGGACTTCCGCTTCTGCATCGCCCACCGCTTCAAGCCCACCTGGGTCGCCATGCTGGCCACGCGCCTGCCGGTGATCGGCGTGCACCACGGCTTCGGCGACTACCGCCGGCTCGGCCGCAAGCTGTTCGCCAAGCTGTTCGCCAAGCGCCTGAGCCTGCTGGCGGTGTCCAACGCCGTGCGCGACGAACTGCGCCAGTGCCTGCCGGCCTGGCCGGCGGAGCGCATCGAGACGCTGTACAACCGCGTCGACGTCGACGCCCTGCAGGCCGAGCAGGTGGAGCGCTACCCGGCGCGCCAGCACCTGCGCCTGGCGGACAACGCCTGGGTGGTCGGCAACGTCGGCCGCCTGCACCCGGACAAGGACCAGGCCACGCTGCTGCGCGGTTTCGCCGAGGCCCTGCCGCAGCTGCCGCCGAACGCGCTGCTGGCGATCCTCGGCAAGGGCCGCCTGGAGGAAGACCTCAAGGCGCTGGCCCGCGAGCTTGGCATCGCCGAGCGCGTGCTGTTCCTCGGCCAGGTGCCGGACGCGCGGCGCTACTTCAAGGCCTTCGACGTGTTCGCTCTGAGTTCCGACCACGAGCCCTTCGGCATGGTCCTGCTGGAGGCCATGGCCGCCGGCGTGCCGCTGATCTCCACCGCCGGCGGCGGCGCCGGCGAAATCGTCGAGGGCCTGGGCATCCTCTTCCCGCTGCGCGACGACGCGGCCCTGGCCCAGGGCCTGGGGCATCTGGCGGCGCTCGACCGGCAGCAGCGCGAGGCCTGCGCCCGGCTGATGGACGAGCGCCTGCACACGCGCTTCTCCGACGAGGCCGTGCGCCAGGAGTTCTGGAGCCTGCCGATGGTCCGTGCGCTGACGCGTGGCGTTTCCGAATGACGGCCGCGGCCGCCAAGGGTGAATCTTGAAAGTCCTGTTCCTGGTCCAGAAAGAACAACGCGCCATTCTCGACCGCCTCTACGACGGCATCGCCGAGCACTGCGACTGCGACCTGCGCTGGCTGAGCAGCGACGAGCAGGCCAACCTGCGCCGCTACTTCCGCGAGCAAGTCGACGTCTCGCGCTACGACCGCATCCTGTTCTTCCTGCGCTTCAAGAAGGAAATGCGCCAGGCTTCCTTCATCGCCAGCGTGCCGAACCTGGTGATCCTCGAACACGATGCCTACCAGAACTACATCCCCTGCAAGTACACCGGCAAGTTCAGCGCCCACTACCGGCGCATGCCCTGGGCGCGGGTGATCAGCTCCGGCGCGGTGGTCGCCCGGCGCCTGCGCGAGGAGGGCTTCGACGCCGTCTTCGTGCCCAAGGGCTACGACCAGGACCTGCTCCACGACCTGGGCCGCGAGCGCGACATCGAACTGGCCTTCGTCGGCAGCACCGGCAGCGTCGCCTACAGCGGGCGCAAGGCGCTGCTGGACGAGCTGGGCAAGGTGGAGAACCTGCTGGTCACCAAGACCAACTCCGGCGAGGACTACCTGAACACGCTCAACCGCATCCGCTTCTTCGTCAGCGCGGACGTCGGCATGGGCGAGTACATGATCAAGAACTTCGAGGCCATGGCCTGCGGCTGCGTGCTTTTCGCCTACGACCAAGGCGAGGAGGAAAACCGCGCGCTGGGCCTGGCGGACATGCACAACGTGGTGTTCTACCGCGACATCCCCGAGCTGCGCCGCAAGCTGCAGGTGCTGCGCGAGGACCCCGCCCTGGCCGCGCGCATCGCCGCGCAGGGCCGCCGGCTGGCCGAGGAAGGCTTCGGTTTCAGCCAGATCGGGGCGCGCATCGTCGAGGCGATGACGCCACCCTTGCGCCCACGTCCGCAACCGGGCAGGCTGGAGCGATTACGCCGGGCTCTGGGAATTTGAACATTCATGCGCCGAAGCTTTCGTGGCGGCCATCGGGGCCGGAGGTGGTCGTGCCCAGGCCGCTGATCTCCGTGCTGGTTCCCTGTTACAACCGCGAACGCTACATCGAGGAGGCCCTGCTGAGCATCCTCGAGCAGGATTATCCGAATTTCGAGCTGATCGTCGTCGACGACGGCTCCCAGGATGCCAGCGCCGAAAAGATCGAGGCCCTGCGCCAGCGCTACGGCTTCCAGTTCTACCGGCAAGCCAACCAGGGCGTCAGCGCCGCGCTGAACACGGCCCTGAGCCATGCCCGCGGCGAGTTCATCGCCACGCCCGATTCCGATGACGTCATGCTGCCGGGCCGCCTGTCGCTGCAGGCCGCCTACCTCGAGGCGCATCCCCAGGTGGGCTGCGTCGGGGCGCGGGTGGTCTACGTCGACTCCGAAGGGCGGCGGCTGAAGACCGAGGAGGGCAAGTCGCTGCGCAGCTACAGCTTCGCCGAGCTGCTGTCCCGCGCCCACGCCATCGGCGCCCCCGTGGCCATGTATCGACGCGAGGCGCTGGACCGTGCCGGGGGCTATGACCCGGCGATCCGCATCCAGGATTTCCAGATCACCCTGAAGATCGCCCACCTGGGCTATCGCACGGATGTGCTGCCGGACCTGGTGACGCTCTACCGCAGGCATGCGGGCAACATGTCCAAGACCGCCTACCAGTGCCAGCTCGACTACGACCTGATGGCCATCGCCCCCTATCGTGGCCATCCCTGCTACTCGCAGGGCCTGACCTGCGTGATCAACAAGGCGCTCAAGTACTCGGTGGTATCGGACAAGGCCTATGCCCTGCGGCTTCTTCTGCGGCTGCCGCCATGGCGCTGGAATCGCGTGACCTGGCGTCGCCTGCGTCACCTCATGTTCAAGTTCCACGAGGGATGAGTGCGTCCGGGATGAAGTCGATGTTGTTGCAAGCGTGGCAGACCTGGCGGCCCGCGATGAGTCAAGGCGGTGTACCAATCGCCCGCAGGGACCGGGTGGCCGAGGCGATGCTGGGGTTCGGCGTGTTCTGGACCATCGCCGGGGTGTTGCTGACGCCGACCATGAAGTTCTACTACACCATGGTGGCGCTGTTCGTGTACCTGCCGGCGCTCTGGCTGGTAATCGCCCGCCGCGCCGAACTGGGGCGGCTGATCGCCGAACGCAGGGAAATGTGGTTGTTCCTGGCGCTGTTCGCCTGGGCCAACCTCTCGCTGTTGTGGGCCGTCGGCGATTTCGACCGATTGTCGCGGGTCAAGCAGTCGAGCCTCTTCGTATTGTTGGTCTGTGGCTGGCTGCTCTGGGCCCGGGCCAGCGAGCCACGCCTGCGCGGCACCCTGGTGCTGCTCGGTGTCCTCAACAGCCTCTACAGCCTGGCCGCGCTGCTCTGGGCGCCGGCTTATGCGCCCGAGCGCCTGAACGGCTTCGGAGGCTTCCTCGACAACCCCAACGCGGCCGCCTACGCCACGGGCTTCCTGCTGGTGATGGCGTTGCCGCTGCGTCCGACGAGGCGCGGCTGGTGGCTGGCCTGGCTGCTGTTGCAGCTCCCCCCGCTGGTCTATGTCGCCCTGTGCGGCAGCCGCGGTGCGCTCCTGGCGCTGATGGCCACGGCAGTGTTCTGCCTGGTGTTGCTGCCGGGCTGGCGCAAGCGCCTGGCTGCCCTGTCGGCCCTGGCCGGCGGCATCGCGCTGTTCTGCCTGGAGCCGAGCCTGATGGCAAGGGGGGATTCGGAGCGGCTGGAGCTGTTGCGCAGCGCCTTGCCGATCCTGCGCGAGCATTTCTGGAACGGCGTGGGCTACGGCACCACCTACGAGGTCCAGGGCTGGGCCGGCGGCTACCATGGCAGCGCCCACAATTTCCTGCTGCACACCGCCCTGCAGTATGGGATTCCGGCGCTGCTCGTCTGGCTGGTGCTCTGGGCGATGCTGGGCCTGCGGGCCTGGCGCAGCCGCCATACGCAACTGGGCCTGGCGTTGCTGCTGCTGTGGGTCTATGCCAGCGTGGCCATGCAGTTCGACGTATTCAGCCTGTGGGAGCGCACCCGCGCCATGTGGCTGATGCCCTGGGCGGTGTTCCTGCTCGGCCTGAGCCTGAAGCGCCCGGCCGGGCTGGCCGGCGGCGAACTCAACCGGCGTTGAGGATGCCCCGCAGTTCGCGGGCGTCCCAGCGTACCGTGCCGTGGCGCAGGTAGCCCTCGCTCAGCTCGCCGCCCTCATCCGCCAGCAACCACTGCCGATCCTCCGCATAGCGCAGCATGTGCGCGAAGTTGCGCTTGCGCTGGGCGCGGCCGAGGGCGCGGCGCTGGGTCTTCATGTCGGCGATGTCGATCAGCCCCAATTCGCCCTGCGGGGTCTGCACCACGTTGCCCAGGTGCAGCGAACGGAAGTACACGCCGCGCTCGTGCAGCCGGGCGATCAGCTCGCCCAGGCGCTCGCGCAGGGCGCTGTCGGCCTGGCCGGCGGCGATCAACTGGCGCAGCGTCTGGCCCGGCAGCGGGCGGTAGTGCACCAGGTCGCGGGCGATGCCGGGCACGCGGTAGACGCCGATCACCTCGGGGCAGGGAATGCCCAGCCGCTGCAGCGCCTGGGCGTTGTCGGCGAAGCGCTGGGCATAGGGGTAGAGCGCCGCCGAGGAGATCAGCCGCTTGCGCCGGAACAGCTTGACGAAGTTGCCGTCGGGCAGGCGCAGGACCTTGTCGCCGTGCTTGTCGGCTTCCAGCACGGTGGCGCCGGCGCGAAGCGATTCGTAGGCGGATAGGTCGAGCTCTTGCATACCGGCTTCCTGGACGGGGGCCGGCTATAGTAGCCCAGGCGCCGGGCAAACGAGAGGCCTGTGTTATAATCGCCGGCCTTTTCAGCGTGCGATTCTTTCATGACCGGCAAAGACACCGCAGAGCCCTCGAGCCTGAAGATCTACTTCCGCCTGCTCACCTACGTGCGGCCCTATTGGGGCATGTTCGCCCTGAGCATCGTCGGCTTCCTGATCTTCGCCGCCACCCAGCCGATGCTGGCCGGCATCCTCAAGTATTTCGTCGACGGCCTGACGCACCCGGACGCCAAGCTGTTCCCCAACGCGCCCTGGCCCTGGCTGCGCGACCTCTCGCTGCTCTACGCGGTGCCGCTGCTGGTGGTGATGATCGCGGTGTGGCAGGGCATCGGCTCCTTCCTCGGCAACTACTACATCGCCCGCGTCTCCCTGGGCCTGGTGCACGACCTGCGGGTGGCGCTGTTCAACAACCTGCTGACGCTGCCCAACCGCTACTTCGACAGCCACAACTCCGGGCACCTGATCTCGCGCATCACCTTCAACGTGACCATGGTCACCGGCGCCGCCACCGACGCCATCAAGGTGGTGATCCGCGAAGGCATGACCGTGGTCTTCCTGTTCCTCTCGCTGCTGTACATGAACTGGAAGCTGACCCTGGTGATGGTCGCCATCCTGCCGGTCATCGCCGTGATGGTGACCAGCGCCAGCCGCAAGTTCCGCAAACAGAGCAAGAAGATCCAGGTGGCCATGGGCGACGTGACCCACGTTTCCTCCGAGACCATCCAGGGCTACCGCGTGGTGCGCAGCTTCGGCGGCGAGGCCTACGAGCGCGAGCGCTTCCTGCAGGTGAGCCACGAGAACACCAGCAAGAACCTGCGCATGAACAAGACCTCGGCGATCTACACGCCGATGCTGCAACTGGTGATCTACAGCGCCATGGCGGTGCTGCTGTACCTGGTGCTGCTGCTGCGCGGCGACGCCACCGTCGGCGACCTGGTGGCCTACATCTCCATGGCCGGCCTGCTGCCCAAGCCGATCCGCCAGCTTTCCGAGGTCAGCTCCACCATCCAGAAGGGCGTGGCCGGCGCCGAGAGCATCTTCGAGCAGCTCGACGAGCAGCCCGAGGTGGACCATGGCAGCGTGGAGAAGGAGCGCGTGCAGGGCCGCCTGGAAGTGAAGAACCTCAGCTTCACCTACCCGGGCACCGACAAGCGCGTGCTCAATGACCTCAACTTCAGCGTCGAGCCGGGGCAGATGGTCGCCCTGGTCGGCCGCTCCGGCAGCGGCAAGTCGACCCTGGCCAACCTCATCCCGCGCTTCTACGACCACAGCGAGGGCAAGATCCTCCTCGATGGCGTGGACGTCGACGACTACCGCCTGCGCAACCTGCGCAAGCACATCTCGCTGGTCACCCAGCAGGTCAACCTGTTCAACGACAGCGTGCTCAACAACATCGCCTACGGCGACCTCTCCAGCAAGCCGCGCAGCGCGGTGGAGAAGGCCGCCGAGGATGCCTTCGCCCGCGAGTTCATCGACCGCCTGGCCGAAGGCTTCGACACCGAGGTGGGCGAGAACGGCGTGATGCTCTCCGGCGGCCAGCGCCAGCGCCTGGCCATCGCCCGCGCGCTGCTCAAGGACGCCCCGGTGCTGATCCTCGACGAGGCCACCTCGGCGCTGGACACCGAGTCCGAGCGGCACATCCAGGCCGCCCTGGAGAAGGTCATGGAGGGCCGCACCACCCTGGTGATCGCCCACCGCCTGAGCACCATCGAGCGCGCCGACCTGATCCTGGTGATGGACCAGGGCCACATCGTCGAGCGCGGCACCCACGACGAGCTGATCGCCCTCAACGGCTACTACGCGCGCCTGCACGCCAGGCAGTTCGCCGACGAGCCGGCCGAGGACGGCGTCGGCGAGTCGGTCTGAATGGCCCTGCTCGATCGCCTGCGCTGCTTCCGCGAGCGCGGTTGGACGCCCATCGACGCCGCGGCCTACGCCGAGGCCTGGCAACGCTTCGGCGGCAGCGTGGCCACCCACCCGCAGGTGGTGGAGCGCCTGGCCGGCCTGGCCGGCATCCCGGTGCGCTACCTGGGCTGGGTCGCCGACGGCCAGCTGCGCGCCGCCATTCCCACCTGGGGCCGGCACCTGGCGCTGTCCAAGGACGTGCTCAAGCGCGAAGGCAAGAAGGCGCTGTTCGACCTGGGCAACGCCGAGGTCATCCTGCCGGTCGCCGAGGATGCGCGGATCGCCCTGCGCCACCGGGTGCGCTACCTGTCCGAGTTGAACCAGCAGCAGGTGACCGACGCCCGCCAGCAAGATGAAGAGCTGGCGCTGAACCGCGCGCCGGCGGACTTCTCGAAGAAGTTCCGCTACAACCAGCGCCGTGAGCTGCGCCTGCTGGAAGAGGCGGGCGGCGTGCTGCAGCCGATGGACGAACTGAGCCCGGCCGAGCAGGCGCGCATCTACGCCGAGCTGTTCCAGCGCCGCTGGGGCTTCGAGGTGCCGGGCAAGGCGCGCCTGGCCGAGGTGCTGGAGCTGATGCGCGAATTCATGCGCGGCTCGCTGGTGCGCCTGGACGGCGAGCCGGTGGCGATCCAGATTCTCTACCGCGTCGAGTCGCCGAAGTGGATCAGCGTCGAATACATCAACGGCGGCGTGGCCCCGGAGAACCGCGAGTTCAGCCCTGGCAGCGTGCTCACCCACGTCAACACCCAGCAGGCCTGGGCCGAGGCCGAGGCGCTGGGCAAGCCGCTACGCTATTCCTTCGGCCGCGCCGACCGCGAATACAAGGACCGCTGGTGCCACCGGGTGCCGGTGTTCCAGGTGTAAATGCTCGAAATGCTCTTCGTAGGAGCGAGCTTGCTCGCGAACAGATTCCGCAGCGGACTCATTCGCGAGCAAGCTCGCTCCTGCATCCACAAGGCAATAGGTCCCCTCCCCGGAGAACGCCCATGAGCGCCCGCAAGCAGCAACTGCTCAAGGAACACCGCCGCAAGAAGCGCCTGGTGCTGCTGGTCGCGCTGCTGGCGCTGCTCGCCCTCGGCGTGTTCGCCCCCTGGTGGAGCGTGCCGCTGGCCGTGCTGCTGGGCTGGGTGGCCCACGAGGCCTGGTTCGCCGACCACCTGTTCTACTCGCCGCGCGACGACTACCGCTACGACTTCCCGGAAGGCCAGCTGAGCCTGCCGGCCTCCCTCGGCCCGCACGGCCTGCACGTTGCCACCGATGCGCTGCCCGCGGACCACGAGACGCTGCTGCTGCAGATCCGCGTCAAGGCCAACTGGCTGGGGCGCTGGCTCGACCCGCAGGTGCTGATCGAAGGCAGCGAGGGTGTCGACCGCCAGGACTTCGAGCGCGGCGTGAACGGCGTGCGCTACCTCAACCTGTCCGGCCAGGGTGCGGCCCTACGCAGTGGGCACCTGCGCATCCGCGGCCGCCACTGCCGCCTCGACAGCCAGGGCACCCTGCACGCCTTCCACAACCCGGACTACGCCGAACGCCGGCTGATGGTCATCGCGCCCCACGCCGACGACGCCGAACTGGCCGCCTTCGGCCTGTACAGCCGCGCCGCCGAGGTCAGCATCGTCACCCTCACCCAGGGCGAGATCGAGGCCGAGCACTACCAGCGCCTGGGCCTGGACAAGGCCGCCGCGGCGCGCCTGAAGGGCCGCCTGCGCACCTGGGACAGCCTGGCCGTGCCGCTGTGGGGCGGGGTGCCGGCCAGCCGCTGCGTGCAACTGGGCTACTACTGCCTGCAACTGCCGGCGATGTGCGGCGAACCGGACAAGGGCTTCGGCTCGCGGGAGTCCGGCGAGAGCGACATCCGCGACCTGCGCCGGCATAACCCGCTGCAGCTGCCGGCCGACGCCGACGGCGTGCCCAGCTGGAACAACCTGGTGGCTGACCTCGCGGCGCTGCTGGAGCACTTCCGCCCCGAGGTGCTGGTCACCCCGCACCCGCAGCTGGACCCCCACGCCGACCACGTGCACGCCACGCGCGCGCTGTGCGAGGCGATCGAGCGCAGCGCCTGGAAGCCGCAGACCCTGCTGTTCTACGCCAACCACCTGCACGACAACGACCGCTGGCCCATGGGCCCGGCCGAAGGCGGCGTGGCCCTGCCGCCGTGCATCGAGCCGCTGCCGGCCGACGCCCTGTGGAGCCCGACGTTGGACGCCGCCATGCGCCTCGACAAGGCCCAGGCCCTGGCCATGCAGCACGACCTGACAGTCCCTTTGCCGGCCAAGAAACGCCTGCGCCGGCTGATCCAGCGGGCCCTGGCCGGGCGCCGCTGGCCGGCCTTCGGCGAGGACGAATTCTTCCGCAAGGCGGTGCGTCGCCACGAGCTGTTCTGGGTGCGTCCGCTGCGCTGAACGACCGGCGTCCGGCGCGAGGCCGGGCGAGCGGCTATGGTATTATCCGCGGCGATTTCGACCTGCGGAGTTCCCATGAAACTGACCATGCCCCGTTTCGATCAGGCCCCTGTGCTGGTGGTCGGCGACGTGATGCTCGACCGCTACTGGCACGGCGCGACCTCGCGCATCTCGCCCGAGGCTCCGGTGCCGGTGGTGCGGGTCGAGCAGCATGAGGACCGCCCCGGCGGCGCGGCCAACGTCGCGCTGAACCTGGCCGCCCTGGGCGCCCCGGCCTTCCTGGTCGGCGTCACCGGCGAGGACGAGGCCGCCGCCAGCCTGGCCGACAGCCTCGGCGCGGTGGGCGTGACCACCCGCTTCCAGCGCATCGCCGGGCAGCCGACCATCGTCAAGCTGCGCGTCATGAGCCGGCATCAACAGTTGTTGCGGGTGGACTTCGAGGAACCCTTCAGGACCGACGCCGAGGCCCTGGCCCGCGAGACCGAGGCGCTGCTGGACCAGGTCCGCGTGCTGGTGCTGTCGGACTACGGCAAGGGCGCGCTGAAGAACCACCAGGCGCTGATCCAGGCCGCGCGCAAGCGCAACATCCCGGTGCTGGCCGACCCCAAGGGCAAGGACTTCTCCATCTACCGCGGCGCCAGCCTGATCACCCCGAACCTCTCTGAATTCGAAGCCATCGTCGGCCGCTGCCAGGATGAGAACGAACTGGTGGCCAAGGGCCTGAAGCTGCTCGGCGACCTGGACCTGGGCGCCCTGCTGGTGACCCGCGGCGAGCACGGCATGACTCTGCTGCGCCCCGGCCACCCGGCGCTGCACCTGCCGGCCCGCGCCCGCGAGGTGTTCGACGTCACCGGCGCCGGCGACACCGTGATCTCCACCCTGGCTGGCGCCCTGGCCGCCGGCGAGGACCTGCCGCAGGCCGTGGCCCTGGCCAACCTGGCCGCCGGCATCGTGGTCGGCAAGCTCGGCACCGCGGCCATCAGCGCCCCCGAACTGCGCCGCGCGGTGCAGCGCGAGCAGGGCTCCGAGCGCGGCGTGCTGGGCCTGGAGCAACTGCTGCTGGCCATCGAGGACGCCCGCGCCCACGGCGAGAAGATCGTCTTCACCAACGGTTGCTTCGACATCCTCCACGCCGGCCACGTCAGCTACCTGGAACAGGCCCGCGCCCAGGGCGACCGGCTGATCGTGGCGGTCAACGACGACGCCTCGGTCTGTCGTCTGAAAGGCCCGGGCCGGCCGATCAACAGCGTCGACCGGCGCATGGCGGTGCTCGCCGGCCTCGGCGCGGTGGACTGGGTGGTGAGCTTCAGCGAAGACACCCCCGAACGCCTGCTCGCCCAGGTGCGCCCGGACGTGCTGGTCAAGGGCGGCGACTACTCCGTCGACCAGGTGGTCGGCGCCGACATAGTCGCCGGCTACGGCGGCGAAGTGCGCGTGCTCGGCCTGGTGCCGAACAGCTCCACCACCGCCATCGTCGAAAAGATCCGCCAGAAGCGCTGACGCCGATATCCCATGGACGTAGGGCGTATAACCGTTCGCGGTTATACGCCGCCTGACCTCGGCTGACCCCTGCTCGCTGCCAAACTCGAAGCGCCCCTCACCAGCCGCGCCAGGCTCAGGCGCTCCGGCCGACCTCCATATTGGACCCCAGAGTGCTCCGGGCTCGACCTCGGAGCCGCCGATGTGCCTGGGTGTAACGGCGTACAACCGCGAACGGTTGTACGCCCTACGTTCCCAGTGACCGCCGTGCCAGCGCGTCCCGGCAAAGCGGTCATGGTCCCCCCGCCGCTTCCCGGCGCATGATCCCGGCATCCCATCCCCGCGTGGAGCGAGATGCCATGACCACCGACGTGCAGGGCCGCGCCCTGGCCGTGCTCAACCGGGTGGCCCAGGCCGATTGGCCGGACCGCCTGAAACTGCGCAAACCCTTCGAGAAACTGCTCTACACCGGCAGCCGCACCGGCTTCCGCATGGCCAGCCAGCGCGCCGCCAAGCAGCTCAAGACGCCGCGCAAGGTCGACCCGGACGGGCTCTTCGACCTGTCGCTGTCCGACGAACAGCAGATGCTGGTGGAAATGCTCGAAGGCTTCGCCGCCGAGGTGCTGCGCCCGGCCGCCCACGATGCCGACGCCAACGCCGGGGTGCCCGCCGAACTGCTCAACCAGGCCCAGGAACTGGGCCTGTCCTACTACGGGGTGAACGAAGTGCACGGCGGCATGGCCGGCGAGCGCACCGTGCTGACCAACGCCCTGATCGCCGAAGCCCTGGCCCGCGGTGACCTGAGCCTGGCCGCCGCGCTGCTGGTGCCGCTGTCGGCGGCCAACTGCATCCGCCGCTGGGCCAGCCCGCAGCAGCAGGCGCAGTGGCTGCCGGCGTTCGTCGGCGAGGATGGCCCGCCGCTGATCGGCATCGCCGTGGGCGAGCCGCAGCTGCTGGCCGACGCCGCGCAACTGAAGACCCAGGCGCGCAAGCGCGGTCGCCATTACCTGCTGTCCGGCGAGAAGTGCCTGGTGGTGCGCGGCCTGGACGCCAGCCAGTTGCTGGTCGCCGCACAGACTTCCGACGGCCCGGCGCTGTTCCTGGTAGATGCTGCCGCCAAGGGTGTGGAGCGCCGCCCCGAACCGGCCATGGGCCTGAAGGCCGCCGGCACCGCGCGCATCCGCCTGAAGAGCGTGAAGGTGGCCGCCGAACGGCGCCTGGCCGCGGAGAAATTCGACTACCAGGCCTTCCTCGACCTCAGCGGCCTGGCCTGGTGCGCCCTGGCCCTGGGCACCGCGCAGGCGGCGCTGGACTACGTGACCGGCTACTGCAACGAGCGCGAGGCCTTCGGCGAGCCCATCAGCCACCGCCAGGGCGTGGCCTTCATGGTCGCCGACATCGCCATCGAGCTGGACGCCATGCGCCTGATGACCTGGCGCGCCTGCGCCCTGGCCGAGCGTGGCCAGCCGTTCCACCGCGAGGCCTACCTGGCGCGCCTGCTCTGTGCCGAGAAGGCCATGAAGATCGGCACCGACGCCGTGCAACTGCTCGGCGGCCACGGCTTCACCAAGGAACACCCAGCCGAGCTCTGGTACCGCGACCTGCGCGCCGTGGCCGTGATGGCCGGCGGCCTGCACCTTTGAGGAGCGCCTGCATGTACCTGGAAACCCCGAAGAAATTCCGTGGCCTGGTCAACCAGGCGCACCAGGTGGCGGAAAACTACCTGCGGCCGATCTCGCGCAAATACGACAAGGCCGAGCACGCCTACCCCAAGGAGCTGGACCTGCTGGCCGCGCTGCTGGACGGCATGAACGCCGGCTCGCCGGACGCGGTGGGCGCCACCTCGGCCAGCAAGCGCAAGGGCGCCGCGGTGGAGGAGGGCGTGAAGAACGGCGGCAACCTCTCGGCCTGCCTGGGTGTGATGGAAATGTGCTGGGGCGACGTCGGGCTGCTCCTGGCCATGCCGCGCCAGGGCCTGGGCAACGCCGCCATCGCCGCGGTGGCCAATGACGAACAG
>Ga0222426_100324_pt1 | contig 39323 bp, 29 predicted proteins | sample 2B50Ametagenome_FD_180087 | JGI IMG/M metagenome (GOLD analysis project Ga0222426, IMG submission 180087) | Enriched microbial communities from leaf-cutter ant dump, University of Wisconsin, Madison, United States - 2B50A (version 2) | ecosystem: Environmental > Terrestrial > Nest > Insects nest...
CGAGGAAATCAATGCCGCCATCACGCAGATGGACGACGTCACCCGCCAGAACGCCAGCCTGGTCGAGCAGTCCGCCGCCGCGGCCACCAGCCTGCGGTCCCAGGCCGACAACCTCGCCCAGCTCGTCGCCACCTTCAACCTGGGCGACCAGGACGAGGCGGCCGCCGCCGCTGCAGCGGCCGCAGCGCAGCCCAACGCCGCCGGCCGGGACGGCGAGGCCGCCGTCCATGCGGGCGCGCAGGCCCCGCGCCTGCCGGCCGCGCCGGAAAAGGTCGTCAGCCCCGCGCCGCAGCGTCCCCGGCGCGAGGCCGGCCCCGCCGAGCCGGCCGCCGCCCGCCCCGCGCTGCGCGCGCCCGGCAAGCCGGCGCCCGCCACGGCGGACACCGGGGAATGGACCGAGTTCTAGCGGCCAGGTCCGCCCCACGCCGCCCCGGCGCGCGGGCCGCTAGGCGGCCTTCTGCTCCCCGGCGCGCCGGCCCAGATGGGCCAGCGCCTCTTCGACCTGATCGATCAGCACCAGGCACAGGTCTCCCGGCTGCAGCGCATCCAGGGCGCTGTCGATGGCCAGGAACTCGCCATGGACCTCGCGCACCTCGCGGGCGCGGCGGGCGCCCGCCAGGCCCTCGCGCAGCAGCGCCAGCACCTCGCCGTCGGCGCGGCCGCGCTGGCACTGGTCCTGGTACAGGATCACCGAATCGAACACCTCGCCCAGGATCCGGGTCTGCTGGCGGATGTCCTCGTCGCGGCGATCACCCGCCCCACTGATCACCACCGTGCGCCGCTGCGCGGGCAGGGTCTCCACCGCCTGGGCCAGGGCCAGGATCGCATCCGGATTGTGGCCGTAGTCCGCGATCACCATGGCGCCGCGAAAGTCGAACACGTTGAAGCGGCCAGGCACCGTGGCGGCGTCGTTGACGAAGGTCGCCAGCCCCGCCTGGATCTGCATCCAGTCCACGCCCAGCCCCCAGGCCGCGGCCGCCGCCGCCATGGCGTTCTCCACCTGGAAGGCCAGGGCGCCGCCGCGCGTCAGCGGCACCGCGGCCAACTGGATCCGCGTCTCGGCGCCGCCCTCGGAAAACACCAGGTCGCCCTGGTCCACGAACACCACCCGCCCGCCCTGGGCGCGATGGGTCTCGATCAGCGGATGGCGCGCGTCGCGGGCGAAATAGGTCACGCGCCCCGGGCAGACGGCCGCCATCGCGGCCACGAGCGGATCCTGGGCGTTGAGCACCGCCATGCCGGTGGGCGCGACGCTCTCGACGATCACGCGCTTGACCGCCGCCAGGCCCTCCACCGTGTGGATGTAGTTCAGTCCCAGATGGTCGCCGATGCCGATGTTGGTGACGACCGCCACGTCGCAGCGGTCGAACCCCAGGCCCTCGCGCAGGATGCCGCCCCGGGCCGTCTCGAAGACGGCCACGTCCACGTCCGGATGCAGCAGCACGTTGCGCGCGCTGCGCGGGCCGCTGCAGTCGCCCGAATCGATGCGCCGGCCGCCCACGTACACGCCGTCGGAATTGGTCATGCCGACGCAGACGCCGGGCCGCGCGCACAGATGCGCCAGCAGCCGCACCGAGGTGGTCTTGCCGTTGGTCCCGGTCACCGCGGCCACCGGGATGCGACCGTCCTCGCCCGGCGCGTACAGGGTGTCGACCATCGCCGCGCCCACGTCGCGCCCGGTGCCGTAGGACGGCGCCAGGTGCATGCGCAGGCCCGGCGCGGCATTGACCTCGACGATGCAGCCGGTCTCCGGCGTCAGGGGCCGGTACACGTCCTGCGCCACCAGGTCGATGCCGCAGACGTCCAGTCCCACCATGCGCGCGGCCATCACGGCGCTGGCGGCCAGTTCCGGATGCACTTGGTCGGTCACGTCCGTGGCCGATCCGCCGGTGCTGAGGTTGGCGTTGTTGCGCAGGACCACGCAGACGCCCTGCGCGGGCACCGAATCGGCCTGGTAGCCCTGGCTGGCCAGCGTGTTGAGCGCCGTCTCGTCCAGGCGGATGCGGGTCAGCGACGTGCCGTGGCCTTCGCCGCGAAGCGGATCCTGGTTGATCAGGTCCACCAGCTGCGCGATGCTGCGCACGCCGTCGCCCACCACCTGGGGCGGATCGCGCCGCGCCGCCGCGACCAGGCGGTCGCCCACCACCAGCAGGCGGAAATCGTGGCCGGGAAAATAACGCTCGACGATCACGCTGGAGCCGTGCTCGCGCGCGACGGCGTAGGCCGCCAGCACCTGCTCGCGTCCCTGGACGTTGCAGGCCACGCCCCGGCCCTGGTTGCCGTCCACGGGCTTGACCACCACCGGTCCGCCGATCTCCTGGGCGGCCAGCCAGGCGTCCCCGGCATCGGACACCACGCGGCCGCGCGGCACGGACACGCCCGCCGACGCCAGCAAGGACTTGGTCAGCGCCTTGTCCTGGGCGATGGCCTCGCCGATCGCGCTGCTGGCGTCGGTCTCCGCCGCTTGGATGCGGCGCTGGCGCCGGCCCCAGCCGAACTGCACCAGGCTGCCCTCGGTCAGGCGGCGGCAGGGGATGCCGCGGCGCGCGGCCGCCTGCACGATGGACGCGGTGCTGGGCCCCAGGCGCACGTCCTCGTTCAAGGCGCGCAGCCGCGCCAGGGCGCCGGGCGCGTCGAACGGCCCGTCCCGCAGGGCCGCCAGGCACAGGTCCCGCGCCAGGTCGAGGGCCAGCCGGCCGACGGACTCCTCGGCATATTCGATGACCACCTGGCAGACGCCGGGCTCGGGCGTGTCCGCGGCCCGGCAGAAGGCCACCGCGCAACCGGCCTGCGCCTGCAGGCTCAGGGCCGCCGCGGCCAGCGCGTGCGCCAGCGGACGATCGGCCATGCGCCCCGCGGGCCGCTGCAGGTCGAGCTCCGGAAAGCGGACGCGCAGCCGCGTCTCGAACGCCTCCAGGTCCCCGATCGCGTCGTCGTCCTCCCAGGACACCACCGCCTCGACCGCCGTCTGGCGGCACCATATATTGGGCCCGCGCAGGGCCCGGATCCGGGACACTTCCATGATGAGAGGATTCCTAGAGGAAAGGACCGGCCCGGCCGCCATGGCCGGGCCACGCAAGCATTCAGGCGGCCGGCGCCAGCACCCCCGGGGCGCCCTGGCGGGCGACCCAGGTCCGCAACCCGACCCGGACGGGCTCGATCTCCAGTCCCAGCGCCCAGACCGTCCCCAGCGCCGCCAGCACGCCCGGCAGATCCCCGGCCAGCGCGGCCAGGGCCGGGTCCGACAGGTTCGCCACGGAAATCTCGACGCCGTTCTCGGCCAGCACCAGGCTGCCGTCGCGGGGAAACACCGCGCGCCCGCCCGCCGCCAGGTGCGCGGCCATGGCCTCGCCCCGCGGCCGCAGGCCGAACAGCACGACGCCGCCGTCGCACAAGGGGGCGAGCCCCGCGGCCAGCGGGTCATCGGCATTCAGGACGGCGGTGCCGCCCGGCAGGACCACGTCGACCTGCGTGCGGAAGATGCGCTGCAGGTGCTCGGGGCTTTCCATGTGGAATTCGGGCCAGGTGACGGCCGGATCGATGCCGGTGACCACGCCCACCTGGCAGCGGTCGTAGGCCAGGCCCTCGCCCAGGATCGCCCGGGCGCCGTTTTCCAGCACGGCGTAGTCCACCGCGCGATTGAGCAGCACCCGCCGCGCGGCCTCCCAGTGGGCGGCGTCCTGCGCGCTGACCTGCTGGTTGCCGATGAACAGGCCGTCGGCCGAGGCCTGGCCCACGGTGCGGCCAGTCAGCTGCAGCAGGTGCGCGACCAGGCGCACCACCGCCGTGGCGCCGGCGCTGCCGCTGACGCCGATCACCGGGATGCGGCCGTCCTCCGAATCCGGGAACAGGTCGTCGATGATGGCCCGGCCCACCGGGCGCGGCTGGCCCATGGCGGGTTTCAGGTGCATGAGCAGGCCGGGTCCGGCATTGACCTCGACGACGGCACCGCCCTGCTCTTCCAGCGGACGCGAGATGTCGCGCGCCACCAGGTCGATGCCGGCCACGTCCAGGCCCACCACGCGGGCGGCCAGCGACACCTGCCCGGCGACGTCCGGGTGGACGGCGTCGGTCACGTCGATGGACACGTTGCCGCTGCGCTGGATCATCACGGCGCGGCCACGCTCGGGCACGGAATCGCCGTCCAGGCCCTGGCGGTCCAGTTCCAGCCGCGCGGCGGAATCCAGCCGCACGACGTTCAGGGGGTGATCCTCGTCGCGGCCGCGCCGGGGGTCGGAATTCAGCTGGGACTCGATCAATTGCTGCACGGTCGAGGCGCCGTCGCCCACCACCATGGCGGCCTCGCCCCGGGCGGCGGCGACGACGCGGCCGCCGACCACCAGCAGGCGGTGCTCGTCGCCCTCGATGAAGCGCTCGACCATGACGCCGCTGCCCTCGTCCACCGCCACGGCATAGGCCGCCTCGATCTGCGCCCGGGTCGTCAGGCAGGTGAACACGCCGCGCCCGTGGTTGCCGTCGGACGGCTTGACCACCACCGGCAGGCCGATCTCCTGGGCGGCTTCCCAGGCCTCGACGGCGTCGGCCACCAGGCGCCCCTCGGGCGCGGGCACGCCGCAGGCGCGCAGCAGCTGGCGGGTCAGTTCCTTGTCGCGGGAGATGTTCTCGGCGATCGCGCTGGTGCGGCTGGTCTCGGCCGTCCAGATGCGGCGCTGCCGGGCGCCGTAGCCCAGCTGTAGCAGGTTGGCGTCGCTCAGGCGGATGGAGGGGATGTCGCGGTCGTCGGCCGCGTCCACGATGCAGGCCGTGCTGGGCCCCAGGCCCAGCGATTCCGCCAGGTCCTTCAGGCGCTCCACCGTGCCGGCCACGTCGAACGGCCGGTCCTCGATGGCGGCCATCACCAGGTCGCGCGCGGCGTACAGGGATTCGCGCGCCAGGGCCTCGTACCAGGCGCGCACGATGACCTTGTAGACGCCGCGCAGCGAGGTCTCCCGCGCCCTGCCCAGGCCGCCCGGCATGCCGGCCAGGCTCTGCAGCTCCAGCGTGACGTGTTCGAGAATGTGCGCGGGCCAGGTGCCCTCGCGCACGCGGCGCAGAAAGCCGCCGCGCTCGCCGATGCTGCAGCGGTGCTCGACCAGCGAGGGCAGCCAGGCCGTCAGGCGTTCATAGAAACCAGGAATGAGATTCGAGGGCCAGTCTTCCAGATCGTGGATGTCCACGAGCGCCTCGATGACGGGCCGATACGCCCAGATGTTCGGCCCCCGCAGATAAACCATATTGAGAAACTCAATATTCTTGTTTTCCATGATCGGACCATGTCGGAAAGAGCGGTCGGGGCGAGGACCAAAAAACCGCCACTGCGTCAGTGCAGCGGCGGCAGACAATATTAATCTCGGCCCTGTTGCGCGGCACAGAAAAAGAGTTGAAAATTGTGACGCCGCCGCAACAGTGCCCCCGCGCCGCGCATCGGCACCGGTCAACTCTTCCGCCGTCCCGATCGCCTCCTCAACGCTCATCCATGCTGGGTTCCCCTTCCGATTCCGTGGCGGCCGACGCGTGCCCGGCGCCCGCGTGCCCGCCCGACCTGCCCGCCGGCTGGCGCGCGCCCCTGGCCGGCCAGCTGGCCCCGGGCGAACGCGTCCTGGAATGGCTGGCGCTGAACCTGGACGGACAGTTGCGCTATGACGACAGCCTGGTCGTCCTGACCGACCGCCGCTGGCTGCTGTGCGCGGCCGACGCGCAATCCTCCCGGTCCTGGCCGCTGCGCGCGGACATGACGCTCAAGCTGCAGGACCACGCCGGCGTCGGCAGCATCGAGCTGCTGGACGCCCACGCGCGCCTCGCCCGCTGGCGCTACACCCTCGACCGCCACCCGCAGGCCCTGCGGCTGGCCGCCCGCCACGAGGCCCTGCAACGGCCCGCCGGCGAGGACGCCCCGCCCGCCGAGGCGGCGGCCGCGCCGGGCGAAGCCGAGGCCGCGCCGCGCGCCAGCTCGCTGCTGCGCCTGTGGCGCTTTGCCCGGCCCTACCGCCGCCAGCTGGGGCTGGGGCTGGTCCTGACGCTGGTGTCGACGGCCGCGTCCCTGGTGCCGCCCTACCTGACCATGCCGCTGATGGACGACGTGCTGATCCCCTACCAGAACGGCGAGCCCGTCCACTGGAACCTGGTGGCCGGGTACCTGGGCGGGCTGCTGGCCTCGTCGCTGGTCGCCTGGGGCCTGGGCTGGGGGCGCAGCGCCATCCTCGCCTGGGTCAGCGAGCGCATCGGCGCCGACCTGCGCACCACCACCTACCAGCACCTGCAGCAGCTTTCGCTGCAGTATTTCGGCGGCAAGCGCACGGGCGACCTGATGGCCCGCATCGGATCCGAATCCGACCGCATCTGCCTGTTCCTGTCGCTGCACCTGCTGGACTTCCTCACCGACGTGCTGATGATCGTGATGACGGCGGCCATCCTGCTGTCCATCGACCCGTGGCTGGCGCTGGCCACCCTGGCGCCCCTGCCGCTCATCCTGTGGATGATCCACTGGGTGCGCGACCGTCTGCGCCACGGCTTCGAGAAGGCCGACCGCGTCTGGTCGGAGATCACCAACGTCCTGGCCGACACCATTCCCGGCATCCGCGTGGTCAAGGCCTTCGCCCAGGAAAAGCGCGAGGTCGCGCGCTTTCGCGAGGCCAACAACCGCAACCTGGTCATCAACGACCGGGTCAACGCGCTGTGGTCGCTGTTCACCCCCACGGTGACCCTGCTGACCGAGCTGGGCCTGCTGGTGGTCTGGGTCTTCGGCATCTGGCTGGTCTCGCACGAGGCCATCACGGTGGGCGTGCTGACGGCCTTCCTGGCCTACATCAGCCGCTTTTACGTGCGCCTGGACTCCATGAGCCGCATCGTGTCCGTGACCCAGCGCGCGGCGGCCGGGGCCAAGCGCATCTTCGACATCCTGGACCACGTCTCCAGCGTCCCCGAGCCCGCCAATCCCCGCCCCATGGACGGGATCCGGGGCCGCATCGAACTGGGCCGCGTAGGCTTTCGCTATGGCAACCGCAGCGTCATCCAGGACCTGAGCCTGGACATCGCCCCGGGCGAGATGGTGGGCCTGGTCGGCCATAGCGGCTCGGGCAAGAGCACGCTGGTCAACCTGATCTGCCGGTTCTACGACGTGTCGCAGGGGGCGATCCGCCTCGACGGCGTGGACATCCGCCAGTACGCCATCGGCGACTACCGCCGCCACATCGGCCTGGTGCTGCAGGAACCCTTCCTGTTCTACGGCAGCGTGGCCGAGAACATCGCCTACGGGCGGCCCGAGGCCAGCCGCGCCGACATCATCGCGGCCGCGCGCGCCGCCCACGCCCACGAATTCATCCTGCGCCTGCCGCACGGCTACGATTCGCTGGTGGGCGAACGCGGCCAGGCGCTGTCGGGGGGCGAGCGCCAGCGGATCTCCATCGCGCGGGCCATCCTGATCGATCCGCCCATCCTGATCCTGGACGAGGCGACCTCGTCGGTGGACACCGCCACGGAAAACGAGATCCAGAAAGCCCTGGACAACCTGGTCCGGGGCCGCACCACGATCTCCATCGCGCACCGCCTGAGCACGCTGCGCGAGGCCGATCGCCTGGTCGTCATGGACAGCGGCCGGATCGTGGAGATCGGCCGCCACGACGAACTGCTGGCCCGCGGCGGCGCCTACGCCCGGCTGTACCGGGCGCAGCTGCAGGGCGCCCTGCCGGCCGGGTCGGCCGAGGCCGCGGATGAGGAAGAGGACGACGATGACGCCTGAATTCGACCCGCCGCCCGCCGGGGCGAACGCCTTGCCGGGCGCCGCGTTCACGCTGGCCCGGGACACGTTCGGACGCCTGCTGCTGTCGCGCCCCGGCATGCCGGACTGCCTCGTCACGCCGGTGCGCAGCTTTCCGATCAGCGCCCCCGACGAAGGCATTTCCCTGGTCGACGCCCAGTCCCAGGAACAGGCCTGGATCGAACGCCTGGCCGACCTGCCGGACAACGCACGCCACCTGGTCGCGGAAGACCTGGCGCAACGCGACTTCAAGCCCGAGATCCTGCGCATCCGCCGCGCATCCACCTGGGCCACGCCCAGCCGCTGGGACATCGACACCGACCGCGGCCCCGCCATCCTGACGCTAAAGAGCGAGGACGACATCCGCCGCCTGTCGGCCACCACCCTGCTGATCGCCGACGCCTGCGGCGTGCATTTCCTGGTGCGCGACCTGGGGGCGCTGGACCGCGCCAGCCGGAAGATCCTGGACCGGTTCTTGTAGACTCAGGCCAAAGAAAAACCACCGCCCTGCCGGGCGCCAGACAGCCTTAAACGGTCAACGCGAAGGTCCCCGGCCGCACGCAGCGCACCGCCTCGCGCGAGGCGTCGATGCAGCCGCCCTGCCCATAGACGCCGGCCGGGTCGCGCAGGCGCATCATGCGTTCCAGCACCCGCCGCATGGCCAGCGGATCGGCCAGGGTCTCGGCGGCGCGGGCCTCGACGATGGATTCGTCGATCCAGGGGGCGTACCGGGCGCCGGGCGCCGCCTCCGGCCCGCCGGGCACGGACGCCCCGGCAGGGACATCCGTGCGCAGGCCGTCGCGCCAATGGTGGATCTCCACGCACTTGGTCGTCAGCGTGTAGGGCTGGTCCGGCTTCCAGAAATTCGTGAAGCGGCCCTGTCCCAGGTAGAACACCCAGGATCCCTCGTAGCCCTCCACGCAGGCCGAGGGCTCGTCGGGATTGCGGAACCACAGCCGGTCGCCCGGCACGTAATAACGGAACGGCAGCGGCGCCTGCAGCGAGCCGTATTCGTGCAGGAAGGCATCGTGAAACGGCCCCGACTGGATGGCCTTGACCTGCCACTGGGCCTGCAAGGCCGCCAGCGCCGCCGGGTGGCTGACCTCCAGTTCGCGCGCGATCGCCAGCAGCAGCACGTATTCGGTCGCCCGGTAGCAGGAAAAGGAATACAGGCGCCCGGACACGTCCGGCCACAGCGTCCGTTCCAGCGAGGGGATCAGCTCGTGGCCCGGCAGCAGGATGAATCCGGTTTCCTCCGACCAGCGCCAGCAGTCGGGGCGTTCGGCGTGTTCGGTGTCGAAGGCCAGCACCGTGCGCCGCCCCGCCTGCACGATGAAACGCCGCAGGCGCACGGCGGACTGCCATTCATCGAGGCTGGGGAAATCGAAGGCCAGCGGCGACATCAGCATCGCCGCCAGGATCTCGGCATCCAGGTCGCGGTCGCTGTCGTCGGGCGACAGCCCCAGCGCGGCCGCCAGGCCGGCGGTGTCCAGGGCGTGCGACAAGTCCCCGGCATCCGCCGTCGAGGCGGAGTCCCCGGATACGCGGGTCCGACCCGATGTGGCAAGCTGCCCCGGTGCGGCGGGCGGCATCATCCGGAACCGCCGCCCGTCCCCGCCGCCCGTGCCGGCATCCTGCACCACCCGGCCGTCCAGGCCGTGTTCCGACAGCCAGGCATCACAGCGCGCCTGGTGTTCACGGGTCCAGGCGCCCAGGACGCGGACGCCGGCGATGCCCGGGCTGGCCGCGGCCAGAGGGGCAACCGCTGGCGCGGCCGGGGCAGTCGGAGTTGTCATCGGCATGATCCCACCTGGCGGGAAAAATCCAGTGGACGATTCTACTGCCAGGCGGCGGCCGGACAGCCATATTGCTCAACCCGTATCTCCAACTACACTATGGACATCGAGTTCGATCCGTGGCGAGAGATCCGTTTGTATGAACAAGAAATCCATCGATCCTGAACCGCTGGACCGCGACAACCCCGAATGGACCCGGGACGACGTGCGCTCCGCCGCACGGCTGGACGAGTTGCCGCCGTCTCTGCAGCGCAAGCTGCGAGGCCAGCGCGGTCCTCAGAAAGCGCCCCGCAAGATCCAGACGGCGGTGCGCTATGACGCCGACATCCTCGATGCCTTCAAAGCCGGCGGCCCTGGCTGGCAAACGAGAATGAACGACGCGCTGCGGGAATGGCTGCATGGGCGCGAAAAGGCATGAAGCCCGCGGCTGCCACCAGCATTCCCGCCCCATGCACATCCTGACCCACGGCCTGCTGTCCTTCGTCCTGCTGCTGGCCCTGGCCTGGGGCCTGGCCGCCCTGTGGATCCAGGCGCCGGGCGGGGCGGGGCTGCGGCTGGTGTGGATGACGCTGTGGGCGGCCAGCGTGCTGGCCTGCCTGGCGTCCCTGTGGACCGCGCACCGCTATGCCGTGCCCGCCCGCTGGCTGCTGGCCGTGGCGGCGGCGATCCTCGCGTCCTGGTGGAACAGCCTGGCGCCGTCCAACCAGCGCGACTGGGCCGATGACGTGGCCCGCAACCTCAGCGGCCGCGTCCAGGGTTCCGTGGTCACGCTGCACAACATCCGCAATTTCGACTGGCGCAGCCGCACCGACTACACCGCGCGCTGGCAGGACGGCCGCTACGACCTGGATGCGCTGCAATCCGTGGACATGGTCCTGTCCTACTGGATGGGCCCGGCCATCGCCCACACGCTGGTGTCCTTCGGCTTCGCCGACGGGCGCCACCTAGCCTTCTCCGTCGAGATCCGCAAGGAACGCGACGAATCCTTTTCCGTCGTCGGCGGGTTCTTCAAGCAGTTCGAGCGCAGCATCGTCGCCGCCGAGGAACGCGACATCCTCTACGTGCGCGCCGGCCCGCGCGGCGAGCGGGTCTTCCTGTATCCCGTGCGCATGCCGCGCCCCGCCATGCGCGAGCTGTTCCTGGCCTACGTCGACAGCGCCAACCGGCTGGCGCGCGCGCCGCGGTTCTACAACACCGTAACGGCCAACTGCACGACCCTGGTCTACGACATGGTGCGTCCCATCGTCCCCGGCCTGCCCATGGACGTCCGCCTGATCCTGTCGGGCTACCTGCCCGAATACCTGTACCGCCACGGCGGCCTGGACACCAGCCAGCCGCTGGAGGTCCTGCGCGCCCGGGCCGACATCACCGAACGCGCCGCCCAGGCCGGGCCGGCGACCGATTTCTCGCAGCGCATCCGCCAGCCCTGATTCCGGCGCCCGGACGGCCGCCGCCGGCGGCCCGGATGGTGCAACGCGGCACCCGATTGGTGCAGCGATCCGCGCGATACGCGGCGCTTCCGCCTGGCGCCCCATCTGTCGAAAAGTTGGCACATGGTTTGCTTTGACCCTGGATGAACACTTTTCATCGACAGGGAAAGCACCATGTACGACGACACCATCGACGGCTTCGTGAAAGCCGCCAACGCCAAGATCGCCCTGCTGCGCCGGGCGCCTCATGGGCGCCGCCTTCGGCATCGCGCTGATCCTCGTCGTCATCGCGGGCGGCGGCATCTTCGTCGCGGGCGCCTACCGGCTGGCGTCGCCGGGACGGGGCGCCACGGCTAGGCCTGCCGTCGCGCCGATCCCCGGCGCCGGCACGGACGCGCTGGAATCCGGCGCCCTGCCGTCCCTGGACGCGCCCGCCGCGCGCCCCTGAGCCCATCCGCCCCCCGGTCCACCTGGAGCAGCCCATGAAACCCCACGACCTCCCCGCCAGCGCCGCGCCGCGCCTGGTCGTCATTGGCCACGGCATGGTCGGCCACCGCCTGCTGGAAGAACTGGCGCGCGAAACCCACGGCTACGCGATCACCGTGTTCTGCGGCGAGCCGCGGCTGGCCTACGACCGCGTCAAGCTCAGCCAGTGTTTCGACGGCGCCGACGCGCAAGACCTGGCGCTGGCCGGCGACGATTTCTTCCACGAACACGGCATCACCGTGCTGCGCGGTACGCGGGCCGCCTGGATCGACCGCGGCCAGCGCCTCGTCCACACCGCGGACGGCCAGTCCCATCCCTACGACAAGCTGGTCATCGCCACGGGCTCCAATCCCTTCATCCCGCCCATCGAAGGCACCGACCAGCCCGGCTGCCTGCCCTACCGCACGCTGGAGGACGTGGACGCCATCCGCACGCATGCGGCCGGCAGCCGGCGCGGCGTGGTCATCGGCGGCGGCCTGCTGGGGCTGGAGGCCGCCCGGGCGCTGCACGGCCTGAAACTCGACACGCACGTCGTCGAGTTTTCCCCCCACCTGATGGCCGCCCAACTGGACGAATCCGGCGGGCGCCTGCTGCGCGGCAAGATCGAGGCGATGGGCATCCACGTCCATACCTCAAAGATGACCTCGTCCATCGGCGCCGGCCTGCGCTCGCGCTACCGCCTGCGATTCTCGGACGGGGACTTCCTGGAAACCGACATGGTGGTGTTTTCCGCGGGCATCCGCCCCTGCGACCGCCTGGCGCACAATTGCGGCCTGGTGATCGGCGAACGCGGCGGCATCGTGATCGACGAACACTGCCGCAGTTCCGACCCCGCCGTCTACGCCATCGGCGAGGTCGCCAGCTGGCAGGGCGGCACCTTCGGCCTGGTGGCGCCGGGCTACGACATGGCGCGGGTCTGCGCCGCGCACCTGCTGGGCCGGGACACGCCGGTCTTCCGGGGCTTCCAGCCCAGCACCAAGCTCAAGCTGCTGGGCGTGGAGGTGGGCTCCATCGGCGACGCGCTGGGCCGCGCGCCCGGCAGCGTCAGCTGCGTGTTCGAGGACGCGCTGGCCGGCGTCTACCGCAAACTGGTCATGGACCCCAAGGGCAAGCGCCTGCGCGGCGCCGTGCTGGTGGGCGACACCGGATCATTCGGCCTGCTGGACCAGATCTTCAGCAACGGCCTGGACCTGCCCGCGCAGCCCGCCGCCCTGATCGCCCCGCAAGCCGGTGCCGCGCCCGCGCTGGGCGTGGATGCGCTGCCCGACACGGCGCAGATCTGCTCCTGCAACCAGGTCAGCAAAGGCACCCTGTGCGCCGCCGTCGCCGAGGGCTGCACGAGCCTGGGCGAGCTGAAGGCGCGCACCCGCGCGGGCACCACCTGCGGCGGCTGCGTGCCGCTGGTCAAGCAGGTGCTGGACAGCGAACTGCTGCGCCGGGGCATCGCCGTGGACCGCAGCCTGTGCGAGCATTTCGCCCACAGCCGCCAGGAGCTCTACCACCTGATCCGCGTCGGCGGCATCCGCGATTTCAAGACCCTGATCGCCCGCCACGGCACCGGGCGCGGCTGCGACATCTGCAAGCCCACGGCCGCGTCCATCTTCGCCTCGTGCTGGAACGAATACGTGCTGGCGCCCCAGCACGCGCCCCTGCAGGACAGCAACGACGCCTACCTGGGCAATCTGCAAAAGGACGGCACCTATTCCGTGGTGCCGCGCATCCCTGGCGGCGAGATCACGCCCGACAAGCTGATCGTCATCGGCGAAGTCGCCCGCAAATACGAGCTGTACACCAAGATCACCGGCGGCCAGCGCATCGACCTGTTCGGCGCGCGGCTGGAACAGCTGCCCGCCATCTGGCGGGAACTGGTCGATGCCGGCTTTGAATCGGGGCACGCCTACGGCAAGGCACTGCGCACCGCCAAGTCCTGCGTGGGCAGCACCTGGTGCCGCTACGGCGTGCAGGACTCGGTGGGCATGGCCATCCGCCTGGAACAGCGCTACCGCGGCCTGCGCGCGCCGCACAAGATCAAGATGGCCGCCTCGGGCTGCACGCGCGAATGCGCCGAGGCCCAGAGCAAGGACGTGGGCGTGATCGCCACGGAAAAGGGCTGGAACCTGTACGTCTGCGGCAACGGCGGCATGCGCCCGCGCCACGCCGAACTGCTGGCCTCGGACCTGGACGACGAGACGCTGATCCGCACCATCGACCGCTTCCTGATGCTCTACATCCGCACGGCCGACAAGCTGCAGCGCACCGCCGCGTGGCGCGAAAGCCTGGAAGGCGGCCTGGATTACCTGAAGGACGTGATCGTGCGCGACAGCCTGGGCCTGGGCGCGGAGCTGGAAGCCCAGATGCAGGCCCTGGTGGACGCCTACGAATGCGAGTGGGCCGCCACCCTGAAGGACGAACAGGTCCTGCGCCGGTTCCGCCCGCTGGTCAACAGCGACGTCCCCGACGCCGCCGCGGACCCGGCCTGGCAGCCCGTCTGCCGCCTGGACGACCTGATCCTGGATGCCGGCATCGCCGCCCGCGCCCACGGCGAACAGATCGCCGTCTTCCGGACGGAGGCCGGCCTGTTCGCCCTGGACCACGTCGATCCCTTCTGCGGCGCGGCCGTGCTGGCGCGTGGCATCGTCGGCGAACTGCGCGGCCACCCGGTCGTCGCCTCGCCCATGTACAAGCAGCATTTCCGCCTGGACACCGGCCAGTGCCTGGAAGACGACGCCGTGCGCGTGCGCCGCTGGGCGCTGCGCGTGGATCCCGACGGCACCGTCAGCATCGGCCATCCCGAAACCCCTTGCCCCCAGGAGGCCGACCATGCGCCCGCCGCCGCTGCCTGACCCCCTTCCCGGCCCGGCTGTCCCACCAGTCTTTCCCACGGACGCGGCCACCCCGGCCGCACCCTCCGCCGCTGGGCGGACCGGACACGTCTGGCTGGTGGGCGCCGGCCCTGGCGATCCCGACCTGATCACCGTGCGCGGCCTGCGCGCCCTGCAGGCCGCCGACGTGGTGATCCACGACAGCCTGGCCGCGCCCGGGCTGCTGGACCACTGCCGCCCCGACGCTCTGCGGATTTCCGTGGGCAAGCGGGCCGGCCGGCACAGCGTGCCCCAGGCAGACATCCACCTCCTGCTGGCCGCGCACGCCCGCGCCGGCCTGACCGTCGTGCGCCTGAAAGGGGGCGATCCCTTCATCTTCGGGCGCGGCGGCGAGGAAATGGAGTCCCTGCGCGCCCAGGGCATCCCGGTGACGGTGGTGCCCGGTGTCACCGCCGCCTCGGGGTGCGCGGCGGCCACCGGCATTCCCCTGACGCACCGCGACCTGGCGGCCGGCGTCTGCCTGATGACCGCCCACCGCCAGGACGGCGCCCACGATCTGGACTGGACATCCCTGGCGGCGGACCGCCAGCGCACCCTGGTGTTCTACATGGGGCTGTCCCAGGCCGGCCACGTCGGCACGGAACTGCTGCTGCACGGCCTGCCCGGCACCACGCCGGCCGCGCTCGTTTCCCAGGGTGCCACCCCGCGCCAGAGGGCCGTGCGCTGCACGCTGGCTGGCCTGGCCCGGGCCGCCCGCCGCCCCGAACTGGAATCGCCCTGCCTGATCGTGATCGGCGACGTCGTCACCCTGGCCGATCCGGCACTCGTACCCTGGGCGGAAAACCAGGCCGGACTCACGGCTGCCCCTGGTACAGGCCATCCCGCCGGGCGGCACGCCGACCACCCGGCCGCCAGCCTACCGGCGCCTGCGGCATGAAGGCCCTGTACCCCCTGTTCGCCGACCTGGACGGCCGCGCGGTGCTGGTGGTGGGTGGCGGCGCCATCGCCGAACGCAAGACCCGCGCCCTGCTGAACTGCGGCGCCGCCGTGCGGGTCGGGGCGCCGCGCCTGACCCGCGCGCTGCGGGCCTGGGCCGAGACGGGCCGCCTCGCGCATCTGGATGGTCCGTTCCAGGACGCCTGGCTGGAATCCATGTGGCTGGTCGTGGCGGCCACCAACGACCGCGTGCTGAATGCCCGCGTCAAGGCGGCGGCCGACGCCCGGCGCGTCCTGGCGAATGTCGTGGATGACCCCGCCTTGTCCTCGTTCCAGGTGCCGGCCGTCGTCGACCGCGCCCCGCTGACGATCGCGGTCTCGACCGCCGGGGCCGCGCCGGTCCTGGCGCGCCGCCTGCGCGAACGCATGGAGGCCCTGTTCGACCCCGCACTGGGAACCCTGGTCCGGATGGCCGGCGCGCACCGCGGCGCCATCCGCGCCGCCTACCCTGATCCTGGCGCGCGCCGCAGTTTCTACGACTGGCTGCATGACGGTCCGGTCCTCGCGCAACTGCGCGCGGGCGACGCCGACGGCGCCGGACTGGCGCTGCGCGCCCGCCTGGCCGGCGCGGGCGCCGAGCCGCCGCCCGAACACCGCCTGCACTGGATCCGCCCCTGCCCGGACGACCCAGGTCGCCTGACCCTGAATGAATTGCGTCTTCTGAACGAGGCCGACGTGCTGGCGCACGACGCGGGCGTGAATGAAACCGTGCTGTCCCTGGCCCGGCGCGATGCCGACCGGCGCCTGCTGGACGTCTATGAGGGGGAAAGCGCCCAGGCGCTGGAGAATCGGGCGCGGGCGCTGTGCGCGGGGTATGGCCGCGCCGTGGTGCTCAGTCGTCTTCCAGCAAGTCCACACACGCCAGGGGGGACTCTCGGCTGACCAATGCTATGGCTAGATTGCTCTACCGTGAATCGACCCGCGTCAACCGCCCTACCCGTCCTTGCGACATAGTCGAGGGCAACACGCTCAGAGAGCTCACGGATGCCGAAATGGGCAACCCCATCAGGCCTCGGGACCTGGCTGATCTGCCTCTGAAGGAATTGCTTTTCCGCGTCCGTAAAGGCGGGGTCTCTGCCGACACGCCGCTGAAGCGAAGCCGCCATCCGCTTGACGGCGGCTTCGCTCAGGTGGCCTTGCCGCATCGCCGTACACGCCTCGTACAACTCTTCCATCGCCAGCACGACGCCGATCCCCCATAGGGACCGATACCAAGGCGTCCGCTCGGATAGAAACTCGAGAAGCCTCACCACTGCAAGTCTTTCGACAGGATTGACGAAGTCGTGCATGTGCCCTAGCATGACCTATCGGCCATTGATTTTGGCCCCCCGGCTAAGCGGGGCACGACCCAAACGGAAGCAGGTTTTACCGGCCCAATCCAATTGGCTCACGCCCCCTCCTTTTAAAAGGCCCTGCGCACGCAGGGCCTTTTATTTTTCACGCCACATCTTCGCGTCACAAAACCGGATTCAAAACAGCGTGGCAGCTCCCGTTATCGACGCCCTGCCAATATCATCACACCTATCCGAAGAAACGCTCAAGCTGTCAGATCAGAACCTTGACATCCCTGACATCTATTCCGGAAGACGTGGCGCTGCACTGCTGGGCGACGGCCACGCTTGCCCATGACAGGGTGACGCCAACGAACCTCGCGCGTTGAAGGCGTAGCGCTCATCCCGCCAGCAGGCGCCGCACCCAGGCACCATGGCGGCTAATGGCGCCGTTCAGATCCGTTTCGCTGGCCAACTGGAACGCGGAAAATTCGAAACCCGGCGCCACGATGCAGCCCGCCAGCACGAAATCGTCGGGATCCGGCAACTCTGCCGCGAACCAGCAGCCCGCCGGCGCGACCGCCTGGTACGCCGCGCCCGGATGGCGCAGCGGATCGCCCAGGCGATGCGTCAGCAGAGCACCATCGGGCAGCAGGACATGCAGGTTCAGCAGGCCACCCGCGTGGAAACACCACACCTCGTCGGCATCGATACGATGCCAGGCCGAATGGGCCCCTTGCGCCAGCAGGTAATAGATCGAAGTCCCGGCGCTGCGCGGGACGCCCCCGAAGGGCACCTGGATGCCGGACCGGAAGACCTCGCGATAATGGCCGCCCTCTGGATGCGGCTGCAGACCCAGCGCAGCAACCAGGGCGCGCCAATCGCCATCCCAGGGCGCACCGGCCCCGGCCGACTGGGCGTCAGACACGCCCGCCAGCGCCTTGTCGATTTTCTTGTCGGTGTTGTATTGGCTGAGCGCATAGACCGCCCAGATCGCCGCCGGGATCCAGCCGATCAGCGTCAGTTGCAGGATCAGGCAGATGATCCCCGAGAAGGGCCGGCCGATGGTGAAGAACGCCAGCCAGGGCAGCAGCAAAGCAATGATGAGACGCATGTCGCAAGAGCCAGCTGAAAACCGGCATCGAGGTCGAGTCAAGTTTCGATCATCAATTCCGGCGCTTGGTTTTGCAGCTGGTACCGGATGATAGGGACCGAAACACCAAACTCCATAGCCACCTGGGAGACCGCATCACGATCGATGCAGTGCGAAGACAGTAGCCTTTCCCTGATACCCTCTATCGGAGCCAGAAACTCTGCCGCGAAGGCCCGATTACATTTCTGGCGGTCTGTCGACGCCTTGGTGGATAGAAAAATCTCGCCTTGTTCCGCTAATAAAAAATCAGAAAAAAGCGCCGCCACCTGGAACTGCGGATTCCCACTCGCGCCGCGGTCAATCATCATGCCAAAGTCTCCCCGCGTCTGACACGCGATGCCGCCCATTCCTGATTTCGACTCAATACCCGCCACGTTACTGATCGCGGATGCGTCCGCACCGAGCAAAGACTTGGTCAAAGAGTCCAGAGTCTGAAATGAGCCGTGCGGAGCCAGATTCAGCATACCCCTTAGACGCCTGGCTGCCTCATAGCCACGGTCCCATGGCTTGTCGTCTGGCATGATCCGACGCCACGCCGCCATGTCGGCCTTCAGATCCAACGCCTTGGTCGCGAGACCTTTTGATCGTCCTACTACGGACCGGGCCTCTTGTACGATCCACGACGCCCGGTTCAACACGTCCGGTGGCTCTGCAGTTGCGAACAGCTCAACCGCAATGTCCTGGCCCAACATGTCGACAGCCTCGCCAATCACATGCTCCAGACCAGAATCCGGCCAATAAGGATCCGCGCCCAACAATCCGGCGCAACGGCAATAGATCGCCTCGTCGACATCCGTTCGAGACGTTTCGATACGCCTCACCATGTCTTCCAGCCAAGCGCGATCATCATTGTGAGGCAGCCTTTCAACCACTGCTGCCAGGAAATGCATCAAGGCGGCCTCTACCTTGGACCGTTCAACCCCATCCCAACCAAATCCCGGCCGTGCAGTCGGCAGGGGAAACTGTATATTGGCCGCATCCACATGCGTAGCCTTGGCCAGGACCCTGACCACCGCATCGGCACCGAAGAACCCGACCGCCGGATATGCAAAGCCGTCCGTGTGCGTATTGATCCAATGACGTTGCCTGAAAGCAGTCGGGTCATCCAAGAGCCGTTCTTTCTCGGACGGCTCATGCAGCAACGCCCACCAATTGGCCGCCATAAATTCCGCCAACGGGTAGACGCTGACCTGAACCGAATCCCGCAAAACCTCCGCGCCCTCCTCGCTTTGCAGCGGCAGATTCTGCGTCAGCACACGGTCTCCCACCGCAAGCATGAGGCGGGCCATGGTGGTTCGATGTGAATCCAGCCGAATCGACGGCATGTCGTCCAGCCAGTCGAAGGATAGTTCAAATCTCATCGCATTCCCGCGTCACACGTGGCTGCCTCGGCAACTCATTACTGTCAATCGGCCACCCCTTGTAGGATGCCGGCTTGCCTCCATCCGGGTCGGCACGTTCGGTAAGCCGGGCCTCAAAGCAACGGAACTCGCCCCTATACCAGACCCGCTTGGGCATGTCGCCGACAAAGTCCTCGCTGATATTACCGGCCCGTATAGCCGCCTTCAACAAGCCATTTGCCTCGTCCAAAGTCACACTCTTGGGACATATGCTGGCATCTGCACGCTTTGCGGGAACCACACCAAACCACATTCCCGCCTTGTGTTCACCGCTTCCGGTGTACCGCGCAAGCCGCTCGTAGACATCCAGCGGTACCCCCTGCAAGTCGGGGATCAACCGATACGGAATACGTCTGGCATTCGGGTTGGGTGCCGGCTTTCTCACGAAACCTCCTGTAGGCCTGGCTCAGGCCGCCTATGCAGAAACACATATTGCGCACTGGCAGGCAACAGAACAACTGGGACATCCAACAGATAGCACATCCCAGGTTCAGGTTTGGCAGTACCAAGAGTCAGACACGCCCGCTCAGCGCCTTGTCGATCTTCTTGTCGGTGTTGTATTGGCTGAGCGCATAGACCGCCCAGATCGCCGCCGGGATCCAGCCGATCAGCGTCAGTTGCAGGATCAGGCAGATGATCCCCGAGAAGGGCCGGCCGATGGTGAAGAACGCCAGCCAGGGCAGCAGCAAAGCAATGATGAGGCGCATGTCGCAAGATCCGGTGGTTGGAAGATGGAACGGATATTCTACCGGCAGAGGTGCTTCAGGCAACGCAGCCGGACAACAGGGTCGCCAGCTTGCGCTGCGGCAAGTCCGCCGCCGGCAATTTGTGCGACATTCTAAATGTCGCAATCGCATTAAGCGACATATTAGACGATATAATGTCGTGATTTCAGCGATGCGCGACAGGAGGCACCGTGGCCAGAACCGTCCCAACGAATGCCTTTGAGTCGGTCCTCGCCGCCATTTCCCGCTTTCCCGATGGCGCACGCATCGAACAAATCGAGAAAATCCTGTCTGCACCGCCCACCCGCCGGACGCTGCAGCGCTGGCTCAACACCTTGATTGCCCAGGGGCAAGTGCATCGTGCGGGCCAAGGGCGCGCCGTCAAATATCTGCGCCGCACGGTGGTCGAAACGCAAGCGAACATCACTGGCAAGGCCACCGTAACAGCCCACGCCGAACTCTCGATTCCCCTCTCCCAAGAGGCCAAGGAGGTCGAAAACCTTGTCCGGAGCCCCCTGGGACAGCGGACGCCTGTCGGCTACAACCGGGCATTCCTGGACGGCTACCGCCCCAATGAAACCTGCTATCTCAGCCAAGGCACTCGAGACGAACTTCTGTCCCAGGGGCGAGCCGTCAACAGCACGGAACCGGCGGGAACCTACGCGAGGCAACTCGTTCATCGATTATTGATCGACCTGTCCTGGAACTCCAGTCGACTGGAAGGCAACACCTATTCCCTGCTCGAAACCGAAAGATTGATCTCGGCCGGTAAAGCAGCATCAGGCAAAGGCGCACTCGAAGCGCAAATGATTCTGAACCATAAGGAAGCCATCGAGTTTCTGATCGAATCGGCCGGGGAGATCGGCTTCAATCGCTATACCGTGCTCAACCTGCATGCCTTACTGTCGGACAACTTGCTGGGTGATCCCGCAGCCAGCGGCCGTCTACGCACGATTGCCGTAGGTATCGGCCAGACTACCTTCCTGCCACTGGAAGCGCCGCAACTCATCGAAGAATATTTCGATCAGGTGCTGGATACGGCCGCCGCCATACGAGATCCCTTTGAACAGGCCTTTTTTGCGATGGTGCATCTGCCCTACCTGCAGCCCTTCGAGGACGTGAACAAGCGGGTGTCACGCCTGGCCGCCAACATCCCGCTCATCCGAGACAATCTCTGCCCGCTGTCTTTCGTCGATGTCCCGCAGGCCATCTACGTCACCGCGATGCTGGGGGTCTATGAGCTCAATCGTGTCGAGCTGCTGCGCGACGTATTCGTCTGGGCCTACAAACGTTCCTGCGCGCGCTATTCCGCTGCGCGCCAGTCCCTGGGAGATCCCGACCCCTTCCGCATGCAATACAGGCCACACATCGTCCAGGCTGTGGCGATCGTGGTTCGTGAAAAATTGAACAAGCAGCAAGCGATCAGCAAGATCCGCCGCTTTGCGCAGAAACAGATCGCAGTCCTGGATCGCGAGCGCTTCATCGAGGTCGTGGAAACCCAGCTACTCAACCTTCACGAAGGCAACTTTGCCAGATATCGCCTACGCCCCAGCGAATTTCACGCATGGCGTGAAGTCTGGAAAACCTGATCCAGGGTCTTGGCATCCAGAATATTGAGCGACCAGGCCGTCAGCTGCGCGGACTGCGCCGCATGGATGCGCTGGACAATGCCGTCGGGTACGGGCCCGAAGCGCTGTTGCAACAAATGCAGGAGGAGATCGGCCTGGCCTTCCTTGCGCCCTTCCTGTCGCCCTTCCTGACGCCCTTCCTGTCGGCCTTCCTTGCGCCCTTCCTTGCGGCCTTCCCTCAACCATTGACGTGCCCACAGACCGGGCTTTTCAGCGATCATCATATCCAGTTCCTGTAGTGTCTTGACCGGGGGCAGAACCTCTGTCGGCGGGGCGCTGCGCTGGGCCATATGCTGCAGCCAGACCGTCAGACTGCGGTTCAGTTCCTCGTGGCCGGGCTGTTGCCGGACCACCTCGATCAAAGTGTGCAACAAAGCGCGCCATTGCTCAATATCCCGGCTGCGCTGCAGCCGGAACAGCAGGGTCTGGTAGCTCAGTCCGGTGTAGCTCACCAGACGCAGCGCCATCGCGTCGTCGGGGCGGCTTTGCAGCTCGAGCAGCAGCAGGATGCACAGGCCCTGGGGCGGCACCTGTTCCGGTGGCCATGCCTTCCCGCAGCCTTCCGTGCCGGGCGGCGGCGCCCTCTTGGTCCCCAGAGACGGTGTTCTTCGAGGAATCAGCCAGGCGCAGTCCCCGGTGCGCTGCCGCAGCTGATCACTGACATGACCAGCGGGCACCGGCCGCATGCGATCCCAATCCAGGGACGCAAACAGCACCGGGCTCAGTACACACGCCAGCAGGTCGCGCAGCAGTTCCTTGTGTTGAAACAGGCGGCGGTAGGCCGCATCCATCTCGCCCATGGCGACTCCATCCAGACCGGAATGGCGCCATGGTGACCGATGCAAGCCGGATTCAACAGCCGTTTTCCGGCGATTTGACCGGCTTTGTCACTGCGGGGAAGTGCCAGGATACCTGCTGGGGCGCGCCAGGAGCCATTCCGGGGCGCGTCAGCGTGCTGGGAGCCAGGCCCGATAGACTCCAGTAAAAAACTTGCGCGACAGATTGAGTCGACCAGGGGCCTCGTCGAACGGCTACTGACCACTGACGTCTTGGAAGACATCATCCAGTATGGCGGCGTCCAGGATAGTTCAGCGACCAGGTTTCCAGTTGCTCTGTTTTGGCGGCGCGCACACACTGCTTGATTTCCTCAGGAACCGGACCGAAGCGGCGCTGAAGCTGACGCAGCAGCAGATCAGCCTGGCCTTCAACACGACCTTCTGCCTGCCCTTCCTGCCGCCAATGTTGCGCCCAGATGCCGGGCTTCTCAGCGATCATCATATCGAGCTCCTGTAAGGAATTCACGGGCGGCAGTTGTCGTGTGGGGCTGTCGTCGCCTCGGGCCACGTACTGCAGCCAGGCGGTGAGGCTACGGTTGAGTTCCTCGTGATCCGATCCGCGCACCTCGTCCATCAAAGTGTGCAATAAATCGCGCCATTGCTCAACATCCCGGCTCCTGGCCAGACGCAGCAGCAGGACGCACAGGCCAGGGGCGGAGGCTTGCGGCGGTTTCGTTATCCACGGAATCAGCCAGGCGCAATCCCCCGCGCGCTGCTGCAAACGATCGCCCACGTGGTTGGTGGGGACAGGCCGCATACGCGCCCAGTCCAAGGCCGCAAACAGCCCAGGGGACAGCACGCAGGCCATGAGGTCACGCAGGATTTCCTGGTGCTGGAACAAGCGCCGGTAGGCCGCGTCGATCTTGCCCATGAAGGCCGTTTCCCCGTAGGTTGAACAGGGTATGAGCATGCGGCACGACTGGTCTATTTGGAGGACGGCATGATCCGTTTGTCATCCCGGGGAAGTACCGAGTTGCCCCTGATTTATTCATTTTTGCGGACGCGGTTTGATTTGTGCTCAAACCGCCAGCTTGCCCTTGTCTGCCAGAACTGTATTGACCCGGCAGTCCGATGGATTGGCTCTAGAGGATCGTGTTACCATGTTTTACAAACGTGCCATCCACGAGACTCAAGAGCTACTTTCCAGCGGGCGCCCCATACTTTCCTCTTCAAACGGACGCTCGGCTGCGTCACCTCAATTAGGGGTCAGGACATACGGCCATGATCATCGATAACGTTGTGAAATTGCTTGATGCCGTCACGCGACTGGCGGCTGGAATTTCATGGCCACTACTCGCACTGTTCGTTCTTCTACGGTTTCGGCATCCAATCGGATCGTTCTTTGAAAGCCTTAGCGAGTTTTCTGTCAAGGGGGCCGGGTTAGAGGCATCACTGAAGAAAAAGCAAATTGAAGCCGCAGCCAGCCTGGCTGCAGCAGCCGCAACAGATCCTAAAGAGAAAATCTCGGCGCCAGAAGCCGCTCAAGAGGCAGCGAATATTGTCTCCGACGTACTGACGGTGAGGGCCGTTCGTAAGGCCAAGAAATCAAGGATTCTTTGGGTTGACGATATTCCTGCGAACAATTCAGTTGAGAAAGAGTCTTTCGAGGCTCTCGGAATTGAGGTGATCTCCGCTACAAACACTGAGCAGGCTATCGATATTCTCAGAACCAAGAGATTCGATCTCGTGATCTCGGACATGGGCAGGCCGCCGGATCAACGGGCCGGCTACACGCTGCTATCGAAAATGCACGAGTTAAAGATTCACATTCCATTTCTGATCTACGCCGCAGGTGGCAGCATTCCCGAGCATCGTATTGAGGCGATGAACCGTGGAGCGAGAGGATCAACAAATCGAGCTACCGAGCTTTTTGAGATGGCACTACGGGTACTTGGCGCACCCTAACAACTCATTTCAATTCATTCAAGCCGACACTATCAAACGCACTTGAAAAGTGAGCCACTGGGGGTGCGGACGATTTCCTGGGCTGAGCCACGTATTCCAATGATCGACTATTGCCAGAGCCCCCTTTACTTTCTCAGGTAGCTTTTCCTACCGCTGTCCGAATAACAGTAGCGCCCTCCCCTGGGGCCTGTGCAATAGGTCCCGGAACGACACGAACATGAGGCCTTCGCTCCCGGTGCGGTCGGCCGCGTGGCCGGCGCGGGGGTGAAACCGCCACTCGACGAGGCGCTGCACGAGCGCTTGCTGGCGCTGACCGAACCGTCATTGCAGACGAAGGTGTCCCCCTGGCAATGCGAGACACCACCCTTGCGGCCACTGCAAGGTTTGTTGGCAGCCACGGCGGGCAGGGCAAAGATCAGACAGGCAAGCAGCAAGACATGGCCGGCATGCCAAGCCAGGCGAAGGCAGAAATACGTGGCGTGCAACAAGGGCTCGTTGCGGGGTTCGTACATGGGACGCGTCCCTCGTCATGGACACGCCACATTCTCTGCCAGGAATTCCCGAAGCTCAACTCCGGAATCAACCCGACGCGCGACTCGCCCCCTACCTAGCCCCCCAACCCGTGAACACGATCCTGACGGTCCTGAGCACGATCAGGATGTCCAGCCACAGCGAAAAATGCTTGATGTAGTAGAAATCGTGCTGGATCTTGACTCGGGTCTCGTCCGCGTCCGCGGCGTATCCCTGCATCACCTGGGCCCAGCCGGTGATGCCCGGCCGCACGACGTGGCGGTAGATATAGAACGGGATCTCGGCGTCGAACTGATCCACGAACTCGCGCTGTTCCGGGCGCGGGCCGATCAGGCTCATGTCCCCCTTCAGCACATTCCACAACTGCGGCAATTCATCCAGGCGGGTGCTGCGGATGAAATGCCCCACGCGCGTAATCCGGTCATCGTCCTTTTCGGCCAGCCGCGCGCCGTCGGACTCGGCATCGGCCTGCATGCTGCGAAACTTGTAGATGCGGAAATCACGCCCTGCCAGGCCGACGCGATTCTGCACGAACAGGACGGGACCTGGGCTATCAAGGCGGACGAGCAGGGCGGTCAATGCCATCAGCGGCACCGCCAGCGGGCTGATGACGAGCACACCGATCACATCGATGATGCGCTTGAGGACCGAGTACAAAGGCGATGGCACCAACGCGCCGACATCGCTGTCGGACAACTGCTCGATTTCCACGCGCCCGGTCAGGTTTTCCCGCATCTGCCTGACATGAAGCACCGGGATATGCGACAGCACGCATTGCGCGAGGAACCGCTCCCAGTCGGGGCCGAGGTCCTTGGCCCCCAGGTCCGCCACCACCGCGTCGTACCGGATGCCCTGCAAGTCGGGCGTCCGCAGCTGGCGGACTTCCAGGTTATGCCGGGCGCGGATCGTGCCGGCGCCGCCCAGGGGCACGACCGCCACCTTCAGTCTGCGGTACTTCTTCCCCATGAAATAGGCGCCGTAGCACCACGCCAGGGTCGCCCCATACGCCAGCAGCAGGATCGGCCGAGAATAGGCGGCGCGCGCAAAGAACAAGACCGCAAACGCCACCAGGAAGACCGCCGTCACGACCGGCACGATATGGGCGATGATCGTCCCCCCGGAAAACTGCCCCAGCCGACGCAAGGTCAGCAAGATGACCATGAACGACAAGGCAAGCGCCACCAGCGTATTGACCCTGACGGGGTCCATATGCCGCCAGAACTGCACCTCCCAGCCCATCATGGCCGGAAGGACCGCCACGACGAGCAGGCCCGCAACGAACTGGAACGGGCCTCCCAGCAGCACGAACTCGTACCATCGGGAATGCCGCCTCTCATAACACCCCAGGGTCTCCGAGGCGTCCTTCGCGTCCTGCCGTCCGATGCCCGGCCCCTGCATCGTCGGCACCCAGGCAAAGGCCAGCGCCATGATCAGGTAGCCCCATTCCGACATCTCGGAAGAAAACGTGTGCAACATCAAGCTGCCCAGATAGGCGAGCGCCGACCCCGCCGCGGCCACCGTGAAATAGGCCGGTTCCGCCGGACTCCGTGCCCGGCCCGGCAGCACCCGTAAAACCGGCAGGCAGGCCGCCACGACGAACCCCAGCATCCCCAGCAACGCGACCAGGCCGAAATCCGCCAGCGTGCTGATGTACGCGTTGTGCACGTTCATGACGACCCCGTAACCGGGGTCCATGGCGGTGGAGCCGAAACCACATCCCAGCGGAAAGCAATCCTCCGCGCGCGCCAATCCGTTTTTCAGCAGCCGCATACGTTGCGGGTCGCCGCTGCCCAGGCGGGTCGACGTGATCGGGTCGATGGAGGCTTCCAGCAGCGCCTCGGCCTCGCTGCCCGGCGGGGCGTGCCGGGCGCCCGATGTCCTGGACGCCACGGCTTCGGGTCCATGGCTCACATAGCCGATCCCCGTGCTGGCGAGCAGCAAGCCGAACAGCCCCAGCACACACGCCGCCGCGGCGCGGCGCATCCCCGTCCACAGGCGCCAGTCGCGCCGCCATGCCATGAGCAGGCCAAAAACCAGGGCCATCATGCCCAGGACCAGCACCCCGGTCCGGGAGCCATCCAGAACCACCAGGAACACGCACGCCGCCACCGCGAGACCGTTGGCCATCCAGCGCTGCGGGCGCACCACGCCATCCGCCAGGAAAAAGGGCACGAGAAACGCGCCGGATTTCCAGATCACACCGGGCCATGCCAGGAAGCTTCCTTCCCGCCCCGCCGACCCCAGGTCGATGTAATACCCATACGGCGCCGCCTTGGAGGCCAGGAAAACCAGGACCATGACGGCCAGCACCCCATACAGCACCGAAACGCGTTCACGCCACCCTGCGCATGCGGCCAGCTTCCAGGCCACGCTGCAACATATTCCAATCACGGCGATCTTGATGCCATGATGCAGCGTCAGCGCACTGTGATTCACCCAGGCGGACAGCAGCATCCCGGCGACCAGCACGGTAAAGGAACCGCGTACCCAGGCAGGGAGGACCGTCCGGACGCAGTTGCGCCCGCCCCCCGGCCATGTGACGCCCACCGACGCCAGGACCCAGGCGGCCCACAAAAGCCAATACCCCCAGGGGGTCACGACGTCCCGCAAACTGCCGAGTGCGGTCAGAAGCAGGCCCAGGGCCAGCAGTGAAGAGACAAAGAACCCACGTCGAACCATTTGCTGGATGAAGCCCCAAGACGTTCATCCACATCCTAGTGAAGGGCCCCATCCAAAAATGTAAGTGGTTCATGTATTTATATTCTGTTTGCCTCGAAACGATTTTATTTATTTTGAAAAACCATGGCACACGGCCCGGCGCCAGCCCGTATTTTCCAATGCGGAACAACAGCAACTGTCCGATCTCACCAGCAGGGAAACCGTCATTCCAGCAGCCAGCCGACTAACTTTTCGTTGATCTTTTGCACATCGAAACGATCCTCCGCCATCTGCCGGCTGGCACGGCCCATGCCCGCCACCCGGTCCGGATGATCCAGGAAACGCCGCATGGCGGCCACCAGGGCGTCCACATCCCGCGCCGGCACCAGGTAGCCATTCACACCGTCGCGCACGGTTTCCCGGCAGCCCGGCACGTCCGTCGTGATGACCGGCCGCCCCATGGCCATGGCCTCCTGCGTGCTCAGCGGCACGCCTTCCCGGTACGAAGGCAGGACGAACACGCTGGCGACTTCCATCCATGGACACACGGGTACGTGGCCCGGCCATTCAAGGACTCCGGCATCGACCCAGGCCTCTATTTGCGCGCGCTGCAGTCCGCCTGGATTGGAATCCAGGCCACCCAGCAGCACAAACCGTGCCTCGGGGTACTGCGCCTTGATCCGCTGCGCGGCGGCCGCATATTCCCGGATGCCTTTTTCACGCAGCAGGCGCGCCACCAGCAGGAAACACATCGGATCCGTCATGGGAGGGGCTTGCCGCCAATCCCGCAGATCGACCCCGATCCCGCCCAGCAGCGATGCCTTCCGACCGGACACCAGACCCCGGCCGACGAACTCGTCCCGATCGTCCGGATTCAGGAAGATGACGCGGTGCGCACGCCCCAATGCCAGCCGATACAGGGCCTCTACCGCGCGCCGCAGCGCGCGCCGCCGCCATCCGGGCCGGGTGTCCGATGCCGTGAACACGTAGCCTGCGCCCTCCACCATCGCCACCCGCCTGGGCACGCCCGCCAGCCACGCGGCCAAGGTGCCGTAGACCATCGGCTTGGTCGAAAACGCGAATGCGATGGCGGGCGCCTGGCGGCGGAGGATGCCCACCAGAGCCGCGACATCCACCAGGTCGCGCAGCGGATTCATTCCGGTGCGCTGCAGCCGGTAATCCACCGGCTCGGCGCCCAGCGCGACCAGTTCGCCCCGGGTCCGGGAATCATAGTCCGGCGCCAGACACACCACCCGCATGCCGGATGCAGCCAGGTCGCGAATCAGCCGCCCCCTGAAATTCAGCAGCGACACCGCGTGATGGGAGATGATCGCGATCGTCGTCATGCCCGTGGCCGCCTGCGATCGGACGAGGCTTTCGCCACGCAATAGGCCAGGCATTGAACGCTGCGGATCAACGCCTTGGCCTTGTCCGTCCAATGCGGTTCCCTGCCGATCTGCGCCGCGTAGAACAACAGGAATCCGGCGGGATTCCGGCGCAACTGCGCGTGAAACGTCCGGGTATAGCCGTCATCCAGGTATTCGCAAAGATAAATGATCCGATCCAGATAGAACCGGATTTCTCCCCGGTCACCGATCTGGTTCCAGATATAGAGTTCCGGGACGAATTTCTCGCCGGGGATGAGCGGAAACGGCAGGGCCTCCATGAGGCTGCGCCGGAACACATAGGCCAGGTCGCCGCGGACCATGCGCCCCACCGCGGTTGGCGCGCCGACGAAAGGCACCGGTTTTCCCGGGCATTCGGCTCCCAGCAGGCGGCCCCGCAGATCCGCCTTGCGGAAACACACGCCGGCGACCAATCGCGGCGCCGGCGCAGCCGTGCCCAGCGCGTCCGCCACCCGGTCGACCGCATCGTCGGTCAACAGGTCATCGCTGTCGACAATGAGGATCCAGTCCATCCGGGCGGCCCGGACTCCCAGGTTGATGGCCGAATGCTTGCCACCGTTGTCCTGCCTCAGCGCCCGGACGGGAAAGGCGGCCTGCGCCTGGCAGGCCTGCGCCCACGTCATCGTGTCATCGTCACTGCCATCATCGACGATGACCCATTCAAAATCCTGTGTGCGCTGCCTGCACAGGCTCTCGTACAGCCTGGGCAAGGTATGCCGGCGGTTATACGTCGGCGTCAGAATGGTCAGCATGCCAATTCCCCCGATACAGCTCCAGCCAGGTGTCGACGCTGCGCTCGATATCCAGCCGGTTCTCGGCCCGCCTGCGCGCCGACGCCGTCAAGGCCGCGGTCCGTTGCGGATCCATGGAAAACGCCTCGAGCAGGCCGGCGGCCAAGGCGTCTTCATCACCCGGCGGCACCACGATCCCGGTCCCGTCCAGGACCTCGGCCACGCCGCCGGCATCCGTTGCGACGACCAGCGTCCCCGACGCCATGGCTTCCGCCACGACGAGACCGAAACCCTCGAACCGGGAAGGCAGCACAAACACGTCGGCCGCGCGCATCAGGTCCGGCACATCCCGCCGCGCGCCCAGAAACGCCACCCGGTTTTCCAGGCCCAGCGCGTCGCGCTGGCGCAGCAGGGCATCCCGCAGCGGCCCATCGCCGGCGATCCAGAGCTCGACGTCCGGCAGGCGATCCACCACGCGGGCAAAAGCCCCCAGCAGTCCGGCATGGTCCTTTTCCTGCGCCAGGCGCCCCGCGGCCAGCAGCAGCCGGCCGGCACGCGGAAACACGCGCAAACGGGACCGCGCCCGGCGGTCGGGCGCATCCGAAAACGCCCGCAGGTCGATTCCGTTGAGGATCGCCAGCATCCTCCCCGGCCGCACCGCGCCTTGCCGCTCGAAGACCGCCACCGCCTCGCGGCTGACGTGCGTCGAAATATCCGCCAAGCGGTCGGTCAGGCGATAAGCCATCATCACCCCCCGGCCGCCTTCGACGGTGCTGTGCGCGGTGCAGATCAGGCGCGGCACCGGCGTGACCAGGCGCATCGCGCGCGCGATCAGGTTGGCATGGACCATATGGCTGTGCACCACATCAGGACGCCACTGCCGCACCAGCCGCCTCAGGCGCAGGATGCCCGTCATCAGCCCCAGCGGCGTCTTGCTGAAATGCAGGGGATGAAGTTCGACTGTCGCGTCATCGGGGCGGACCTCGACCTCTCCGACCAGGCAGGCGATGGCGACGCAATGTCCCCGGGCCGCCAGCCGGTCCGCCAGGCTGACGACCTGGCGCTCGGCCCCGCCAAGATGCAGGCCGGTCACGATCAACAGGATCCTCATGGGTGCGCCTCGCCACGGCCGCATCCCGGTTCCGCCCCGCGGGATCCCTGCCTCACCAGATTCACCGCCATGGCCGCCGTGACCCCCAGCAAGGCCGCCTCGGCCCCGACCAGGCCCGCGGCCATGCCGATGCCACCCAGTGACAAAGACAGGCCCGTCCCCGCCACCACCGCGAGCACCGAAAATCCCGAAATGACGTAGCTAACGGATCGCGCCCGCCCCGCGGGAATCAGCAGCACCATCGCGATGCTCTGGTTGACAATGCGCAAAGGCGCCAGGACGACCAGCACATAGTAGATCGACAGCGCCCCGTCGAATCCCTTGCCCAACAGCATGTCCAGTACCCAGGGGCCCAGCCAGGCCGCCACGCCGGCCCCCAGCACCGCCGCGACCGCGATCGCCCCCAGCACAGCCAGGGGGACCCGGAACGACACCGGTCCACGCCCCGACTCCAGGCGCCGGGAGAAGACCGGAAACACCGCCGACAGGAACGGCATGGCCAGACTGGTCATGCCCTTGATCAGCTTCTCGGGCGGCGCGAACTCCCCGACCGCCCGCTTGCCGGCGCTCAGCCCCAGGAACACGGGGATGGCCGACATCACCAGATTGCTGGCGCTGCGATAGACAAAGAAATGGAACCCCTCGCGGATCTGGCGCAAGGCGCCCTGGAAATCCCAGCGCACCGCACCGACCTCGTACCGGCACCATGCCGTCGTCAGGCAGGTGTTGAGCAGGGGCGGCACCGCCAGCACCGGCAAGGCCAGCCAGAAATCGTCGGGGTCGCGGATCAAGGCCGCCAGCACCCCCAGCCCGCACAAGCGCAGCCCCACATCCAGCAGCGCGGGGCCGGCCATCCTTTCCCGTCCCTGGAAATACCACATCGGGCTGAAACCAAAGGCCAGGAAATACGCCAGGACGAACGCCAGCAGGGCCGCGTTGGCCAAGTAGGCATCCAGCAGCCCCATACCCCAGGCCACGCACACCAGCACCGCCAGGGGCGCGGCCAGCAGCACCTTGGCCCCGACCACCTGAGAAAACAGGCGATTCAAGGTGTCCAGGCGCCCGCGCGCCAGCGCGGCCTGCTGCGCCGCGTTGATGTTGAAGCCATATTCCACCAGCAGGGAAGCCGTCAAGGCCAGGGCCTGGCAGAACAGGATCTGCCCATAGAGCGAGGCCCCCAGCGCCCGGGCCAGGACAGGGATCTCGAAGACAGGGACCAGGAAGGAGACGAGCTGGACGACATACAAGGCACCCGCGTTGCGGACAATCCTGCCCCGGGCGCCTGGCTCTTCCATCACACGTCTCCGGCGGGTGCCCAGGCAAATGCCAGCATGACGATCAGATAACCCCACTCCGACATCTCGGTCGTGAAAGTATTGAGCATCAGCGCCATGCCGTAGGCCAGGGCGGATCCCGCCGCCGCCACGACAAAGCAGTCATTCCGCCCCGCAGCGCGCCGCCGCAGGACCTGCCACACCGGCAGCCACGCCGCCACCAGGAAGCCCAGCATGCCGGCCAGACCCAGCACGCCGAAATCCCCCAGCGCGGCAAGATAGGCGTTATGGACCACCATCCACCCAGTGCCGATATCCGTCCCCATGGCGCCAAACCCGCAGCCCAACGGAAGACACTCGCCGACATGGTCCAGGCTCGCCCGCAGCAGTTTGATGCGCGCGGGGTCGCCCGCGCCGATCCGGGTTTCAAAGGTCCGGTTCAGGGCGCCTTCCAGGACACGGGCGGGCGGGGCCGTCGCGGGCTGGGCTGCCGCGGGCGGCATCGCCGCCGATTGCGCCGTCGATGACTGAGCCATCGCCACGCTACCCGAAGATGGGCTGCCCACCGCCGCATCGGCGGCCCAGAGCTTCCCCGTCACTGCCAGATTTGCTCCCGTATTGAGCAACTGCAGCACCAGCAGCAGGGCAAACGCCGCGCCCGCCCAGCGAAGCTGGCGGCGCGCGAGGCTCCAGCCGCCACGCCAGACGACAAAGGCCAGGAAACTGACGACGATCGCCCCCAGCAACAGCAGGCCCGTCCGGCTGCCATCGATCAGCACCAGGAAAATACAGGCGGCAATCCTCAGGCCGGTCCTGAGCCAGGCGGCGGGGTTTTCGATCGCCTCCGCCAGGAACACCGGCAGGAAAAAGGCCCCTGCCTTCCACAGCACCCCGTAGACCGCCAGAAAACTGCCTTCGCGCGGGCCAGCGAGCAGCGCCTGGCCCGCAGGGCTCCAGATCTTGGACAGCGTCAGGCCAAGCAGCACCACGCCCACCGCCCAGTCGGCCGCCGCAACCAGCTGCCGGCCGTCCAGTCGGGCAACCAAGCGCCACATCGCCACGAACATGCCGGCGATCACCGCGATCTTCATCGCCTGATAGGCCGTGGCCCAGTCCCGGTTCATTACAGCGGCCACAATCATCCCCAGCCACAAAACAGCGCAGGATCCCACGACCCACACCGGCAAGCCTGGCGCCGCGCGCCCACGCCGGTACGCCACCAGCAGCGACACCGCGGCCCAGGCTCCCCACGCCGCCCAGTATCCCAAGGGGGTAACGAGGTCCCGGAGGCTGCCGGATGCCATCAGGACCAGGGACGCCGCCAACAAGGTGACAGGAACCCTGTCATTCATCATGCATCGCCCCAAAGCCCCTCCGCGTTCACGCCGGATCAATCCCGCCAGCTTAGCAGCGAAGGAGCCTACGAATCGTTAGTGTTTATTAGCTGAAGTACCGGGCCGCCAAACCTCAGTCCCGAGGCTCGTATTCCGGCACCCAGCGCTTCAATCCCATCCGCACGGCATCGTCCTGCTGCGGTGCCTGGGCCAGCCAGGACTGGACTTCGTGGTAGAAGCCCGCCGGCACCGCGCGCGAGCGCGCGATGCGCAGCTTTTCATGGGGGGTGGGCAAGGTTTCCTCGGCGTCGGCCAACAGCTCCTCGTACAGCTTCTCGCCCGGACGCAGGCCGGTGAATTCGATGTGGATCTCGTCCTCGGTAAAGCCGGACAGCCGGATCATGTTGCGGGCCAGATCCACGATCCTGACGGGCTCGCCCATGTCCAGGACGAAGATCTCGCCGCCCTTGCCCATGGCGGCCGCCTGCAGGACCAGCTGGGCGGCCTCCGGGATGGACATGAAGTAGCGATTGATGTCCGGGTGGGTGACGGTCACCGGGCCGCCATGCGCGATCTGGGACTGGAACTTCGGAATCACGCTGCCGGTGCTGCCCAGCACATTGCCAAATCGCACGATATGAAAACGCGTCGTACCCGGGCCGTTCTGCAGGACCTCGCAGATCATCTCGGCCACCCGCTTGGTCGCACCCATCACATTGGTGGGATTCACCGCCTTGTCCGTGGAGATCAGGACGAAACGTTCGGCGCCGGCATCCCGGGCGGCGCACGCCACCGTCAGCGTGCCGGCGACATTGTTGCGCACCGCCTGCCAGGCGTTGCCAACCTCCATCAAGGGGACGTGCTTGTAGGCAGCCGCATGAAACACCACCTGGGGGCCGTGGTCGGCAAAGACCTGGGCCATGCGCGCGGCATCCTTCACATCGCCCGCCAGGCGGACGATGGGGATTTCCGGCCGATGTTCGCCGAACCACTGCTCGATCATGTACAGCGCGAATTCACTGGATTCCAGCAGGACGATACTGGCCGGCTGGAAACGCGACAGCTGGCGGCACAATTCACTGCCGATGGACCCGCCCGCCCCCGTCACCAGGATGCGCTTTCCGGTCAACATGGCACGCACGTTGTCATTGTCGATCCGCACGGACTCCCGGCCCAGCAGATCCTCGATCTTGACCGGGCGCATCATGTTGATGGCAACCCGGCCACTCATCAGTTCCGCCAGCCCCGGGATGGTGAACAAGGCCGCACCGGCCTCGGCCGCCATCCGTGTCACGGCCTGCAGCGCCTCGGCCGATGCCGAGGGCATCGCCAGGATCACATGCCGAGCGCCGTGCCGCTTCAGGATGGCGGGCAGATCCCGGGTCGAACCCTCGACGCGACAGCCGTTCAAATCGAGGCCGCGCTTGTGCCGGTCATCATCCACCAAGGCCACGACCTTCCAGGCCGGGCTGCGCGCCAGTTCACGCACCAGCATGGCGCCGGCCGTCCCGGCGCCGACGACCACCACGGGCTTGCGCTCGGCGTCGGACACGGGCGCCAGCCTGGATTCCTTCCACAGGCGCCAGGCGATCCGCCCCCCCCCCATGATCATGATCAAGAGCAGCGGATACAGCAACACAATGGAACGCGGAATCAGCAGCCACGCCTTGCCGTACATCGCCAGGACCAGCACGGCGATCACCGAGACGCCGACCGCCCGGATCAGACGGCGCAGATCCGGCAGGCTGGCGAAGCTCCACATGCCGCGATACAGGCCCGCCCAGCGGCACGCCAGCAACTGGACCGCCATCAGGATCAGCGCGCCGTAATAGATCTCCGCATCGAATCCATACGGCCAGTCCAGATTGAACCGCAACAGAAAGGCGCCCGCCCACGCCACGACCACCGCGGCCAGGTCGAACGCGAACACCAGGCAAGACCGGACATTGATCATGCGGCGGCCCTCATGCCGTCGCCTGCGCCATCACGGCGCCCAGGGCCTCGCATGTCCGGTCCAGATGCTCGTCCCGCAAGGTCGGATGCACCAGGAACATCAGGCTGGTATCGCCCAGCTCGCGCGCGACCGGCAAACGTTCGGCGGGCCGGAAGCCCGTGCCGTCGAACGCCTTTTCCAGGTAGACCTCGGAACAGGAGCCGGAATATACCGGCACCCCCCGGTCCGCGATCGCCTGCAGAATGCGTTCACGCGTCCAGCCCGGCGCCAGGGCCGCCGGATCCAGGAATACATAGCATTTGTAGGCCGCATGATCGATGCCATCCGGCACGTCGGGCACCCGCAGGCCGGACAGCGTCCGGGCGTGCTGCCAGATCCGCCGGGCATGCCGCAGGCGCGCGGCCTGCCAATCCGCCATGCGGCGCAACTGGATGCGGCCGATGGCCGCCTGGACCTCGATCATGCGCCAGTTGGTGCCGAATGATTCGTGCAGCCAGCGGTAGCCAGGCGGATGCTGGCGTTCGTAGACGGCATCCCAGGATTTGCCATGATCCTTGTACGCCCACATGCGCTTCCACAGCGCCGGATCATCGGTCGTGACCATGCCGCCCTCGCCGCCCGTGGTCATGATCTTGTCCTGGCAAAACGACCAGGCACCCACATGGCCGATGGAACCCACCGGCCGCCCCTTGTAGCGGGCGCCATGCGCCTGGGCGCAATCCTCGATCACGAACAGGTCATGCTCACGCGCCAGATCCATGATGGGATCCATGTCGCAAGGCCAGCCCGCCAAGTGCACACAGATCACCGCCCGCGTGCGCGGCGTCAGCACGGCACGGATCGTGTCGGCCGTGATGTTCTGCGAATCGGGATCGACGTCGGCGAACACGGGGACGGCCCCCGCATTGACGATACAGGACGCCGAGGCCAGGAAGGTGCGGGGCGTCACGATGACCTCGTCCCCCGCGCCGATACCCAGCCCCCGCAGCGCCAGATCCAGCGCCACCGTGCCGTTCGCCAGCGCGATCGCATGGCGCGTCCCCGTCCAGGCGGCGAATTCACGCTCGAACTCACGGCATTCCTGGCCGGTCCAATAGTTCACCCGGTTGGACAGGATCACATCGCGGGCGGCGTCGGCTTCTTCAGTGGTGAATGAAGGCCAGGGGGGAAAAGGGGTATTCAGCACGTAGGAATCCAGCTATTCGGGAGTAAGCCATTGTAAGTCGGCAACGGGCAAACAACAGCCTGAGAGTCAGCCCTTGGCTTTGATCATAGGCTTGGCCGGAACGCCAACCACCGTCAGGTCGTCAGCGACATCCGACACGACGGCGGCACCCGCGCCCACGATGACGCCAGTCCCGATGCGTACGCCCTGGCGCACCGACGCTCCAATCCCGATCCATGAACGGCTACCGACCTGCACATCGCCCGCCAGACGCGCGCCAGGACTGACGTGGACGGCAGCGCCCAGCACACAGTCATGATCGACACTACAGGCAGTGTTAAGGATGGCACCGCGGCCGATATCCGCATCCGCGTTGACTACCGCGCCTGCCATCACGACCGAGCCTGCTCCCAGACGCGCCGACCTTGATACAGTCGCAACCGGATGCACAAGGGAAACGATTTCAGCGCCAGCAGCCTGGAACTGTTCGAGTTTGTCCTGCCGTGTGGCATTGTGGCCGATCGCCACCAACACCCCATTCAGGCTCCCCAATGCGCTCAGCAAATCCTGCTGGCGACCGGCGATCTGCCACCGGCCGATCTGAGCTTTATTCGGCCAAGCATCATCATAAAAAACGACCTCATCCCACCCAGCAGCCAATGCAACTTCCGCGACCACCTTCCCATGGCCGCTCGCCCCGAGGATTCCCAAAACGCTCATATCCCTCCCGCACAGTTCTTCACATTTTAATTCCACTGCGCCTTGTGCCGAGATGGCAGGTGCGCCGACCTGACCACGCCCCCTCCAATAAAAGGTAATGCAGCCGTCAAGGCGCCCAAGCCCAACCAGAATATGCGCTGATACAACACCTCATGAAACAGGCTCATCACTGAGAACGTCAACATGAGCAATAAGACCCCCTGAGCCCGAACCGTATCCACATGGCGCCGCCAAGCCGATCGGACCATCAGGAAAAACGCGATCACAAAAGGCAATGCCCCAACCACCCCCATTTCTGCCATCAGCCACAGCAGCGTATTGTGGATGATTGATTCAAAGCCCAACACGCTCATACTGTCCGACAGAAAAGAACCCAGACCGCCACCAATCAAAGGATGACGCAACCACGCATCCCAAGATGCCAGCATCAATTTCATGCGTCCTCTGTCGCTGACTTCATACGAGAATTGCCCCACTGCGTCGGGCAAGGCCCCCGACGCCGAATGAAATGAATGGGGGGCGATCTGATACAAAACAGGTACCCACCCTGCCACCAACCAAATCAAGGCCCCGACGGCCAGCCCCACAGACACAAGCCGCCAGCTCGCGATCCTCAATGCCAGGACAGCACATATCATCAGTGCAAAGGCAATAAATGCCGATCTTGATGCCGTCAAGAACACTCCGCCAGCCAGGATGCCGAAGACATATATCTCCCAGTGCCTATACCCGGGCCACGATTGCCCGCGCACAAGCGCCATCCGCCCCAGCAACGGAAAATACAAGGCCGTCACAGCCAAAATCTGAAATGCAAGTGCATTACGATTTCCAGAATAAGCTTCGAATCCCGTCGTTTGTATTCCATGCAAGAACCCGGGCAGGTTAAAACCGTGAATCGGAGCCAATACTACGGCACAGACCACCACAACACATAGGACCAGCGTCATTGTCCCGACAAGGCGACGAAAACCCAGGGCCCCGTAATACCGGACCGCCATATACCCTGCCGCCATATAGCCCAAAAGCACGGCCCAACCAATCACTTTCCCTACGGCCCAGCTGGATACAGCCCCGCGATTCCACATGGAAATACACAAGCCCAGGGCAAACACGCCCCACATCAACAGCAAGAGCACGTTCAAGCCAGGTACATTCAAGTACGGGAGTCGCCTCCTGGACAAAGCGTCGAGCGCAACGGTGGAAAGCGCCAATACGGCAAAGGGGTCCGCCAGGCTCAGATTGACAGGCGTCTGGTCCACAACCACATGAATCTGGAAGAAGACCAATATAGCGGTCGCCATGTACAAGATCCAGGCAGAAGTGCGTTCTGTCGAAAAGGATGATCTTTCTGCGGAACAGAAGAGCCGCTTAGCAGCTGCTGTCGCCGTCCAAGAGGCGCCTCGAGTCGAAAGCATGGCGACGCCCGCCAATAACAGGACTCCGGCGATAGACAATAAACCACAGAAAATGGCAGCCGACAATGCCGCATTGGCGGACACCCCAGCCAATCCCAAAACATACACCGCAGTTATCTCGCGCAGTCCCCAACCACCAAAACTGATAGGGATGCTTGCACCGAAAGAAACAACAGCCGCCATCGCATATAGATCCAACCATCCAGCGGCTGGGGCGACGATGCGGAACAGCAAGGCGAAGCACGAAAGCATCGCTCCGAGGCTGAGCGCCGTCACGGCCAACATTTCCAGGACATGCGCAGCATTACGCCAAGCCAGTACAGCGACCACATGCCGGTATTCAAACCGCCGCAGGCCCAGGCGCCGACTCACACACCACGTCACGCTTAAAACCAGGAAAATCTCCACAAACGGGACATCCGCGATCTGCTCGAAAACATTGTCCCCCAGCAAATAGACGCCTCCCAGCACAGCCATCGACGCACTTACCACGGCAACCAGCACCCGTTCATAAGCGACAATCATCGCGTTCTCGGCAGGCGAGACTCCTGTATTTCTCAGAACAGCCTGCCGACCGACCATATGGCCCAGCAGCGGGATTACGACCAAGGCAGCGAGATTACCGAGAACACTCGCACGAAAAATCGCTCCCCACTCAATATCAAAACCAAAATGTTTGAGGATACGCCGGTACCGATTGGATTTGCCCCCGTAACACCGGACACCAGTTCACCCTTGGGTTAATAATTCCTGGTGCTGCCTGAACTCCCTGGGGGAGCGGTATTTCAAGGCGCTGTGCGGGTGCTGCTCGTTGTAATGC
>Ga0222426_100326_pt1 | contig 38488 bp, 32 predicted proteins | sample 2B50Ametagenome_FD_180087 | JGI IMG/M metagenome (GOLD analysis project Ga0222426, IMG submission 180087) | Enriched microbial communities from leaf-cutter ant dump, University of Wisconsin, Madison, United States - 2B50A (version 2) | ecosystem: Environmental > Terrestrial > Nest > Insects nest...
GACGCTGCGCCTGGCCAGGTAGCCGTGGGCCGGGCCCTTGGGGTCTTCCTCGGCCTGGGCGGTGATGGTCTGCGCCTTCATCTCCAGGGCGCCTTCGGTGGCGCTGCGCTGCAGGCGGTAGCTGCCGTCGGCGCTGGATTCGGCGGCCAGGCCGCTGCCGGAGAGCAGCACGGCGAAACCGGCCTCCACCGGGTAGTCGCCCTCCAGGCCCGGGCTGCGCAGGCCGCGGGTCAGCGCCGGGTCGAAGGTCAGCAGCACGCCGGCCTGGCGCGCGTAGGCGTTGAGCGCATCTTCCAGGCTGCCGGCCGGCACCTTGAAGTGATGCGCGGCGGGCGCGGCCAGGGCCGGTACGGCGACGGCCAGCGGCAGGCTGGCGGCCAGGCCCAGGGTGGCGATGCGCAGGGCGCGCAGCAACGGGCGCGGCGACGTGTTGGGGAAGCGGGACATGCTGTGGATTTCCTCGTTCGCACAAGCGGGATTGCACAGAGGCCGAACGACCGTGGAAAACCTGCAGAAAAAAATCAGAAAAGTTTTCAGCGCCCCCGCCGGGCCGTCTCCATGGCCCGTTCGAGCAGTTGGAAGACCCGCGGCGACTGGCACTGGGCGACGTTGAAGCGCAGGAAGTCCGGCGCGTTCTGGCCCAGGCTGAAGACGTTGCCCGGCGCCAGCACCATGCCCTGCTCCAGCGCCGCGCGGGACACCGCGGCGGCATCCAGGGCGCCGGGCAGGCGCGCCCAGACGAACACCCCGCCGCGCGGCTCCAACCAGGGCTGCAGGCCCAGGCCGCGCAGGCTCGCCAGGGTGTCGCCCATGGCGTCGGCCAGGCGCACGCGCAGGCTTTCTATATGCCGGCGGTAGCCGCCCTTGCGCAGCAGCTCGTGGAGCAACTCGGCATTGAACGGACTGTTGCCGAAGGAAGTGGCCAGCTTCAGGTCCACCAGTTGCTCGCACCATTCTGGCCGCGCCGCGATATAGCCGCAGCGCACCGAGGCGGACAGCGTCTTGGAGAAGCTGCCGACCTGGATCACCCGCTGCAAACCGTCGAAGGCCGATAGCCGCGGCGCCTGCTCATGCTCGAAGTCGGCGAAGATGTCGTCCTCGACTATCAGCAGGTCATGGGCCTCGGCCAGTTTCAGCAGGCGGTGCGCCACCAGCGGCGAGAGCTGCGCGCCGGTGGGGTTGTGGAAGGCCGAGTTGGTGATGTACAGGCGCGGCCGGTGGCGCTGCAGGATGCCGGCCAGGGCCTCGATATCCGGCCCCTGCGGCGTGTAGGGCACGCCGATGGCCACCGCGCGGTGGGCGCGCAGCAGGGCCTGGAAGTTGAAGTAGCCGGGGTCGTCCACCAGCACCTCGTCGCCGGGCTCCAGCAGGAAGCGGCAGACCAGGTCGATGGCGTGGGTGCCGCCGTCGGTGAGCACGATCTGCTGCGCGCCGACCTGCAGGCCGTAGTCGCCCAGGCGCCGCGCCAGCTGCTCGCGCAGGCCGGCGTGGCCATAGGGGCGGCCGTACTCCAGCAGGCTCGACTGCGGCTCGCGGGCCAGTTGGCGCAGAGCGCGGCGCAGCTCGTCCTCCGGCAGCCAGGACGGCGGCAGCCAGCCGCAGCCGGGCTTGAGCGAATCCTCGGCGGCTTCCAGCGCCTGGCGGGAAATCCACAGCGGGTCGATGCTGCGGTCCAGCGCCGGGCCGATCTCCGCCAGCGACAGCGGCGGCAGCCGGCCGCAGACGTAGAAGCCGGAACCGCGCCGGGCGGCGATCAGGCCCTCGGCGACAAGGCGCTCGTAGGCCTCCACCACGGTGCTCTTGGACACCTCCAGGCTCTGCGCCAGCGCGCGGATCGACGGCAGCCGCTCGCCCGGCACCAGGCTGCGCGCCGCCAGGCGTTCGCGCACCTGGCGCATCACCCCGTCCACCCGTGTCACGGCCATGGCCACCTCGACTGTACCGATGAAAATCAAGGACAGTTTGTTCGAATTGTACTGATCTGTCACTGGCCGCCCGCCCTCCCCGGCGCCACCATCGAGACTCCCCTCTCCTCTCGGCGAATGCTCGATGAATGCTTCTTTAGGCGGTTGGTTCAGCGGTTTCCTCGGCGTGCTCATCTTCAGCGGCTCGCTGCCGGCCACGCGGGTGGCGGTGGGCAGCTTCGAACCGACCTTCCTCACCCTGGCCCGGGCCAGCATCGCCGGGCTGCTGGCCGCGGCCATCCTCTTCGTGCTGCGCCAGCGCCGCCCGGCGCGCCAGGACATCCCCGCGCTGCTGGTGGTGGCCCTGGGCGTGGTGGTCGGCTTCCCGCTGCTCACCGCCCTGGCCCTGCGCCACGTCAGCTCGGCCCACGCCATCGTCTTCGTCGGCCTGCTGCCGCTGGCCACCGCCAGCTTCGCCGTGCTGCGCGCCGGCGAGCGGCCGCGCCCGGCGTTCTGGGCGTTCTCGCTGCTCGGCAGCGCGGCGGTGGCCGGCTACGCGCTGAGCCAGGGCGGCGCCGGCAGCTTGCTGGGCGATATGCTGATGCTCGCGGCCATCCTCGCCTGCGGCCTGGGCTACGCCGAGGGCGCGCGGCTGTCGCGGCACCTGGGCAGTTGGCAGGTGATCTGCTGGGTGCTGGTGCTGTCGCTGCCGCTGATGCTGCCGCTGACCTTGTGGACCTGGCCGGCCGACCTCGCCGCGGCCAGCCTGCCGGCCTGGCTGAGCCTGGGCTACGTGTCGCTGTTCAGCATGCTCATCGGCTTCTTCTTCTGGTACCACGGCCTGGCCCGCGGCGGCATCGCCGCGGTGGGCCAGTTGCAGCTGCTGCAACCCTTCTTCGGCCTGGCCCTGGCCGGCCTGTTGCTGCACGAGCAGGTCAGCCCGCTGATGGCCGTCTCGACCCTGGCGGTGGTGGCCTGCGTGGCGGGGGCGCGGCGCTTCGCCCGCTGAGCCGCCCGTGGCAGCGCGTCGCAGGAAATAGGGGTATCATCGGGCGTTTGTGTATTTCCCCGGGCTTGCCGGAAGGAACCTCCGATGACCCCACCCGCCGAGCCGCCGGCGGCGCCCGCCGACCTGGCGCCGCGCCCGCGCCTGACCCTGGGCAGCCATGTGCACAGCGGCTTCGACCTGCGCAGCGGGCGCATGCAGAACATCGCCCGGCACCGCGCCGCGCTGGCCTTCCTGTACGCCGGCATGCCCGTCTCGGGGCCGATCAACCCGCGCACCGGCAGCGAGCTGCGGGTGTTCCGCGACGACCGCATCGTCCGCCTCAGCCGCCAGCCCGAGCGCGAGCAGCAACTACGCCAGCAACTGCGCCAGTTCGGCTTCAAGCCGGCGATGCGACGCAGCGATGCCCTGGAGGAAAGCGCCGGGGAAATGTTCGAGCTACCCGACGACGCCACCTGGCAACAGTTCATGCGCGAGGGCCTGCCGCAGCTGCGCGAGCGCGGCTGGGACGTGGACGTGCGCCCGGAGTTCGTCTTCGACCTGACGCCCATCGAGAACTGGTACGCCGAGATCGAGGAGACCGACGACCGCCAGTGGTTCGACCTGGAACTGGGCATCGAGGTCGACGGCCGCCGCATCAGCCTGCTGCCGGCGCTGATCGAACTGATCCGGCGCATGCCGGCGCTGCTCGACCCGCAGGCCCTGGCCCGCCATCCCGACGACGAACAACTGGTGCTGCGCCTGGACGCCGGGCGCAACCCGGTGCACAGCTGGCAGACCGCCTCGGAGCGGCCGCTGCGGGTGGCCCTGCCCTTCGGCAAGCTGAAGCCGCTGCTGGGCACGCTGTCGGAGTTCTACCTGGGCGACCAGGCGCCGGTGCGCCGCTTGCGCATGGGCGCGCCGGACGCCGCGCGGCTCTCCGAGCTGGAAGAACTGCCGCTGCGCTGGCAGGGCGGCGATGAACTGCGCGAAATCGCCCTGCGCCTGCGCGACTACCGCGCCCAGCCGGCGCCGCTGCCCGAGGGCCTGCGCGCCGAGCTGCGCGCCTACCAGCACGAGGGCCTGAGCTGGATGCAGACGCTGCGCGCGGTGGGCGCCAGCGGCATCCTCGCCGACGACATGGGCCTGGGCAAGACGCTGCAATCCCTGGCCCACGTGCTGCTGGAGAAGCAGGCCGGGCGCCTCAGCGCGCCGGCCCTGGTGGTGATGCCCACCAGCCTGATCCCCAACTGGCTGGACGAGGCCGAGCGCTTCACTCCCAGCCTGCGCGTGCTGGCCCTGCACGGCGCCGGCCGGCGGCGCGACTTCGCGAAGATCGAGGAGCACGACCTCATCCTCACCACCTACGCCCTGCTCCCCCGCGATGCGGAAAAGCTCGGCAAGCACGCCTACCACCTGCTGATCCTCGACGAGGCGCAGAACATCAAGAACGCCGGCACCAAGGCGGCCCAGGCCGCGCGCCAGCTGAACGCGCGGCACCGCCTGTGCCTGACCGGCACGCCGCTGGAGAACCACCTGGGCGAGCTCTGGTCGCTGTTCCACTTCCTGCTGCCCGGCTGGCTGGGCGACGCCAAGCAGTTCGCCCAGCACTACCGCACGCCCATCGAACGCCACGGCGACCAGGCGCGCCTGGCCCACCTGGCCGCGCGCATCCGCCCCTTCCTGCTGCGCCGCACCAAGGAACAGGTGGCCTCGGAGCTGCCGCCCAAGAGCGAGTTCATCCAGCACATCGAGCTCAGCGAGGCCCAGCGCGACCTCTACGAGACGGTGCGCCTGGCCCTGGACCGCAAGGTCCGCGACGAAATCGCCCGCCGCGGCCTGGCGCGCAGCCGCATCATCATCCTCGAAGCGCTGCTCAAGCTGCGCCAGGTGTGCTGCGACATCCGCCTGGTGCAAAAGGACGCCCCGCCGCCCAGCGGCCGCGCCAAGACTGTGACCTCGGGCAAGCTGGAATACCTGCTGGACATGCTCGAGGAACTGCTCGCCGAAGGCCGCCGCGTGCTGCTGTTCTCGCAGTTCACCTCGATGCTCGCGCTGGTCGGCGAAGCCCTGCAGCAACGTGGCATCGACTACGCCCTGCTGACCGGCGACAGCCGCGACCGCCGCCAGCCGGTGGAAGACTTCCAGCAGGGCCGCGTGCCGCTGTTCCTGATCAGCCTGAAGGCCGGCGGCGTGGGCCTGAACCTGACCGCGGCGGACACGGTGATCCACTACGACCCCTGGTGGAACCCGGCCGCCGAGAACCAGGCCAGCGACCGCGCCTACCGCATCGGCCAGGACAAGCCGGTGTTCGTCTACAAACTGATCGCCCGCGGCACGGTGGAAGAGAAGATCCAGCTGCTGCAGCGGGAGAAGGCCGCGCTGGCGGCCGGCATCCTCGAAGGCGCGGGAACGGATTGGCAGTTGGATGATGCCGATATCGATGCGCTGTTCGCGCCTTTGCCGAAGGCGGTTTGAGGGGTGGGTCATCCGGGAGCGTAGGGCGAATAACCGTTCGCGGTTATCCGCCGTTGGCCGTGCCACCGGGACGTCCGGCGTGGCCGGTGACCAATCGCGGACGGAGTCCGCTCCTACGCCCGCGCTTTCCTGGAACCGTAGGAGCAACTGTCTGCGTCGAGGTGGTTTCGTAGGATGGGTTTCGCAAGCTCAACCCATCCTACGGGGCTTTCCTGGAACCGTAGGAGCGGACTCTGTCCGCGATTCGGCGGATAACGCCGTAGGCGTTATGCGCCCTACGAAAGCCCCCTACAACTGCGCCACATGCCCCGCCGTCTGGTGCGCCCGCAGGTAGGGCAACACCGCCGCCAGCAACGGCGCCTTGAACGCTTCCTGGAAACGGTGGGCCATCCCCGGAATCAGCTTCAGCTCCGCCCCGCGGATATGCGCCGCCACATGCACCCCATGCATCACCGGCAACAACGGATCGGCGGTGCCATGGATGACCAGGGTAGGCACATTCAAACGGTTGAGCAGGTCGACCCGGCTGGGCTCGGCGAGGATCGCCAGCATCTGCCTCTGCACCCCCTCGGGGTTGAAGGCGCGGTCGTAGGATTGCGCCGCCTGGTGCAGCAGTTGCTCGCGGTCGTCCTTCACCTCCGGGCTGCCCAGGGCGGCGAGCAGGTCGGCCTGTTGCTCGATGGCCTGTTCGCGGCTGCCGGCCTCGCGCCGGGCCAGCAGTTTCAGCAGGCTGTCGCTGGGCGCCGGCAGGCCCTCGGCGCCGGAGCTGGTCATCACCAGGGTCAGGCTGAGCACCCGCTGCGGCGCCAGGTCCGCGACGTGCTGGGCGATCATCCCGCCCATGCTCGCGCCCAGCACGTGGGCCTGCTCGACGTGCAGCCCGTCCAGCAGGCGCAGGGCGTCCCAGGCCATGTCGGTGAGGCTGTAGGGCGCGCTGACCGGCAGGCCCAGGCGGTAGCGGATCACCTCATAGGTGAGGTTGGCGCCGGGCGTGGGCACGCGCCAGGCGCTCAGGCCGACGTCGCGGTTGTCGTAGCGGATGACGCGGAAGCCCTGCTGGCAGAGGGTCTGCACCACTTCGTCGGGCCAGTGGATGAGCTGGCCGCCCAGGCCCATGATCAGCAGCAGCGTCGGGTCCTTCGGCGAGCCTATGCTCTGGTAGGCCAGGCGCACGTCGCCCAGGTCCAGGGTGTCGGTGGGCACCCGTGGGTCGCAACGATCGCCGGCAAAGGCAGTGAGGGGCGCCAGGCACGACAGTGCCAGCGCCAGTAGAAACGCACGCATGTGAAAATCCGGAATGCAGAACCCCAGTGAAAGCCGATTCTGATGAATTTCCGTGCATCGCTCTGCCACACAACCGTGACACTTTGATGAAAGGCGCCGAGCGGTCGCCGCCAGCCTGATCGGCGTCATGGCACGGGCGCGGCCGGCCCGGCATGGTTCCAAGGAAGCAGTCGTTCGCCAAGGGGCGCCCATGAGCTATCCGATCCTGCTGGTCCTGCATCTGCTGGCCGCCATCGCCTTCGTCGGCACCGTGTTCTTCGAGGTGCTGATTCTCGAACGGGTGCGCCGCCATGTGCCGGCAGACGCCCTGCGCGCCGTGGAGCGCGCCCTCGGCCAGCGCCTGCGGCGGGTGATGCCCTGGGTGATCCTGACGCTCTTCGGCAGCGGCCTGGGCATGCTCAAACTGCGCTACCTGCCGCTGCTGTCCCATCCGCTGGACTCGCCCTTCGCCACTCTGCTGAGCCTGAAGCTGCTGCTGGCCGCCAGCGTGCTCTGCCACTTCTTCTGCGCCATGTACCTGATGCACAGCGGCGGGATGACCGGACGGCGCTCGCGGATCATCCACTACAGCGTCTTCGCCCACGTCCTGGGCATAGTGCTGCTGGCCAAGGGCATGTTCTACCTGAGCTGGTAGATCGGCGGCGGCACGGGCGGGTCGACAGCCGGCCGCGCATGAGACAAACTCAATCCAGTTTCGGATGTAATCAAGTTTTACTCATGTTGGAAGCGGCGCCATGCTCGAGATTCGTCACCTGAAAACCCTCCACGCCCTGCGTGAAGCCGACAGTCTGGTGGAAGCCGCCGAACGCCTGCACCTGACTCAATCCGCCCTGTCCCACCAGTTCAAGGAACTGGAGGACCGCCTGGGCCTGTCGCTGTTCATCCGCAAGACCAAGCCGGTGCGCTTCACCAGCGCCGGCCTGCGCCTGCTGCAGCTGGCCGACTCCCTGCTGCCGCAGCTGCGCACCGCCGAACGCGACCTGTCCCGCCTGGCCGGCGGCACCGCCGGGCGCCTGCACATGGCCATCGAATGCCACAGCTGCTTCCAGTGGCTGATGCCGACCATCGACCAGTTCCGCGACGCCTGGCCGGAGGTGGAGCTGGACCTGGCCTCGGGCTTCTCCTTCGCCCCGCTGCCGGCCCTGGCCCGCGGCGACCTCGACCTGGTGGTGACCTCCGACCCGGTGGACATCGCCGGCATCACCTACGTGCCGCTGTTCACCTACGAGGCGCTGCTGGCGGTGGACAACCAGCACGCGCTGGCCGGCAAGCCCTACATAGTGCCGGAAGACCTGGCCAGCCAGACGCTGATCACCTACCCCATCGAGCGCGACCGCCTGGACATCTTCACCCGCTTCCTGGAGCCGGCCGACGTCGAGCCGGCCCAGGTGCGCACCTCGGAGCTGACGGTGATGATGATGCAGCTGGTGGCCTCCGGCCGCGGCGTGTGCAGCCTGCCCAACTGGGCGCTGCACGAATACAGCTCGCGCGGCTACGTGACGGCCAAGCGCCTGGGCGAGAAGGGCCTGTACTGCACGCTCTACGCGGCCATCCGCGCGGACATGCTGGATGCGCCCTTCATGCGTGATTTCCTGCTGACGGCCAAGGACACCTCCTTCGCCACCCTGGAGGGGGTCAGCGCGGCGAAGGGTTGAAGTCGCGGGCAGCGCCGGGATGCTCGCTCCTACGCCGCCCCACCCGCGCCATTCCCCTGTAGGAGCGCGCCCTGCGCGCGAAATCGCGGGCAGGGCCCGCTCCTACAGGTTGCCGGGCAGCATGGTATTCCTCCTGTCTATTGGGTTCCCGCGTTCGCGGGAATGACGTCGGAAAACACGACACTCACCCCGTCATTCCCGCGAACGCGGGACGCGGCTCCATCGCGAACAGCGCTTGCGCTGGCCCGAAGGGGAATAACCCAGAGACTTCTTGTTTGGGTGTGTTTGCGCCGCTTCGGCGTGCTCGGATGTTTTTTGTTTCGCCCCCTCGGGCGAGTCCCTTTTGTCAAACGCCACAAAAGGAACCAAAAAGGCTTGCCCCGCATACGGGCCCGACAGAGTCGGGCTACCCTCACGAATTCCCCCGCCACGGAGGCCCGCCCCGAGGGTACGTCCCTGTAGCCCGCGGGGCTCTCGCGACATCCATGTCGCATGACCTCCTGAGCGCCGGTTTCGCTCGGCCTTCTGAAGGGGCGTTCCGGAGTTCGCGGATGTTTCTCTGGAAATCCCAAGAGCAAACGCGCTTTTGCTTTTGCTTTTCGTAGGAGCGAGCTTGCTCGCGAACCCTGGGCTCCCGCATTCGCGGGAATGACGGGGTGGGGGTTAGGCGTTTCAGGATGACTCAGGATTCTCCGGCCACTCCGAACAGCCCCCTCTCCCGCTTGCGGGAGAGGGCTGGGGAGAGGGCGCTCTTTGCAGAGCCCCAACCCCTGCCGCAACCCCGTCGGAAATCCGTAGGGCGGATAACGCCTACGGCGTTATCCGCCGAATCGCGGGCAGGGCCCGCTCCTACACCTTTCCCACCACCTCGGCGTGTTCCACGTGCCATTGCGCGTCCCGTTCGGCGATCTTGGCGAAGGAGGGCCGCGCGGTGACTTTCGCGATGTAGCGCTCGATGGCCGGGGTCTTCGGCACTATGCCGAAGTGCGTGGTCCAGGCCAGCGCCGAGCCCCAGAGCACGTCCGCCGCGGTGAAGCGTTCGCCGAGCAGGTAGGGGCCCTTCTGCAGTTGGTCATCGATGACCTTCATCACCATCTCGAAATCGCCATAGGGGCTGCGCGCCTGGGGCGCCGGCTCGCGGCCCAGGGAACGGTCGGTCACCGCCGGCTCGAAGCTGGAGCCGTAGAACACCAGCCAGCGCAGGTAGGGCCCGCGCAGCGGGTCGCCGATGGCCGGCGCCAGTCCGGCTTCCGGGTACAGGTCCGCGAGGTAGATGTAGACGGCGCCCTGCTCGGTCACCAGCGCCTCGCCATGGCGGATGGCCGGGACCTTGCCCATCGGGTTGATCGCCAGGTAGGCCGGCTGGCGCTGCTCGCCGGCCTGCATGTTGAGCAGGTGCAGGTCGTAGTCGGCGCCCAGTTCCTCCAGCAGCGCCAGGGTGCCGGAGGAACGGGTTTGCGGGGAGTGGTAGAAGGTGATGCGACGGTCGCTCATGGTGCTTGCCTCTGCCGATGACGGGTCGGCCCAAAAGCATAGACCGCTCGCAGCGGAACGGCGCCATCGCCTGGCGCAGGTCCCCCACGTGGGCAAAACTGCCGGAAAGACTCAGCCGCGGACGATGCCGCGCCGGTACAGGGCCTCGATGGTCTCCGGCGCCAGGCCCAGCTCCGCGAGCACCTCGCGGGTGTTCCCGCCCAGGGCCGGCGGCGCGCTGCGGTAGCTGGCCGGGGTGCGCGAGAGCTTCACCGGCGAGGCGATGCCGCGGTAGTCGCCCAGTTGCACCACCAGGCCGCGATGCGCGGTGTGCGGGTGTTCGACCACGCGGTCCACCGTGGCGATGGCGCCGCAGGGCACGCCCAGGCGGATCAGCCGTTCGGCCAGCTCGCGGCCGTCGTGGGCCATCAGGTGGCCTTCCAGCGCCTGCTTGAGCGCTTCGCGGTTGACCGAGCGCTGGCCGTTGTCGGCGAAGCGCGGGTCTTCCAGCAGCGCGCCGGCGCCCAGGTATTCGCACAGCTTGGCGAACTGGCGGTCGTTGCCCACGGCGAGGAAGATCGGCTCGCCGCCGGTGCGGTAGCTGTCGTAGGGGGCGATGTTCGGGTGGGCGTTGCCGGTGCGCTGCGGCGTGCGCCCGGAGGCGAAGTGGTTCGGCAGGTGCGGGTGCAGCAGCGAGATGCCGCAGTCGTACAGGGCGATGTCCACCGACTGCCCGCGCCCGCTGCGTTCGCGCTCGTGCAGCGCCAGCAGGATGCCGGCCACGGCGTTCAGCCCGGTGACCATGTCGACGATCGGCAGGCCGATGCGCAGCGGCCCGCCCTCGGCCTCGCCGTTCACGCTCATCAGCCCGGCCATGGCCTGGATCGCCGCGTCGTAGCCGGGCAGCCCGCCCAGCGGGCCGTCGGCGCCGAAGCCGGACACCGCGCAGTGGATCAGCCGCGGGAAGCGCGGGCTGAGCACCTCGGCGTAGCCGATGCCCCAGCGCGCCAGGGTGCCGGGCTTGAAGTTCTCGATCAGCACGTCGGCGCCTTCCAGCAGTTGCAGCAGCAACTCGATGCCCTCGGGCTTGGACAGGTCGACGGCGATGCCCTTCTTGTTGCGGTTGACACCGCGGAAATAGGAAGCCGTGTCGCCCTCGAAGGGTGGACCCCAGCCGCGCGTCTCGTCGCCGCCCAGGGGTTCCAGCTTGATCACTTCCGCGCCGTGGTCGGCCAGGGCCTGGGAGCAGTAGGGGCCGCCCAGCACGCGGCTCAGGTCGATGACTTTCAGGCCACGCAGGGCACCGGTCTCGTGGTTCATGGCAACTCTCTTTTGTCGATTCTTGTCGGTTGCGGGAAATCAGGCCGGCAGCAGCTGCATGGCTTCGTCCAGGCTCATCTCGCCCTCGTCGAGCAGCCGCGCCAGCAGCGGCGCCCCGGCTTGCAGGCCCAGCGGGTCGCGCGGCAGCAGCTTGTGCTGCAACACCAGGTGGGCCAGGGCCAGGCGCCGGCGGTCGCTGGCCTGGCGGCCGGCTTCCCAGGCCATGAAGATGGCGCTGGCGATGTGGTAGAGCGCGCTGCCGGCCTGGCGCACCTGCTCGTCCTGGCACGCCTCGGCCACGTCGGCCATGAGCGCCACGCTGCGTTCCAGCAGCGCCTCGAAGCGGGCGCGGCTGGCCTCCGGCAGGCCGCTCTCGGCCAGCAGGCCACGCAGGTACTGGTGCAGCGGCTCCAGGGCCTGCTCGCGGGTGACGGCGCGAGCGATGTCCAGCGCGACTATGTTGCTGGTGCCTTCCCAGATGGAGCCCAGGTGGGCGTCGCGGACCAGGCGCGCGTCGCTCCATTCCTCGATGTAGCCCACCCCGCCGCGCACCTCCATGGCGTCGCCGGTGACGCGCCGGGCATCGCGGCAGGCGCGGAACTTGATCAGCGGGGTCAGGATGCGCACGCACTTCTGCGCCGCGGCGTCGCCGCCATCGGCGCGCGGCAGCAGGGTGGCGATCTGCATGAACATGGAGCGCGCCTGCTCGGCCGGCAGCATCAGCTTCAGCAGTTGCTTCTGCATCAGCGGCATATCGATCAGGTGCTTGCCGAAGGCACGGCGGTGGCGGGCGATGAACAGCGCCTCGCTGAGCGCCCGGCGCATCAGGCCGGCGGCGCGCACGCCGTTGGACAGGCGCGACATGTTGACCATGTCGGCCATCTGCTGGAAGCCGCGGCCGACCTCGCCGATCAGGTAGGCGCTGGCGCCTTCCAGGCAGATTTCGCCGCTGGCCATGGAGCGGCTGCCCAGCTTGTCCTTCAGGCGCAGGATACGGTAAGCGTTGCGCGAGCCGTCCGGGCGGTGCTTGGGCAGCAGGAACAGGGTCACGCCCTTCATGCCCTCGGGCGCGCCTTCGGGGCGGGCCAGGACCATGGCCAGGTCGGCGTCGGGGTTGGAGCAGAACCACTTGTCGCCGTACAGCTTCCACTCCCCGTCCTGCTGCCGCGCCAGGGTGCGGGTGCGGGCGACGTCGGAGCCGGCGGCCTGTTCGGTCATGAACATGGCGCCCTGGAACAACCTGTCGAAGTCCCGCGAGGCCAGCGACGGCAGGTAGCGCTCCACCAGCTCCGGCGCGCCGAACTTGCGCAGGGTGCGGGTCAGCGAGTCGGTCATGCTGACCGGGCAGCACAGGCCGAACTCGGCCTGCACGAACAGGTAGGTCAGCGCGTACTTCACCAGCGGCAGCGCGCCGTCCGGGCGGTGGCTCATGGAGGCCAGGCCCAGTTCCGAATAGGCCACGCGCTCCAGGGCGACGTAGTCCGGGTGCTTGCGGATGCTCTGCAGGTCCTCGCCGCGGCGGGTGCGCGGCGCCAGTTGCGGCGGGTTCCTGTCGGCCGACAGGGCCAGCACGTCCAGTTCGTCGCCGGCGCGGGCGCCGAGGCGTTCGAGGGTGTCGCGCCACTGCGCCAGCACCTCCGGCGGCAGGTACACCTCCAGCAGGCGCTGCAGCGAGGGGTCGCAGGCATACAGGTTGATGCCGCGGCTGTCGGGGATGTTCAGGGCGTCTTCGGGGCGGACTTCAGGCATGGCGGTCATGGCGCGTCTCCGGGTCTTGTTCTGGCGCCGAGACTAGGAGTGCGTGACGATAAGTATCCAATACAATAAAAATCATCCACGATAAGAAAAACAAATCGTAGAAACCCGGGTGCCCTGCCATGGACCTCAAGCAACTGCGCTACTTCATCGCCGTCGCCGAGGAGCTGCATTTCGGCCGCGCCGCCGCGCGCCTGTTCATCTCCCAGCCGGCGCTGAGCTTCGACATCAAGAAGCTGGAGGAGCAACTGGGCATCCAGCTGCTGGTGCGCAACAACAAGTCGGTGAAGCTGACCAACGCCGGCCAGGTGCTGCTCGACGAGGCACGCAGCCTGTTGCTGCAGGCCGAGAAGGTGAAGCGCCTGACGCTGCTCTCCGCCGAGGGCGCGGTGGGCCAGCTGCGCGTGGGCTTCGTCAACTCCATGCTCTACCGCGGCCTGCCGCGGGCCATGGCGCGCTTCGAGGCAGAGCAGCCGAACATGGAGGTGGTGCTGATGGAGATGAACACCTCGGAACAGGCCCTGGCGCTGCAACGCGGGCAGATCGACATCGGCTTCGTGCACTGGGCCAGGCTGCCGGCCGGGATCGCCTCCGAATGCCTGGTCGTCGACCCCTTCCTCTGCTGCCTGCCGGCCGGCCACCGCCTGGCCGGGCAGACGCGCATCGACCTCGCCGAACTGCGCGACGAGGGCTTCATCCTCTTCCCGCGCAGCCTGTCGCCGCACTACCACGACCTGATCATCGCCCGCTGCGTGGACGCCGGCTTCAGCCCGCACATCCGCCACGAGGCGCGGCTGTGGCAGACCATCGCGGCCATGGTCGGCCTGGGCATGGGCGTGGCGCTGCTGCCGCAGACGCTGTGCCTGGCCTGGAAGAACGAGGTGCGCTACCTGGAGATCGAGCAGCGCGGCGCGCGCTCGGAAATCCACGCCATCCTCGCCGCGCAGGACACGCCCCATGCCGCCCAGGCCTTCCTGGCCACGCTGAAGGCCTGCCTGGACGAAGGCGTCGATACGCAATCGCTTATCGCACCATAAGATTAAAAAACTATTGATCCGCAGGGGCGCCGCATAGACTCCGAGCCAACCCGGGCCAACACCGACGCACGCCAGTCGCCACCCCGCGCCCTCCCCCGGAGGGCGCGCGCGGGGCCTGCACGTCGGCGACAACAACAATAAGCAGGACCCGCCCATGCCCAGCACGCCCTCCTCCGCAGACGCAGCGCTGCACCGCAAGGCCCGCAAGGCCGGCATCGCCTCCTTCATCGGCACCACCATCGAGTGGTACGACTTCTACATCTACGGCCTGGCCGCCGCGCTGGTGTTCGGCAAGGTGTTCTTCCCGCCGGACATGGACCCGGGCCTGGCCACGCTGCTGTCCTTCGTCACCCTCTGGTCCGGCTTCGTCGCCCGCCCGCTGGGCGGCATCATCTTCGGCCACCTGGGCGACCGGATCGGGCGCAAGAACACCCTGGTGATCACCCTGGTCATGATGGGCATCGCCACCACCTGCATCGGCCTGCTGCCGGTCTACGCGCACATCGGCCTGTGGGCGCCGGTCGCCCTGGTGGTGCTGCGGGTGATCCAGGGCGTCGCCGTGGGCGGCGAATGGGGCGGCGCCATCCTCATCGCCAGCGAAAGCGCGCCCAAGGGCAAGGGCATCCTCTACGCGGCCTTCGCCCAGCAGGGCTCGCCCACCGGCAACCTGCTGGCGACCCTGGTGTTCTTCGCCCTCAGCGCCCTGCCCATGCCGGACTTCATGCTCTGGGGCTGGCGCATCCCGTTCCTGATCTCCGCGGCGCTGGTGATCGTCGGCATGGTCATCCGCCTGAAGCTGGAAGAGTCCGAGGACATGAAGCGCCTGCTGCAACAGAAGAAGACCGTGAAGCTGCCGCTGGTGGAAGTGCTGCGCGAGCACTGGCTGATCGTGCTGCTCGGCGCCGGGGTGCTGCCGATCATCCACGTCACCTACTTCAAGAGCACCTTCGCCCTGTCCTGGGCCACCAAGACCCTCGGCTACAGCCAGGGCACCTTCCTCAGCATCATCGTCATCGCCCTGGTGGTGCAGTTCTTCAGCCAGCCGTTCGGCGCGCTGCTGGCCTCGCGCATCGACATGCGCAAGGCGGCCTGCCTGATGGTGCTGCCGGAGTTCATCCTGATGCCGGCGATGTTCTTCGCCGTGGAAACCAACGTCTACTGGATAGCCGCCGTGGGTATGTGCCTGGCCACGGTGCCCCATGCGATGTTCTACGGCGCGGTGGGCGGCATCCTCGCCCGCGCCTTCCCCGCGCGGGTGCGCTACACCGGGCTGTCGCTGGCCTACCAGCTGTGCTCGCTGCTGGTGGGCGGCGGCACGCCGGTGCTGGCGCAGTGGATCCTCAACAGCACCGGCAGCATCGTCGGCGTGGCCATCGCCTCGGGGCTCTACGCCCTGGTCTCGCTGACCTGCACCCTGGCGCTGCTGCGCATCACCGGCTTCCGGGCCGGCGAGCTGTCCAGCGCCGAACGCGCCGACGCCCGCGAACTGGCCGCGGGCGCCGCGGCGGAGCCCGACGCTCCCGAGCGCGGCCGGCCGTTGCCCGCCGGCCCGCACCCGGCCTGAATCAGGCCTCTTCGAAGTGCATCTCCGGCGGCTGCTGACGGAAGCCGCCGGTGAGCACGGCCAGGTACAGCACCCCGGCGGTGAGCCAGGCCAGGCCCAGGTAGATGGCCAGGTGGTCGAGGCTGGCCATCAGCCAGAGGTCGGCGACCAGGCCGATCAGCGGGAAGGCCAGGAACAGCACCGCGCCGCGCAGGCCGCGTTCGCCGCGGGCGATCCAGTAGTGGAAGATCACCGACAGGTTGACCAGGCTGAAGGCCAGGAAGGCGCCGAAGTTGATGAACGAGGTGGAGGTGGTCACGTCCATCTCCAGCGCCAGCAGCGCGACCACGCCGCACAGCACGATGCTGCCCACCGGGGTGCCGAAGCGCTCGCTCAGGGTGCCGAAGAAGGCCTTGGGCAGCACGCCGTCGCGGCCCATGGCGAACAGCAGGCGCGAGGCGCTGGCCTGGGCCGACAGACCGGAGGTGAACTGGCCGACGATCAGGCCGATGAGGAAGATGCTGACGAAGAGGTCGCCGCCGATGTTGCGGGCGATCTCGTAGGCCGCCGAGTCGGCGTTCTGGAACTCGGTGGACGGGTGCGCGAGCTGCACGAAGTAGCTGGCGGCGATGAAGATGAAGCCGCCGATCAGGGTGATCAGCAGGATGGCGCGCGGGATGTTCTTGCGCGGCTCGTGGGTTTCCTCGGTCAGGGTGCTGACCGCGTCGAAGCCCAGGAACGAATAGCAGGCGATGGCCGCGCCGCTCATGATCAGCGGCAGCTGCACGCCCTCCTTGAAGAAGGGTTCCAGCGACCACAGCGGCTTGCTGGCGTCACCCAGCACGTAGTGCACCGCCAGCAGCACGAAGGCCGCCAGCACCAGGAACTGCACCAGCATCAGCACGCTGTTGACGTTCTTCGCCAGGCGCAGGCCGATGACGTTGATGCCGGTGGTCACCCCGATGAAGGCCAGCACCCACAGCGCCTGGGGCACCGCCGGGAAGGCCGAGTGCAGGTAGGCCGCGCCGATCAGCCAGATGGCCATGGGCAGGAACAGGTAGTCCAGCAGCACGCCCCAGCCGGCGAGGAAGCCCAGCTTGGGGCTGATGGACTTGCGCACGTAGGTGTAGGCCGAGCCGGCCACCGGGAAGGCGGCGGCCATGCGCCCGTAGCTGAGGGCGGTGAAGAGCATAGCCACCGAGGCCACGAGGTAGGCCGCGGGCACCACGCCGCCGGTGGTGTCGGCGAGGATGCCGAAGGTGCCGAGGACGATGATGGGGGTCATGTAGGCGATGCCGAACAGCACCACCGAACCCAGCGAGAGGGTGCGCTTGAGTCGAGCCATTGAGTGCTTACTCCGAGTTGTGTTTGTTATGGCAGAGTCGAAATCGACGCGTGCAAAGGCGCCTCCCCTCACCCGGGAGACGCAGGCGGGAGGGACGCTCCCACCGGTACTTCTTGGCTGGATCGTTGGCGCGGCCCTGCGCCTTCCGGGGCTCAGCCCGGAATCAGCAGCTCGCGCAGGCCGTCGGCGTGCTCGCGCGTCTCGCCGGGCAGCACGAAGCGGCGCTCGGCGATGTAGCTGTAGTCGCGGCGCGCCTGCTGCAGGCGCGCCAGGTCCAGTTCCACGCGCATCCGGCACTCCTCGCGGCCGGCCTCGCAGAGCAGCTGGCCGAAGGGGTCGACCACCGCGCTGCCGCCGGCGAACACCAGGCCGCCGTCGCCTTCGCCGACGCGGTTCACCATCACCGCGTAGGCCTGGTTCTCCATGGCCCGGCCGGTGATCGCGGTGCGGTGGGTGGGGCCGTAGGGGTCCATGTTGCCGTTGGTCACCAGGATCAGCTCGGCGCCCAGCTGGCCGAGGGCGCGGGCGCTTTCCGGGAACTCGATGTCGAAGCAGATCAGGATGCCCACCCGCACGCCCTTGAACAGCGCGGTGGCGTAGCGGTCGCCGGGGGTGAAGATGCCGCGGTCGGAGGCCCACAGGTGGGTCTTGCGGTACTTCAGGGCGATGCCCTCGGGGGTGACCAGCAGCGTGGTGTTGTAGAAGCGGCCGTCGTCGCCGGCCTCGGCGATGCCCACCACCACGGCGACGTCGCACTCCCGCGCAACCTGCTGCACGGCGCGCACGCTGGGGCCGTCCAGCGGCTCGGCCAGGCGGGCGACGTTGTCCTCGGTGGGGAAGCCCATCAGCTGGGTCTCGGGGAACACCACCAGGTCGGTATCCGCGGCGCAGGCGCGGATCGCCGCCAGGGTACGCCCGAGGTTGTAGGCGGTGTCGCCGTCGCGGCCGGCCAGTTGGACGAGTTCGACCTTCATTGCAGCTCCTGTCGTTCTTGTGCGGGCTCGCTCGCCACGCGGGATGGATCAGCCGTCCTGGCGGGAAACATGACCGCCCGGCGCAAAAGGGTCAGAATGCGCGCCGGGCCGGTGCAAGGCATTCACCGAGTATGCAGTTCGCCATCGCGCCCGGGTAATTACGCCCACGTGGTAACCCAACAGGGGTAGAGGCATGAACCTTACGCTGCAGGACATCGCCTGGCACCGCTCGGTCGGGCAGTTGATCGAGACGCTGGACAAGCCCAACTTCTGGCTCGCCCTGGTGCGCCTGCTGAACGAGTATGTGCCTTTCGACAGCTGGGTGGCGCTGCTCTTCAGCAACGGCCGCCCCCAGGTGTTCGCCGAATGCCCGGGCGAGGACGGCGGCCCCGACCCGCTGTTCCAGGACTACCTCAAGGGCCTGTACCTGCTCGACCCCTTCTACATCGCCAGCCGCGAGGCCCCGGGCAGCGGCCTGCTGCGCCTGGCCGACGTGGCCCCGGAATGCTTCGAGCAGACCGACTACTACCAGCGCTACTTCCGCCTCAACGTGGTGGCCGACGAAGTGCAGTTCAACGTGCAGCTCGACGCCGAGCGCACCCTGTGCCTGTCCCTGGGCAGCAAGGGCCGCTTCAGCGCCGAGCAGGCCGCCCTGCTCGACCTGCTGCGCCCCTGGGTAGCCGGCCTGATGCGCCAGCGCATGGCCTTCGAACGCGAACTGCTGGAGCAGGCCACGCCACCGGCGCCGCGCTGGCAGAGCCGCCTGGAAGAAACCGTGGAACGCCTGGAAACCCCACTGACGGCCCGCGAGCTGGAAGTGGGCCGGCTGATGCTCAGCGGCTGCTCCAGCAAGGAGATAGCCCGCAAGCTGGCGATCTCGGCGGAGACGGTGAAGGTGCACCGCAAGCACATGTACAGCAAGCTGGGGATCAAGTCGCAGTCGGAGTTGTTTTCGTTGTTTCTGCAGGCGCAGGGGTAAGTAGGGCGCATAACCGCGAACGGTTATCCACCCTACGAACTTGCCGGCTGACGCTGCGTTCGGCGTGAAGCGAAACCACGAAGCTCCCTGAAACCCTGTGCAAGGCACTGGATTCCCGCGTTCGCGGGAATGACGAGGGTGGGGTCAGGAGTATCAGGATGACTCCAAATTCCCCACCCACTCCGAACGGCCCCCTCTCCCTCCGGGAGAGGGCTGGGGTGAGGGCAACGGACTTCACCGACACTCCACTGCCAACCCCATACTCCGCTCCCCCACCCTAACCCTCCCCCGCAAGCGGGAGAGGGGACCGTTCGGCGTGAAGCGCAATCACCAAGCTCCCTGAAACCCTGTGCTAGGCACTGGGTTCCCGCGTTCGCGGGAATGACGAGGGTGAGGCCAGGAGTGTCAGGCTAACTCCAAATTCCCTATCCACTCCGAACGGCTCCCTCTCCCTCCGGGAGAGGGCTGGGGTGAGGGCAACGGGACTTCGCCGACACTCCACTGCCAACCCTGCACGCCGCTCCCCCTCCCTAACCCTCCCCCGCAAGCGGGAGAGGGAACCGTTCGGCGTGAAGCGCAATCACCAAGCTCCCTGAAACCCTGTGCAAGGCTCTGGGTTCCCGCGTTCGCGGGAATGACGAGGATGGGACCAGCAGTATCAGTCTGACTCCAGACTCCCCAGCCCCTCAGGACAGCCCCCTCTCCCTTCAGGGAGAGGGTTGGGGAGAGGGCGCTCTCAAACCCACACACCACAACCCCCGGCAATCCCCCCCAAACAGGTCCATGCTTGAACCCAGGAGGACCACAACCATGACCCTCAGCGTCTTCGACATGTTCAAGCCCGGCGTCGGCCCGTCCAGCTCGCACACCGTCGGCCCCATGCGCGCCACCCGCGAGTTCGTCGAGCGCCTGCGTACGGCCGACCAACTGACCCGCGTGGCGCGCGTCGAGGTCAACCTCTACGGCTCGCTCAGCGCCACCGGCAAGGGCCACGCCACCGACCGTGCCTGCCTGATCGGCCTGCTCGGCATCGACCCGGCGGACGCCGACCCCGCCGCCCTGGCGCCGCTGGTGGACGCCATCTTCGCCGAACACAGCCTGGCCCTGGACGGCGAGCACGTCATCGACTTCAGCCCCGGCCGCGACCTGGTGTTCCACGACGGCAGCCTGCCGGCCCACCCCAACGGCATGCGCCTGCGCGCCCTGGACGCCGCCGGCCACGTGCTGGCCGAGCGCACCTGCTACTCGGTGGGCGGCGGCTTCGTGGTCGACGAGGCCGACTTCAACACCGACCGCGCCCTGCCCGACAACCCCATGCCCTACCCCTTCCACAGCGCCGAGGAACTGCTGCGGCTGTGCCATGCCCACGGCTTCCGGCGCATCAGCGACCTGATGTGGGCCAACGAGCTGAGCCTGCGCAGCGAAGAACAGATCCACGCCGGCCTGGCACACATCTGGGCGGAAATGCAGGCCTGCGTGCGCCGCGGCCTGGAGACCGAGGGCACCCTGCCCGGCGGCCTCAGGGTGCGCCGCCGCGCGCCCATGCTCTACCGCCGGCTGAACGAGGCCGGCAGCGGCAACCTGATCGCCAGCACCCTGGGCGCCATGGACTGGGTCGACCTCTGGGCCCTGGCGGTGAACGAGGAGAACGCCGCCGGCGGCCGCGTGGTGACGGCCCCCACCAACGGCGCGGCCGGCATAGTCCCGGCGGTGCTGCACTACTACGCGCACTACCAGAGCGATGCGCCCATGGACGCCATCGAGCGCTACCTGCTCAGCGCCGCCGCCGTCGGCATCCTGTGCAAGCTCAACGCCTCCATCTCCGGCGCCGAGGTGGGCTGCCAGGGCGAGGTCGGCTCGGCCTGCGCCATGGCCGCCGCGGGCCTGGCCGAAGTGCTGGGCGGCAGCCTGGAGCAGGTGGAGAACGCCGCCGAAATCGGCCTGGAACACAACCTCGGGCTGACCTGCGACCCGGTCGCAGGACTCGTCCAGGTGCCCTGCATCGAGCGCAACGCCATGGCCTCGCTCAAGGCCATCAACGCCGCCCAGCTGGCCCTGCGCGGCGACGGCCAGCACCTGGTGTCGCTGGACAAGGCCATCGACACCCTGCGCGACACCGGCCGCGACATGATGGACAAGTACAAGGAGACCTCGAAAGGCGGCCTGGCGGTGAACGTGATCGCCTGCTGAGCACGACCACCTGGTCGGGAATCGGACAAAACACCATTAACCATCTAGTTAATTAGCTTGCTAAGGGTATAATTCGCACTCCCACACAGCGAGATTCCCGGCATGAGACAAGCACAGCGCGCCTCTGGCGCCAGCACCTTCATTCTGGTCGGCCTGGGGGTGGTCATCGCCCTCCTCGGCCTCGCCCTGGCCGCCGGCGGCGCCCGCCTGGCCAGCCTGGGCGGTTCCTGGTACTTCCTCATCGGCGGCCTGGTCATGGCCCTGTCCGGCGTCCTGCTGGCGCTGCGCAAGCCGGCCGGCACCTGGCTGTTCGCCGCCTTCCTGGCGGGCACCGCCCTCTGGGCCCTGGCCGACGCCGGGCTGGCGTTCTGGCCGCTGTTCTCGCGGCTGTTCATGTTCGGCGCCATCGGCCTGGCGGTGGCGCTGGTCTACCCCATGCTGGTGCGCGCCTGCGGCGGCGTCGCCGGGCGCGGCGCCTATGGCGTGGCCGCGGTGCTCGCCGTGCTGCTGGCGGTGGCCGCCGGCAACATGTTCGTCGCCCACCCCAGCGTCGCCCCCACAGGCGACGGCCCAGGGCTGACGCCGGTGGACCCGGCCCACGCGCAGAAGGACTGGGCCCACTACGGCAACACCGAGGGCGGCAGCCGCTTCGCCGCGCTGGACCAGATCAACCGCGGCAACGTCGACAAGCTCAAGGTGGCCTGGACCTACCACACCGGTGACGTGGCCGAGAGCGACGGCAACGGCGCCGAGGACCAGCTCACCCCGCTGCAGGTCGGCGACAAGGTGTTCATCTGCACCCCGCACAACGACCTGATCGCGCTGGACGCCGACACCGGCAAGCAGTTGTGGAAGAACCAGATCAACGCGCAGTCCAAGGTCTGGCAGCGCTGCCGCGGCCTGGCCTACTTCGACGCGACCAAGACCGTCGCCCAGCCCACCCAGCCCAACAGCACGCCGGTCACCACCGTCAGCGTGCCGGCCGGCGCCAACTGCCAGCGCCGCCTGCTGACCAACACCATCGACGCCCGCCTGATCGCCGTGGACGCCGACACCGGCGCCTTCTGCCAGGGCTTCGGCAACGACGGCCAGGTGGACCTCAAGGCCGGCCTGGGCGACGTGCCCGACTCCTACTACCAGCTCAGCTCCGCGCCGCTGATGGCCGGCACCACCGTAGTGGTCGGCGGCCGCGTGGCGGACAACGTCCAGACCGACATGCCCGGCGGCGTGATCCGCGGCTTCGACGTCATCAGCGGGCAGATGCGCTGGGCCTTCGACCCAGGCAACCCGCAGGACAAGCAGGCCCCGGCGCCGGGCAGCACCTACGTGCGCAGCACCCCCAACAGCTGGGCGCCGATGTCCTACGACGCGGCGATGAACACCGTGTTCCTGCCCATGGGCAGCTCCTCCACCGACATCTACGGCGTGGAGCGCACGAAGCTCGACCACACCTACGGTGCCTCGATCCTCGCCGTGGACGCCACCACCGGCGCCGAGAAGTGGGTGTTCCAGACCGTGCACAACGACCTCTGGGACTTCGACCTGCCCATGCAGCCGAGCCTGGTGGACTTCCCCGTAGCCGACGGCAAGAGCGTGCCAGCCGTGGTGATCGGCACCAAGGCCGGGCAGATCTACGTGCTCGACCGCGCCACCGGCAAGCCGCTGACCCAGGTCGACGAAGTGCCGGTCAAAGCCGCCAACATCCCCAACGAGCCCTACTCGCCGACGCAGCCGAAGTCTGTAGGCATGCCGCAGATAGGCGCGCAGACCCTCACCGAGTCGGACATGTGGGGCGCCACCCCGTACGACCAGCTGCTGTGCCGCATCGACTTCAAGAAGATGCGCTACGACGGCCTCTACACCGCGCCGGGCACCGACCTCTCGCTGAGCTTCCCCGGCTCCCTGGGCGGCATGAACTGGGGCAGCATCTCCACCGACCCGGTGCACGGCTTCATCTTCGTCAACGACATGCGCCTGGGCCTGTGGGTGCAGATGATCCCCTCGGCCAACAAGGGCCAGGCCGCTTCCGGCGGCGAGTCGCTGAACACCGGCATGGGCGCGGTGCCGCTCAAGGGCACGCCCTACGCGGTGAACAAGAACCGCTTCCTCTCGGTGGCCGGCATCCCCTGCCAGGCGCCGCCCTTCGGCACCCTCAGCGCCATCGACCTGAAGACCCGCAAGGTCGCCTGGCAGGTGCCGGTGGGCACGGTCGAGGACACCGGCCCGCTGGGCATCCGCATGCACCTGCCGATCCCCATCGGCCTGCCGACCCTCGGCGGCACCCTGTCCACCCAGGGCGGCCTGGTGTTCATCGCCGGCACCCAGGACTTCTACCTGCGCGCCTACGACAGCGGCAACGGCAAGGAAATCTGGAAGGCCCGCCTGCCCGTGGGCAGCCAGGGCGGCCCGATGACCTACGTCTCGCCCAGGACCGGCAAGCAGTACATCGTGGTCACCGCCGGCGGCGCCCGCCAGTCGCCGGACCGCGGCGACTACGTGATGGCCTACGCCCTGCCCTGAACCCCGCGCCCGCCACCGGCGGGCGCCTTCCTCCGACGCGGCCCAGAGCCGCGTCTCTCCTAATCCGGTAAGTGTTCCGTCATGCGATTCCCCTCCACCTCCCTGCGCCTACTGCTGGGCGCCGCCTACCTCACCCCATCCCTGGCCCTGGCCCTGGCCGACGACCCGCTCGAACGCTCGACGCTGAGCGGCGACTGGGGCGGCCTGCGCCACGAACTGGACGACCAGGGCATCCGCTTCACCGGCGAATACAGCGGCGAGACCGTGTACAACGCCGACGGCGGCCTCAAGCGCTCGGCGCGCTACTCGCAGAACCTCAAGCTCGGCGTGCGCTTCGACCTGGGCAAGCTGTACGGCCTGGACAACGGCGGCCTGGTGCAACTGACCGTGAACGACCGCCGCGGCAACGACGGCTCCGGCGACCTGGTGGGTAACCGCCTGCCGGTGCAGGAAAACTACGGCGGCCTCTACACCCGCCTCACCGAACTGAGCTACGAGCGCAGCCTGTTCACCCCGGCACTGGACGTGAAGCTCGGCTACATGGCCATGGGCAACGACCTCGGCGGCCTGGACAGCGGCATCCTCTGCAACTTCATGAACGCCGGCTTCTGCGGCCACCCGCTGAACATGTCCGGCGGCAGCGGCTGGAGCAACTACCCCAACGCGCACCTGGGCGTGCGCCTGAAATACAGCTTCTCGCCGGCCTGGCAGTTGCGCGTGGCGGCCTTCAACGTCGACCCCGAGAGCAATGGCAACTCCAGCCGCGCCTGGCACCTCACGCCCAAGCACAGCACCGGCACCGTGGTGCCCATTGAACTGGTCTACAAGCGCCTCGACGAACTGCCCGGCGAATACAAGCTGGGCTGGTACTACGACAGCTCCGACGCCCAGCGCATCGGCAGCGACGAGAAGGTCGCCGGGCGCGACGGCCACTACCTGCTGGCCGACCAGGCCGTGTGGCACGCGCAGCATCGCCCGGGGCAGAGCCTGCACCTCTTCGGCCAGGCCTCGGTGGTCAGCTCGGCGGCCTCGCCCTTCAGCAAGTGGTACAGCGCCGGCGTGGTGCTCTACCAGCCCTTCGCCAGGCGCCCACGCGACACCCTCGCCCTGGGCTTCGGCCGCGCCGTGCCCAACCCGCGCAGCCGCGAACTGCAGGAAGACAACGCCCTGGCCAACGGCCAGGCCTACCCCGACCTGGACAACGCCGAGCGCCTGGTCGAACTGAGCTACGGCTTCCAGGCCACGCCCTGGCTGCTGCTGCGCCCGGACGTGCAATACGTGATCGAACCGGGCGCCTTCTCCGGGCAAAGCATCGACAACGCCCTGGTCTTCGGCCTGCAGGTCAAGGCCACGCTCTGAACCCCGCCGCCGGCCGCCAGCGAACGGTGGCCGGCGCGCCAATATTGCAGTTCGCGGCACAAGCTTTCTCAGCGACAGAAAATATCGTTAGCTTGCTTTCTTTTTTCCCCGCTTCGGGCTAAGTTCGGCCTCGCAAGCCTTCCACAGCATAAGAATCCGCCCGCAACGCCCAGCCCATTGACCTTCGCCCGAGCACAGCGGCGCAACGCCTGCCATGCTCAATGGCGGTCCGCTGCGCCATGCCGGCAGCCCACCCCCGTGATCAAGCCCGACGACTGGAGATTCCATGAACCTGTCGCTGCTAAGCCGTTACGCCTTCTTCGCCGCTTGTGTGCTCTTCACCCTGTTCAGCCTGCCCTTCCTCGGGCACGACTGGGTCTGGCCCTTCACCCTGGTGACCCTCGCCCTCAGCCTGCTGGGCGTGTTCGACCTGCTGCAGGCGCCCCACGCCGTAAGGCGCAACTACCCTATCCTCGGCAACATCCGCTACCTGGTCGAAGGCATCCGCCCGGAAATCCGCCAGTACCTGCTCGAAGGCGACCGCGAGGCCCTGCCCTTCTCCCGCGCCCAGCGCGGCCTGGTGTACGCCCGCGCCAAGCAGGAAACCGCCGACAAGCCCTTCGGCACCCTCATAGACGTCTATGAATCCGGCTTCGAATTCATCGCCCACTCCATCCGCCCGGTACCGCTGGCCGACCCCAGCACCTTCCGCGTGACGGTCGGCGGGCCCGAGTGCAAGCAGCCCTACTCCATCTCGGTGTTCAACATCTCCGCCATGAGCTTCGGTGCCCTCAGCGCCAATGCCATCCGCGCGCTGAACAAGGGCGCGCGCATGGGCAACTTCATCCACGATACCGGCGAGGGCAGCATCAGCCCCTACCACCGCGAGTACGGCGGCGACCTGACCTGGGAACTGGGCAGCGGCTACTTCGGCTGCCGCGGCGACGACGGCCGCTTCGACGCCGAACGCTTCGCCGCCCAGGCCGCCAGCCCGCAGGTGAAGATGATCGAAATCAAGCTCAGCCAGGGCGCCAAGCCGGGCCACGGCGGCATCCTGCCCAAGCACAAGGTCACCGCCGAGATCGCCTCCACCCGCGGCGTACCCATGGGCCAGGACTGCATTTCGCCCTCCAGCCACAGCGAATTCAGCACGCCCAGGGAACTGCTCGACTTCATCGTCCGCCTGCGCGAACTCTCTGGCGGCAAGCCGGTGGGCTTCAAGCTGTGCATCGGCCACCCCTGGGAATTCATGGGCATCGCCAAGGCCATGCACGAAACCGGCATCCTCCCCGACTTCATCGTGGTCGACGGCAAGGAAGGCGGCACCGGCGCCGCCCCGGTGGAATTCGTCGACCACATGGGCCTGCCCATGCGCGAAGGCCTGCTATTCGTGCACAACACCCTGGTCGGCCTGAACCTGCGCGACAAGATCCGCGTCGGCGCCAGCGGCAAGGTGGTCAGCGCCTTCGACATCGCCAGCGTACTGGCCATGGGCGCCGACTGGGCCAACTCCGCCCGCGGCTTCATGTTCGCCATCGGCTGCATCCAGAGCCAGAGCTGCCACACCAACAAATGCCCCACCGGCGTAGCCACCCAGGACCCACTGCGCCAACGCGCCCTGGTGGTGCCGGACAAGGCCGAGCGCGTCTACAACTTCCACCGCAACACCCTGAAAGCCCTGGCCGAAATGCTCGCCGCCGCCGGCCTGCGCCACCCCTCGGAAGTGGAAGCCAAACACCTGGTGCGCCGAGTGTCGTCCAGCGAAATCCGCCTGTTCGCCCACCTGCACTACTTCCTCAAGCCGGGCGAACTGCTCAGCGGCAATATCGAAGGGGAGTTCTACGAGCGCATGTGGCGCATGGCGCGCAGTGACAGCTTCGAGGCCAATGGGGCCTGATCTTGAGGAGATCAGCAGGGCAAACAGGTCGGTGGCTGGTGACTATCGGCCAGGAGCGGACTGCCCATCCGAAAATGAATCTGTTCCTTTTTCTCGCCCCAGCCGCCTCCCTGTTCCGTCCGATTGACAGCCCCGCGGCAACTCCCTAACGTTGCCTCGCCGCCCAACCTGGGCGGTACGGGATTGGCGTCCCGTACTCGGTAGGCGCAGGAGACTTTGTCCTGCGCCTGGCACGGCTGCACCCGCGTTATGGGAGGGCCGTGTGGGGCATCTTCGGATGCGCCGGTCCGAGTCCGGTACGCCAACCTGCACGGTCCGCCCACCCTGATTGGCGTCAGGGCGCGGAAAACCAGCCTACTCGGAGATTTTCCCATGCATATCGCATCCGCTGTTCTACCCCACCCTCTCAAGAACACCGCCCCGTCGGAGCTTTACGACGCTGCCCAATCCCGCCAATCGGCCCTGGTCAATCTGCTGCGCCTGCTGGCCGGCGCGCCGGACCTGGGTTCGCCCGCCGAGGATGTGCTGGACGGCGCCTTCTGCGCGCTGGAGTACCTGGCGGCCGATGCCGAGCGGTTGTATGCCGCCGCTGAGGAACGCGGCCGGGCGTAGGGCGCGTGACGTGAAGCGCTATCCGCCGGTAGTGGGTGGCGCTTCGATCCCGTAGGCGCAACTGTCGTGCCGACTGCGCCGAGGCGCTCTTCGTAGGATGGGTTGAGTTTGCGAAACCCATGCGGTCATAGCGATGGGTATCGCTTCGCTCAACCCATCCTACGAGGTCCAGTGTTTGCTGAAGCAGTCCTGTAGGAGCAACTGTCTTACAGCCCACGCCCGGATGCTCTTCGTAGGAGCGAGCTTGCTCGCGAACAGATTCCGCAGCGGGGCTGGTTCGCGAGCAAGCTCGCTCCTACGAGAAGCCGCGCCCGCCCGTATGGTAGGACCTTGTCCGCGATAGCCGAAGGTTCTGGCGCGATTCGTGGATGAGATCCGCTCCTACGGGCTGCCACACACCGAGCCTCTTGTAGGAGCGCGCCCTGCGCGCGAATCCCGGGTGCGTACAAAAAGCCGCATTACTGCACCAGCTTGCGTATCAACCTCCCAAACCAGGAAGACCAGAAGCTGGACGGTGAACCGAATGCCTTCCATCGTTGAACAGCCACTTCAAGCTGGCTCTGCAGTTCCTGGAGTCGCAATGTGAAAGCAGGATCGTTTTCATCCGCACTGGAGACAAAGTCATCCAGCGCCTGAACCTTCGCTTAGCCGTGCATCGCCATCAGGGAGACACGACTACTCGATAGCCTCAAACGCCTCATGGTACTGAACAGTGCCGGTCGGCAGTTCACCGGCAAATACCTGCGCCTGGAAGTATTCCTGGGGAACTCCAGGCAGTTCCAAACCCGGGTGGGCCTTGAAACCGAAGCGGCCATAGTAGCCAGGGTCGCCCAGCACCACGCAGCCAATTCCACCAAGGCGTTGCAGCTCTGCCAGGGCCGCTTTCATCAAGGCCGAGCCAATGCCCTGGCCCTGACGATCCGGCCATACGGAGATCGGCCCGAGTCCGTACCAGCCACTTGCGCCAGACGAAATTCGAGCCGGTGAGATGGCGACATGGGCGATGACCTTGCCGTCTTCTACCGCCACCAGGGAGACGGTGAGTTGCCCGCAGCGGCGCAGGGCGTTGACGATGAATTGTTCGGTATGGCTTGAGTGTGCTTCGTTTCCGAATGCCGCGGTGGTCAGCCGCGTGATGGTGTCGATGTCTTCGGGCTGTTCGTTGCGGATGGTCACGCTCATGGCGATTTGCTCTTCAGTCCCTTGGTCGATGCGGCAGATTTATTGTTTTGCGCCAACGGCAAGTGCAGATCAAGAACGCAGCACCACAGGAATCCGCTGGCGACGAAAACCGCATGTTACCGAGCCGCCACCTCGTGCGACAGCTGACCGCCGCGGCCCCTCCACACCTCGACCAATGAGGCCTGAACTCAGAAGTCGTACCGCACGTTCATCATCAGGTTGCGCGGCGGCCCGTAGTGGCCGTAGCTGCCGGAGAACCCCGCGTAGTACTTCTCGTCGAGCAGGTTGTTCAGGTTCAGCGTGGTCGAGAGGTGGTCGGTGAGCCGGTAGCGCGCCATCAGGTTGACCACGGTGTAGTCATCCTGCCCCACGCGGCTGTTGTAGCGGCTGAAGTACAGCGAGTTGCTGGAGTTCCAACTGGCGCCGCCGCCCAGGGTCAGGCGGTTCCAGTCGCCGGTCAGTATGAGGGTGAGCTTTTCGGCGGTAGCGGTGGGCTGAAGATTGCCGTATGGGGACGGTGGTTATCCGCCAGGAGCGGACAAGCCCTTTCGTGTGGCGCCTTCAGTGATCTACCTCAACACTGGCCAGGTTCGAATCCCGCAAAGTGCCTTTTTCACTCCCCTGGAGAACCCTCATGTTTCCCGAGTTCCGCGAAAAGATTTCTCGCCTCAAGACCGAGGATCCGCATTTTGCAAAGCTCTTCCATAGCCACAACGAGCTCGACCAGGAGATCAAGAATATGGAAGCGGGCATCACTCCCGCAACCCACGATACCATCGAGTCGCTGAAGAAGCAGAAGCTGCAGCTCAAGGACGATCTCTACGAAATTCTGCGCAAGAAAGATGGCTGCCAATGCGGACATGGCTGCGGCGGTTGACTAGCCCCGGGGCATAGATCCCGGCCTTCGATGCAAAGCCGTTGAGTCAGGCCAACGACCACGAGCCCCGACTAGCGCAACGATTCACCGATAATGAAACCCCAGCTAGTAGCTGGGGTTTCATCATTTCAGCCCCAGCCCTGCCTGCGGCACAACATCCGAGAGCACGTCACCATAGCCTCTACCAGAACATCCTCTCCGAGGACTGCAACTGCGCATCTTCGGGCTTGGCTTTCCAGTATCGGCCCCAGGAGTTTTGGTGGGTGGCGGTATTGCAGTTAGCCCTTTCCAGGGTGATCGCGGTGGCGTCTTTGAGCTGCCAGCGCAGCACCGACGCGATGTTGTAGCACTCGTTAACGACGTGATCGCGGAAGCTGTCGCTGTCTTCGGTGATCTGGTTAAGGCGGTAAGTGAAGGCTGCATGCCCCTTCCGGGACTCCACCGCAGCATGTGATGCGCGGGTGATCTCCCATTACCTGATGGTCGGGCACAAAGTTTTACGGTAATTTGTGCTGGCATGAGGCCATACTCACAGCAGGACGCACCTCCACGGCTCGGGCCAATATCTCCTTGCCGGTACCGTTCCTGCGAATTCATTTCGTAACAGGAACGACCATGTCAGGCGGCGAAACCGAAAAAATTGCGAGGCTCGCGGAACTCGTTTCCAACGACATCTTCAGTTTCTTCAGATGGAAGAGAGAGGGGCCAGCTAACCTCAATTTCGCTTGTGTGAAGAAGGAGACTCACGCGCCCTTGAAGAAGTCCGGGCACACGCACCCGGCTGACGTGGTGTTCAAGTATGCAGATCCTTACTTGAACAAAACCATTTACCTTCATACCGACTTGAAGAGTTATTCAGTTGGTTCCATTAGTCTTGACTCGATCAAGAAGGCCTTGAAGTCCTTGGGCAAAACCATCGACTGTGCTCGTGCTTCGCCGGAGTGGCAGACTCGCTACCATTTGGCTAAGCGTGAGAAGTATGAAGTTCGTGGAATGCTTTTCGTTTACAATCATGATGACGAGTACGACAAGAATTTCTACGATCATTTCAGTAATTACAAGGGTGAGAATCTGCACATCAAAGATTCCCAGCAGATTCATATAATTGAACCTTCATTGATCAATTACCTGAACACGCTATTGGTCGATGTGAACACTCTAAGAGCTGCAGGGAAGTTTCCGAAAGATAATTATACCTTTTATTACCCTGACCTCGTCTTGCACAAGGCCAGCGGGGAGTACTGGGAGCGTGCTGCCACCGCAGAACTCATTGCATCACCGTATATGATTGTTCATCACAAAGAGGTGATGTCTTATTGTGAGAAAACTCAGGGTGTAGCTGAGACTTATAGTGAAGGTTATCTGATCTATTATCGCCGCGATGGCAGCAGTGAAATCGAGTTCAGGTACCTCTTTGACGCGCTGTCCAGATTCCAGATACTTAATGCCAACAAAGACTTGAAGATTCGGATCAGGGTCGCTAATCGCCACCATCACAGTAGCATCATCAGCAATTTCAATGCTGCCATTAACAGCTATGTGACCGAGTGGGGCGAAGACGAAAACCGCAAGCGGAAACTGCAGGCGATCGAACTGGAAATCGTGAATCACGCGATTCCGAACTATAAGCCCGAAGCAATCGGATGGGAGCGAGACTGACATGAGAATGGGTAGTTTGTACTTTGCATCCGACAAAGCAATCTACGATGCACTCACGCAGCGAAGCTTGACGAGCGCTGAACTCAGGAAGGTCTTCCTCTCTAGGGGGATCGTGATCTCCAATGAATCGGACAAGAAATTCTTGGCTAGCCGATTCAGCGCCCTGTTCCATGACTACTACGATTATCGGAACCTGTCTCTGCTGGTGGGTGGACGCGACAGCCGTGAAAAAACCACCAATGTGATCGTTACGACCGCGGTCTCTAAAGAGCAACTGACGGACGCACTCACCTCCGTCAAGGAATGGCTAGTGGATGATCAGCACGAGCAGGCTGAGGTGGCCGTCCACGGTGATCAGCTCAAGCTCACCGTGAAATACCAGAAGCTCGATCTGAGTCAGGCGGAGTTCCGCCAGGTGGTTGAAAAGACGGCGGAGGTCATCCTTGAAAAGCAGGACAGCGGATGGAAGATCACTGGCCCCATGAACGAAAAGTTCAAGGACATCACCGATCAGCTTTATTCCCAAATCGAGATCATGACCGACCAGGATGTGTGTACCCGAACCATCTCCTTGGAGGCGATCCCTGATGCGGGCATCAGAACGAATTTCCTTCGCAGCTTGATCCGCAATCTCAAGGGCATGGAGGTGGTCGATGTGGTCGACGTTTCCACGTTCAACCCTAATGATCGAGAAGATGACGACCTGGATCTTAGTGATGATGCGTTGGTGATCGAGGATTCGATTGAGGTTGAGTCAATAGATAAGGGTGAGGAGGGGGAGGATGACGATCCAGAAGCTGAACTGGCCAGACCGCAGCCAGAAGCCAGGTCTCACAAGATCATCCGCATCGACAAGGCGTCCCTCAAGGGTAAGGGTGTCTTGGAATCGAAACAGTTGCTAGAGCTTGAAGGCCACGGATTCTATCTGTGGAAGATTCGATGGAAAGCTCGTGAGAAGCTCGTTGGAGCTGAGCTCGTTCTCTTTGAGGCCCAGTTCGGTAATCAGGCCAAGTTCTGCGATTTCTCCTACATCGTCAAAGGTGTCTACAACTACAACAACGGGAAATACGCCAAGAACATGGTACGTGCCGAGCCGGTGTTTGAGCAAAAGCTCAAAATCCGCTTGGAGGAAGCGGCGCAGAAGACCCTGGATGATATAGAGAGGAATCTGAAGACATGAAGTCAAAGCGGCTGAAACTCTGGGTTCTGACCGCTCGCATTGACTTTCAGACCCTTGTGCATAGGCTTCGACAGCAGCCGTTTAACGACCAGAACCGGGTCGGTGTCGAGGCTATTGAGATCCTAGATGGCAAGGCCACCTTTCGGTACCACGAGCAGCGCGATATCACCCAGTCGTTCACGAACCCTCTGGGCGAAACCGTCGAATCGAGTTACTCGACTTTCATCAGCTTCGACATGGTGTTTGAAACGCTTGGGTTGAATCGGTATTCGATCTGCATGGGTTCGCCCCCGAAGGATTTAAAGCCGTTTGTGGAACTCATCCGAGCTGCAACCGGGACGAACTTCGCGCTGGAGATCGTGAAGCCGGACATCTCTACGGTCTATCAGCAACTCAAGACTGACAAGCGCTTCACGAGAGTCATGGCTAAGCGGATCGTTTCTGGAGCGGTGACGTTTGATATCGAAAGCAGCTACCGGGTCGATATTGCATCGACGGGGAACGCGATGATGAAGTTGTTGGAGATCACGGGTGGCCGCGCGGCACCGATCGACAAGATCAAAATCGTCTACACGTACGACTCAAGGCCTGTTCAGATTGAGCTCTCGCGCTCAGGTTCGATTGCAGTGTCGTGGGATGATGAGGAGCACCTGCACCTGCTGACAGGTCTCTTGATCCGGTAGATAGGCAGGGGCTGCGAGAGGTTGAGAGGGATAGGTTAAGCCTATCTCGGCTGGCTCGGTGCTTTGAGGCGTTCACAAAACCCGGCTCCGCCCATCACACCCTTGACTGCTAGTAACCAGAAATGGGACGAACTTATATTCTCTAGTGTCCCCTTTTGGCCGATAGCTACCTGCCGTACGAGGCGACCGTGGGTCGGAAGCAGCCCTCGCCAAAAGCAGCTATCGGTCAAAAACAGTCTGGGAAATAGAGAGATTTACTTTTCTGCCCTCGAATAAAAACCAAGCAACTCGCCAACTAACCACCGCAGCCCCTCCCTGGGCCGCTATTCCACTGAGCGCGGAAAGTCCCCTCAACCCCGCGCCAACACCGCCCTGACCGCCCCCAGCAACACCGCCTCGGCATCAGCCGCCGCACCCTGCGAACGCCAAGCCACATGCTGATCCGGCCGCACCAGCAGGCATCCATCCTCATCGATCTCCCGCAGCCGCGCCCAGTCGCCATAGCTGTCTTCGTAATCGAGGCCCAAGCCGATACGGCGCACCACCAGGTCGATACCCAGTTCTCGGGCCAGCATCTCGGCAGCCCGGCACCAGGCATCGCCGCCGTGGCCAGTGAGCAGGGTCAGGCGGCCCTGGCCGCAGAGGTCGAGGGTGGACAGCTTGCGTCCGGCAGTGTCGTGCAGCCAGGCGTGCGGCAGGTGGGCGCCGGGCCAGGTGGTGGGGTGGTAGTAGAGTTCGCGGTCGCGGGTGTAGGCCGGTTCTTCGCTGCCGTCGGCGAGTACCGCGCCGCTGCTATAGCGCTGCCCCAGTTCCACGCCGTGGCAGCTGAACTGGTAGTGCTGCAGCTGGATGGCCTTTTCCAGGGCGGCGCGGCGTTCGCGGCCCAGCGGGCTGTCGGCGCTCAGTTCGTGCAGGCTGTTCCAGCCCTCGGCCTCGCTCTGGCCCGGCTTGAAGCCCAGGGCGTTGGAGATCGGCAGCATGTTGCGCACGCTTTCCATGGCCCGGTCCACCACCTGGCGGCCCACGGGCTGGCGCTCGGCGCAGTAGCTGTCCAGCAGCCCGGGGCCGGCCTGGCCCTTGAGCACCAGGGCCAGTTTCCAGGCCAGGTTGTAGGCGTCCTGCACCGAGGTGTTGATGCCCAGGCCGTTGGCCGGCGGATGGCGATGCACGGCGTCGCCGCAGCAGAACACCCGGCCCTCGGCATAGCGCTGGGCGACCACGTGGTTGATCTGCCACTTGCTGGTGGCCAGGATCTCCACCGGGATGTCGGCATCGCCGATCACCCGCCGCGCCCGCTCGATCACCGCGGCCTCGCTGAGGTCCGGCTCGCCCTGGGCGGGGTCGTACATGAACAGCATCACCCATTCGTTCCACGGGCGGACGCAGATGAAGGTGCCGCTGCCGACCCAGTAGTCGTTGCCCGGCTGGACCATCCAGTAGAGCACGCCCGGGCGGCTCTCGCAGTAGCGGCGCAGGTCGGCGCGCAGCCAGACGTTCACCGCGCAGCCCAGGCCCATCTCGCCTTCCAGGGGGATGCCGAGCAGTTCCATCACCCGGCTGCGGGCGCCGTCGGCGCCGATCATGTACTGGGTGCGCACAGTGAATTCGCGCCCGGTGCCGCGGTCGAGAATGCGCGCGGTGACGCCCTCCCCGTCCTGGGTGAAGTCCAGCAGCTCGTTGTTGAAGCGCATCTCGCTGCCCGCGCGCAGGGCCTCGTTGGCCAGGATCGGCTCCATCAGGTGCTGGGGGATGTTGCACATGGCCGAGGGGCTGGCCAGTTCGTAGTCGGACTTGCGCTCGATGGCGTTGCCCCAGGTGAGCAGGCGGCCCAGTTCCTGGCCGCTGAAGCTGGTGGCCCAGACGTTGTTGGCCATCAGCTCGTGGGGACTGGCGGCGGCCACCACCTGCGCCTCGACGCCCGCGTCGCGGAACACCTCCATGGTGCGCTGGTTGGTGATGTGCGCACGCGGGCTGTTGGCGGTCCAGCGGTACTTGTTGACCAGCAGGTTGCGGATGCCATAGCGCGACAGCAGCAGCGAAGCCGTCAGGCCGGAGGGGCCGCCACCGACGATCAGGACGGGGACTTCGATGACGTGGGAGGTGTTTTGCGGGTTCATGAGCGTGACTCCGTACTCTTGTTCTTGAAATCGGAAAGGTGCCGCCAGGACGGGCGCACAGGCCTGGGCCCAATTCACGGATCGCGGACAAGCCGACCCCGTGCCGCCTGACTTGGCTGCCGGCAAATACGAAGGGAATGCGGACCGGGAACGACGCGTGCCGGTCCCGGTGTCGAAGCTGAAACGGCCTGGGGGCGAGGCCTCCAGCGCTCTCGACGTAGCCGACGACAGTCACGGTAATTCCGCAACGATGTTGCCGGTAGTCGCGCCAAATGGCCTTCAGCGTTCCATTTTGTGAACGCTGGACGGCGGCAAGCACGGGTGCATTCAAACGCACCCGCGCGTTGATCGTTGGAGACGCATGCAACAAGGGCGGGCACGTCCGTGCCGCAGCTCTCCTCCTCTCTGAAAGGCCCGATCTTGAGCCGCCGGACATGCGGTATTGCGAATTCTTCTCGTCTATATGTAATATTATTACATTGCATACAGGAGGCACCATGAAACCAGGCATCCACCCCGAGTACCGCCCCGTGCTGTTCCACGACACGGCCGCCGACGTGTTCTACCTGATCCGCTCCACCGCGCAGACGGACAAGACCCACACCTACGTCGACGGCAACACCTACCCCTACATGACCCTGGACGTATCCAGCGCCTCGCACCCGGTCTATACCGGCGAGCAGCGCAAGACCAAGGCCGAAGGCCGCGTGGCCGGCTTCAACAAGCGCTTTGCCGGGTTCGTCGGCAACAAGGGGGCGTGATGAAAGTCCTCGCCTCGCTGAAGAAGGCCAAGCTGCGCCACCGCGATTGCCAGGTGGTGAAACGGCGCGGCCGGCTGTACGTGATCTGCAAGTCCAACCCGCGCTTCAAGTGCGTGCAGGGCCGGCCGAAGCCGAAGGTCCGGCGTTGAGTTTCTTCTAGCCAGCGCCCGCAGCAATAGCGGGGCTGGCCGCTCTCGCCGGCGCGCGGCAGTTGGTGCCCGTCCCCCGGTTCTCCAGCCAGTACGTGGTGTTCCTGTCCTCGGGCCAGCCCACGCCCGGCCCGTAGTCCGTGGCGACGCCGTTGCGATGGTCGGTGATGATTCCCTGCAGGATGTAGACAGTGCCCGGCCTGTCCTTGTGGCCGTGCCCCCGCCCGAGCACGCCGCCGGGCTCGATGGTCGTTTTCCGTCATCGAGAGGACGGGACACTGCGACATCACTCTCCCGCCGCTGTCGCTACTCCCAGCGCGACAGATAGACGATCGCGGCGGCGGCGGCCTCGTCGCAGATCGCCTCGCTGATGTGCCCTTGGGCCAGATAGCCGTATTTCATGCAGGCGAAGGCGATCTCCACCGACAGCGTCGCCGCGTCCGGCTGCTGCGGCAGGCCGGCGAGCACGCCCTGGGCCTGCAGGTAGCCACGCAGGAGGTTGCCGATCATCGCGTCCTTTTCCTCGTGGGCCTTGCGGTCGGTGGGGGTGAAGTTGCCGCGCATCAGCAACGCCGCGGCTGCCGGGTGGGTGTTGTAGTACTCGGCCACGCCGCGGACGATGCGGTGGATCGCGCCTTTCCAGCCCTCGTCCGCCAGCGGCTGCAGGTCGACTATCAGCGCACCGATGCGCTCCATCTGCAGCCGCGCCAGGTGGGCGAAGAGCACGTACTTGTCGGGAAAGAACTGGTAGATGCTCGCCCGCGGTACCCCCGACAGCTTGGAGATTTCAGGGATCGACGCCGCATCGGGCCCGACCTCCCCCAGCAACTGTTCCGCCGCCTCCAGCACCTTGGCGATGCGCGTCTGCGAACGCTCCTGCTGGGGCAGCCGGCCCGCCCTCTTACCCTTGGGTGACGGCAACGGCGCTTGCACATCCGGAAAATCAGACATATGTTATGTTCTTTAAAGTGACAAATGTCATCTTTATAGGTTTACCCACCCTCTCTTGTCCAGTGCGAGGACGTCGATGAGCTACGCAGAACAGACCCAATGGCAGGCGATCCAGGCCTTCCTGCCGCCCGAGTACCGCATCGACAGCACGAACGCGCCGCAGGAAGAATACTGGCCCTGGCGCGGCCACCAGGTGCATCTGGACCGCTACGCCAATCCTGCGGCTGCGGCCAGGGTCATCCTCTTCCACGGCGTCGGCACCAACGGCCGGCAGATGTCCACCATCGCCGGCTTGCCGTTGTTCCGGCAGGGGCTGGAAACCGTGGCCATCGACATGCCCGGCTACGGCGAAACGAAGGTCGCCGCCGGCGCGAAAGTCCGCTACGACACCTGGGTGGAGCTCGCCAGCGCCTTCATCGACCACGAGCGCTTCCGTGATCCCCGGCCGATCTTCCTCTACGGCCTGAGCGCGGGCGGCATGCTCACCTACCACGCCGCCGCGCTGAACGGGCACGTGGCCGGCATCATCGGCATGACCTTCCTCGACCAGCGCGTCCCGCGGGTGCGCGAACAGACCGCGCTCACCCCGCTGATGGGCCGACTGGGCGTTCCGATGATCCACGCCTTGGCGCGCACGCCACTGGCCGGACTGAAGATGCCGATGTGGCTGGCCAGCAAGATGCACACGCTGGTCAACGACCGCGCCGCGCTGAAGGCCTGCCTGAAGGACCCCTCCTCGGCCGGCAACTGGGCCAGCCTGCGCTTCCTCAGCGCCTACATGGGCTATGTACCGGCCATCGAGCCGGAGGCCTTCGACGTGTGCCCGGTCCTGCTGACACAGCCAGCGGCCGACCGCTGGACCCCGCTCGCCCTCAGCCAACCCTTCCTGCAGCGCCTCGGCCGCGTCGAGGTGACGACCCGGATGCTGGACAACGCCGGGCACTATCCGCTGGAAGAGCCTGGCCTGGGGCAGATGAACGAAGCGATCGTGGCATTCGTGGAACGGACCCTCGCCAGGCAGGCAAGCGGGTTGCCTGCGGGGCGATGAGCGCCAGCGAACAGACGCCGAAGAACGGGTTCGGAGCCAGGCCGGAGTCGTGCGTACTTGAGTAGCTTCATGCATTCGCTCTTGTCTGGTTCGCCACCCAGGCCGCGATCCCAGGTAGGCTACGCCATTGCCGGCGCTCCTTGTCCCTTCGTGTTCTGCCAGTCACGACCGGCAGAGAACGCCCAGAAGTGAAAATGTGCGTTGTGGCCGAGCCCCGATCTGGTTCGGAGGCTCTGAGTCGCCAAATTCGACGATAGAACCCAGCCAAGAAGGAATCCGCCTCCATGGCCTCCCCAGACAAACAGAAGAAGCGTGCCCGACGGGCCAAAGCCAAGGCCAAGCAGAATCGCATGGCCAAATCGAAAGCCCATGACATCCATTCGCTTCTGACCGATCTGCTGGTCAACGATCCGTTCGAGGACTTCGATTTCGACCCGGACGCCTTCGACTTGGAGGACATCAAGGAGAACGGCTTCGACCCGGCATATTTCAGCGATCTGTTCCAGGCCATGAGAGACGCCGAGGACATCAGCCTGCTCGCCATGTGCCTGGTGTTCCTGCAATACCCGGT